>JADMIO011153549.1_pt1 | contig 92019 bp, 85 predicted proteins | sample 8958161 | NCBI WGS metagenome assembly JADMIO01 (sample SAMN16585339, study PRJNA669376) | soil metagenome | isolation source: Crop rotation soil | place: USA: Cullars Rotation, Alabama | collected 2011
CGCAAGAGGTAGCCGCCCTCGCCAGTGGGCCAGAGCTTGTAACGTTCGATGATGGCCTGCGGCGTGCCCGTCACTGCCGTCAGTTTGATCCAGGCTTCGAGCGTTAGCGCGCCCGTGATATTCAGACTGGAACTGGAAGCGGCAGGAACACTCATGTAGCCGTCCGTGCCGTTGAGCGAAAGCGAATTCGTGTTCGCCGCACCAGCGGGCGCGTCCGCCGTAATCAGCAACTCACCGTTGCGATAGCCATATTCTTTCTGCGGAGTCGCCGGAGCGGCATTTGCCGAGTATTCAGCCAATAGCTCACCATCCAAACCGTAGATTTGCCAAACTTCACTGACCGATGCCGGCGGACCGGCGACCGGCACAACACGACGCACGCGACGGCCATCAGCGTCGTAAGTGTACGAGGCGCCCGCGCTCCCAGCGCTAATCATGCGGTTTTCCGCATCGTAAGTGCGTTGGCCCTGACCACTATAGTTGTCGTTGGTCTGGTTGCCGGCATTGTCGTAGCCATAGTTGTAACCGGCGGGCGCAATCAGCCGATTGTTATTCGCGTCCACCGTGTAGTTTGGATGCGGAACGTTAGCGGATGTTTGGTTCTGATCGATAGTGCGATTGCCAAAGCGATCATAAACATAGGCTTGAACGAACGTTTGACTTGTGCCATTCGCCAGTTCAGTTACCGAAGTCAACCGATTCAAGGAATCGTATGTAAAGTTTTGTCGCTGATAAGAATAGCTTGAAATTTGATCGTCACCCGGCACAAAGACTTCCTGTCGCAGCACGTTCCCGTTGTTGTTCGTCCCGCTGTTCGGACTCTGGTAGGGGAAGTTACTGGTGGAATCATACCAGTTGATAAGCGCGCCACGGTTCCAGTTCCACTGGTCCGTGTTCCAGTCAACCGTGCTCGCGCGCAAATCATAAAGCTGCCCACGCACGTTGTAATGTAGTTTGTGATAGAGCGCTGTCTGCGTGCCAAATTGTTCCTGTTGCAGCCCGCCGAATTCGCTGTACGTAATTCCAGTTGCATAAGTCCTGGTTACGCCGTCGCCGAGGTTGCCAGTAAAGTTGTTTAGTCTGCCGGCAATGTCGTAACCATAATTAACAGTTCGTCCGGATGGATTAGTTTGGGTCAGGACGTGCCCGGCCTTGTCGTAAGTACGCGTCAGGTTGAAATAAGTCCCCCACGCGCCATTCACCCAAAACCTTTGATGGTATTGTGTGGGACGGCCCACGGCATCGTAAGCGTCAAACACATTTGCCGAAACAGCCACCGCTTCGTCCCAGTACAAACGGCCCTTGCCGTTCACGGCCGCATCGTAAAAGTGGTGCACCGTTGGCGTGGTACCGTCGGAATAGCTCGTCGAGTAATTGCGATTGAGGGCGTCGTAGGCGTAAGTGGTAGTGATGTCGCGCGCATCAATACGCGAGGTCAGGTTGCCGTTATTGTCATAAACGTAAGCCATAGACCACTGCGTGTTGCCGGTCACGCTGTCGGTCATGTTCGACGCGAGCGAGCCGGCAGCCTGCTCAGGATTCTTCGCGCGAATCAACCGCGAAAGTGAATCGTACATGAAGAAGCGCTGCTGCGATCCCTGGTCTACGCGGCGCAGATTGCCAAGCACGTCGTAGGTGTAGCTGGTCAGATAGTTCAACCCATTCGGGTCTTCATACACTTGAGACAATCTACCGAGCGCGTCGCTTACGCTCTTGCGCGCCTTGCCTGTTTGGTCGGTAACCGTAACCGTGTTGCCGGCGTAACTCGTCGTCACCACTGCGCTGTCCGGGGTCGTAACCGAAGTGACCCGGCCAAGAGCATCAAATGCCGTTGTCGTCCAACGGCCGGATGGATTGATTGCCGAGGTGCAGCCGGCCGTGCGATAGGGATTGGAAACCTTAAAGGCGCGGCCCAGCGAATCGTATTGCGTGTCCACCCTAAAATAGGGATTGTTCGGATCCTGGCCGTCCAAACTTTCGGCCAGATAAGGTCTGCCAAGTCCATCAAAGAACTGCCACGAATCTGTTTCCCGGCCGGATGAATCAAGCAACGTTTTTGTCTCGACATATGGGCCACACGGATGGGAATCCACATACGTATGCATGGTACGCCCGCCATCGGGCAAGCTCACTTGCGTGGGACGGCCAAGTGAGTCGTATGAGTAGTTGGTACTCTGACCATTTGCGTCCGTCGTGGAAGTGACCAGTCCGGTGCTGAAATCGTAGGAACTGGTGTTGACAAGCGCAGTGGTCGAGCCATAGACGCCCGAAGGATCAGGTACCGCCGTGCGCGTCAGGGTGGGATATGCATAAGCGTAGCTGCTCGAATATTCAACTTGCGATTGGTTGCCTTTCGCGTCCCAGGAATTGCGCACACTGCCGGCTTGATCGTATTGCGCATGAGTTTGCAAATAGGCGCCGCTGGTGTTTAGCCACGCGCCTGACGTGGTGGGATTGCCGCGCGCATTTGTTCCGGGATCGCTCCAGGCGGTAATTGAACCATAGTTTATGAGCGGATACGCGGCTTCGTCATAGCTGATGGAGCTCTGCGCGAGAATGGCGCCGGCGCCATCTTTCACGCGCGTGGCAGTTGGTAACGACAACATATTTCGCGCGCGATAATTTGCATCGCTGGTTAGATAATCCGTCTCTTCCGTCCTTAACAATGTGCCGTTGGCAATCGAAGGAATATCGGCCGACTGTGCAGTTGTCGGACTGATCGAAACAAAGTCGTAATGCCGGGTGCTGATGAGGTTGAGGTCTGAGTCGTAACTCATCTCAGTGGCAGACGCCAGCGCGTTGCCGCCGGTGTCGAGAATGATGTCAACCTTCTTCGTTACTCGCGCGTTGCGCGTGGCGGTCGCGTAACCTCCCGACTGTGGGCCATCTTCAGCCAGTTGATATAGCGACCGGCGCAGCATCACGCCTGCAGAGTTATAAACTCGTTCCTCGCGCGCCATGCCGGTGCGCGCGTCATCGAAACCAAATTGGATGCCGGTGCCGCGACTCTTGTAATACCACGTTTTGGTTACGGTGCCGTCAGGAGATACGACCCATCTGGCAGCAGTCGCTGGATCTACTCCCGTCTCAAAATTGTTGCCGTTATTGTATTGCCAGGTCTGCGTCGTCGTGCCGTCGCTAACGATGCGGGTGGAGACGCCACGATTTGCCTGGCTATAGGTGCCGTCGTCAAGCTGATCGCCGAGCGGCGACAGTTGCGCATAGGCAAACGTCTCTGTGCCACCAGTCGGATAAGTTATTTTATCGATCTCACCATAGACGTCATAGGTAAAAGTGTAGCTGGTACCGTTAGGCAACACGATCTGATAGAGGACCACCGGATTGAAAATCCCGCTCTGCAAAACCTTCTGCTGATCGTCGATCGTGCTAAACAGATTGTTTGCCAAGTGATTTCCAACTGAGCAGTCGGCAGAGGCTGAGTCGCCCTTGTAATGCAATGGCTGGCTGGGGTCCGTCAACGCATCGGCGAGGTTGCGCCAAACCAAGTGGTACGTCATGCCGGCACCGTTGGGCGCGGGGAGTGTGTAAGAATAGTCACCCGCCGGCGGAGCTGCTCCGGGAACTGGAAGCGAAAAGCTTCGGCCTAGCGTGTCGGTCCAGGTAGCAGTACTTGAATTATAAGAGAGATAGTTACCATTGCGATCGACGTACTGAATGTTTCCGCCCGAATTCATAATACGCGAACCATTCGGCATGTAGATGGTGCCGCTCAAAAGGTCGTAGCTTAAGCGCGAGCCGTCGACGGCGTAGTACATGCCGCTGAAGTCTTCGTTCAAAGCATGCGTGGCATCATCGCGGCGCAACTCGTGGCGAGAGCCATCTGGCAGGGTCACATAAACGCGGGCGACGCGGCGGCTTCCGGTGTTTGATGGCTTGTCTGTTATCTGATCATACTTTTCCAGCGTGACATCCTGCGACGGCGCGAACCATCCAATACTCGAAGTCCACCCGGATGCGGAACTGTGGGCATAGTCGGCAAAATAAGCAGAGACGGGCTCGCCGCTGCATTGAATCGTACTCAGGTACTTAGTATTCCAAACCTTGGACGAGTAGCTTAACGTAATGGGCAAGCTCGCCTCGCCGCGCCCGGGATAAGCACCGAGCGGGATTTGCATCTGCATAGCGCCAGTGGCTTCGTCGACGTGCAGATTGCTGCGCATCAAGTTGTCGACCGCGCTCTGCGGGTTTTCAATGTTCTGCGCGCTTGCAGCCACTACCATTAGGAGAATGAAGAGTATCGAGCAGTAAGCGGCCGCGGAAAGCCGAAGCCCTTTGAGGTGCGTCACGATCATCTGAGGGGCCTCCGATTGCGAAGAGCCGTTAAGGTTAATCATTGACGTGAGAGAGGGGGGTGAGTCGCACGTTAATGAAAGGTCGGGTTTCGCATCACATCACCATTCAGCTAGCTTGTCAAATAAGGGATTTGATCAGAAACGGTCGGCAAGACTATTCAGGCGCCAGGCCCAATTGTTTCCATCGCGGTCGCGTAAACTGGCGGCAGCTTCTGCTACTGCTGATAGCGCAGCAACATGCCGTCGCCGCCCACTGCCCAACCAATTTTCTTAATAAAATAGATACCGTAAAGATTTTGTTTGGTTCCGGATTCTTGTTCGATCCAGTTTAGGCCGCCATCATCAGTACGGAGGATCATGCCGCCGCGGCCAATCACCCAACCACTGTTGTCGTCAACGAACTGGGCGCTCAAAAGAGTTGCGCGCGCCTTGATAGCCACCGGCGTCCAGGTGTCGCCGCCGTCAATTGTCCGCAAGATCAGGCCGCGTTCGCCAACTGCGATCCCGCGCTTTTCATTACGAAAGTCCAAATGGTAAATCGTCGCGCTAGTGCCGGCCGCTTGTTTGCTCCAGGTTTGGCCGCCGTCAATTGTCGCCAGAATGGTACCGCCAGTCCCCACGATCCAGCCGCGTTTCTCATTCACAAACTCAATGTGAATCAACTCTAAACGACTCGGTGCCCGTTGCCGCCGCCAGGTTTCGCCGCCGTCTTCCGTATACAGCAGGATGCTGTCAGTGACGCTGTCGTTCTTGCTGATCGAACCGACAACCCAACCCTTTTTCTTGCTGGGAAAACGGACGCTGTATAACTCAACTACGGCGCCGTCAAATTCGCGCGGCAGAAAGCGCCGTACTTCGTTCCAATGCGCGCCGTTGTCGCGCGTTGAAAACACCGCGTTTCCGGCAAGCAGAAAACCGCTGTCTTTGTCGCGAAAGTAAACGTCGTTGATGCCGTCCGTGGTGTCAACTTTTTCCGGTGTCCAGGTACTACCGCCGTCAGCCGTGCTCGCCAGAAAACCTGCGTCGCCGCCAATCCAGCCCCGTTTACTATCGAGAAAGTAAACTGTATTCAAGTCATGACCGGCCGGACCAACGCGGGTCGCAGTCCAGCCTTGTTGCGAAAATGTAGCCGGGGCGAACGAGATCAGAAAGAGCGCCGCTGCCAGCAATCGGGTAGGTGAAATTTGCACAACTATTTTTCCGGCTCGAAAGTAAAACTTGATCGCAGAATTAAAACCAGGCGCTGCAAAATTTTTGTCAGGGGGATTGTTTACAAGTTTTTACCTTAACTGTGGGTGCAACACAAGCGAAAGAGCCGCGCGAGTCTTCCCGGCGGCCCTTCCCTCCTTTAACAACTTTCAATTGCTGGCAGCGTTCACGCGATAGATTGCGCCGTCAAGCACGACCACGACTTGTTCGCCTAACGAGAAGTAGTCCGCCAACTTCGGTTTTTGTTTGAGCAGCTTGAAATAATCGTCGCTGCCAAACTTGATCACCGTCTGCGGCAACTTCATTCCCGGTTTATATTCCGCGTCAGTCCAAACGCCTTCGCGCAAATAGAACGTCTTGCCACCCGCGAGGCGCATTGCATTGGATAAATCGTCCTTATCCAGGCGTAACACTTCCTGTTGCGCGCGCGCTAGCTTGCTCTGCTGCACGGCGATATTGCCGGTGACGGCGGCCGCGTCGGCAGCTTTCATTGGCGCCGGCGGCGGTGGCGCTGATTGCCCATTTCCGAATCCGCGTCTGCGGTTTGCGCTGGTGAAGTTGGTGACACTTTCAGGAGATTCAAGTGCCAGGTATGAAGTGTACGGAGTTACGATCCCGTAACGCGTTCCCAAATCAACTATCTCATCGCGCAATTCGGGTTGCTCGCCATTGGTGCGCACTTGTTCCATCAGCCAACCAACCCGGCGGGTGGCCCAAAGCCGCGGCAGAAAATCGTTTGCCTCGTCGTTCAATGCGAAATGCAGATTGTTGTAATAAAACTTGCGTTCGCTGCCGCCACTCTTGCCCGTTAGCGTGAGACGAACAAAGTTCATATCCATCGGATTCTTATAACGGCCAATGATTGCCAGTTGCGAACCGCGAAACAGATCAGGCAGCGCGCGCGGATACGACAAATCAGTCTCTACGCCGGCGAAGTCAAGTTCCAAATTACTCAGCACCGGATAACTAATGCGCGAAAAGAAGTTGGAAACTTTAACTTCCAAATCCTCCTTTGGTTCGATGTAATCCGCGACTCCACCCGATTGCGCAGCCAGACGATCCAGCAACGAGGTGTTGACGTCATACCCAACGCCGAAAGGAAAGATGCGCGTCTGGTCAGTGCCCTTGGCGTTCGCCAGAATCTGTTCGACGTTAGTTTGCCCCACCGTGGGCAGACCATCGGTCAAGAAAACAACCATGCGCGGACGGCCCAGGTTGGACGAACGGCTAATTTGCTGGCGCGCGGCAGTGAGTGCCGCGTCGATGTTTGTACCGCCAACAGGCTTGAGCGCTTCGACAAAACGCGTCGCGCGGGCACGACCGTCTTCATCCGCGTTGATTAATTCGTTGGCCAGCAAATGTTCTTCGCCGGCAAAGGAGATGATATTGAAACGATCGGCTGGGCGCAGAGTTCTAATGCCGTAGAGCAACGCCGCGCGCGCCTTTTCGATCTTGCCGGCCTCGGCCATCGAGCCTGAGGTATCGAGCACAAAAATGATGTCTTTGGCCGCGTATTCCTGTTCCGACCAGTCGTCCTTCGGCGAGATCATAAGCAGAAAATAACCATCCTTGCCGGGCTCGCGATGCGTCAACAGCGTGACGCCGAAATCTTCTTTTGAAAGCGCATAGAAAAGTTGAAAGTCCTGCGGCTCGCCTTGATTTTCGAAAGTAACGGCGGCGCGCAGCGTGCCATTTCGTTTTACTTCGATGGCGTGCGTTGGTGAATAAATGTTTCGCAACGGATCTTTGCTTTCCAGTTCGATTCGTCCCGATACCGATCCGATCTGCGCTTCCTGGCGCCCGGTGCCCAGCGGGTAGCGATAGGCCACCGTGCCGGATTCAGCTCGCAACACCTGGCTATAGCTAAGCTCTAGTTTTTTATCGGAGTGCGGCGGGATAGGAAAAATGCTCGCCTGAAAAAGATCTTTGCCGGCGTATTCGAGCAATCCGGGATCGCGCTGCCGTCTGACGATTTCGTCATAAATGCGCCGCGCTTCCTCGCGCGACCGCACTTCGCCAACGAGGCGGCGGTTGCCGTCCCAGATCGCAAATTCAGTTATCGAAGCTTGCTCGGGAATGGGGAAAAAGTAAGTGCCTTCAAGCGTGGCGTCCGTATCGTTGCGAAAGACTTGCTCCACGTGAGTGGTAGCAACCTGGGACACTATCTTCGTATCAATCTTGATTGACTTGACCGGCAACGAACGCGGCAATGTTGCGCGCGGGCCCGGACAGCGCTCACACGGGCCCGGCACAATCACACCCTGGGCCGCAGCCAGCAACGAGGTACTTAGAATTACGAGGGTAAATATGGCGATTTGCGCTAATCGAACACTCATGGTCTTCTCCTCCGGCAAACAGTTTTCCCCTTGCTCCGCCATTAAGAACGAAGGCCGGTTTAGTTCTTGCGCTAATTTCCGGAAGTTAATAAAGGTCGCGCAAACGGCGATTGAAGAAGATCATTGTCGTGGCGAAGAGCACGATGACCAGACCGCCGGCAGCAAGCGTATGAGGAGCGCCAAAACGGTTTGAAGCGGAGCCGGCAATGATACTGCCAATCGGCATGGTGCCAATGAACGAGAGAATGAACATGCTCATCACGCGGCCACGCATTTCATCAGTCACTAACTTTTGCAAGAGCGTGTTGGTTACAGCAACGGAAGTGACAATGCCGAAGCCAAGCGAAAATAGAAATATACAAGTAACCGCCAAGTGCGTTGACAGTGCGAAAGCAGTAAGAAAAGTGCCAAACAAAAAACTGCCGCCAAGCACAAACCAACCTTTGCGGCGAAAATCTCCAAGATAAGTTAGCAGCAACGCACCGCAAAATGCGCCGGCTCCGGCGGTACCCATCAACCAGGCCAAACCGGTAGCGCCAAGATGAAAAATATCGCGCGCATAGATCGGAATCATCGAGAAGTAAGGCGCGCCAAATAAACTGTTCACCGAAGACATCAGCAGCAGCGAGGAAACTCGCGGCCTGCTGCGCACGTAGCGAAAGCCTTCAAGTAAATCCCGCCACAACGCGCGGCGGTCGGACACAGAATGCGAAGGGGCGCCAGCAGCGTGGGTGGTAGAACTCATCCGCACCATGCTTAAACTGATTACGACTGCGGCAAAAGAAACTCCGTTGACGTAAAAGCATCCGGCCAGACCGAACAAAGCGAACCCAAAACCAGCCAGCGTTGGCCCAATGACACGCGATAATTGAAACTGCGTCGAGTTTAAAGCGATCGCGTTTGCAAGATCTTCGCGGCCAACCAAATCAAACGTCATCGCCAGATAAGAAGGGCTGGCCAGCGACATGCAACAACCCGTAACAAAGGAAAATCCCAGCACCATCCAGCGGTTGACCAGTCCGGTGACGACGAGCGTCGCTAAACCGAGCGCCGCCAGACCGGCAACCACCTGCGTGTAGATTAGCAACCGGCGGCGGTCAACAAGATCGGCGAATACGCCACCCAGTAAGGTGAGAAAGAACCCTGGGCTTGTCGCCATGAAGGCGTCCAAGCCGAGCCAAAAAGGAGAATTCGTCAACTGCAGCACCAGCCAGCCCTGCGCGACTGCTTGCATCCACGTACCGCAGTTTGAAAGAAACGCTCCCGTCCAAAAGAGCCGATAGTTGCGATGCGAGAGGGCGCGAAACATTCCTGATTTGGCAACACCTGCGGCTCGCGCTGGATTGAGTCTCTCTGTTTGCATAGTTAAAGGCTAAATGTCTTAACATGCGGCAAGCGATCCTTCAAAGTTAAGCTAGCAAGGCGTGCTCGTCCGGCGGAAAATTTTCCTCGGGTTGCACGCGGCTACGGCGGTTGTCCTTTTACTTTGCGGTCAATAGCGAACGATGGAACGAGCAGAGGTAGCGATGTAGTTTCACTTCTTCCTATGCCTTCGCGGTGGTTTAACCTGAGAATCATTCACAACACAACGACCAGAGATCACAGAGGACTCACAGAGAGCCTAAAATTGGACGACTGTTCGACGAGAACAGTTATTGTCAGTCACAGTCTGTCGTGGTTTAATCCCGACTGACTGATCAATTTCGATATTTCAGGAGCAACCTTTGAAACGAGTTCAAACGTTATGCAAATTTGTTTTCGCCGGCGCACTCTTGCTTTGCACCTCGAACATTGTTATGTCACAAACTAAAACACCAACACCGGTGCCTGCGAATACCCCGGCGCCAAATCAACCCGCTCCCGCATCGTCGCCGGTTACGCCAGCCGCTAATCCTGCCGATGTCGCGTCTGTCGATTCGATTATCGCGGCAGTCTATGACGTCATCTCCGGACCGGCCGGTAAGAAACGCGATTGGGATCGCATGAGATCCTTATTCATTCCCGGCGCGCGCTTAATTCCCACCAGCGCCAAGCCGAACGGCGGATATGGCTCGCGGGTGCTGAGCGTTGATGAGTACGCGCAGCGGGCCAGCGGATTCTTTGAGAAAGAAGGATTTTACGAGCGGGAAGCGGCCAGAAAAACCGAGCAGTTTGGCCAAATCGTGCACGTCTTTAGCACGTACGAGTCGCGCCACGCGCCCGAAGACGCGAAACCTTTTCAACGCGGCATCAACAGCATTCAATTAATGAACGACGGCAGTCGCTGGTGGGTGGTGACGATCTTCTGGCAGGGAGAAGATGAGAAACATCCGTTGCCGGAAAAGTACCTGAAGAACTAGAAGGAACTTCGAAAACTATTTTTTGGAAATTAGCCAGTGCGTCAGGACCTGACATCGATAAGCAAAGGGCCACGGTCATCAGCCTGTCCTAATACAAAGTAAAGCCTATTCTCCAGAGCCGATGCCTTCTGAAGGTCGATTTGTGATTCGTTATGGAAGTGAGCCGGAAGTAGCTCTGTCCGATAAACCGCCTTGGAGACGGCATTCCCAGTCAAACAAAACAATAGACTTTCGGGTGGGTTGGCGCTGTGCAAACGAGCTGCCCTACGACGGAGGGAACTCTATAGAGCAGTTCCTGAGCGGCATTCGTCAACGGAACTTCCGTTGGATCGAGGGCTACAAAGTTTACGTTGCCGCTGCGATAGTGCCCGCCAAAGATCCGAGTTACCTTGTTATTGATCTTTGGTTGCAAGGCACCTTCGATTTACCAAATAGCTTAGCCAAGGCTCTAAGCATTCTTGAGGATTGTCGTAAGCAAATCGACGCTGAACTACATAACACCTTCTCACGGCATCAGGAAAGAAAGCAGGACTTTGTTGAGGTCAAATTGCCGAATTTTCTATCGCAATCCCTTACTCCTGAAGTCGCCACAGGTTTCATCTCCCGGCATCGCAAGGGGAATATTTATAAGCTGATCGAAACGGTAGAAATTAAAAATGACTGGCTTTTTGTTGGCCCTGAGGAGCCGGAAACAATCGAAGCTGTTACTGACTTCCTTGCGAAGGACGGAAGCGTCAAAGCTCGGCAAAGAGTAGCCGCCTCGTTTGAATCACAGAAGCTTTCGCCTTTCATAATCGTCTTAGTCGTTATGCTCACTTGGTTTTTCCCGTTGCGCGGTTGGTCGGTTGGCTTAATATCCGCAGCGCTCCTTGCCATATTAGGGTGGACTATTTACCCCGTGCGCTATGTCGGTTGGAGAACTATGCTGGGTCAGCCTAGTTATATTGCTGCTACAGGTTTCTTTGGTATAAGCGCTTTCGGCGTCGCGTACGCGATTTGCGCATTACTGAGTGATCGATCTTTGGGACCGGTAGACAGGTTGGGTTATCCGTTTTTGCTAGCCACCAGTCTTGGAGTCGCCGGCGGTGTGCTGGGAAATCCAGAGGGGATCATTAGAGTACTAATTCACATACAACTTCTGCTCTTTTTAGGCTGGCTGATAGGTCTTGTAGCAGTACTGTTTCGCATCGAGCGAGACGTTGCAAGACGTGGCTAACCAGCACTCCGTGCGGGTTCTGTTATACAAATGGATAATCTCAAGCCTGTTCAATATCGCGAGCGGCAATTTTTAACGTGCGCGGATATTTGTGACACTGAGAAAGCCGCCTAATCCGCCGCGCCGGCTCGCGACGATTTCAGCGAGGATGGCAAGCGCGACTTCTTCAGGTGTAACTGCCCCAATGTCCAGACCAATGGGTGCGTGGACCTTCGCCAGTTGTTCCGCACTGATCCCAGCTTCACGTAGTCGCTCAAGCACGATACGGGTGCGTCGTCTACTTCCAATCAATCCTGTGTAATCGGGCTCGCATGTCGTCAAGACCGCGCGGAGGCACTGTTCATCTTCGCTATGACCTCGGGTGACGATGGCAACTGAAACTGCTCGACCGTTGCCGACTGCCTGAGCAACCGCTTCAGTCCAACTCTTCGCAAGCACTAATTCGATATTCTCATCTGGAAAACTAGCTCGCCCTAAAAAATCCTTGCGATCGTCAATTAACATCACGCGGTAACCCAACAACGCCGCGAGCCTGGCGAGCGCAGCGCCTACGTGACCGGCGCCACAAATTACCAGGCGCTGCTCTGATTGAATCAACTCGAATAAGAATTGCGCGTCAGCGAATGGCTTCAGCTCAGGGGCAAATTCGCGTCCATGAAATACGCGCGTTTCTTCTTTCGACGCGCGAAAAATATTGGCGTGCCGAGCGACGGCTGCATCAAGATCCGGATCTCCAAGATCGCCAAATGCGCTGCCGTTAGCGTCTATCACAAGCTTGGCGCCGATATTTGTCGTGAGCGCAGCGATTAACGTGACCAGGACAGCGGTTGAATTTGTATCGAGTAAGCGAAGAAGCGAGGACGGGATGTCTTTTGTGTCGGCGGGAGACTTCATTTGCAGGCGAATTTTGTTTGTGAATTCAGCATTCGCTCGAAGGAAGATCTAGAGTGCTTGCGCGGGACACGTCTTAGACAATTCAATTAGTCTTGGATTTTGCAGCCTGGGCGTGCGACCCGGATAAGCCAATGGCGCGACGCAACAACCACCATGGTCCAATGAGAAGATAAAGCGGATTGCGAAAGAAGGCGGGCTGATTACCTTCGATTAGATGACCAAGAAATTGAAAGCCCCAGCCCACGAGGAACAACAACAACGCCCAACGCCAGTTGAGAAAAGCAAGCGGAAACGAAACAACGATTAGGGGAATTCCGATGCTGTGCGACAGCTTATTCAGCGGATGCCGGTGCTTCTGTTTATAATTTTCAATAAACGATTCGCTCATTGAGTTTAGTCAGCAAAGCCTGCGGCCTTGCTTCTTCCATTTGAGTTTAACTGTTGGCCGGTTGCCAAACGTCCAAAAAAATATCCATCGTTCCGCCGCAGACCATTCCTTCTTCACTTGCCTCTTCGGCGGTCAGAGAAAAATGATGCAAGGCTGATTGTCCCGAGCGCAACGCCTCGCGTGCCTCGGCCCAAACCTCGGCTTCGACGCAACCGCCGCCGACAGTTCCGGCCGCTTCACCGTTTTCAAAAAATAACATTTTGGCGCCACGCTGCTGTGGCGTGGAGCCGCGCGTGCGGGCGACGGTAGCCATCACGACACGCTCACCACGATTAATGCTTTCCGCGATGCGCCGGTAGAGTTCGGCGGTGTTGAGTGTGCCAGTCATGCAAATTTATGGCTGGTCCGGCGTCGGCGAAGGCTCAGCCCGCGATGCATTGTTCAACTGTTGCTGGTCCATGCGTCGGCGTATTTGGTCAACTTCTGTTTCCGCAGTGGTGAGCGAAGCTTGCAAGCGAGTGCGGCTGTTCTCTAGTAAAGTGATTTGTGCCTGCAGCCTTGTTTTTTCATTTTCGAGTTGATGGCGGCGCGCCTCACGCGCATTTTCGGGATGAACTGACCCATAGCCGGCCATGGAGCGGTCAATGTTTTCCGGCTCCAAATCATAATTGACTTGATCCATACGCGTTTGTAAGTCCGCCAACTTCGTTTCCGTATCCAGCATCTGCGCTCGAACGCTTTCGGCGCGCTGCTCGGCCCGCGTCAGCCGTTCCATATCGATCAGCGAGCGCTCGTTCTCTTGCATCTGGCTTAACCTGTCGTTAAGCCGGTTGACCTGATTCGAAAGTGAATCGATGGTCTGCTGCATGGTGACATCGTTGCTCTTGGTTACCTTTTTCTTCGGCTGCGTGCCTTCCTCGGCGGCTTCAGTCGGATTCGCGTTTTCGTCGGCGGTACTAATAATTTTTTCCGTACCTTCACCTTCGCTGCCGGGCGGAGCAATAACGGGATTGGTTACGACCGGGCGCGGTGTGCGGTGCACGCGTCGCCTGCGGCGGCGCTGAGCATCGGTCTCGATTGAACAAATTCCGACGCCAATTAGGATGGCCAATAAAAGCGTTAGGTAACGAGCCGATCTTCCCTGCATTTCAATTCCTCAAGTGCTGAAAGAGTTCCTCTAAAAGATACGCCGGTGGCGAGAGCCCTTCAAGCTCGCGCCACCGTTTGCAACTTAAACGCCCGCGGATAATGGTTGTTCCGCAATTTCAGCGCGCAATTCGCCGGCGTCTTCAGCTACTGGCAATCGCTACATTGTGCGACTGAAATAGTGGTTGAAGAGAAAGCGATACAACCGCATCCATCGTCTACTTCTGCGGTTGCTGTGTAACTGCCCGGTTGCACGCCGGTGAGATCCCACGTCGCCTCTGAACCATCGCCGGTGATACGGCCTCCGGTGGTGGAGAAAGTGTAGAGCAGCGAATCTCCATCCGCGTCTGACGATTTGGCAGAGAGCGTCACATTGCCGCTGTCGAGTTTGCAGGACGCCGGAGTTGCGCCGCTGAGGCAACCCAAAACGACGTTTTCACTCGACGCTTTTAATTCCACCGTGGGTGGGCTATTCGGCATAGGCTTTCCCGGCTTACCATTTTTCGCGAACAGTCGCGTGCAACGTGCGCCGAAATCGCCAGGCTTAGGCTTCTCACTTTTCTTTGGATAAACGAGGCGGGTACAGCGCGTGCCAGGTGCGGCTTGAATAATCGTAGCAGTCTCGACGTCATTTTTGTTGCCATTGGTCCGTCGCAGACCGGCGGCACTGAGCGTCGCCAGCACCATGCAGAGAAGTGTTAATGCGAGAAAGATTTTGCGCAATGAAAAGTTTCCTCCCGTCAGTGTTTGAATAGAGTCCCATCGGAAAAATCCGATATTCGCTTGAGCGTTGGCATCCGCCCGCTGCCGCTCGCGGTTCTAGACCACTGTTGCACTAATCACCCAGGTTAGCAATGTTCTGATCCAGCTGTGAGTTGCGCTGGGCGATGTCCGCGATGCGCGCGCGTACTTCTTCCACTTTTTCCGCTGGAGCGCGCTCGGCAAATTGCGGATTGGAAAGCTGCGCCTCAAGTTTGGCAGCCTCCGCCGATAATTTGTCTTTCTCTTTAACCAGGCGTTGCTGCTCTTGCGCAAAATCAATTAGCCCAGCGAGTGGCACTGCTACTTCGGTCCCGCCAATCAGCACCGCGCGCGCCGAGGCTCGTGGCGCCTCGAGTTTCGCATCTATAGAAACGTTTTCTGCGCGTACTAGCCTCGCCACCTGGCCGCTGTTTGCCCTGAACACTCGGCGCAATTGCTCATCCGGCGCGCTAATCAACAAGCTCACACGCTCACCAGGCTTTATATTCATTTCCGAGCGAATATTTCGCACGCGTGAGATGAGGTCGATGATCGCCTGCATTTCCCATTCGGCCGCCTCATCAATTAGCGCTGATTCGCCTTCAGGATATGCTGTTAGCATCACCGATGGTGACTGACCCGCATAAGCACTATGCAACAACGCGCCGCTTATCCCCGGCAATTTTTGCCAAAGCTCTTCAGTGATGTAAGGCATGAATGGATGTAGTAAGCGCAGGGCTTGCTCCAACACAGTTAACATGCGGCTGCGCGCTTCGGTGCGCGCAGGCGTTTCTTCAGCAGCGGTAATTTCTGCTTTTGTGAGTTCAATGTACCAGTCACAAAGATCGTCCCAGAAAAAGTGATAAAGCGTTTGCACTGCTTCGTGGAATTCATAACCAGCAAGCGCCTTTCGCACGGACCGCGCGGTCTGGTTAAGTCGCGAGACGATCCAGCGATCATGCAATGCCGAGTGGACGTCGACGCGCAGTAATGCCGAATCAATGGTCGCCGCGTCCGAGTTGAGTAAACAGAAGCGCGCCGCGTTCCAAATTTTGTTGGCAAAGTTACGGTAGCTTTCAACCTGCTTTTCGCTCCAGCGAATGTCGGTGCTGCCTACCGACGCTAATTTCAAACGAGTGGCATCGACGCCATACTTATCGAACACTTCCAACGGATCTACTCCGTTCATTTTCGTTTTTGACATGCGCTGGCCGTGCGCATCGAGAATAGTTCCGGTTACAAAGACATCCGCGAAAGGCTCTTCATCCATGAACTTTAGCCCTTCCATCATCATGCGCGAAACCCAAAGAAAAATAATGTCGCGCGCCGTGATCAATACCGAAGTCGGATAAAAGGTTGCCAAATCTTTTGTATCGTCAGGCCAGCCCAGAGTGGAAAATGGCCATAATGCTGAGGAAAACCAGGTATCCAGCACATCTGGATCTTGAATGAGCTCGTCAGTGCCGGCTTGCTTGCGCGCCTCGGCTTCGGATCGCGCAACTATGACCGTGCCATCGGCGGTATACCACGCGGGGATTTGGTGCCCCCACCACAATTGCCGCGAGATGGTCCAATCGCGCAGGTTCTCGAGCCAATTGCTGTAAACCTTTTCATAAGGAACTTCGGGATAAAATTGTGGCGACTTATTCTGCTGCAACGCTGCCAGCGCGCGGTCGCGCAGTTTGTCCATGCTCATGAACCATTGAGTCGAGATCAGCGGCTCAATGACTGTCTTGCAGCGCTCGCACTTCGAGATCGCGAATTCATAGTCAACAACTTTTTCCAGCAAGCCCAGTGCTTCGAATTTCTCAATTACTTTAGCGCGTGCTTTGTAGCGATCGAGACCAACAAATTCTTCGCCCGCGTCTTCAGTCATCTTTGCCTGCGCATCAATCACGACTACTTGCGGCAGCGAATGGCGCTGGCCCATGTCATAGTCATTTTGATCGTGGGCCGGAGTGACCTTGACGGCGCCGGTTCCGAATTCAGTCTCAACAAACTCATCGGCGATAATGGGAATTTCGCGAGTGGTTAGCGGCAACATCAGAATCTCGCCCACCAGGTTTTTGTAGCGCTCGTCTTCAGGATTAACTGCAACCGCGGTGTCGCCGAGCATTGTTTCCGGCCTCGTTGTCGCCACCGTCACTTGTCCTTTTCCTGACTTAAGCGGATAGCGCAGGTAATATAACTTGCCGCTTTGCGCCGCTTTCTCAACTTCCAAATCAGAAAGCACCGTTTGATCATTTGGACACCAATTAACAATGCGGTTGCCGCGATAGATCATTCCTTCTTCATAAAGTCGCACGAAAACCTCGCGCACGGCGCGCGACAAGTCCGGGTCCATGGTGAATTTTTCGCGTGACCAATCAACCGAGGCGCCTTCGCGCCGCATCTGCCTGGTTATTTGCCCACCCGATTCCTGCTTCCACTTCCAGACTCGTTCGATAAATTTCTCGCGTCCCAGATCGTGGCGCGACAAACCTTCCTTCTTGAGCTCCCGGCTCACCACCATCTGAGTGGAAATGCCGGCATGGTCCATCCCCGGCACCCATAAGGTGCGATACCCGCACATACGCTTGTACCTGGTCAGCACATCCATCATGGTGTGCTGTAATGCGTGGCCTATGTGCAGCGAACCGGTTACATTCGGCGGCGGAATCACAATGGAAAAAACGGGCGCGGTCGAGTCACCGTTAATTTCTGGCGCAAAAAATCCCGCGCGTTCCCAACGCTCGTAATGATTTTGTTCGGCTTGCTTAGGATCGTAAGTCTTCGGAATTTCCATCTATGATTTGTTCAAAGTCCACTGTCAGTTGTTAGAGGCAAGCTATTGTAAGGCAGAGTTGCGTTTTTCATGTACCGTACTCGATGAAGTCGTGCGGCTTCAGATGCTTCTCTCTTTCATGACCACCGATCAGGCAGATCTTTAAAGACAAAAAAAGGGCAGGCAATCCATCCGGATGCCTGCCGCTTGGAGTTTAAGCTTGTGAAGGTTTAGGAATTCTTGTCTTCCAGTTGCCGCTTGATCATTAACTCCGCCAGTTGCGGTACTACTTCCCAGGCAATCTCCTGAACCACTTTTTCGGAAAGCTGCGCCACTGCGCGCCGCGCGATCATGTCAATTAATTCCGGAGAGAGCTGCTCACTCGTGATCATCGCGCCTGCATCCGCTTGATTGCTTGACGATTGGGCCGCCATCGACGGCACATGCTCAGTGGCAACTTGCGCCTGTATTGGCGCGGTATCGTGGGCCAGGGATTCCGCTGCACGTTCCGCCGACAGTTGGTCTGGGCGTATAGATTCATGCGTATCCGCGAACCGGTCTACCGTGGCAGTGGAAAATAATCCGTCCATGCCGACGCGGCTGCGGCGTTGAAACAAAGGAGCCGAGTACGCTGGCACAGCGGGTGACGGCTCGGCGGGCTCATCCAGATCAAGATCCAAAACGAAATCGTCGTCGAGTTGAACGCCACTGGCTTGCATGCCACTTAGATCGAGCAGCTCGTCAGTATTGGCGGGCTTGGCTTCAGTTTCGGGAAGCTTGGTTTCCACTGTCTCGTCCATATTCTGGTGACTGGCCGCTCGCGCTTCCTGCCTGGCAGCATAATGTTCAACTATGTGGCGCTGATCGTCCGGGAGCGGCAGCGTATCCGCCGTGGTTACCTGCAATTCTTCTTCAGAAAGTTTTTCCGGTGCGGGCGCTGGTTCGTGCGGGTGCGGCAATTCTTTGGTGGGAATCTGTTCTTCAGGGGCGCGGCCGCTCACCAGAACGCCAACTTTATCAATCAGATTGCGGATGGATTGAAATGGCTTTGTCAATATATCGTCCGCGCCTACGCGGCGCGCCTCCCTTTCGTCGAACGGTTCAAACGAACCGACCAAAAGCATAACGGGAATGTGTTTGAACTGATCATTTTGTTTGATGTGCTCGCAAACTGCGAGGCCGCCCATTTGCGGCATGAAGACATCGGCAAGTACGACGTCCGGAGCAAACTCGAACAACTTTTCAATTGCTTCGCGGCCGTTATTAACGGTCAGTACAGTGACGCCTTCGTCCGCAAAGGTGAGGTCCACAACCTTTTGAATCGTGACTGAATCGTCTGCGAGTAGGAGTTTTTTGCCAGCTAACAAAGCTTGGGTAACCTTAGCTGAATTGCGCCACTGGCGGGGTCAAAATTGAAAACTCGGGGGCGCAAGGTCCGTTTGCTACTTGTCTATTAAGCGTGGCCACGCAATGGCCGGCCACTCGTTGAAACTATCATTCGCGCGCGCGGACAGTCAAGAGTTTAGTCCACGCGGCACTTATTTGCGTACCAGAACGTCGTCGGGCGTATCGGCTTTGTTATCGGGGCCGAGAGAACTGAGGGTGAAGTGATCGCGCTGCCCATCATATTTATAGGGATGGTTCCAGGGATCGACGCGAATAATTCTGTCCAGATAACGAGGATTCAAGTGATCAATGAGTACCGCCTCACTATCTGAAACAACATAGAAGCCACGCTCATGACGATAGCGCTCAAGCGCCTGGGCCATCGTCGTCATTTCGACTTCGGCGCGTTCACGCTTCTTTGCATTGAGTGCATCAACGAGCGGTTGCAGTTTTACCCAATCGCGATTGCCCGTCCGCAATTCAGAAACTTGCCAGCCTTTATCCCCGTTACTTAAACGCGCAGTGATTCTGATCCACGCAATCACAGTAGCCGAGCCTCGAGAGGCAAGCGGCAAGACGAAAGGTGCGACTTCCTGAATGCGCACCGCGTCGGAAGGTACTTCAATTCCTGTCAAGCTGCCGACGAGACAGCGCGCACGTTTTACGCTCGGATCGATAGCAGCCGCACCTTTGAGCGGCGGATCAGGAGCAGTGCACTCATCTGTGGCCACCGGTGAGCCCAAGGCGCCGGCAATGAGGTCGATGCTTTCCCAGCGATCCGGCGCCGTCCTTATTTCCGCAATACGCCAATGGCCGTGGTCGTCCTGCTCGAATTTAAAAACTGCACGTATCTCAGCCGTGACCTCTGGCGTCGTGCCCGGCGTAAGCGATTTCACCCGCACTGAGTCATTCGTCAGTTCGAATCCCGCCATGCGGGTGAGAGCTTTGCGCGCTTGTTTGGAACTCAATTCCGCGTTTGCTGGGATAGCGGCAAACATGAGTGAGCCGCAAACGATCAGAAATTTCATAGACCGCATTTTTAAGGCATTGCACATCGTCATGAAACTTTATGCTTGGGCTTTACTGATCAGCATCTGCAACATGATATGCAGCTGAGCAGTAGTAAAAGGCTTGGGCAGGAAAACAACGGCGCCGGCAGCAAAGCTGTCGGAAGACAATTTGGGATCCTGTTCTGCCGTCATCATCATGACCGGAATGCGCATCAGGCGCTTCTCAGTTTTCATGAAGCGGACCAATTCCGGACCAGAGATGTGCGGCATTACTACGTCCAGAATGGCGGCGGTGAAATCCTGATCGGCTTGCAGCACTTTGTAAGCTTCGCGTCCATCGCGGGCCGCGACGACGCCAAAGTTTTCCTTCTCAAGAATTGCAGTTACCAATCGCAGGATTGCTGGATCGTCATCGGCGACAAGAATGCGGCGGGGTGTCTTTGCTGGGTTCTTTGAATCGTTATTTACCATTGCTTAAACTTCTACGGCGCGACTGCTTTCTCCAGCCTGAGTTGAGAGCTCAGCCGCGAGCTTGATGGCCGCGACCATGCTTGAATGTTCGGCAATTCCTTTCCCCGCGATGTCGAACGCCGTGCCATGATCGACTGAGGTGCGGATGAAGGGCAATCCCAGAGTAACATTCACGGCCTCGCCAAAGGAAAGACATTTTACTGGAATCATCGCCTGATCGTGGTAACAAGCGATTACCGCATCAAACTCGCCGCGTGAAGCCCGAAGAAATACCGTATCAGCCGAAAAAGGTCCGGCCACATTCATATCATCAACGCCGTGACAGGCTTCAATAGCCGGCAGAATTTCCGAAGCTTCTTCAACTCCAAACAAACCGCCTTCCGCCCCGTGCGGATTTAGTGCCGCCACCGCGATGCGCGGCCGTTCAATACCCCAGCGCTTAAGTTCACGATTGGTCAGATTAATAGTTCGCACCAGCCGATCGCGTTGCACCAGACGGATGGCTTCCGCCAACGGCACGTGCGTCGAAATCAGCACTACGCGCAAATTCTCCGCCACAAAAGCCATCGCGTATTCTTCGCTGCCGGTCAAGTGCGCGAGGAATTCGGTGTGGCCGGGAAAACTATAACCGCCAAGAAACAAGGCCCGCTTATTAATAGGCGCGGTGGCAATCGCATCTACGCTGCCGGCCGCACATAACTCGACGCCGGCCTCGATGTAACCGGCGGCCGCGCGTCCCGCGGCGCCTGATTCAATGCCTGGCTCAATGAAGCCGCTGATATTGTCGAGATGGTAAATAGTAGGTTCGGAAAGGTGCTCGGGGATTGGTTCGCCTTTGCGAATGATGTCATAGCCAGATTGCAAATCGAGAGTGCGCGCCGTATGGGCTAACAACTGTGCGTCGCCGATAATTACGGGAACACAGCAGCGCCTCACTTCTTCTTCGGCAACTGCTTTCAAAACAACTTCCGGGCCAATTCCTGACGGGTCACCCATAGTAATGGCGACACGCGGTAATGACCCGGAAGATCGTGACTTCGACGATGAATTATTGGCGAACTGCCTCATTTATTTGAGACTGAAGCACAATAAGCTGGCGGGCGGTCCTTGACGGACCGTTATTAGCTGGCGACTTGTTCGACGCGCTCGTCTGCTTTGAACATATATTTGATGTTCCGCTTCAGGAGCAAAAGGTTGGGTGCATTCTTGCGATTAACCTTCAAGGCGCCACGGTCATACCACTCAATCGTCCCTTCGATTTCTTCACCGTCGAGCAACGTGATGACCATCGGAGTATGAGCGTCGATCTGTTTCTTGTAATAAAAGAGCTCGGCGTTCGTCTCCATCGGTGGCGGCACGCGTTTCCGCACGGCCACTGGGGCATTATGTTGCACTGGACGATGAGAGTTTTCGCTTCTGCCTTCTCCACCTGAGCTGCGTTGCGAACCATTGGAACGCTCTCTGGGCGGAGGCATTTCGCGCGCCTTTCCTTTAACCTCGGCGAGCGTGGTTCTAATAAGTTTGCGATTCACTTGTTCCTACCTCCAAAAATTAAGACGGGTTATTAGGTTAATAAACGATCGTGCGGCGCAATGGGCGGGCACCAGCGACGCTGATCTGCACTTACTCTCGCAGGCTGCGGCCATTCAAGGAGAGGGACTCCACCAAATTTTTTGCCCGTAATGGAAAGCCTGCCAGGGAATGACGCGTATGCTACACAAGCCGAACCCAAAAAGCAAAGCCGAAAACATCGGCGCGCGGCAAAGCAAAAAGGAAGGCTTGAAGTACTCGCCTTCCTTGCGCGGTTCGCTGTCCTAAGTTTGGCTAATCCGCTTTTTTGCGAATAAAAGTGGGTACGTCAAGATCGTCCGAGCGCCCTTGCATCATTGGTCGCGGCAGATCGTCCGCCGGCCGCTGCACAAAGCGCGGGGCCGCCGCCGGCATGGCGGTTACTCCCGCCGCGGAAGCAACCGAGACAGCTTCCTGACCAAAGCCGGTGGCGATCACGGTTATCTTCATTTCATCACGCAGGTTCTCGTCAATCACTGCGCCGAAAATGATGTTGGCATCCTCGTCGGCCGACTCGCGAATAATCGTGGAAGCCACGTTAACTTCATAAAGCGTTAAGTCCGGACCACCGGTAATATTAATGAGCACGCCCTTAGCGCCTTGAATAGTTGCTTCCTCAAGCAGCGGAGAGGAGATCGCTTGTTGTGTCGCTTCAATCGCACGGTTCTCGCCGCGCGCGCGACCGGCGCCCATCAAGGCCATGCCCATGCCGGACATGATGGATTTCACGTCTGCAAAGTCTAAATTAATCAAACCCGGCACCGTGATCAGATCGCTGATGCCCTGCACAGCCTGGCGCAACACATCGTCAGCCACGCCAAATGAATCAGCCAAAGAAGAGTCGCGCTCCACTGTATGCAACAAACGTTCGTTGGGGATGGTAATGACCGTATCCACACACTCGCGCAGTTCACGCAATCCCTGCTCAGCCTGTTGCATGCGCCGGCGCCCTTCAAACTGAAAAGGTTTAGTAACTACTGCCACAGTTAACGCATCAAGCTCGGTCGCCAGCGACGCGATAATCGGCGCGCCGCCAGTGCCGGTGCCGCCGCCTAAACCGGTGGTGACAAAAACCATGTCGGCGCCTTCGAGCACTTCAATGATTTTGTCAGTATCTTCGAGCGCGGCTTCACGGCCCACATTTGGATTGGCGCCGGCGCCGAGGCCTTTGGTCAAACGACTACCGAGTTGAATTTTTATGGGAGCCTTGGATCTTTTGAGTGCCTGCAGATCCGTGTTGGCGACGAGAAACTCGATGCCCTCAATCCCCGCTTCAATCATGCGATTGACGGCATTGCCGCCGCCGCCGCCGATTCCGATCACTTTAATGCGAGCGCCGGTGATTGGCGGATCGTCATCAATAAAAATATTAATGCCTCTATCTGACTGACGAGCATCCGATGGCATAGTTATGTCCTCTCTTCCGAAGCGGGAAGGCTTCCATGGTCTCTTTCTGCTATGTTGGGTTGCTCGAGGCACCGGTCTCCATATGTTGCGGACTACATCTTGTACGACCGGGGCGAAAGCATACAACAACTTGTCAAAAAATACTACTGAAACGATTACGAAATTTAGATACAAAGTGCGTTAGCTTGCCGGTCGAACCGCGGCGGCTTACGGCACTGCGTCCTTCACTGACCTGCGTGCGACTGGCCACCAGGGCCAAACCAGTAGCGGCTGCCCACGCAGGACTCTGCACGTCTTCGACCAGACCGCCAAAACGATCTCGCTCGGGAAACCCGACCCGCACCGGAGCGTCGAACACTTGTTCTGCGATCTCGGGCATGCCGCTCAACAGCGCGCCGCCGCCGGTCAACACCACGCCGCTCGAAAGTTGTCTTTCCCAACCAGCGTCCTTTATTTCATCGGCTACATGCATCAACACTTCTTCCGCGCGTGGCTGCAGAATGTCACAAAGAATCTGGCGCGACAGTTGGCGCGGCGCGCGGCCACCCACTGAAGGCACGTCAACCAGTTCGCCTCGCTGCATTTCTGATAACGAGGTGCTGCAAGCGCAGCCTACCGTGCGCTTGATCTTTTCCGCATCCGGAATCGGGGTGCGCAATCCGAAAGCGATGTCGTTGGTGAAATGCGAACCACCGAGCGGAAAAACTGCGGTGTGCTGCACGGCGCCGCGCTGGTAAATAATTAAGCCGGTAGTTTCGGCCCCAATATCCACGAGCGCCGCGCCAAATTCTTTGTCGTCTTCGGTAAGCGACGCCTCGGCAGCAGCCAACTGTTCCAGCACCATGTCGGCAACCATCAAACCGGCGCGATTCACGGCATTAATCGCGTTTTGTCGGGCGGTCACGGGGCTGGTAACGATGTGGACCTTGACCGCCAGGCGCGCGCCAATCATTCCCACTGGATCGTTAATGCCGTCCTGGTCGTCAACTATGAACTCCTGCGGCAGGCGATCGACAATCTCGCGGCCCGCAGGCAATTGGATAGCGCACGCTGAATCAATAGCGCGCCGCACGTCGTCGGGAGTGATTTCGCGATCGCGTCCTGACACGGCGACAATCGCCTGGCCGTTGAAGCCAAGAATGTGAGACCCCGCCAAATTGATCGTTACCTCTTCGGCCTGCAAGCCACTCATTCGCTCTGCTTCATCCACCGCGCGTTTAATTGAGTCAACCGCGGCTTCCGGATTCACAATGACTCCCTTGCGCAGCCCGCGCGCTTCAGCTTCGCCAATACCAACAATTTCGAGCAGGCCGCTCTCGCCGGGCTCGCAAGCAATACACGTTACCCTGCTCGTGCCGATATCGAGCCCGATAGTGTGTTGTGTTCGCTTTGCCATTCAGCAGTGCTCCTCCAGGAAAATCTTCCCGCTCATTGTTTGCGATGGGTGCCCGATTGCGACTTGTCTGATTTCTTGTCGGCCTTCTTCGTTCGGTCGTCGCGATCCTTTTTTGTTTTGGCGGGCGCCAGGCGCTGATTATCAGCATTCGCTTTTGCGTGTGATGGCGCCGGCTGGGCAGTATGATCGCTCTTCTGTTTTTGCTGATCGGTTTTAGTCTCGTCGCTTTCACTGCTGAGGTCCGTGGCCGGCACGTCTGCGGGAGAGCTGCCGTCAGTTGTCGTGTGCGCGCCGGAAGTTAGACCAACGATTGCCTTGCCATTGCCCAAACTCATGTCCACATAGCTAATTAAGGCGCGGTTCGGAATGTCATCGTGGGAGTCAAGCGCTTTCAAGGCGCCTTGCAAACGCTGAGCTTGGTCAGTCGAACCCAGCCGCACTTCAATTTGCGAATTGTCACCCGCCAACTGCGCCCGCACATCGCGCAGATCCATGACGTTCACTTCGCTGACCCGATCCGAAATGCCCGCTGCGTCCCAGGCGCGTTGCAACTCAAGAAACTTTTGCACTCGGTCACGATTTTCGTTCCGCGCCGAGTCGGAATCTTCATCGCTCAAACCGCGCAGAAAAAAGGCAGGCACTTCATCAGTCGGCTGCATCTCACCCAGCAGTGCTGCATCTTCATCAACCCAACGGAAGCGTCCTGCTGAAGTTCGTACTACTGCGCGCGGCGAACGTTCCGTAATGCGCACGCGAATGCCGTCAGGTAAAACTCTTGAGACGACTGCCGTGCGCACCCAGGGCAAATGCTCCAGCCGATCCGCAATGCCATTAAGGTCCGCTTTCCAAACGCCTGTTTTGTTTACTGACTGACGCACAATGGTTTGAACATCCCCGGGTGCCAAGCGCGTCGTACCCTGAATTTCAACAGTTCTCAATTGAAAGAAACTGGCTGAAGCGGCCGCGCGATAACCTAGAAATACGAGGACGCCGATCACGATCGCGATCGCAAGTTTCAAAAATGCCGGAAAGTAATTGAGCAAAGCACGAAAGCGCGCCGTGAGCGGCTCGCGTTCGATTTCTCTGCGGGCGGGTTTCTGAGTTACAGCGCCCGAGCGGCGCTGCCCGCTCATGCCACTGCGGTTGCCAACCTTTTGCGCGATCACTTGCTCTCTCATGTCGGCTACTCCTTCTCTTCCGGCGCTTCATTGCCGCCCTCTTTATCTTCGTTTGCGCGCCATAGTTCGACTTCGTATTCCAACTCAATGCCGTGCTCGCGTCTGACGCGCTCGCGCACCTCTTCGGCCAGCGCGAAAGTATCTTCGGCGCTGGCGCCCTCTTCGGTGACGATGAAATTCGCGTGCACTGGCGATACAACTGCGTTTCCTTTGCGCGCTCCTTTCATTCCCATCTCATCAATTATTTTTCCTGTGCCTACGGTGGCCGTCGGCGGATTCTTGAAAAAACAACCGGCCGATCGCGACCCGTGCGGCTGAGTGGCCAGACGCCGTGACTTAGCATCTTCCATGCGCGCGCGGATTTTCTCGGGATCGTCCGCAGTCAAATGCAAAGTGGCGCCCAGTAGTAACTCTCCTTCTTTAAATGAAGTGTGACGGTAGTTCCATTGCACTTCGCTGCCGGGAATCTCGACGACTTTGCCTTCGCGCGCCACGCGTACTGTCTCGGTGACCGTGCCGATTTCATGACCATAAGCGCCGGCGTTCATCCAAAGTGCACCGCCAACCGTTCCGGGAATTCCTCCCAAGCCTTCGATTCCGGATAAGCCGCGCCGCGAAACGTCGACGCAAAGACGCGGCAACGAATAGCCCGCCGGCACTGATACGCGTTCATCAGAAAATTCGAGTTCGCCCTTCAAGTCTTTCAAACTCAAAACTACGTAATGATGATCGCCATCGTCGGCCAGAATGTTGCTGCCCGAACCAAGGGCGCGCCAGGCAATGCCTGCCTGGTCCATCGCATGGACCACCGCCGCTGCCTTGGCTTCAGTTTCAGGAGACACTACCCAGTCGATCGCGCCGCCCACGCGTAAGCTGGTTAACTCTGCAAAACGACGGCCGCGTTCAGCGCGCACGCCAAGCCGCGCAACGATGCTCTCTAGAGCTTGGTCGCGCTCGCTGAATTTGTTTTCGCCGGTCTCGTTCATTTCTTCATAACCAATCTGGTAAGAACCTAAACACTCCTGGCCTCGGTTCGCTCGCGCATCAGTTCCAATAATTGATCGCTCACGCGGCTGACGGTGCCTGCTCCTAGAGTCAAAACCAAATCACCAGCCTGCACATAGTCGCGTAAAGTGGCCGGCGCATTTTCAAGCGCGCCGATGTAGCGCACGTCTTTGTGGCCAAAACGTTTGATAGCAGTCGTCAATGTTTCCGCCGTCGTGCCTTCGATCGGATCCTCACTGGCCGCATAAATATCAGTAATAAAAAGCGTGTCGGCATTGTTGAAAGAGCGAGCAAACTCTTCCATCAAATCGTGAGTACGGCTGTAACGGTGCGGCTGAAACAAAACCACGATGCGCCGGCCGCCGGAACCGATCTTTGCCGCGGCGAGGGTTGCTTTCACCTCAGTCGGGTGATGACCATAATCGTCAACCACCATTACGCCGTTGACTTCGCCCTTGAACTGAAAGCGCCGGCCCGCGCCAGTAAACCCGTCGAGAGCTTCCGCGATTTGCGTAAAAGGAACATCCAATTCAAAACCTACGGCGATCGCCGCCAGCGCGTTGTACACATTGTGCAGCCCCGGTACGCGCAAGGTGATGTCGCCAACGACGTCTGCGCCATGCCAAACTGTGAAGATCGAGCCAAAGCTTTGATCGTAACGAATGCTGTGTGCCGAAATGTCAGCCTGCGCGCTGAGCCCGTAAGTGATGCGCCGCCGCTCGATGTGCGGAATGATCGCCTGCACGTTGGGATCGTCAAGACAAAGCACTGACGCGCCATAAAAAGGCACGCTGTTGACGAACTTAGTGAAGCAAGTACGAACATCATCCATGTCGTGGTAGTAATCCATGTGCTCGCGATCAATATTCGTCACCACGGCGATCGTTGGAATCAACATCAGAAACGAACGATCGCTTTCGTCGGCTTCCACCACCATCAAATCACTAGTGCCCAAATGTGCATTTGAGCCAAAGGCGCCGACGACACCGCCGACGACGATTGTTGGATCCATCCCCGCATGACCAAGCACCGTAGCAACCATTGAGGTTGTCGTAGTCTTGCCATGCGAACCAGCCACCGCCACAGTGTGCGGTTTGAGCCGCATCAATTCCGCCAGCATTTCCGCGCGCGGGATAACAGGGATCGAACGTTGCTGTGCTTCGACGATTTCGGGGTTATCGTCACGCACTGCGGTCGAGCGCACAACTACATGAGCATCGCCGACGTTTTCCGCGCTATGGCCTTCAGTAAAAGCGACTCCGAGCTGTTGCAAGCGATCGGTCACGTTAGATCGTTTCGCATCAGAACCCGAAACACGAAAGCCCAGATTGACCAGCACCTCGGCGATACCGGACATGCCGATGCCACCAATGCCGACAAAATGGACGTGTTGAATTCTGCGAAACATAGAGTCTAGTGAACAGTAAACAGTGAAAAGTGAAAAGCGAACAGCAAACAAAAAGTGCGGGAACGGCGATTCGATTTTTGTTCCAACTCAATCATGTGCTTCTGTTCACTTCTTACCTTTTGTTGTGAGCTCTTCCAGCAAATCCACTACTTTTCCGGCGGCGTCGCCTTGCGCTAACTTGCGCGCGGCCTGCTCCATGACGGTCACCTTTTCCGGTTCGGTTGCCAGCATTTTCAGTTCATTCGCCAATTGTTCGGCGGACAAGTCTTGTTGCAGGATCATTCGCGCAGCGCCGGCAGCCGCCAGGGCTTCGGCATTTTTCCGCTGGTGATCGTCAGCAGCAAACGGAAACGGAATCATTAATGACGCCTTGCCGGCGGCAATCAATTCTGCGGTCGTAGTTGCTCCCGCACGACAAATCACTAAATCCACCTCGGCAAAAGCGGCCACCATGTTGTCAATGTATTTCCTGATGGTCGCTTGCGATTTCCAACCAGCCTTTTCGTATCCACTCACGGTCGCCGCAAAATCTGCTTCGCCTGTTTGATGCGTTATGCGCAAATTTGATTTCAAGCTCTCCAATAGCGGAAGAGCTGCGACCATCGCTTGATTGATCGCATGCGCTCCCTGCGAACCGCCAAAGATCAGGACTGCCAACTGGCCCTCGTGGCGCTGCCGCGGTGGTATCTCAAAAAACTCGCGGCGCACCGGATTGCCCGTCGGCACTGCTTTGCCGCGAAAGAAAGGCAGCGCTGCTTCAAAGGAAACTGCAGCCTTATCAATAAAGCGGGCCAGCACCCGGTTGGTGAATCCCGGTAACGCATTTGACTCCATCACCAAGGTTGGCAATTTCATCAACCTGGCCGCTAACAGCACCGGACCCGAAACATATCCGCCGGCGCCGACGACGACGTCAGGTCGAAACTGTTTGATGAGTACCCTTGCCTGTTGCAGACTTTTGGGCAACACAAACAGACCGCGCACGCGCGCCACTAAACCGACGTTCTTCAAACCGGCGCTTTCAATGAGCGAGAGTTCAAAACCTGCTTGCGGCACCAACTTGTTTTCCAGACCGCGGGCGGTGCCGACGAATTTCACTTCCGCGTCGTTATGCCTGCGCAGGACTTCCCTTGCCACCGCGATGCCCGGATAAATGTGCCCGCCGGTCCCACCAGCAGCGATTAGTACGCGCATCGTTCTAACCAAATTTGGAAGAAGCAACGCGTCTTGCGGGCGCCACTCGCAATCGCCGCGACTGCTTGTCAGTAGCAGCGCGGCCCAGCTTCACTCGCGAGAAATCGATAGATCCAGTTGCGTGTTGCGAAATATTCAGTAACACGCCAACCGCCGCCAGCGTTGGCACCAGCGACGAACCGCCGTAGGAAATGAACGGCAGTGGAATGCCTTTGGTCGGCACCAGCGATAGCACCACGCTGATATTGAACATCGCCTGCGCCACGATGCCCGTTACCAATCCCAACGACAGCAGTTTGCCAAAGCGATCGGGCGCAAGTAGCGAAGTTCGAATGCCGCGCCAGAGAAACAAGCCGAAAATCAACAACACTGTCAGCGTTCCAATCAATCCCAATTCCTCGCCAATCACCGCAAAGATAAAGTCTGAATGCGCAAAAGGCAGAAACATCATTTTCTGTTTGCCCTGGGCAAAGCCAAGACCGTTCGGACCACCCGAGCCAATTGCTATCAGCGATTGCACTACCTGGAATCCGCTGCCGCGTGGGTCGGCCCACGGATCCAAAAACATAATCATCCGTCGCATGCGGAACGGAACAAAAATTAATAAGCCGGACACTCCAACTAGCGCCGGCGCGGCCACCATGCCCAAATGCAGCAACCGCGCGCCGGCAGTGTAAATCAACACGCCAAAGATCACTGCCAACATCATTGCCGTTCCCAAATCCGGCTCGGCCACTACCAGGACAGCTAACAATCCGGTGACAAAAGCGCAGGGCACGAACACGCGCCAAAACGATCGCTCTTGACCGGCGTGCTTCTCGAGGAAATACGCCAGGAATAAAGCCAGCACAAGCTTTGATAATTCTGAAGGCTGAATCGAAAAGCCTTTGAACTTGATCCAGCGATGGGCGCCGTTGACACGCCCGAACGCAAACACCGCCATCAGCATCATCACCGTCAGCAAAAGGAGACCGTAGACAAGTCGCCGATCGCGCAGCCGGTTGTAATCAAACTGCATCGCCGCCAACATGACGACGAAACCAATCGAAGTCCAGATTCCCTGTTTGATGACGTAGTAAAACTGGCTGCCGTTCTCGCGTTGGGCGATAACTGCCGAAGCGCTGTAAACCATCACGACACCGAACAGTGCCAGGCCGACCGTCGCCGCGAATAACCATTTGTCGGGGTATAACTTTTTTGCCATGACTAATCGAGTTTCGGGTTTCGAGTTTCGAGTTTCGAGTTCCGAGTTTTGGCCTTCTGGTTTCAGTTCAGCGAATTTTGTTTCGCTTTTGAACCCGAAACTCGAAACTCCAAACTCGAAACTTCTTCTTTGAAGACTTTGCCGCGATGTTCGAAGCTATCGAACATGTCGAAACTCGCGCAGGCTGGCGCCAGCAAAACAATGTCGCCGGGTTCGGCCGCCGCGAATGAAAGTTTGACTGCCTCGGCCATGTCGCCGGCGAACTGCGCCGGCGCTAATTCTCCCAATTCGCTTGCAATTGTCTTTGCGTCTTCACCGATCAAAATCAGCTTGCGCGCTTTCGCCTTTATCAGTTTCGCCAATGGTTCATACGGCGCTTTCTTGCCGCGACCGCCGAGTATCAAAATGATTTTTCCCGGTTCGTCAACGAACGCTTCCAGCGCTTTTAACGTGGCATCGACGCTCGTCGCTTTGGAATCGTTAAAGAACTGGATGCCGTTCAACTCGGAAACAAATTCCAGACGATGCTCAACTGGCGAAAAATTGCGCAACGTGCGGCGCATTGAGTCAGGCGCCGCGCCGCAGGCCAGACCTGCTGCCAGCGCTGCTAGCACATTTTCAACATTGTGCAGGCCGCGCAGTTTCATCTCATCGCGCTTCAACAAGACTTTCTCACCATCTCTAGTCCGCGACACCAGTTCATTGCCGCGCAGGAACAGCCCTTCAGCGAGTTCACGGGTGACGCTGAACTTGACCACGTGTGCTCGCAAGCCGTCGGCCCAACTCGAAACGATTTCGTTATCGGCGTTCAAAATCGCGAGATCTGCCGAGTCCTGATTCATAAAGATCCGGTGTTTGGCGGCAGCATAGTCGGTCAATGATTCGTAACGGTCCATGTGATTTGGAGTAACATTCAAAACAACGGCTACGGCCGGATGAAAGTCTTTAATCGTCTCCAATTGAAAACTCGACAACTCGGCGACTGTCCAACCATCTTCACGCGAACTCTCAACCAGCGAGATCAGCGGCGTGCCGATGTTGCCTCCAACTTGAGTTGGCAGGCCCGCGTCTTTCAGCAGTTCGCCTACCAGCGTCGTCGTCGTCGTTTTTCCGTTGCTGCCGGTTATAGCGACCATGCGTCCTTTCAAAAATCGCGCTGCCAATTCAACTTCACCGATGACTTCGGCGCCGGCGCGCTCGGCGTAACGAATGGGAATTGACTTCGCCGGCACACCAGGACTGACGATCACTAACTCGATCTGGTCGAGCAACCAACTCGGCGCGTCGCCCGGCAACAAACCAATACCTTCGCTCTTTAACGCCAGCGCTTCGGGAAGCCATTTTTCAAGTGGCTTCGCGTCGTTAAGTGCTACCGTGGCGCCGCGCTCTATTAAAAACTTCGCACAGGCAATGCCACTGCGCGCCGCTCCAATTATCAAAACTTTCTTGCCCGCAACGATCATCGAGTAAACATTGAGCGTCACTCACCTCAGCTTGAGCGTCGACAGGCTCAACAGCGCAAATAGGATTGCCAGAATCAAAAAGCGAAAGACAATTTTCGATTCCTTCCAATCCTGCATTTCAAAGTGATGATGCAACGGCGTCATCTTGAACATGCGCCGGCCGGTGCCGGTGGTGCGCTTTGTCATCTTAAAAACTCCCACTTGCAAAACGACTGAGAGCGCTTCGATGACAAAAACTCCGCCGACCATCAACAGCATGAACTCCTGTTTAGTAAGCACAGCGACAGTGCCGATCGCGCCGCCAATCGCCAGGCTACCAACGTCGCCCATAAAGACTTCGGCCGGCGGCGCGTTGTACCAAAGAAAGCCGAGACTCGCGCCCGCCATCGCGCCGCAAAAAACCGTTAACTCCGCCGCTTCCGGACGATGGGTCAATTCCAAATACCGCGCCCAGCGCGCATCGCTGCTGAGGTAAGTAAATCCGGTCAGCGCGGTCATGGCGATAAAAGTCACGCTGATCGCCAAACCATCCAAACCGTCCGTCAGATTTACAGCATTAGACGAACCCATCAGCACCACGATGATCAGCACGAGGTAAACGTATGGGCCGATGTAACTCTTGCCGTTGGGATCGGCGCTCCATTTCAGAAAGGGAATACTCACGTTCCACGAGTAATCGCTGGCGAAATATTTAGTCAGGATGAAGAGAACGATCCAGACACCGACAGCCACCAATAGTTGCCCCAATAATTTTTGGCGGCCGGTCAAACCCAGACTGCGCTGCTTTGCCAACTTGTAGTAATCGTCAGCAAAACCGATCGCGCCAAACAGCAACGTTGCGATCACTACGGTCCAGACATAAACACTCGACAACCGGGCCCATAACAAAGTGGAAATTATTACTGAGCCCACGATCAGCACGCCGCCCATTGTCGGCGTACCGCGTTTGGCCATGTGACCTTGTGGACCTTCCTCGCGGATTTGTTGGCCGATGTTCCATCTGCGCAAGCCTTCAATTAACTTGCCGCCAAACAAAAGTGACAACAACAATGCGGTGATCGAAGCGTAGGCCGTGCGAAAGGTTACGTACTGAAAAACATTAAGCGCCTTGACGACATACCAGTCCTTATCCTTGAAGTGGTTAAAGAAAAGTTCGTAAAGGACGTAGTAGATCATTTATTAAGCAGCGTTCACGCAGGCGAAATCGCGAGCGGGAAACGATCGCGGATGGCTTTTACGATTTTTTCCGTGGCCACGCCGCGCGAACCTTTGATCAAAACCAGATCGCCTTCTCTGATCTCAGCGACTATAGCGCGCGCCGCTTCGTCAGAGTCCGCGAAAAACCTGGTGGCTTTCAATCCGGCGTCGTTAGCGCCGGCGAGAATCTCCGCGGCCAAACCACGTACTCCCCACAAAACATCGATACCGGCTTGGGCGATTTCTTTGCCCGCCTGCTGGTGTAGGCGGTTCTCCTCAGGCCCGAGTTCGAGCATCTCTCCGGCGATAACAATCCGTCGAGACGAACGGCTGCCGGCTTCGGTTATGGTCCGCACCATGTTCACAAGCGAACGTGGATTGGAGTTATACGAATCGTCTACCACGCGAAACCCAGCCGCGAAATCTAAGACTTCCCCGCGCATACGTGGCGGCGTTGCGTTCGCTAACGCCGAAGCGATCTGGGCCGGCGGAATTTCGAAACAAGTCGCCACCGCGGCAGCCGCCAGGGCATTCATCAAGTTGTGCCGGCCGCTCATCGGCAGAAGGGCCGCTGCCTCTCCCAGCGGTGTCTGCAGCAGAAAGCTAAGCTTTCCTAGTTGACCGGCATCGATCTTTTTGGCCGTAACATCAGCCACGTTTCCGATTCCAAAAGTCAGCGCGCGACCTTTATGTTTTTCGCGCATGCGCATAACCCATTCGTCATCCGCATTCAAGATGGCAACACCGTCAGGCTTTAGGCCTTCAATCAGTTCAGCCTTGGCAGCAGCGATGTTTTCGATCGTGCCGAGGTATTCCAGGTGTACCGGCGCGACCATCAACTCGACGGCGACATCGGGCGGCGTAATCTCGCATAGCCGGCGAATCTCATGCGTCGGCGACGACATTCCCATCTCAAGCACCGCCACTTCAAACTGTTCCGGCGTGCGTCCATCGCTAACCATTTGCAGAACCGATAGCGGCAACCCGAGACCGTTGTTGTAGTTCTTCTCGCTTTTCAAAACGCGCCGGCCGCTCTCACTAAGCACGTGCGCAGTTAATTCTTTTGCCGTAGTTTTTCCGGCGCTCCCGGTAATGGCTACAACTTGTTTGCCCCAACGCTCGTAAACTCGATGAGCCAACAGTTGTAATGCCGCAATCGCGTCGTCAACCAGCAACAAACGATTCTGAAGCCGCAGCAGCTCTTGGTCACCACGTACGCGATCGGCACGCGCTACCGCGGCCACTGCTCCATTTGCCAGAGCTCCGGCAATGTACTGGTGCGCATCGGCGAAGGTGCCGTTAAAGCCGGCGCGGGCATAGTCTTTCTGAGACAAAGCAAAGAAAAGCTCGCCCGCGCCAACCGATCGGGAATCAATCGAATAGTTTTTAATTTCTTTGTCAAACAACTCGGCGCTTGCATTTTCAGCGTTCGCGCCCATCAAAGCGGATGCTTCACCAACCTTCACGTTATGCCGACCTCATGACTGCCCAGGCTCGACAGCATTTCATACGCATTATTACTGCCAGCCGGCGCCGTTGAACTCAATTTAGAACCGCCGAGCGATTCTCTCATTGTGGCCACAGCATCGAGAAATGAGCCTTTTGACTCGGACTCCGCCGGCAACTCATTGGCGATTGTCCGCGTTTGCATTCCGCGGTGGTCGCGTAAACGTTTTCGGCAAGCAGCTACTCTCTCCCTCATCAAATTAACGCCCGCATCGCTCCTCAGTGTTCGTTGGGGGATCATTTTGTCGGCTCCCGGAATGTTTTAGAAGTTAAACTGCTCCCTTGTATTCGTTAATTAGGCCGTCCGAAATCCACATAAATTGTTTGGCCTGACTGCAATTCGCTTCCCGGCTCTGGCGTTTGCTTGATCACGCGGCCTTCGCCGTGAGCTTCCAGTTGCAAACCAAGTTGCGCACAGGCGCGCGCCACATCGCGCACGCTACGTCCACGCAGATCCGGCATGAGCATGGACCTATTTGTCGAGACCGCGTACACAACCTCGCCACTCGCGCGAGAGACAACTTTTGGCAAGGTCGCAGCGCTGGCCTTCTTTTCCTGTTCAAGCTGATTGGCTAACTGAGCGTCGCGGGCTGGAACTTCGCGCACGGTGGCTATCAATTCATTTGCATTTTTGAACTGCGTGTCCGGCATCACACCCATTTCGGGTAGTATCTGCTCCGCAATCTGGCGAAACACCGGAGCAGCCACATCACCACCGTGGTAGGAGCCCGCCGGTTCATCAATTACCACAATAATCACCACCGCTGGATTATCGACGGGTGCGAATCCCACAAAGGAAGCAATGTACTTCGTCGCTGAATATCTTTTTGTCTGCGGATCGACTTTCTGCGCGGTTCCAGTTTTGCCGGCGGCACTGTAGCCGTCCAGCTGCGCTTTCTTGGCAGTACCGTTCAGGGTCACGCCTTCCAACATCCCCCGCAGCGCCTTCGCAGTTTCTTTACTAATGACACGATGCTGTTCAGGGTTCGGCCGGTAGATGTTGGTGCCAGTCGTGGAACGGATTTCACGAACGATGTGCGGGGCGACGCGCACGCCGTCGTTGGCGAGCGCGCTGAATGCAGCCGCCATCTGCAACGGCGTGACGCCAACTTCCTGGCCCATCGCGATCGAGCCGATAGACGAAGGCAACCAGCGATTAAGCGGATGAATTAAGCCGGCGGTCTCGCCCGGCAATTCGATTCCAGTGCGCGCGCCAAAACCAAACCGCATAATGAAGTCGTACATGGTTGGATCGCCCACTCTCAGGCCTAGTTTGATGGCCGCCACATTGCTTGATTTGGCGAGCGCCTCTGTCAAGGTCAGGTTTCCGAAAGGTTTGTGATCGTGAATCACACGTTTGGCTACGGTAATTGAACCCATCTGGCAATCAATGTGATCGTCAGGCTTTGCCAATCCTTTTTCTATCGCCGCTGAGTAGGCCACGATCTTAAACGTCGAACCGGGCTCATAAATATTTTGCAAGGCCCAGTTCGATCGCGCCGCTGGCGGCGCTGCTCCGACGTTGTTCGGATCAAAGGTTGGCGCATTGGCCAGCGCCAGAATCTCACCGGTGTGCGGATCCATCACGATGGCGGTGCCGGACTTTGCATGCGATTCAGTAATCGCCGAAGTTAGCGCCGCTTCCGCTTGATACTGAATTGATTGATCGAGAGTCAACACCACCGTCTGTCCGGGTTGTCCTGGAATCTCGGTGCTCTCGTATGCAAAACCGCGCGAGTCCTTTTCAATAAATAGTTTGCCCGGCTCGCCAGTAATTTTTTCGTTGAACTGCTGCTCAACGCCCGCCAGCCCGTTTCCATCAAGACCGACAAAACCGAGCACGCTGGCAGCCAGTGGTCCATTGGGATAAAAGCGCTTTGGTTCTTTGCGGGTGTGCACGCCCGGGAGCTCCATCGCTTCCAGGGCTTGCGCCTTATCCGCATCAATGCGACGCGCAATCCACAAAAATCCGCGCCCGTTCTTTCTCCCCTCGCTTATCTGGTCGGCAAGCTCGGCTTGGTTTAGTCCCAGCACTGATGCCAGTTCCGCAGTTGTACAGTCGATCTCTCCGAGGGTCTGTGCTTCAGTTTCTTTCTTCTCAGTCTTGAACTCATCAGGCGCGACGAAGACTGAAGTCATGTCAATAGTGCGCGCCAATTCTCGCTCGCGACGATCAAGCACTGAACCGCGCTGCGGCGCCGTGTCAATCGCATCCTGCTGTTGCTTATGAGCCCGCTCAACCAGTTGGTCATGACTGGACACTTGCAAGTAAACGAGGCGCGCGCTGATCCCGAGCATCCAGAAAACGACGAACGCCGCAACAAACAGCGTGCGGCGAATGGAAACGTCGGATTGTGTTTCAGATTGAGCGAAAGAGCGCGCCAACATTCCCTGGGTCTTCCCTTCTTACCGGCTGCTGAGGGAGAGCAACTTGGCCGCACCCCGGCGAGTTGCAACTGCAAAAGATTTCTAACGTTGAAACGAGGCGGAAGGATTTATCAATGCCGGAGCGATTGGCAATTGGCTGCTCTTGCCGGCTTTTTGAGTTCCCACCTGGCTGGCCATCAAAGGTTTCAACCCTAAGCCGCGCGCTTCGGATTCCAGTCGTGCTGGGGCGAACGATTGCTCCTTTTGCAACATCAGTTGTTGCTGTTCGGCCAGCAGTTTGTCGCGTTCGCGGCGCAGAGTTTCATTCTTGTAACCATACTGAATCGCCGTGAAATATTGCGTCGCCGCGAAAACAAAACCGCCAGCCAGTACCAGGCCGCAGCAAAGTAAGAGCGCGAGACGGTAAAAGGCCTGGGCATCACGGTCGCGGCGAATGCTGGTGTTGCGCTGCTTCGAGGGAACTCTGTTCATCACGGGGAACTCCGGGGTCAGTTTCGAGTTTCGAGTTTCGGGTTTCGAGTTTCGAGTTTCGAGTTTCGAGTTTCGAGTTTCGAGTTTCGGGTTTCGGGTTTCGGGTTTCGAGTTTCGGGTTTCGAGTTTCGAGTTTCGAGTTTCGGGTGCCTTCTGCCTACTGCCTTCTGCCTACTGCCTACTGCCTTCTGCCTTCTGCCTACTGCCTTCTGCCTTCTGCCTTCTACAGCTTGCGGCATGCTCGCAACTTGGCGCTGCGCGCTCTCGGATTTGCTTCGATTTCAAGCTCATCCGGAGTCACTGGACGTTTAGTCAATAACTCAACGGCGCGGCGCGCGCCGCAAGTACAGATGCCAGTTGGGTGCCGACACTGGCATTGCCCGGAAAGCCGCCGCAGTTCTCGTTTCATAATTCGATCTTCAAGAGAATGAAAACTGATTACGACAAAGCGGCCATCGGTTTCTAAAAGATCGACTACTTCTTCTACGAATGGAGCTAAATCTTCCAGCTCGCGGTTGACGGCAATACGTAAGGCCTGGAAAGTGCGCGTCGCCGGATGAATGCGCTGGTATTTCTTTTTACCGGCAGCCCGCGCCACCAAGTCGGCCAGCTCTTTAGTAGTAGTTACCGGTGTTCCCTGCTCGCGTTGTTCAACAATCCATTTGGCTATGCGGCGCGAGTTCCGCTCTTCGCCATATTCAAAAATGATGCGCGCGATCTCTTCTTCCGAAAGCTGTTGCAACAGTTCTGCGGCGGTCGCTTCGTTCCCGGCGGCGTCCATCCGCATATCGAGTGGCGCGTCGAAACGAAAACTAAAACCGCGCGTTTCCGAATCGAACTGAAGCGACGAGACACCAAGATCGGCGAGGACTCCGGCCGGCGCTTCGTCGCCTGGTTGCATCACCCGGCCGAGTTCGCGGAAGTCAGCATGAACGGCTTGAAAGCGTTCTCCGAATCGCTCCAGCCGATCCTTCGCTACCGCCAGCGCTTCGCCATCTCGATCGAAACCGATTACGCGGGTCTTTTCCGAACTTTCAAGGATCGCTTCACTGTGTCCACCCAATCCCACCGTGCAGTCGAGAAACAATCCACCTCGTTTCGGATCGAGGAACTCAATCGTTTCTCGTAGCAGCACGGGGCGATGGGGCGCGCCCATGCCCCCCAAAGGCGCAGCCATCACCACCGCCCCGTGATCTCGTGCAAAGACCGTCGTGAAGAGTGAAAAGTGAAGCGTGAAAAGTTATCTGACCTTCCGACACTTGTCTTTGTACTTTTCACTTTTCACTTATTACTTTTCACTGTGCTTAAATCCCCAGCTTTGCGATTGCCGCTTCGTCCTCTTCCGTGTAGGGATCCGCGAGCAGTCGCGCTTTGAAAACATCCAACTCCCAAACTTCCAAGTAAGTCAGGTAGCCGAGCACGGCCACATCGCCCATCACACCCGCCGCTTTGCGTAGCAGCGGATGAATCAGCAAACGGCCCTGGCCGTCGATTGTCGTCTGCTGTCCGTAGTAATTCGTTCTATCAAGGAACTTGCGCCGGGCCGGGTCCATCGTCGGCAGCAGAGAAAGCCGTTGCTCAATCGATTCCCACTCCGGCAAGGGATAAATCCGAACGTTGTCACCGTTAAGACTGGTTATGTAGAATTCGCCGCCGTGCTTCTCGTCTATTAGGCGTCGAAACGGAGTCGGCACTTTCAGCCGACCCTTCGCATCGATCCGGGCCGTGTAGTTTCCCCGCAACATAGAGGTGACCGATCAATAGTTTGGCGGGTGGCCGTTTCTGGAAAAGTGACTTAATGATCGGTTCGCTACGAGGTTGGACCCACTTCCGACCACTTTTGACCACCCGAGCCGGATACTACGCTCCCCTATTTTTTGTGTCAATACCACGATCCGCAAAAATGCTAAGATTTTCTGTGTTTTACAGCTCCGCGACAAAGTTACTGTTCGCCTGTTGTCGGCCTTGCTGGTTTCGCTCGGAAGCCATTTCGCGGGAACGCATAGCTGCGGACGATTGCTTGATGTATATTGGCGCGCCCGTTTTGGGAGAACGCGCACATCCAAATCCAAACAATGAATCTCGATTCCGGGGGCTTGGTCGGACTTCTCTTTTTTGGCTTGCTGGCCGCCGCCGCCAATCTGGTTGGTGGTTTTGTGCTCATCAAATCAGGTGCGCATCGCTTTGGCGAACGCTTTCTGAAATACCTGGTGGCACTCGGCGCTGGCTTTATGTTGGCGGCGATTTTTCTCGAGATACTGCCTGAGACGATCAGTCTATGGACCATGAGTCTGGGCGGCAAGACAGCAGCTGAAGCCGTGCTCGGGGCGATGACACTTTTATTAGGTGGTTATCTGCTCATCCAACTTTTCGAACACACGATCGCGCCGCACTTTCACTTCGGCGCCGAAACGCATCCTGAATCCTTCATGCGGCCATCGGCAGCTTACGCAGCGGTTGGCGGACTTTGGATTCATACTTTCTTTGACGGCGTTTCGATCGCGGCGGCGTTTCTGGTTAACTTCCGGGTGGGCGTACTCGTCTTCATTGCCATCCTTTTACACAAGATGCCGGAAGGATTTACTGTCGCGTCGATCATGTTGGCTTCCGGCCGCTCTTCGCGAATAGCCCTTTGGGCGACAGCAGCAATTGGCGCCGCAACTCTCGCCGGAGTTGTTGCGGTAGCGGCATTAAATACGCGAGTAAGCGGCGCAGTCGGCTACGCGCTTCCTTTCTCAGCCGGAGTCACGCTGTATGTGGCCGCCAGCGATTTGATTCCCGAGGTCAATCACAAAGAAGAGCGAAACCCAATGGTCTCGATTGTCGTGTTTGTAGGAGTAGCGCTTTTTTATTTACTCCACCGCTTGATAGAAGGCTGAGCTGGTAATGCTATCTGCTAAAGACAAAGTCGCGGCTCGATCTCTCTTAATTGCCAGCCACCTTTGGTCCAGGCTCGCGTTGGCCTGCGTACTGTGTCTGTTGTTATTTCAAGGTTTCGTTCACGCGCAAACTGGCGCTTCGCCGATTCCGCTTCCTTCGCCATTCACTCCTGTGGTTGACAACGCCGGCGTCATTGATGCTGATACACGGAAAAAACTTGAATCGATTTTTGTAAACCTGAAAGAGCGCGCCGATATTGAATACGCGGTGGTCACCGTTGACACCACCGGCGACCAGGATATTTTTGACTACTCGCTGGCAGTAGCGCGCGGCTGGGGAATCGGCTCTAAGGAAGGTGACAAGAATGGCTTCCTTTTGCTGGTAGCAATTAAGGACCGGAAATACTTTACGCAAATTAGCGATCACCTGGAAGGCGATCTGAACGATGGACTGGTCGGAGAAATTCAACGCGAGCGCCTGGTGCCTCAGTTTAGAAAGGGAGACTACAGCCAGGGGATCTACGATACGATTCAAACCTATGTTGCGACCCTCGCGGAGAAACGCGGCTTTAATATTGAAGGCATCGACCAGCGTTACGCATATCGGGAAGCGCCATCAGCGCCGGAGACAAGCTCGCCGGCCGGCGGACTATCTTCTTCATGCTGCACGTTGCTCCTTATTCTATTCGTCGTCGCCATAATTTTGTCTTCGTTACGCAGGGGCGGGGGCGGTGGCTGTCTTAACATGCTATTTCTTGGCTCTTTGCTGAACAGTGGCGGCCGAGGCGGTTGGGGCGGATCGAGTGGCTGGAGTGGCGGCGGTTTCGGCGGTGGCGGAGGAGGTTTTGGTGGTGGCTTTGGTGGCGGCGGCAGTTTCGGCGGCGGTGGCGCGGGCGGCGGCTGGTAAAGAAGTCGCCGCTACTCGAGCTGTCCTGCTGAAGAGAGCGCGCTAGCCTGTCTTACTTTTCATCGGTTCTGTTAGTATCGAAGCAAGCGAACAAGAAAGCGTTATGTCCAAGACAGTGGTCCAACAAGCACTAAACGGTCTCATCAGCGATCTGCGCGCCACTCACGGCGAGAACCTCGCCTCGGTAGTGCTCTATGGATCGGCGGCCGCCGGCGATCATATTGAATTGCGTTCCGATTACAACCTGCTGATTACGCTGAATCACATCACCCCGGAAGATCTACGTCTAGCGCAGGCGCCGATGCGCGAATGGCAGCGACTGGGTCATCCGCTGCCCGTTTATTTCACCACTGAAGAATTGCAGGATGCTGGCGACGTATTTCCTATTGAGTTCCAGCAAATGTCGCAAGCGCGCGTCGTGCTTTACGGCAAAGATCCGTTTGAGTTTGTAAAGCTGTCTAACGCAAACCTGCGCCATCAAACCGAATACGAACTGCGCAGCAAACTGATCCAACTTCGCCGCTTATATATTCCGGCGTCCGTTTCCACTGAGAAGTTGTGCGAATTAATGAGCGATAGTTTAGCGAGCTTCGCAGCTTTGTTTCGCGGCGTACTTATGTTGCACGGCGAAGAGGCGCCGGTTGCGAAACCCGATTGCGTGCGGGCAACCGCCAAACGTTTTCAATTGGATCCGGCGCCATTCGAAAAGATTTTTGCCTTTCGTGCGACTGACTATTTGCCCCCAACTGAAAAAGAAGCGCACGAGATTTTCGGCGCCTATCTCGAACAAATCGATCGCATCATTCAAGTGGTGGATCAATTCGATCAAGCTTGATCAGGAGATTTGCTATGACACAACGAAGATTTTGGCTGCTTGGCTTGGTTCTTCTTGTCGCGACAACGGCGAGCGGCTGCAGTTACAACACGCTTACTACCAAACATGAAAATGTTAAGGGCAAGTGGGCGAACGTCGAGACCCAACTACAACGTCGCAGCGACCTGCTAAACAATTTGATTGAAACCGCTAAGCTCGCAGGCGTTCAGGAACAGGAAGTGTTTGGCAAGATCGCCGAAGCGCGCTCGAAACTGCTGAATGCTTCTCAGGCAGCGCCGCAAGGCGAAGGCGGCGATAAGTCTCCTGAACAAAAGCAAGCAGTGATCGATGCGGCGAACAGTTTCGGTGGCACGATTGGCAGGTTGCTGGCGTTGCAGGAGAACTATCCGCAGTTGAAGTCGAACGAGAATTTTCTCAAGGCGCAGGACGAAGTGGTCGGGACTGAAAACCGTATTGCGACTTCGCGCAAGGACTACAACGAAGCCGTCCAGGATTACAACACTACCCGCGCTCGGTTCCCAACCGTTGTCAGTGCCAAGCTTTTCGGTTTCAAAGAAGAACCTTACTTCAAAGCGGAAGAAGGCGCGTCAACTGTTCCGAAGATCGATTCGAACAGCCTGAGACCGAGCCAAAGCCCGGCTCCCACGAAATAAGCTTCAAAACGAAAAGGCCGCATCAGCGGCCTTTTCCATTAGCAGTTTCGGATTATTAGAATCCGCGCGAGTTGCACATCGCGCAATGATCGCAGGGCTTCCCGCCCGGCTCGACGCTGCACGTCTTTTCCTTTTCGAAAAAATCAACCAACTCTGAAATCGTCGCTTCTTCGACTCCGAATTTTTCCTGGCTCGGATGTGAATAGGAACTATTGATGCCGGCCAGCCAGGGTGAATGTGTGGTCGGCGCAGTTTTGCTGACCGAAGAAACGGAATCAACGGTAGAAGGTTGCCGCGGCTGGAATGTTGCCGATTGCGTCCCAGTTGAAAGCCGCGCTTCCAGTTGCGCAAGTTTTCTTTGCAAGTCGCTTAAACCAGCACGCACCGCGGCGAGTTCGGAACTCACGGGGCTGGGTTGCGCTGGCGTCGAGCTTTGCGTTCCCCCCGAAACGCGGCGAGCGATTCGTTCGGCAATCTCCCTTGCTTGATCTTGTTCCGTACTCATCTGTTTGTAGGACAGGCATTCGTGCCTGTCCAAAGCTATTCAATTCAAATGGACAGGAATGTCTGTCCTACTGTAAATCGATGCTATCGACGACGCCGACGATGGCTGAATCAATCGCTGCTTGCGGCTTGCCCGTCGCGGCAGTCGATGCACTCCAACCCTCCTGCACTATCAAGACGGTATCGCCCACACCAGAATCAACCGAGTCGAGAGCCAGTACCGTGTAAGCCGTCTCTTCGCCTTCAGGCGTGATTTGCTGGCAAAGCATGATGCGCGCATCCTGATAGCGTTGGTTCTTTTGCGTAGCGACGACGTTACCCAAAACTTTAGCCAGAATCATTTGGTTAAACCGCGGCCTGAATCTTCGGACTCTTTCCTGCCTTATCGCGTGACATGCTTTTCTGAATCAACAATCCCAATGATGGTGCAATCGGTCGGTGTATCCTCGCGCTTAAAAGGAAAGCTCGCTTCCTTGCCGCGACACCAAAAGACCAACTCGCCGACGCCGGCGCCGACGGCATCAATCGCCACCAGCGGCTTTCCATTCGGTTTAAGATCTCGATTCAAGGTCTGCACGACAAGCAGCTTGCGACCCTCAAGCGATTCGTTCTTGACCGTGGAAACCACGGTGCCGATGACTCGTGCGAGCTGCATTAATTTGTCCAATGTCCACGGTCCAAGGTCCAAGGTCCAAAGTCGAATACTCAATGACCATTGAAATCATCGATCACAACGATCGCATTCGTCGTGTCCAAAGCGAGATAAACTCTCAAGTTTTCGAATCCAACTTTTGCCGTTGATATCAGACATTGGACCTTGGACATTGAACATTGGACCTCGGACCTTGGACCTTGGACCTTGGATGTCACTCATCCCTCGCGATATCAACCGTATCTATGACGCCGACGATGGCCGCATCTACTGGCGTGTCCTTCATGCCCTGAGCCAGGCGAGCGCTCGATCCGGCAACCACCAACACACGTTCATGAAAGCCCGCGCCCACGGTATCAACTGCTACCACATAGCCGGTGGTGTCGCTGCCATCAACATTAATCGGACGAACAATCAGCAACTTTTTGCCGAGTAACCGTTCGTCTTTTTGCGATGAAACTACTGTTCCGAGGATGCGCGCGATGATCATGCCTTAGCCGCGATTGCCCACCGGAAGCGCATCATCAACACTGCCATGCGGTCGCGGAATTACATGTACGCTGACCAGTTCACCCACGCGTCGCGCCGCAGCAGCGCCGGCATCGGTGGCTGCTTTCACAGCAGCAACGTCGCCACGCACGATCGCCGTAACAAAACCGGCGCCGATTTTTTCATAACCGATGAGGGTAACGTTGGCCGCCTTGACCATCGCGTCAGCCGCTTCAATCATCGCGACCAGACCTTTAGTTTCAACCATTCCGAGTGCTTCTTGCATTCAGATGCTCCTATTTCGACGTGAATAGTAAATCGTGAATGGTAAATACTAGACGAGATTACTACCATTTACCATTCAGCATTTACCAAACGTTGCCGCCACGCGACTGCGTCAGTGCCTGCGCGAGCAATTCCATTAACTCTTCGCGGGTCAACGTAATCTTGCCGGCGCCATTCGCAGTTGTATTACCGGTCCGCGCTGGTCGATCGCCGGTAGGACAAGCCAGTTGAGTTTCATGAAGGTAGCCGCAAGCCTGACAACGCGCTGCCTCGCCCAGATAACCGGCCGCCTCGCGCACATTAATCAATTTCTCGATCGCATCAGCCGGTAAATTTTTCGAGCCGCCGAGCATGCGCGAGAGAATTGAGATGCGCGCCGTGTGTTCCAGCGTCTCGAGGCGATCAAATGCTTGCCATAGATCCGAACCATAAGCCACCGCGCCATGGTTCGCCATCAAAAGCGCATTGTGATGTTTGATTAGCGGCCGCATTGCCGCGCTCAATTCGTCGGTCGAAGGCGTGCCGTAGGCGGCGAGCGGAACACAACCCAACGTCAAAATCACCTCAGAAAGAATGGGCTGATCAATAGCGAGACCGGCAACAGCAAAAGCAGTTCCGTGTGGCGGATGAGCATGACAGACGGCTTTGACATCGGCACGCTCCTGATAGATCAGCAGGTGCATGGCCAACTCGCTGGACGGCTTTTTGTCCGTCAACGGTTTACCTGCATCGTCGCAAAGTGCCAGCGCGTCTTCGCTCATGCGGCCTTTGCAGATCATGGTCGGCGTCGCCACAATCCGGCCATCGTCCAGACGCACGCTGACATTGCCATCCGATGACACGACATAACTGCGGTCGTATAACAGTTGGCCGATCCGGACAATCTCACGTCTCGCGGTTTGTTCGTCCATCTAATTCAAACCCAGCCGGAAATTCAGTCGAGGCTTCAGTTGCAGTGGTGACAGAGCCAACTGCTGCATCTGAATTTTAAAAATGTAAACACTGTGCCGTGATGTCGTTGATCGTTGCAGGCTCGACTAAGTATAGACCCAACGCAACATGATTGGTAAACGGGTTTCGGGTTTCGAGTTTCGAGTTTCGGGTTTCGGGTTTCGGGTTTCGGGTTGCGAGTTTCGGGTTTCTCACGTTTCTAGTTCAGGTTGTCGGAGGTAAGCGGCAAGATCGGAGCGTTAGAGATGGGACGTGCAATTCCAAATTCCAAATTCCAAACGCCAAACCCGAAACCCGAAACTCGAAACTCGAAACTCGAAACTCGAAACTCGCAACCCGAAACTCGAAACTCGAAACTCGCAACCCGAAACTCGAAACTCGGAACCCGAAACCCGTAACTCCCGAAGCTTGGAACTCCACAGTCCATCAACTACAATCGCGGCCACTAACATCACTCGGTCAAATTCGGATTCAATGATCGCACATTTGTCGGGCACGCTTCTTTCGAAACAACCCAATTCAGTGATTCTCGATGTCGCTGGAGTTGGCTATGAAGTGAATATTCCGATTTCCACCTTTTATGATCTCGAAGACGCAGGCTCAAATGTGCAACTCCGCATCTACACGCACGTGCGCGAAGACGCGTTGCAGCTTTACGGTTTCAAGACCGCGCGTGAACGAGAACTTTTCCTGCGTCTGATTTCGGTTAGCGGTATCGGCCCGCGACTTGGCATAACGCTGCTGTCCGGAATGAGTGCTGACGAGATGATCGCCTCGATTCGCACCAATAACCTCGCGCGTCTAACCCTAATTCCTGGTGTAGGCAGAAAAACGGCGGAACGGTTGGTGATGGAACTGCGCGACAAGGTCGCGTCGCTGTCCTCCGCCGAACTCGAAGAAGAATTAGGCGCTAAGTCGGAAACTGGAGCTCCGATCTCCAGCGGAGACTCAATGCGCGCTGACGTGCTTTCAGCTCTTTTGAATTTAGGTTACCAGCGCAACGCTGCGGAAAAGGCGGTGAATGCGGCGCTGGACGAGGGCGGAGATCTTTCGGTCGAAGTGATCCTGCGACGCAGTTTGCGCAAACTGGCAAAGGTATAGCTAGCGCATGTAGCGCAAACTTTAGTTTGCATTGATGTAGCGCAAACTTTAGTTTGCGTGACCGCCCGATTATGATAACTACCGCAAACTGAAGTTTGCGCTACGGATTCAAACGCAAACTGAAGTTTACGCTACAAATGCGCTACAAATATGTCAACTGAACAACCAGCACGCGTTCGCGATACGCCGCTCAGCGACGATGAGCGTCAGTTTGAGTTGACAGTCCGCCCGTCAAAGCTCGCTGACTACATCGGCCAGCGACAAGTCAAAGACAATCTGCGTATCTACATGAAGGCGGCGCTCAATCGAAAAGAAGCGCTCGATCATGTGCTGCTGACTGGCCCGCCGGGTCTCGGGAAAACTACGCTCGCCAACATCATCGCTAATGAAATGGGCGCCGAACTCCGCTCGACTGCCGGTCCGGCAATTGAAAAAGCTGGCGACATCGCCGCGCTGCTCACCAATCTTCAGGAAGGTGATGTTCTCTTCATCGACGAAATTCATCGTCTATTGCCCGCACTGGAAGAAAAACTTTACCCGGCAATGGAAGACTATCAACTCGACTTGTTAATTGGTCAGGGCGCCGGAGCGCGATCGATAAAACTGGAATTACCGAAGTTCACTTTGATCGGCGCCACTACACGCGCTGGTCTAATAACCGCTCCGCTCCGGGGCCGCTTTGGGATCATCTTTCATCTTGATTTCTATCCTCATGAAGACTTGGAAATAATTTGCAAGCGATCGGCGCAAATTCTGGGAGTTGAGATTGACGCCGAAGGCGCGCGGGAAATTGCAAGGCGTTCGCGCGGCACGCCGCGTATCGTGAATCGCCTGCTGCGCCGCGTTCGCGATTATGCGCAGGTTGATTACGACGGCAAGATCACCCAGCCAGTCGCCAACGATGCGCTGAATCGCATGGAGGTCGATACGTTTGGACTCGATGAAATGGACCGCAAACTGCTGTTCACGATCATCGAAAAATTCAACGGCGGCCCGGTGGGACTGGGAACGATTTCCGCTTCCATTCACGAAGAAAAAGATTCTATTGAAGAAATCATTGAACCTTACCTAATCCAGATCGGCTTTCTGGACCGCACGCCGCGAGGCCGCATGGCGACCCGTCTGGCCTACGATCATTTCGGTTTATCGCCTGCCAGCTTGCTTAAGCCCAGCCTGTTCGATTCTCAGTAAAGAATTTGTTAGGGTAACTGTTCGTTAATGCGTTTCCGGCAAAATGCGAAAGCTATCTTCTTTCACTCGTCATTCTTTTGGTGTCCGTAACGCCGGCCCCTGGCGCTCGATAGTTAGTCACACGCTTCACCAGTTTCACGAAAACGATCTGTTCACTTCAGCTGCCGCCATGAGCTATTTCGGCTTAATGGCTTTATTTCCGGCTTTGTTGTTAATGCTGGCGATAAGCAATCAAATACCGGCCGGAGCCGAGATGTTGCGGCATGCGGCTGATGTGTACCCGGGCTCGAGCAGTTTTCTACGCGACACAGTACGGTCGTTGGCGTCGGTCGGAACCGGCATCATCATTACCTGCGTCATCGTAGTTTTGTGGGCCGGCTCCTGGGTGTTTTCTGTACTTGAGCGCGCGCTGAACCGCATCTGGGGTGCGATCTCCAGAACGTTTTGGCACGGCCGCGCGATCACTATTGGCATGATCGGCATCGTCGGCGTGTTGCTGTCAGTGTCGGTGCTGATCACTTCGTGGGTAGTTGCGTTGCGGGACATGGCCGGCAGATTTTCACCGCGGCAAATTGCTCGCTATCCAATCTTGCTCGCCGCCGGCAGCGTTTTTTGGCAGGGCGTCTTTGCAGTGTTGAGTTTTCTAGTCACCGTTGTTTTGTTTGTTGCGGTCTATCGCTTTCTGCCGCGCGCTGCCGTTACCCTGCGCGATACTTTGCCGGGTGCAATTGTCGGCGGCCTGTTGTGGGAACTTGCAAAATATGTATTCGCGTGGAGCCTGGGCTACTTTCATTACGATCAGATTTACGGATCAGTCGGCGCCGTTGTCGCCGTACTAACCTGGAGTTATGTCTCCAGTTTGATTCTCTTATTTGGCGCGCAACTTACCGCAGTATTTCACCGCGAACATCCCCATTTTCCCTCTGCCGTTTGAGTTCCTTTCTTCGTAATGCATATTTCGGAATTTGATTTCGAGCTTCCCGATGAACTCATCGCGCAGCAGCCGCTCGCGCAACGCGACGCTTCGCGCATGATGATTGTTGATCGCCGCCAGCAAACCTGGTTTGAGTCAACCTTCACCTCGTTTCCCTCGTTGGTTCGCGCCGGCGACGTGGTCGTAATTAATAACACGCGCGTTTTTCCTGCCCGTTTGCTAGGTGAACGCGATCCTACCGGCGGACGCGTGGAAGTGTTTTTGCTCCGCGAGCTTGAGCCTACAGTTTGGGAAGCACTTGTGCGTCCGGCGCACCGCCTAAATGTGGGCGCGCGGATTCGTTTTGGCACTTCAAACTTGCACGCTGAAATTGTAGAGGCTTCGGCTGCTGGGATTAGGTCATTGAAATTCACCGGAGATAAACCGCTGGCCACTTTGATTGACGAAGTCGGCCAAACACCTCTACCGCCCTACATCAAACGCGAACATGGCAGCTCGGAAATGGACCGAGAACGTTATCAAACAGTATTCGCTAAAGAGCGCGGCGCGATTGCGGCCCCGACCGCGGGTCTGCATTTCACTTCAGAAATATTGCAAGCACTCCGCAGCCGCGGAGCGCGTGTGGTCGAAATTACTTTGCATGTCGGCTATGGCACTTTCGAACCGGTTCGAGCTGATGAGGTCGAACAGCATCAGGTTGGTTCAGAGTTCTACAACATCAGTGAAGCAGCAGCAAACACTATCAACGACGCGCGGGCTGAAGGCGCAAGAATTATTGCTGTGGGTACAACCACGACACGAGCATTGGAATCCGCGGCTACAAACGGACGAAGAATTATTGCCGGCAATAACTCAACCGATCTGACCATCAAGCCCGGCTACAAATTTCGCATGGTCGACGCTCTCTTGACGAATTTTCATTTGCCGCGGTCGTCACTATTGATCCTGGTTTCCGCGTTTGCCGGCCGAGAACTAATCCTGAATGCTTATCAAGCTGCGGTGCAAACAAAATTTCGCTTCTATAGTTACGGCGATTGTATGTTTGTGATCTAGTGTTGAGTAAAATGATGATGTTAGACTAGGTTACGATCCCGGAAACACAATTGGTTTTTCATGGCTGTACTAAAGAAAATTCGTTCCCGCCTGTGGTCGCCTTCGCCGGACGATTATGTTCCAGGGCCGCAATTACCGACTCCAGTTGCACCCGGCGGCCGCTACGACATTCGTCCGCTTTCGATTTCACATCTGGACGAGTGTTGGCGGCTTGATCAGCGCTGCTTTGTAGATGGCGAAGCCTACAGCCGCGAAACTTTCGAGTACCTACTTACTGCACCCGAGTCCGTTTCCTATCGCGCCACTACCACGAACGGGACCATGGCTGGATTTGTTATCGGCCTGGTTGAGCCTGATCACACCGGCCACATTACTACTGTAGGAGTTGCACCGGAACACCGCCGGCGTCAACTCGGTCAACGTTTGATGTCTGAAGTGGAAAAGGGATTTAAGAAAAGAAATGTGCGTATTGTGAGGCTTGAAGTGAGATCGCTAAATATTCCCGCCCAACGGCTTTATCAGCATCTTGGGTATGCGATTACGCAACGATTGCCTAAGTACTATTCAAACGGCGGCGACGGCTTGCTGATGCTCAAATCGCTCGAATAAACCATCAGCCCTTACGCAACTCAGTCAAAACCTGCTTTGCTACTGCTTTTAAAGTATCAAAGACGCCTGCGCCGCTCGAAGCTACCGCCTCGACTACGGGTTCCTCTTTACGTTTGAGTTCAACCGCGAGATCTTCTACTGGAATGATGTTCGGCAGGTCACGCTTGTTCAACTGCAAAACATACGGCAATTTCATCAGATCATAACCCTGGGCTTTGAGATTCTCTTCCAGATTGTAGAGCGATTCGATGTTCGCATCCATGCGCTCTTCCTGGGAATCGGCAACGAAGACAACGCCATCAACCCCTTTGAGAATTAGCTTGCGCGAGGCGTCATAAAATACTTGTCCCGGGACGGTATACAAATGAAACCGCGTCTTAAAGCCTCTGACGGTTCCCAACTCGAGTGGCATAAAGTCGAAAAACAGAGTGCGGTCAGTTTCGGTGGCCAGACTGATCAGTTTGCCGCGCGCCTGCGGTGCAGTTGATTCGAAAATATGTTGCAGGTTGGTCGTCTTGCCGCAAAGACCGGGCCCGTAATAAACGATCTTGCAATTGATTTCTCGAGATGCGTAATTGATAAACGTCATAGCACTTACTCTGGGAGTTATTGGAAAAGACTGTCGATGTCTTCGTCGGTAATTTCGGCGAACGGCGAGTCGGAATCGTCTTCCGGAGCGTTCACGATTTCGTCCATCATTGCCGCCAACTGCTGCGATACCTGCTTGGACCTCAGCTTGACCAGTCCGAGGCTGGAACGCTCATCGAAAACTACTATTAGAAGCATCCGGCCAACGACGGAAATATGAATGCTTTCGTGCGCGCCTTCATGAGACAGCGTGGGAAACTCTTTCTCACCAATTAGCTGAGCCATGCCACCCGTTGCTGCCACATTTCCAGCAGCCAGCGATGCCAGGCTCGTGGTATCAAGATTTCCTATTTCACCTTGAACCGCGATTTCCTGACCGTCCTTATCTACCAGGAACACCACGCGAGCCGATGAATCCATCCGCAGCCGAGCGAGCACGGCTTTGAGCTGGTGATACTGACGTTCACGTAGCAGGATAGGCGTGTCTGCCATCGATACAACTTTCTTCGGTGATTTTTTGTGGTGAGACTGGCTATCGGCGGGCTGTGCCCTGGCTGGCTGGGCAAGCTATTGAAAACAAAGTTGGTTCGCTACTTCATCTTCATCCTGGTGGAACGGGGAATCCATTCCGACGAGCCGGAGAGAACTGTAACATAGCAAACAATGCCTAACAAGTGTTTTCCTTTGTTGATATCAGGCAAGACATTGTAGTGCAATTCGCATCGCTGCGAGGGCGATAATCCTCATTTTGCGTTGAATTGGCAGGGGAGCTATGTTACTCTGCCACCGCAACTTCGCAGCAATTGCAGCCACTATCCACCAGTCATTTTGATTCTTCCATGAGTGCAGTTACAAAAGGTTTGAGACGTTCAACGTCCCGCGCAGCCGTTCGTCGTGGTGTATCGAAGACCGCGGCCAAGCGACGCGCGACGAATGCCAAACCTGCGCGCGCAAAAGCAAAACGTGCGCCCGTTGCAAAAAAATTAGTTGCTAAGAAAAGTACCAAAGCAAAGCCGCTGAAAAGTAAAAAGCCGGCGCCGAAAAAAGTAGTAGCCAAAAAACTCAAAGCGACTAAGAAATCGAGCCCGGCCAAGGCCGCGCCGCGCAAGACTCCCGTAGCGAAACATGCCAAGCCGTCGCTGCCGGGAGTCAAAAAGACCCAAAAGCTTGCGGCTGTTCGCGCCCAGCGTCCGCTGCCAGTTGCGCCTCCGCCACCGCGGCAGCCAACGGTTGACGAATCGGCAGCATTGAAAGCGTTCGAACGTGCTCATAAGGAATTCACGCGCGGGCACTTTGGCGAAGCGCGCAACCAATTTCGCGTGTTGCTGGATAAGTACGCTCAAGTATCCGAAGTGGCAGCAAGAGCGCGCACCTATCTCGCAGTGGCGGATTCGCGGATGCGCACCGAGAGTATTTTGCCGCGGGATGCGGACTCGCTCTATGACCGAGGTGTGATTGAGCTCAATCGCGGCGAATATGTTGCCGCACAGGAAATGTTTGAACGCGCTCTGAAGCGAGAGCCCGAAGCCGCGCACATTCACTATGGACTCGCGGCCACGCGCGCCCGATTAGGTTCGCTTGATCTCGCGATTCAGTCTTTACAGCGTGCGCTCGACTTGCAGCCAACGTTGCGTGTACGCGCGCAGCACGATCACGATCTCACGGCACTCAGAAATGATCCGGATTTTGACCTCCTCGTTTTTCAGCCTCGCTTGTAGGCTTCCTCATCAAGCAGTCATTTCTATAAATGTGCAGTTTGAAAGCCCCGTCCTTTTAGGTATCATTCCATCGGTGTGGTTTGCGCTTTTTAAGCCGGAGAAAGTCGTTTGTCTTATTTGGAAAAATCAGGTTTCAACCTGGTAGCGCTGGGCGGCGGCACGGGACTCTCGACCTTGCTGGCGGGACTCAAACGTCTCGTCGGCAATCAGCAAACCGATGGCGATTGGATTGAAAATCTTTCGGCGATTGTTACGGTTTCGGACGACGGCGGCAGCTCGGGCCGGCTGCGTGATGAGTTGCAAATGCTTCCCCCGGGTGACATCCGAAACTGCATGATCGCGGTTTCCGAAGACTCAAGTTTAATTTCTCGATTATTCCGATACCGTTTTCGCGGCACTGGCGAACTCGGCGGTCACAGCTTTGGAAATTTGTTTCTCGCTGCCTTGACGGAGGTGACAGGAGACTTTACTGAAGCAGTGCGTTTGTCATCTGAAGTACTCGCCAGCAAGGGTCATATTTTTCCGGCCACGATCAGCGACGTGCGTCTGGTAGCCGAATTGGCTGATGGCACTGAAGTGCGCGGCGAAACTCAAATTTCCGCATCGCGCGCGCCCATCCGTCGCCTCAGATTAGAGCCGGAACAATGTCTGCCATTACCCCAGGCCCTGAAGGCGATTCGCGCCGCCGATGTCATCACCGTTGGCCCCGGCTCGCTATATACGAGCATCTTGCCAAACCTGCTGGTAGCACGCGTCTCGCAGGCTATTGGGGAAAGCGGCGCCATCAAAATCTTCATTTGCAATTTGATGACTCAACCGGGCGAAACAGATAACTACAGCGCACGCGAGCATCTCGAAACAGTAAAGCGGTACGCTCCGGAAATTCAATTTGATTATGTGGTAGTGAACAACCGCCGAATTACCAACGAGCAGGCGACGCGCTATGCGGAGGAAGGAGCCCAGCAAATCGGAATTGACGACGACTCGCTGGAGGACGCGCTGGATCAATCCACCCAAATTGTTCGCGCCAACCTGCTCGAAGAAGGCGAAAAAGTTAGACACGATTCGACGCTGTTGGCACAGGTGGTCATGTCCTGCCGGCAGCACGCCCGTTCGCGCCCGGTGCCTGCGTAACCAATGGAAAACAATTCCCTGCCGCGCTCCCCAACAACGCCTCAATCGCTTGACGTGCTCATTCTCGCTGCCGGCCTCGGCACTCGAATGAAATCAAAACGCGCGAAAGTTTTGCACGAGCTGGGTGGCTCGCCGCTGATTGCCTATGTTTGCCGTACTGCGAAATCACTTGAGCCGGAAAAAATTTACATTGTCGTCGGGCACCAGGCGGCCGAGGTTGAAAAAGCCGCTCGCGCAGAACTGGATAGCCTCGCTGAATTTGTTACCCAGGCGCAGCAACGTGGTACCGCTGACGCAGTGTTAGCAGCGCGCACGCAACTGGCAAACAAGGATTCGTTGCTGGTTATACTTTCCGGAGACGTACCATTACTTAAAGCAGAAACGCTGCAACGTTTTATCGCCGCACACCGGTCAAGCAACGCCTGTTGTTCGATCCTCAGCGTCTGTCTGGAAAATCCGACTGGCTACGGTCGCATCGTACGCGACAGCAATGACACTTTTCAGCGCATCGTGGAACAGCGTGACGCTACCGATGAAGAACGAAGAGTTCGCGAGGTAAACTCTGGTATTTACTGTTTTGACAGTCGCAAACTCTTTGCCGCGCTCGCTCGAGTTAAACCTACAAACGATCAAGGCGAGTTTTACCTGACGGATGTTGCTGCAATACTTTTGGCGCAAGGCGACAAGGTAAACATCTATTTGCACCCTGACGCTCGCGAAGTTTCGGGAATCAATACGCGCGCTGAACTAGCTGAGTTCGAGAACCTCTTGCGCCGTAACACCATTCGCAAATTAATGCTGGAGGGTGGCGTTACTTTTCTTGATCCTTCCCGCGTCTACGTCAGCGCCGCTGCCAAACTGGGACAGGATTGCGTGATTCACCCCGACGTGGTGATTGAAGGTAACTCGATCATTGGCGATGGCTGCGAAATTTATTCCGGGTCGCGAATCACAGACTCGCGTTTGGGCAGCAACGTCATCATCAAGGATCACTGCGTGATTGTTGATTCTGACGTCGAATCAAATTGTGCCGTTGGACCGTTCGCTCATTTGCGCATGCACACTACCGTCGCGGAAGGCGCGGTGGTCGGCAACTTTGTTGAGGTTAAGAAATCACGTCTCGGTCGCGGTTCAAAGTCTATGCATCTAACCTATCTGGGCGATGCAACGATTGGCGAGAAGACTAACATCGGCGCCGGCACCGTTACTTGCAACTACGACGGTAAAGATAAACATCCGACGATTATCGAAGACAACGTGCGTATTGGTTCCGACACCATGTTGGTAGCGCCCGTGACAGTGGGACACGGTTCCGTTACCGCGGCGGGTTCGGTAGTTACGGAAGATGTACCGCCTGATACATTAGTCGCTGGCGTGCCGGCGGTAGTGAAGAAACGGTTGAAGAATGAAAAGTGAAGGCCTGGCAAGAGCCGTTCGACGAAACTGCAGCGCTTAACACTATTCGTGCTTTATTTCTAAAGGGAAAATTTCAGGGAAAAATATATGTGCGGAATTGTTGGTTACGTTGGAAATAAACAAGTGGTGCCCTTAATTATCGAGGGTCTGCGCAAGCTTGAATATCGCGGCTACGATTCCGCCGGTATAGCGGTCGTAAACGAGGGTCACGATCTCGAGATACGCCGTGCGGAAGGAAAACTGCGCAACCTTGAGGAAGCAATTCGTCTCAGCCCGCTCGATGGCACCTACGGCATTGGGCACACGCGCTGGGCGACCCACGGACGTCCCACCGAGGAAAATGCTCATCCACATCGCGACTGCACCGGCCGCGTCGTCGTAGTCCATAACGGTATCATTGAAAACTATCTGGCTCTGAAAGAGCGACTCCGCCAAAGCGATCACGAGTTCGTTACTGAAACAGACACGGAAATCATTGCGCATTTGATCGAAGAGTATTTAAAAGACGATCAAAACTTTGAAGATGCAGTGCGGCGCGCTATGCGAGATCTCAAGGGAATTTTTGCGCTCTCAATTATCAACGCCGACAACCCCGACACCATCATCGCCGTGCGCCAGGGCCCGCCCGTTGTTATCGGCCTGGGCGACGGCGAGTTCTTTGTAGCTTCCGATATTCCGCCCATTTTGCAGCACACTCGAGACGTATTTTTTCTCGGCGACGGTGAAATGGCGGTGCTCGGTAAAGACGCGGTTCAGGTTACTGATTTCGAAGGCAACTCGGTTCAGCCGGCGATTCAGCGCATTACCTGGGATCCGATCATGGCGGAAAAGGGTGGCTTCAAGCATTTCATGCTCAAGGAGATTTACGAGCAACCACGTTCCGTTCGCGACACCGTGCAGGGCCGTATCTCGCTGGACACTGGTCGCGTTTTCCTCGATGAAATGAAAAACATCACGGAGGAAGACTTTAAAAAATTCACGTCAATTAAGATTGCGGCTTGCGGAACATCCTGGCACGCAGGGCTGGCCGGCAAATACATGATCGAACAGCTCGCTCGCTTGCCGGTTGAGGTTGATTACGCTTCAGAGTTTCGCTATCGCAATCCGGTAATGGACGAGAACACGCTGCTGCTGGTCATCTCGCAATCAGGCGAAACCGCGGACACCATCGCTGCGCTGCGGGAAGCGAAAGAAGCGGGCAGCAAAGTGTTGGCGATCTGCAATGTCTTTGGTTCGATGATTACGCGCGAAGCGGATGGCACGGTGCTGACCCACGCCGGTCCGGAAATCGGGGTTGCCTCAACCAAAGCATTTACTTGCCAGATGATCGCGCTTTACTTGCTGGGCCTGTACCTGGGAAATCTGCGCGGCACGTTGTCTGAAGTAGAAGCAAAGCATCACGCGCAGGAACTGGCCGAATTGCCGGTCAAACTCGAACATTTGTTGAACGAGTCGGACAATATTGAAGAGCTTGCGAAAGAATTTTTCCGAGCCACTGACTTCCTTTACCTCGGCCGCGGCATAAATTTCCCAGTAGCGCTGGAAGGCGCGTTGAAACTCAAGGAGATTTCCTACATTCACGCGGAGGGTTATCCGGCTGGAGAGATGAAGCATGGACCGAACGCGCTGATTGATGAGCGGCTGCCGGTACTTTTTATCAACACGCGTGAAGAGGGCAACTATTCTTCAGAACTACGTTATGAAAAGACGCATTCGAACATCGTGGAAGTAAAAGCGCGCGAAGGCATTGTAATTTCAGTGCTTACTGAAGGAGACACGATGTCTTCGGTGGTCTCAGATCACGTAATCAACATTCCCGCGGCCAGCGATCTACTTTCTCCGATTCTTTCGATAATTCCGCTGCAACTACTTGCCTATCACATCGCGGTGCGCCGCGGGTGCGACGTCGATCAGCCGCGCAACCTCGCGAAGTCGGTCACGGTAGAATAAAAAAGCGCGTCCAATGGACGCGCAATTTTTCTTTCCGCTGTAGTTCGAATTACTGCTTCGCCATCCGGCGCCACAGTAACGTCACAACAGTTATTCCGAAGACTGCAAACAATCCAGCTAGTATTCCCGCCGCCCAATGTGAACCGAACATCCCCTGACCAAACACCGCTTGATTGAGCGGAGTCGCATAACCTTCCGCGCTTTGTTGATAAGCCGCCGCGTCCGCCGTACGTAACGCTGCTTCCAAACGCTGATGACTGGTGGCTAACAGGCCAAGCTGGCGGTTTACGCCTTCTCTTTCAATAGTAAGCTGGCGCCGTCGCTGCTCACGCAGTTCTTCCGGTCGAGTTGAACCAACACCCGCTAACGAGCGCTCGATGTTTTCTGGCTTTAAATCTTCATCCAACTGTCGCAAGTGTGCTTGTAGTGCATCTTCCTTCGCCTGCACGTCGAGTAACTGAGTGCGCAATTGCGCAGCGTCCTGGGCTGCGTCCGTACTCTCGGCTGCTACGGATGCGGTCATAAAAGAAACGAAAGCGAGGAACAGAATCAGGGCGAGACTCAATTTCATGACACCCTCACTTGCTGCTGCAAAAAAAGCTAACTAGCGGAACGCGCAATTTGCGCGCGTGTTTCGATTCGTGAACTGATAAGCGTGTCGCCAACAAATTCCGCGATTAATACCCGTCCTTCGCTACGAGGAAACTCGTAAATGGTTATCGTGCGCGTGTCCTGGACGCGCTGATGGGTGGCCGACGGTTCTCCCAACAAACTCAACACCTGCTCGGTGCTCAGTCCTTCTTTCAAATACGTGGTGGCCGGACCAACCCGAATGACCCCGGCTCTGCGAATTACATTGCGTTTTCCGCCGCCATTTTGGGCCGCGCCGGTCGCCGCTGCAAGCAAAATTGCTAAACCAATCACTAAAATCTTCATGAACTCTTTCTCCTTAACTCTTAACGCGCAATTTTCGGGCGAATAGGGCTATTTCGAATTCTTATCAACTAAAAAAAACTCGACCGAACCCAACAAAAAGGGCGCGACGGGCGCGCCCTTGACGGATTTGATCTGACGGTTAGGACACGTTATTTGTTCTTTCGCCAGGCCCGAAGGGCCGGTATTTAGTAGCCACGCCCGTAAGGGCGTGGAAGCAATGCAGACGCGACAAGGAGCTCCCGCGGGTGTGACAGTTCCAAACAACCGCACTAAAAGTTTAGCCACTTGCATTACTGACGCACCTATCGGCGCTCTCTCGCCCATGGATACTAAAGTCCACGCCCTCACGGACGTGGCTACTGAATGACAGCCCTTCGGGCCTCAATCTCATTGCATTCCCAACAGTGGACTTTCTGTACAACCGTTCTCTGTGCCTCAATGTTGGATTTGAACCGTCCTACTTTGCCAACTTGTTTCTTTCTCTTTGCAACAATTTGCGCTTGCGCTCCAAACCCCAACGATAACCGCCGAGACTCTTGTCTTCGCGGATGACGCGATGACAAGGAATCACCAGGGCCACCGGGTTTGTAGCGCAAGCGCGCGCAACCGCGCGAACAGCATTTTTCTGACCAAGGTTTTGCGCCACTTGTGAATACGAATGAGTTTGGCCAGCCGGAATCTTCCGTAGTTCTTCCCACACTTGCCGCTGAAAAGCGGTGGCGCGAATGTCGAGTGGCAAATCCAAACGTGGCGTTTTGTCGCTCAGATAATCCAATACAGCCACGATCGCCGGGTGCAAGCGCTCTTTGTCCCACACGACTTCGGCGGCGAAGAATTCTTTCTGGAGATCCGCATAAAGTAGATCGTCTGAATCTCCCAGCTTCACCGAACACACGCCTTTGTCGGTCGCTGCTACGAGCAAACGGCCGAGCGGACTGTTACTGGTTGCGCAACGGATCACTGCGCCGCGACCGCCCTTACCATAAGTTGCCGGCGTCATTCCCAGTTGCGAAGACGCCAGTTCATACAGGCTGCTGCTTGAGCCAAACCCAGCATCGTAAATTGCGCTTGTTATCTTCTCGCCCATTCGCACGCCTTGCTTGAACTTATTCACTCGCTGTGCCTCGGCATACTCGGCCGGCGACATTTTCATGATCGCTTTGAAGGTGCGTTGCAAGTGAAACGAACTGACGCCAACCCGTGCGCTTAGTTCGGCGAGCGTCACTGCTGCGCCATCGTTGCTTTCTATCAGGCGACACACCCGCTCAACCATTTCAAGTTGCGGATCGGCGGCGCGCGTTTCGTTGGGATGACAACGGCGACAAGCGCGGAATCCTGCGTTCTCAGCAGCAGCAGGTAAAGCAAAGAAGGAAACATTCTGCCGCCTGGGCCGGCGCGAAGGACATGAAGGCCGGCAATAAATTCCGGTAGAACTAACAGCGAACACAAACCGGCCGTCGAAAGTTCGATCTTTCTCGAGCACCGCCCTCCACCGCGTTTCCTGCTCATCCGGCATCGTCATTTGTTCTTGCAAAACAGCACTCATCTTAGCACCTCCAAAGATTTCGCTTCATTAATCGCAGCGCTTGAATCTTAGCGGTCAATGCAGCGCGAATCTATCGGGTTCTTGCGCCCAAATTAGAAGGCGCCGAACAGCGTTACCAAATTCCTTGCGACTCTTTTGCAATCAATTGATCAGTGAAGTTGAGGGTCAACTTGAAATCGCTTATCGAGTCGGCTACCTTGACGCTCGCAGCCTAAAAGTATGCGAACGCGATTAGATCATCTTCGGACGTGAACTTCTCGTCGCAAAAAAGTCTAACGGACGAAATGGCCTTCGCTTTGTTACGCTCACTGCCGGCGGCTCACCATCAAAATGGATTTCCTTTCTGATCTAAATGAACAACAACGCGAGGCCGTGCTCGCCACTGAAGGGCCGCTGTTAATTCTGGCAGGCGCCGGTTCGGGCAAGACGCGCGTGATCGCACATCGCATCGCTTATCTGATTGCGCAAAAAGGTATCGCGCCATGGAACATTCTCGCCGTCACTTTTACTAACAAAGCAGCCGAAGAGATGCGGCTGCGAGTGCAGCGCCTGCTGCGCGGGCAGGAGCTTCCCAGCGCGCCGCTCGTCTCAACGTTTCACAGTTTGTGCGTGCGTATCCTGCGTCAGGACATTGAAAAACTAAACGATAAGTACACGCGCACTTTTACCATTTACGACCAGGACGATTCTCAACGCCTGGTAAAAAACTGCATCAAGGATCTTGGTTACGATGAGAAGCATCTCGGAATCAGGGCCACCCAGTCTGCCATCAGCTCAGCAAAAAACAGGGGCGAAGATGTCGAGGCCTTTGCTGCTCGTGCTGATTATGTGGACGAACGGCGGGCGGCGATGGCCAGGGTTTTCAAGTTGTACGAAGAGCGTTTGCACGCTAACAACGCACTCGATTTCGACGACTTGATGATCAAGGCAGTACGGTTGCTGCGCGAGGTGCCGGAAGTTCGCGAGAAGTACAACAACAAATTCAAGTACATGCTCGTCGATGAATACCAGGACACGAATTCGTTGCAGTTTGCGCTGATAAGTTTGCTGACCCAAAAGCAACAGAACATTGCCGTCGTGGGCGACGAGGACCAGTCAATTTACAAATGGCGCGGCGCCGACATTACCAACATTCTCAACTTTGAAAAACATTTCGCCAACACCAGAACGATTCGCCTGGAACAAAACTATCGTTCGACACAGACCATTTTGGATGTGGCCGGCGCGGTGGTGAAAAATAATCTCGAACGCAAAGGGAAAAATCTTTGGACCGCGAACCCCAAAGGCGAGCGGGTGCGTTATTACCAGGCTTTTGATGCTGACGCGGAAGCTCGCTGGGTTGCCGCAAAGATCGTCGAACATCGTCGCGAGGATCATGAAATGCGCGCGGCCGTTTTGTACCGCACAAACTCACAGTCACGTGTCTTTGAAGAAGCGATGCGCCGCGCGGGACTTGCCTACAACATCGTTGGTGGCTTTTCTTTTTACGAACGGATGGAGGTGCGCGACATCATCGCGTATCTGAAACTGGCATTGAACCCAACAGACTCGATCGCTTTACAACGAGTTATCAACAGTCCACCTCGCGGCATTGGCAAACAAACACTTGATGAACTCGCTCGTCGCGCGAACGACGCTGGCTTATCTCACTGGGAAACGATCGCACTTATCAGCGAAAATCCCGGCAACTTGAGTATGCGCGCGGTTTCAGCTTTGCGCGGCTTCCGCCGAATTATTCTTAAGCTTGGTGAGATGGCAGGCACGGTCCAAAACGCGGCGGACGGTGCAAGCCAGGCGCCAAACACTTCGCAACTCGATACCGAGTCGCTCGTTTCCGACATTGTCAAAGCCGCGATTTTAGATACTGGTTACGAGTATGCTTTGAAAAATGAGAAGACCGACGAGGCGGAAGCGCGGTTGGAAAACCTGCAGGAATTGGTCAACGCCGCCGTTGACTACGATGAAGCGGGTATCGAAGGCTTGCGTGAATTTATCGATCACTCCGCGCTCGTGTCCGATCAGGACCAGTACAAACGCGACGCCCCGGTGACGTTGATGACTGTGCACTCGGCCAAGGGACTGGAATTTCCGATCGTCTTCATTGCCGGTCTTGAGGACGGGCTTTTCCCACATTCGCGTTCGGCAACCGACCCGGCGGAGATGGAAGAAGAGCGCCGGCTTTGTTATGTAGCAATGACGCGCGCGGAAAAATATTTGTATGTCACGCATGCTATGAAGCGTCGCGTGTACGGCGAAGAATTAGCATCTGAACCATCTCAGTTCCTAAATGAAATGCCGCTGGAATTAATTGAGGATTTATCGCTTGGAAAGTCCTGGCTGTCGCTGGCGCGCGGCTCGTCCGAAATCGATTATGAACGTGGCGAGTATCGCAAAGAGAAAAAGAAGTACAGCGGTAAAACTTACGACAGCGTTGACTCGATCGCGGAATTTTTTAAGCAGCGCGCGACGCAACTGGGAAACACTGGTGGTAGTTTCACTTCCAAACTTCAAAGTCCCCCACCCAAGATAAAAAGTCAGACGCCCGAGAGCCGTCATTCAGCGCCTGCATCCGAATTTGCGCCCGGTTCCTATGTGAAGCATGCGAAGTACGGCCGCGGCCTTGTGCTCCGCCGCGAAGGCGCCGGCGATTCGTTGAAACTTACCGTTACTTTTCCAGGTTATGGACAAAAGAAATTGGTGCAGAAATATGCTGGCCTGGAACAAGCTTAGAGCAAATCAAATCCGCATCAGGTCTTAAGTTGAGAATGTTTCGCGCTTTTTATTCGTGTAGGTATCGGTAGCGGCAGACTGTTGCATGAAATAAACCAGTCGCATAACATCAAGAACCGACTTTCATTTTTGTTTCCCGGGGGTTTTTATTTGGAAAACTCGCAACCGCAACGCAAGAGGCGCGGCTTTCTGAATCCGGAAATGGTCAGGAGCGTTTCCTTTTGGACTACCAGCGGCTGCATTCTGGTGGCCGTACTATCGGCGTTGCTGGCTATTTGGAAATTTGCGGGCACGGACATTCTCTGGCGCACGGTTGCCACCTGCGCGGTGATTGGCAGCGGCACCGTGGCTTTCTATTGGATCAATGTCTTGTTTGGAAAGACGTCTGATTGAACTGAGTACTGGGTACTGAGTACTGAGTGCTGAGTACTGAGTGCTGAGTACTGAGTGCTGAGTACTGAGTACTGACTGCGACTCAACAGATTCCTCGCGTCTGCGCACCACCATCACAAAATGCCGGCTTCACCACGATCCAAGTGACTACCGTGCCCACCGCTACGGCGCCGAGAATGAGCCAGGTCCTGGTTGACAATCCGCCGCCCGCTTTCTTTATCTCCGCTACCTCGGCATAGGAAATTGTCGAAGTTACGCCGGTCTTGTTGTCAGCGACCGTGAAGGCATCTGGAGTTATATTGCTGAGATTGCCTTTAACTTTAGTCGTGTCACGAAGCTTCACTTCGACCCGCGTGTTGTTGCCCAAACTCTCGACCTTGGCGCGCGCCCGAGCCGCTTCTGAATTTGTTGCTGTTTGAGCGAAGACCGCTTGCAGTCCAAATGATGTACCTAAGATCGCGAGCGACAATACGCTTGTAAAAATTCTTTTATTCAAACTGATTCTCCTTACTAAATTTTCGTGGCGGAGCGCAGGTGGCAAGTGCCGTTCCCCGCTTTAGATAGTAGAAAGCCCGCCGTTACGTGAAAAAACGGCGGGCGCAAATTTGGCTTAGTGCAAGGATAAACCTTGCTTCGGTAAGTTTATCCGTCACCAAAAAACTCGGACAATAACGCTGCGATTACGGCGTGGGCGGCGGTGCTGCCGGTTTATTGAACTTTGTCTCATCAATCGGTCCATTGAGCTTAACCTCGGTAAACTGTCGCGTGACGGTGGCGTTGCGATCGACTGAAGAAACACGGACCGTGAAGGGAACCATTAGACCATCAACGTTGCGATAATCTTCAAAGTCCGTCTGTTCAGGAATTATTGCTATCATCGTCGGTAGATTAGTGATGCGCCGAACCAACAACCCTGTTTGTACGTCGAAGTATAGCCGCTCGCGCCGATTGTCGATCGTCACGCCGCGCAAGACGTAGACGTCGCGATCGCCAATCTTATCTTTGCCGCCGAACGTCAAACGAGAAAACTGCTCTTTGAGTTTGATATCACGAAACAAGTCGTTTCGGCGTAAGCTCAATAAGTCTTCACCGGCTAGTTCACGCAAGCCAAACTTGCTTTTTTGCCAGCCGATCCGTCCGTCGAAACCATTCTCAAAAACTCCCTGCTTGGGGCTGGTAAAAACCACATAAACCTTGTCTGGAGCCGAGTCATAAAGCTCATAACCTAAAGGGATCCCATCGGATGACATCGCAGTTCCCTTTGACGTTCGCGTTTTCAACTTATCAATCACGGCGCTGCCACCTAACGCTTCGGTATATTTAGCAAGAATTTCATCGGCGCTCGGCGCTGCTGGTTTCGTTTCGCCGGGTTTAGTTTCCGCAGCAGTGGGACGCGGCGTAACTTCCGGAATGGGGAATGATGGCGCGCTCACCGGCGAAGTTCGTCCGCGGTGGCAGGTGTAACAGCTGACTTCGGTGTTCCCACGGAAAGTATTCTTGTTAACCGCCAACACCATTTTGATCATCTCGCGCGCAGTGTTCTTTTCAGGCTTCTCATCGCTCACAAAGTCCCACTTGCCATTGTTATTGACGTGACAAAAAGTGCAACGGACCCCAAGTGACGCACTCATGAAATTCATTGTGGGAATCAACTGCGACTCGGTCATGCCGTTAAGCACTTTGATGTTTTTTTGTACCAGCTCAACTGGTTTGTCGGCGGTGGCCGCTGCTTGTTGAGTTGATGTTTGACCAACCGGAGCGAGCTCGACCAAGCCAATGCAAGCAACAAAAAGAAGGCTCGCGCACAGGACTAGAACGCGAGATTTATCGATAGCTTTTTTTCCCATATTTACTCTCTTGCTTTCGACCGCGAATGAACGACTGAAGAAAAATTACTGAGCTTTAACAACACGAATCAAGACGAGTCGCTCTCGTCAAGTAACTCGCATTGCTTACAGCGAAGTGAAATCCTTTAAACGGCTGCCACCGAAATCTCGGCCGCCGGCATTACTGCATCGGCGGTTTTGGGGGCACGATAGCTTCCAGATTCTTATAAATTTGCAAATAGATTTGCGTCTCGCGAGGGATAAGCGCACGCCAGCCGGAACCACCGCGGCGAAGATAAAGCGGCAACCGGGCCGCATTCGAATTATAACCAGCCGCGAGCAGTTCAGTTTGCGTGGCGAGTTTGGCACTCAACGCGTATTGCACATCTTCGTTCGCCGCCAGATCATTCCAAGTGTCCTGCATGTAAAGCAACATCGCCTGCAGCGCGTTGACATGGTTGCGCATGCCGACCACGAAATCAGGGGTTAAGCCTGCCGCGGGATGACGCTGCCGTTCAATGTTGTAAGCCCAGGGAATCATTTGCACCATACCGCCGGCGCCGGCAAAACTTACTGAGTAACGGTACGTTTCACTCTCATTGAGTGCATACAGAGAATAAACTTCATCAAAAAGCGCGAGGCGATTCTCAAGTCGAAAGCGGTCGTGGTCCACATGCTCAACCAGGCATAGCCGTTCTGCCACATCAACGATTTGCGGCGAGATAAATGTGCCCTTCTCGCGCAGGCGCTGCACCGCCAACATCATCATGCGATGAACGTAGGCGCGACCGGCGCGTGACAAATCCGGCGACAGCAGTGCCGGATGTGCCGAAGTGTAATAGGCCATCTCGCGAAAGACGCCGCCCTTTTCAATGGGAAACTGTACAACTAACGGGACCAGCGATCGGCCTTGTGCGTCAAATATTGCTACTGCCGTATTAACGCCATTGGCCCGCAAAATTCTGACGGTTAAGGGCACGCCCAGCGAACTAGTCATCAGCAACTCCGCGCCCTTGGTCAGAAAAGTATCCTTAGAAAGAGTCAACAAATGAATTCGCCCGCTCGAATGATCCAGTGCCGCCAAAGTGACGAAATCAGTGGAAGGCGTAGTTAACGAGGTGGGTTGCGGGCGCGATCGCAGCAGACGTTCGGCTTCAGATATGCGCGTGCGAATCAACGGTGGCGACATTACCAACGCAGCTGCCGGAGTTGCTTCCGGCCGTCTGACGATCGCCGTCGGGCCGGCGATGTTGGGTACTACCTGGGTTTTATTTCCTAGTTGCGTACCGTGCGGTGCGGCAATTTCACTTTGCTGCTGCTCGACGGGCACATTGACGCGTGGCTTCGAAATATTAGCCGGCGCCGGTGTTGCAGCAGGCAGCGCCAGGCGCGGACGCGCGTCAGGAGCGGGTGCGCTGGGACTTGGCCGGGGAGTCTGTGCTTGAACTAAGGCGACAGCGGCGCTGAATATTATCGTCAGGGCGAAAAAACTTCTCTTCATACAGGCAATCAATCTCTCTGGAATTCGCCGGCAGGCGATTGAGGAAACTTAGATTCGCTGATGCTTACCATAGTTGTCAATCGGTTTTGACCGGAACTGAGCTACCAAATAGCGCAAAATTATCGTTGACTTTGCCGTTGTGATTATTCTAAATGACGCCGTTTTTCAGTCAGGCAAATGGTTCAACAGTGTGACCTGTTAGGAAAGAAGCATATGCCCCGACGCTGGCAGCGAACGATTGGAATTGCAATCGCGGTTCTGGTGATTGTTATTGCTCTCGGCATAACTTTTACGATTGGTTGGCGCCCGATAGTTGGGCCAAAGACGCGCTCACTAGGTAATCGGCGGTTCGAAGCCACTGCCGCGCGGATCGAACGCGGCAAGTATCTGGTGAATGCCGTGGCCGGATGCCTCGGCTGTCACACAGACGCAGATTGGTCCAAGCCCGGCGCGCCGCCCGTGGGAGCCAAGCTCGGTTCAGGACATGTTTGGTCTGATCAAAAAATGCCCTGGCTGGTGGCGCCGAATATTACTCCTGACAAAGAAACCGGCGCGGGAACCTGGAGCGATGACATGTTTGCGCGCGCGATTCGAGAAGGGATTGGCCACGATGGCCGCACCCTGTTTCCTCTGATGCCTTATCCGCACTACCGGCAAATGTCTGACGAAGACCTCGCTTCAATTGTCGTTTATTTGCGCACGTTGCCGGCAGTGCACAATCAGCTGCCAACGACACACATGCCAATCCCGTTGCGATTTTTTGTGAAGGCGATGCCCGAGCCGTTGACGCAAGCTATACCCCAACCGGATCAATCGACTCCAGAAAAACGCGGTCAGTACCTGGTCCAGATGGCTAGCTGCAGCGAGTGTCATAGTCCACAGGAAAAAGGTCAGGTGCTGCCGGGGATGGACTTTGCCGGCGGCTTCATCCTGTACGAGCCGAGTGGTCCAGTGGCGAGCAGCAACATCACGCCCGATCCATCGGGCATCTCCTATTACGACGCGAATTTGTTTGTGCGAGTTATGCGCGAAGGGAAAGTTGGCGCTCGCCAATTGCACGCCTCTATGCCGTGGTGGACTTTTGGCAAAATGACGGACGATGACTTGAAATCAATCTTTGCGTATTTGCGGACGCTAAGACCGGTGAAGCATCGAGTAGACAACACCGAACCACCTACACCGTGCAAATTATGCAAAGCGGTCCACGGACTGGGCGATCAAAACTGAAGTGAGCAAAAACAAATCGCTCCCGCGCGCTGGCTCTTACGGCGCCGGGAGCGATTGTCATTAAAAGCAGCGTTGATGCCCTTGAAGTTCGCGTTAGCGGCTGGCGGAAGTGCCGTTTAGAACCAGATTCTGATCCGCGCCGGCAAAGGCAATGGAAATCAATTGCTGTTCGCTGCCGTTGCCGGTCATGCGCAGTTCAAATTTCCGTGCCTTAGCATCACGTTTTTCGGACGTAGTGGTGGCCCGGGCGATGACCTTGCCACTTTTAATAATCGACAACTCGCCGTTCGCCTCGTCAAACTTCAAATCGTAGGTGCCGCTTTTGACCAGCGTGCCGTTGATAGTTGTGTCGCTCGGTAGCGTGACACTTTCTTTTCTTGTTTTTGCGAAAGCGCTGATCGCCATAAGCGAGGTTATGACCAAAGCGATCGCAATTTGTTTTAGCGATGATTTCATTTTTGAACTCCTAGGCTGATGTGGTCGTCAATCTCCGCGGGGAGTCTTTCTAACAACGACGAACTGCGATTAAGGTTCCAACAATTCCATTCATAGTTTGCTCTGACTCAGAGCAATTGCAGTTCGTCTGCATCGTAAACACCATGCAGCTCACATCCGTGGCAAAACTTTTCAAATGAATTGAGGCGAAGGCAGGAATTTTTTTTAGCAATGATCCAAAAATTTAGACGCGCGTTGGAAACTTCAAACTTCAAGCCAGTCACGAGTGACATCGCACCACAGGACCAGGCCGCGCCATTCGTTAAAGCGGGAATAGTAACGCGCAATTTTTTTATCACTGGATTTGCGTCCGTTATTTCGGATCGAATAAAAGCGAGCTCGCGTCCATGAGTCCAACGCCAATCCATCATAGCGGCCCAGTAACTTGAGAAGATTTTCGGCGGCATAGGGACCAACGCCTTTGACCCCGCGCATTTCTTTGATTAGCTCCGCAGTCGGCAGTGGACTGTGAAGCCATTGTTCGACAACCAAATTTCCCGACGCCACGCGATCAGCAAGTTCTTTCAAATATGCCGATCGGTAACCAGCCCGCACTTCGTTGACGTAAAACTTCAAAGGCATCAGCGCCATCGCCTCGGGAGTCGGAAATGTGCGGCGGCCGTCAGCGGCTTCGCGGCCCAGATTTCGCACCAGCCCAGTCACCATTTTTTCTGTGAGTGCCCAGGAACAATTGGTAGTGCAAATCATTTTCACTAAATCTTCAAACACGGTAGGCGACCGCAGCATGCGACCGGCGCCCTGACTGGCAACCCAGGCAAAGTCATTCTCCACCGCCATCAAACGATAGAACGACGCCATATCGTCATCGAGCCTCAGCATGTGACGCACATCGGCCGTAACTTTTTTCGCGCTCCGCTGGCTCAGCCGGCGTGAGGTATTGATGCGTAACTGACGTTTGCTGGCGGTAATTTCAATGTTTACCGGCGCTTCGTTCGGCAAATCGAGTACGCGCCGTAAAATCCAGCGCTCCCGATCCATTTCAAAGGGCAGCAGTTCGGACCAACCGTGGCTAATGACGGTGCGCTTAAAATTGAAATCGCGAGGCGTCGAAATCGTTAATTCCATTTTCTTCTTGGTTCCATGATGGCGGTTTGGATTTTGAATACGCGACAAATGGCAAATTGGAAGAATGAAACTTCGGCTTAATCAGTTCCAGAAGATGATTATGTTCACGAATACAACGTAATCGCAAAGATGCGACACCGTGATCTTAAATTCTCTTCGAAAATTCAAGTTATGAATTTCAAATCTTGTTGAAGAAGAAGATCCGCACAACGCTTGTATGCTTCGACTGCGGTCAAGCTGAATCTTGACAGTAGCTGTAACGGAAGCCTAGACTGGCTCTACTTGAAAACAGAATATTGGAAGGCTGTACTCGCGCCTCCCTAATACTCGGGAGTCAGGCGAGAGCAGAATCAAATTACGTGATTCTCTACAGTACCCCCGGCGAACTTAAGCGCCGCTTCCGACGATAATTAAGGCTGGAGCTTTCCGGTCTTCTCGCCCCACCGGGCCTACAATAACCCGCGTGGGGCGATGTCGTTTTGGCCTTGGTTTCCAGCGCCGGATCGCAACGCGACAATTCATCAAAACTATCTGATGTAAATCGGATTCGAGATTATCCAGGGTTGTTTGCTCACCGGTCCCGGTAGTTGAGCTAAGTAAACTTCAACTCGGTAACTTCCCTTTTCTGTAGCGCTGTAATCCAGCTTGATCGCGCCGGTTTCGTCTTGCAGCGCCTTTCCGTCTTTCAACAAAACTATACGAGCCTGCACCGGTACATTCACGGTAAGCTGCACACCCTTTTGCAGTGTTATTTCATCTCCTTGGATCACGCTATCAGTTCCGTTGCTGGCGCTGAAATTAAATCCCTGCGTGTCACCAAAAAGATCAAAACCAATGAAACAGTGGCCGTTGCTCAACGCTTGCAACAAACTTTCAGAACGCAGCGGTTCGCCACTCGGAAGCAGCACATGCATCCGCACCAGTCGAAAACTTCTTTGGTAGGGATCGGCTTTAAAGCCAATCAACGTCTTTCCCGTCGCATCATTTAAGCTCAAACCAACGTTGGCGTGCGCGTCGTTCCCAGCGGTGGCCACCAGTGGCCTGCCGGTGGAACTAATGGCCGCGTCCCACTTATCCAAACTATTGGCCGGTCGCGAGTAAAACGTAGCGAACAACAGATCCGGATAGCTGTGATAAGACCAAAGAGCATCGAAAAACATAAACAGTGGATTAATGCTTCGTGCATTGGTGTAGATGTTATAAACCTCAACGCCATCGTAGCCCAGTGTGTCCCAGCCTTTAAATTCTTCAGGATAAGCAACCAGGGCCAGCGCCTTTCTTGATTTAACCTTCGACAACTCATCTGAGATGGATGAAGCAGGAGCGTTGTCTATTTCGTCTCCGGGAATAATTAACAGCCGTTCCTTGCTTGGCGTGCTTAGTTCATTCCCATTAATAAAGAGCACGCCGTCATGCACATCCTTTAAAGTCATTGCCGCCGTGTTGAAGTTTGCGGATGGATGTTCGGTCATCACTACAAAGTCGAGCTGATTTTGTTTTGCGGCGGCAATGATTTCTTCAAAGTTGCCGGCGCTATGTCCGCCCAGAAACGAATGAACATGTACGACGCCGGTGTATTCCCGAAACTGACCACCGGTTTTTTCCTGGCGCTGGGAATTGATTTGCTGGATGGCGCTGTGCAAGCGGCCGAGACGATAGCGACGATAGGCGAAAGGAATCTGCGAGCAGATTACGACCACCAGTATGATCAGAGAAACTTTCTGCCAACGCTTCATAGGCGAGTTAGCTTTCAAAATCTACCGAAGCAACCTGTTCACTGATCTTACTGCCAAACTCGACAACTTTGATGTGTTCGGGGTGAACGTTGTAGGCATCCAAGCCGGCGCGGTCGTCAAAGGTAGCAACCAAACCCGTATCATAAGAACGAGGCAAACGGAGGATGTCTGCACCCACTGCAAGGCTGCGCACCGAAGGAATTACCGAGCCTAGCCGCCGCAGCAATGTAATGTGTTCCGCGCGAATGTCCTCGGCTATACCAGCTCGATAGCGCCAAATTACAATATGGGTCAGCATTAGATTTTGATCGCACCGTTGGTTGGCCGTAGCCAACGATCAACCCGCAGCTTTTTACTTTTGAAGCAACTTTAGCTGTTCATTTAACAAATCCCAAACCTGGCGCACTTGCTTTTCGGTAGTGCGAATATTGCCGATCGAGAGCCGCAAGGTCGTCCTGTCGTCCAACTTCGTATGCGATAGTAAAGCTTTTCCGGTCGCGTTAACGCCGTGCATGATCGCCTCGTTGAGAACGTCTCGGCGCGCTTCGAGTACTTCGCTTGCGACATTCTCAAATCTCGGACAAGCGCGAAAGCAAACTAAAGCAAATGGTACGGGCGCCATCAGTTCCCAATTCTTGCTGGCCTGGATCCACGACGCAAAGAGTTTTGCCAGCCGGCAATGCTCGCGGATGCGGGCCGCCAATCCTTCGTGTCCAAAATAACGAATGACTAGCCACAACTTGAGGGCGCGAAAGCGGCGGCCAAGTTGCACGCCGTAATCCGAGCCGCTGCGCACCTGCGCTTCTTCTGGCGTGCGCAAGTATTCCGGCACAAGAGAAAATGCGCGACGCAAGAGATCAAGATGGCGGCAATACAGTACTGAGAGATCGAAAGGCGTGAATAACCATTTGTGCGGATTCACCACCAGCGAGTCGGCGTGCTCGCAACCTTTAATCGTCTCGCGCATTTCGGGAACGATCGCTGCCGAACCCGCGTAAGCAGCGTCCACGTGTAGCCAGAGCGAGTGCTGCTCGCAAATGGGAACGATTTCCGAAACGGGATCGATGCTCGAGGTTGAGGTGGTGCCCACTGTCGCAACCACACAGAAGGGTAAAAATCCGGCGCGCTTGTCTTCTTTAATGGCCGCCGCTAAGGCTGACGGTTGCATGCGAAATTCTTTATCAACGGGAATCTTTCGCAGCGCGCGTTGGCCCAAGCCAAGCGTGATTATTCCTTTTTCAATCGAAGAGTGCGCCTGTTCCGAAGCGTAAACGCGTAACAAAGGCAAATCGGCGCGCCCGCTCATTCCTTCTTCGCGAATCCGCCGCTCGACACCTTCGCGTGCCGCCGCGATCGCGTGCATACTTGATACTGACGCGGTGTCGTAAATGATTCCAACCAAGCCGGCGTCAAGTCCCATCATTTGCCGCAACCAATCGAGCGTCACCTCTTCCAATTCAGTCGACGCCGGGGAGGTGCGCCAAAGCATTGCTTTGTTATCAAAGGCCGCGCTCAACAACTCGCCAAAAATTCCGGGCGCCGAAGTGGAAGTGGCAAAGTAGGCGAAAAAAGAAGGATGACTCCAGTGCGTTAGCGCCGGAACGATCAAGCGATCCACGTCAGCCAAAATATCTGCCATAGGCTCGCCGGCCGGCGGCGGTGAAGGCGGTAGCTGCGCTTTGAGATCGCCGGGTTCGATCTGCGCCAGCACCGGCAAGTTTTCGATGCGTTCAAAATAATCCGCGATCCAGTCAATCAGTTCATGACCGTGACGGCGAAACTCTTCGGCGTCCATGTCGCCTAAGGGCGGCGAAAGTTTGCTTAGCGATTTGCTCACGGCGCGCAGTCTAGATTACGGGAAAATTAATTGCCAACGTTTTGCTTAGGCGTTCCTTGCTTTTCGCGTGCGACATACGGAGAACTATTGTGAAGCGATGGTTAGTGCTTTCGCCCGCTTCAATGAAAGTCACGCCCCTATCCGGCGGTTGCCGCAGTTAAGTAAAGAGGCGACAAAAACCGGTTAATGTTTGCGTCTGAAACACACTCAAAGCTATTATGCAGACTCGATTTAGCTAAACACTGTAGCCAAAATTTCAATTTGCGTGCTAGCGCTCGCAAACAGGCTCTTCAAATACACGCGGCTTGGCTCTTGCTCCCGACGCCGGCTGCCAAAAACCATTTTGCTTGAGAGGAAAATATGAAACGAATTCTGCTTTCGCTTGGATTGATTGCTTCTCTCCTGTTTGCTTTTGCTTGTGAACGCAAAGGTGGGCCAGGAGCCGGCGGCAATTCCGGCCCAATCGTCGTGGGCTACTACGGCGATCTTACCGGCCGTACCTCGAACTTCGGACAATCAACCAAGAATGGCGTTGAGATGGCTGCCGACGAAATTAATAAAGCAGGCGGCATTAATGGCCGGCAGATCCAGATTCTTTCCGAAGACGACGAAGGCCGTCCGGAGAAAGCAGCCACCGTCGTCACCAAGTTAATCGATCAAGATCGGGTGGTGGCATTGCTGGGCGAAGTAGCTTCAGGCAACACGCTCGCCGCAGCGCCAAAAGCGCAAGCCGCGAAAGTGCCGATGATCTCGCCGTCGTCAACCAACCCGGCTGTCACCCAGGTCGGCGATTACATTTCGCGCGTTTGCTTTATCGATCCTTTCCAGGGCGCGGTCATGGCCAAATTTGCTGCTAACACTTTGAAGGCCAAGAAAGCCGCCATCATGCTCGACTTCAATTCGCCATACAGCCGCGGCCTAACCGAATTTTTTGAATCAAGCTTTACCAAACTCGGCGGACAGATCGTTAACAAACAGTCTTACACCCAGGGTGATCGCGACTACAAAGGACAGTTAACAGCGATTCGCGCCACCAATCCCGACGTGATTTATGTTCCCGGCTACTACGGCGAAGTTGGCGTGATTGCCAAACAGGCAAAGCAACTGGATATCAAAGCTCCCATGCTGGGCGGCGATGGTTGGGACTCGACTCAACTGTGGGACTTGGGCGGCGACGCGTTGAACGGCGACTACATTTCCAATCACTATTCGGTTGACGATCCGTCACCAGCAATTAAGAAGTTTGTCGCAGATTACAAAGCTCGCTACGGCAACGTTCCCGACGCCCTCGCGGCCCTCGGCTACGACGCCATGCAAGTGTTAGCCGATTCCATCAAACGAGCTGGTACTACCGAAGGTCCCAAACTTAAGGATGCAATTGCGGCCACGAAAAATTTTGTTGGCGTCACCGGAACAATTTCGTTGGATAGCGAGCGGAATGCGGTCAAGCCTGCGGTCGTGCTGAAACTCCAGGACAAAAAATATATCTACGTCGAGACAATTTATCCCGAGGGAATGAGTGCGCCGGCCACCGCAGAATCACCGGCGACGTCGGCTGCCTCACCGGCTGGAGCGGAAGATCATCCGGCTAAAGCGGAAACTGCCGCGTCACCTGTGAAAGCGGCGTCACCGGGAATGGAAAACAAAAAGGCTGCCGCTTCGCCGCAATAATCAGCACAACGAGATCCAATGGATACTTTCGTTCAACAGCTAATTAACGGCCTGACAATCGGCGCGATCTACGCCCTGATCGCGTTGGGCTACACGATGGTTTACGGCATTCTGCGCCTGATTAACTTTGCGCACGGCGATATCTACATGGTGGGCGCGTTTGTCGGTTATTTTCTCGCCTTTGAACTCGGCTTCGCGGCTGGTCCATCGCTGATTGGACTGGCGGTAGTCTTAATCGGATCGATGATTGCCGCCGCGTTGGTAGGCATGGCCATCGAAAGATTCGCCTACCGGCCAATTAGAAAATACGCGCGCATGACGACCCTGATTACTGCGATTGGTGTCTCGCTCTTGATTGAAAATCTTTTTGTTGCGCGTCTTGGAGCGGCGCCGCGCGCCTTCCCACAGCTACTTCAGGAACGAAGCTACACATTATTTGGGAACGCTGCGATTTCCAAATCGCAGTTGTTGATTTTTGCCGTATCGGTCGCTTTGATGATCCTGTTGCAGTGGATCATTTTCAAAACCAAAGTCGGCACGGCCATGCGCGCAGTTTCCTTCAATCTCAACTCGGCGAAGTTGATGGGTATCAACACTGACTTCATTATCTCGTTTACGTTTGCGCTTGGTTCGGCGCTGGCGGCCGCGGGCGGCGTGCTGACCGCGCAATACAATCCCCAGATCGATCCTTTGATGGGCATCATCACCGGTCTCAAAGCATTCGTGGCGGCAGTATTGGGCGGCATCGGCAATATACCGGGCGCGGTGCTCGGCGGACTGCTCATCGGCATTGCCGAAACTTTTGTCGTCGGTTACGGTCAAAACGTCGGCGTCCCCACAACGTTTCGCGATGCAGTCGCTTTCGCAATTCTTATTTTAGTGCTGCTGTTTCGACCGACTGGCCTGCTCGGCTCGACGGTCCAGGAAAAAGTTTAAACATTTTAGATTGCCAATTGCCGATTGCCGATTGAAAAGCTTCCGCGGCCAATTGGTAAATCGGAAATTGGCAATCGGCAATTGTAAATTATTTCATGCCGACTCTAGTCAAACGCCTGCTCGCCGCGCTCGTCATTGTGCTGCTGCTCATCGCCATGAACAGTTACATGAGCGATGCGGGATTGTTCGGCTTTGGCGTGCCGCCTTACTACGCGCGCGTCATCATGTTGGCCGGCATAAATATCATTCTTGCCGTTTCCCTGAATCTAATCACCGGCTTTACCGGGCAATTCTCGATTGGTCACGCCGGTTTCATGGCCGTCGGCGCGTATAGTTCTGCTTATCTCACGGTTTACTACGCGCAAGCCTGGGAAAGATCGCTTGGCACGATCGTTGGCGGCTCAGTAGCTCATGCGCTCATTTTTCTAATGGCAATTTTTGTCGGCGCGATTGTGGCCGCCCTGGCTGGTCTAATCGTCGGCATTCCTTCGTTGCGATTGCGCGGTGATTATCTGGCGATCGTCACGCTTGGCTTTGCCGAGATTATCCGCATCGTTATCCTGAACATAGATAAAGTCGGCGGCGCCACGGGTTTTACCGTTCCTGGTTACACTAATTTTCTTTGGGTCGGCGCGTTTGCCATAATTACCATTGTCATCGTCTACAATATCGTTCATTCCGATATCGGCCGGGCGCTGGTTTCCATTCGCGAGGATGAGCTGGCTGCCGAAGCGATGGGCATTAACACGACGCGTTACAAAGTACTTGCCTTTGTAATCAGTTCGGCGCTGGCCGGTATGGCCGGCGTTTTGTTTGGACACTACACTTCATTTCTCAGCACCAACGACTTCCAATTTATTCGCTCATTCGAAATCATCATCATGATTGTCCTCGGCGGCATGGGCTCGCTGACTGGTTCCGTGTTAGGCGCGATCGTAATCACCATCATGCCGGAATTGTTACGCCAACTGCCCGGCGATCTTTCACGCTATCGCCTGGTGGTTTATTCCGCATTGTTGATCCTCATCATGTTGACGCGGCCGCAGGGCCTGCTCGGCACAAGCGAGTTTGGCCTTTCCTGGCTGAAGCGCGCGCGCAAACGTCCTGAAGGCGATAAACCGGTCGGGTCGAGCGGTGTATCCATTGCTGAACAATCGCAGCCATCGGCGATCGATCGCGCAAAAGAGGTGAAGAACCAATGAGCGGCGCACCCGAACAAGATGCGGTGAAAGCAACCAAGGAAGATTCAGTCTTCACGGAAGCTGCGCTCGTCGTCGGCACGCATCAGGGACGCGCCTTTGATGTGAATGAAAGAGCGAGTGATGCGCCGCTGCAAACCGTCAAATGCACCATACAGTTTGGCGGCTTGGTGGCAGTTAACTCGCTCGACATGAGCGTGCGCCGCGGCGAAATTTATGGCTTGATTGGACCGAACGGCGCGGGCAAAACAACTGTTTTTAATTTACTCACCGGAGTTTATAAACCCACTTCCGGCGAAATTTATTTTCAAGGCAAACGCATTGACGGCCTGCGCTCGTATGAGATTTCGCGGCGCGGCGTATCGCGCACTTTTCAGAATATTCGGTTGTTTCCCAGCATGTCGGTGCTCGAAAATGTGATGACTGCCTGTCACCGGCACGCAAAACAAAATTTGCTGGATGCCATCATTCGTTCACCACGCTTTGAACGCGACGAACGCGACCATCGCGAGTTCGCTTTGGAATTACTGGAGATTTTCGATCTCGCGCGCGTGAAGGACGAAGGCGGCACGAGCTTGCCATATGGCAGCCAACGACGCCTGGAAATCGTGCGCGCCCTGGCAACCCGACCGCAATTATTGTTGCTGGACGAGCCGGCCGCGGGAATGAATCCTTCCGAGCAGGAAGACCTGATGCATTTGATTCAACAGATTCGCGATCGTTTTTCGCTCACTATCTTATTGGTCGAGCACAACATGAAAGTGGTGATGGGAGTTTGCGAGCGCATTCAGGTCTTGGATTACGGCAAGCCCATTGCGCTCGGGTTGCCGGAAGAAATTAAAAACAATCCGAAGGTGATTGAAGCGTATCTTGGCGACTAGCGTGTGCGCATTTTAAAAATATTGGTCCAACAATTAACTTCCCGATGCTTACTTTAGAAAACGTTTCAGTAAACTACGGCGCGATTGAAGCGCTGACCGGAATCTCGATGCGTGTCGAGCAGGGCGAAGTTGTAACTTTAATCGGAGCAAACGGCGCCGGCAAAACTACTACGCTACGCACCATCACCGGCTTGTTGGAACCGCGCGCGGGCTCGATTAAATTTGAAGGAGAAGAAATTGGCGGACGGCCCACGCATCGGCTGGTGGCCCGCGGCATCTCGATGTCGCCGGAGGGCCGGGGCGTCTTCGCAAATTTATCGGTACGCGAAAACTTGCGCATGGGCGCTTATCTTAAGAAAAACAAAAACGAGATTAACGCCGACATGGAGCGTGCCTTTCAAATGTTTCCGCGTTTGAAGGAACGTGAATCGCAAAAGGCCGGCACGCTTTCCGGAGGCGAACAACAGATGCTGGCGATTGGACGCGCGCTGATGTCGCGGCCGCGGCTATTGCTCCTCGATGAGCCTTCACTCGGCCTCGCGCCGATCGTGGTCCACACAATCTTTGAAGCTATCGATGAAATTCGCGGCAAGGGCACCACGATTTTGCTGGTGGAACAAAACGCACATGCCGCCCTGGGCCATTCGGACCGTGCCTATGTTTTAGAGACAGGAAGAATTGTGATGGAAGGACCTTCAAAAGATCTCGCCGCTGATCCAAGAATTAAAGAAGCCTACCTGGGTGAGTAATCTGAGCGCTGCGCGGATGACGCCCGGTGCCTAAACCAGTTCCCTTTTCTTCAAACGACTAAAGTAACCTGCGAGCGTGGTCTAGCGCCTTTGCGACCAGGTCAGGCGCAGTGCCACCAATTTGTGATTTGCTAGCCAGCGTTTGCTGTAGCGTCAATGACTCAAAAACGTCGCTTCCGATTTGATCTGAGAAGGATCGCAATTCCTCCAGCGACAAGTCTGTTAACTCGCCGCCCGCTGCAATCGCTTTCATCACTGCTTTGCCGACAATCTCATGCGCTTCGCGAAAAGGAATGCCTTTGCGCACCAGGTAATCTGCTAATTCAGTCGCGTTTAGCATTCCCTTACTTGCCGCTGCGCGCATCGCTTGCTGGTTAACCGTCAGGTTATGCAGCACGATTGCAGTCACTTCCAAACTTCCTGCCGTAGTATCAAAGGCGTCAAAGATTGCTTCCTTGTCTTCCTGCAGGTCCTTGTTGTATGCCAGCGGCAAGCCTTTAATTGTTGCCAGCAACGCCATCAAGTCGCCAAACACGCGGCCTGCTTTGCCGCGTACTAATTCCATGGAATCTGGATTTTTCTTTTGCGGCATCAAGCTGGAACCAGTAGCTACCGCATCGGTTAATTCAAAAAAACCAAACTCAGCGGTCGTATACAAAATTATTTCCTCTGCCAGTCGCGACAGGTGGACCATAATCAACGAGCAGGCGCCGGCGAATTCAACACAGAAATCACGATCGCTCACAGCGTCGATGCTATTGCGCGAGACGTTAGCAAAGCCTAACTCGCGCGCCACCGCTTCGCGATCGATGGGAAACGACGTACCGGCCAGTGCCGCTGACCCAAGCGGCATTACATTCACCCGGGCGCGGATTTCCTGTAACCGCTCGCGATCACGCGCCCACATTTCAAAGTAAGCTAAACACCAATGAGCAAATAGGATCGGCTGTGCCCTTTGCAGGTGCGTGTAACCGGGAAGCACCGTTCCTTTTTCTCGCTCTGCTAAATCGAGCATCACCTGCTGTACTTGTTTCAGGCGCAGAGATAATTGATCGACAGCGTCGCGCAACCAAAGACGCAGGTCGGTAGCTACTTGATCGTTGCGGCTGCGGCCGCTGTGCAACTTACGGCCGGCTCCGCCAATCATTTCCACCAGCCGCGCTTCGACGAACGAATGAACATCTTCGTGCGTCGAGTTAAAGTAATCACTGTTGTTGCTCGCCTCGGCAAGCATTTTTTCTAAGCCGTCAACAATCGCCTGCGTTTCTTCGTCGGTTAGCACGCCGGCGCCGCGCAATCCATGGCAATGCGCGATGCTGGCGCGCACATCAACTGCAAACAATCTGCGATCAAATGCGAATGATGAATTGAATTTCGCGAAAGACGGATCAGCCGCTCCGGTAAATCTTCCGCCCCAAAGTTTGTTTTCGTTTGCCATAGTGTCGCTGAAATGGTTCTCCTGACTTTTCTCGCGGTCCTGTCCCTAACTTGACCCGGGCGCAACTCAACTGCTAGTTTATGCATCTATGCATTCGTTATGCAAGTAATATGCATAGAATTGAGCAATAATGCGAAAAAGCCTGCGGCAAAAGAGGTTGTTAAGTTTGGTGCGCGCTAAGCCGTTTTCCAATCAGGCTGAACTGCGCGATTCGCTGGAACGCGCCGGCTTTGCGACCACGCAATCGAGTCTTTCGCGCGACCTGGAGGAGTTAGGCATTGTAAAGCATCGCGGCCACTACACGATCCCGAAAACGAACGGGGGCGGCGCGCGCGGCCTACTGAGCCTGGACTTGGCCGGAGACAATTTAGTGGTAGCGCGAACTGAACCGGGTTTGGCTTCTGCGGTGGCAGTGGAAATTGATGGGGCTGTAATCCCCGAGATTGTCGGCACCTTAGCTGGCGAGGACACAATCTTCATCGCGGTTGGTGAAGCAAAAGCGCAGCGTGTGGCGATGAAAAGAATTTGGGAGCTTTTTCAATAAGAGAAGAGGAAAAATTTGTCATAAATCATTTGAGATTTCTCATTTGTCATTTCCGGCAGTAATGCGGAACTGGTTGATTACTCACAAGAGGCGGAAGTCCTGAAGCAAGCTTGATGAGTGAAGCGAAATGACAAATGTGAAACGTCAAATGATCGATGATAAATCTTCTGCCCGGTCAGAATAAGGGAAATCAAGTGACGCAAAACGCTATTAACAAGATTGTGCTTGCCTACTCTGGCGGCCTCGACACTTCTGTCATGTTGCGTTGGCTGAAGGAACAGTACCAGTGTGAAGTTATCTGTTACTGCGCCGACGTCGGTCAGGGCGATGAGCTTAGTGGTCTGGAAGAAAAAGCGCTCAAGAGTGGCGCCGCCAAACTTTACGTCGAGGATCTGCGCGACGAGTTTGTGCGCGACTACGTCTGGACCGCGGTGAAAGCGAACGCAATCTATGAAGGCGTTTACTTGCTCGGCACTTCCCTCGCCCGTCCGGTGATTGCAAAACGCCAAATAGAGATTGCGCAGCAGGAAGGCGCGGACGCGGTGGCCCATGGCGCTACCGGCAAAGGAAACGATCAGGTGCGCTTTGAGCTGACTTACTACTCGCTCAAACCTGATATCAAAGTCGTCGCTCCCTGGCGCGAATGGGAATTCAAAGGTCGCAGCGATCTGATCGCTTATGCGCAGCAACACCACATTCCGGTGACGGCGACGCAGCAGAAACCTTACTCAACCGACCGCAATCTCATGCATGTTTCTTATGAGGGCGGCATTCTTGAAGATCCCTGGGCCGAGCCGCCTGAGGATATTTTTCAACTGACTCGTTCACCGGAAAACGCGCAGCCCACGCCGGAATACGTAGTGTTGTCCTTTGAAAAAGGTGAGCCGGTCGCGGTCGACGGCGAGAAACTTGGGCCGGTGGCATTGCTTGAAAGTCTAAATAAATTAGGAGGCGCGCATGGCATAGGCCGGGTGGATTTGGTTGAGAACCGTTTTGTCGGCATGAAGTCCCGCGGCGTTTATGAAACGCCGGGAGTCACGATCCTGCAAGGCGCGCATCGCGCGTTGGAATCCATCACGCTCGATCGTGAAGTGATGCACCTGCGCGACTCCCTGAGTGTGAAATTTTCGGAAAGCGTCTATTACGGATTTTGGTTTGCGCCCGAATTTACTTTGATGCGCAAGCTAATCGACGAGACACAGATGCGGGTCACTGGCGACGTACGTTTGAAACTCTATCGCGGCAACGTAATTGTAGTCGGGCGGCGCTCTCCGAATTCCTTATACGACGAGAGCGTGGCGACCTTTGAAGCCGACACCGTTTACGACCAGCGCGACGCTGAAGGTTTTATTAAACTCAACGCTCTGCGTTTGCGACTGGGAAGCGGTAAGTAACTGGAGAGACGACATGGACTCAGCAGTAAAAATAATTGATGCGGATAAGCTTGGCTCAGCCACTTCGCCACTTAGGCTAAACCGGAGCATCGCTATCTGTGCTTCTGAAAAGGCGCCCGCCGCCGGCGATGTTGTGGCTGTGCGCGCGCTTACGGACAGCGCCACGTACAACATGCTCGAACTGCCGAGTGGGCGCTTGGCAAAGATCAATCCAGGCGATGTGTTAGTGGGCGTGCTGGGCAAACGACGCGCGCTTAAGGGCTTCATGGGAGACGTTCCCGCAACCGTTAACATTGGCGACGAATTGCACCTGCTGAATATGGGTGGCGTGATTGGCGTTTCGACCGGACATCATTCCGGACTAAGCGATGCAATCAAAGTGCAGGTGCTTGGTTACGGCTGTGACGATAACGGCCGCGTATTAAACATTGCCGATGCGGCCTTGCCGATCCAAAACAATTTAAGCGAGAGCGCGCCACTAATTATCATCGCTGGGACTTGCATGAACAGTGGCAAGACGTACGCGGCAACGGAATTGATCAAGCAGGCGACGCGTGCCGGCTTGCGTGTGGCGGCGGCAAAACTGTCCGGTATTGCTTGCCTGCGCGACACGCTCAACATGTCTGACCACGGCGCGATCGCCACCGCGAGTTTTCTCGATTGCGGCTTGCCCTCAACCGTCGGCGCGGACGATTTGGCGGCGGTCGCCAAGACGATCATCGCGCGTTTGAATGAAAGCAAGGCAAACCTGATTGTGATCGAACTTGGTGATGGTTTGCTTGGTGGCTATTCAGTTGAATCGGTTTTTGACGATCAACAATTGCGAGACGCGACCGCCGCAATCGTATTTTGCGCTTCGGATTATGTGGGCGCTTGGGGCGGAATTGAGTTAATGAGACGGCGAGGAATTGAAATAGACGTGATTGCCGGCTCGGTCACCGACGCGCAAATGGGCCAGGACTATATTGAAAAAGAATTTGGAGTGCCCGCGGCCAATGCCCGGCGCGATGGAGCAAGGCTTTTCGAACTAATCAAGTCCAAAGTCCAAAGTCCAATGTCCAAAGTCCTTGTGTAGAACATTGGGCACTAAGGCGGAGCTTGTTCGGCATGGAGACCTCCGACTCTGGACTTTAGACATTGGACATTGGACTGAATAGGCAACTTTAAGAAATGAAGCTCAAGGTTGGCATTTATGGCGGCTCAGGTTACGGCGGTTCGGAACTGCTGCGTATCCTGCTGCTGCATCCGAGTGTTGAGATCGTCTTTGTCACCGCCAATGAACAAGCCGGTAAGCCGGTTGCCGCCGTTCATCGCAATCTCGCGGGGCTTACGGACTTAATTTTTGCGGATGCATCTGCTGGCGCGGCCGGCATGGATGAAATTGATTGTGTGTTTTTGGCTTTGCCTCATGGCCAGGCAATGGAGGTTGTACCCTCGTTGCCTGCAAGCGTTAAAGCAATTGATCTGTCCGGCGATTTCCGTTTGCGCGATCAGGGAGAATTCGAAAAGCATTACAACCGGCCGCATACTGCAATGGCCTCTCAATCCGACTTTGTTTACGGCTTGACGGAAACAAATCGCGATGCGATCAAGAAGGCGCGGCTAATTGCGAATCCAGGTTGTTTCGCCACCGCGACTTTGCTTGGTCTCGCACCACTGACAGCAGGGGGCTTAGTCAATGGCCGAGTGATCGTTGATGCAAAGACCGGCTCCTCAGGCTCAGGCGCGAAGGCCGCAGCGAACACTCATCATCCGCAACGCATGAATTCGTTCTACGCTTACAAACCGTTCACGCATCAACATGTGCCGGAAATTGAACAGGAATTACGCGCAATTGGTAGTTGGACCAACGAGTTGATTTTTATGACCCACTCGCTGCCGGTAGCGCGCGGCATCTTTGCTTCTATTTATGTAGAGCTGAACGACGAGCTGAGCCAAAGAGAGTTACAGCAACTCTTCGCCGAATTCTATCGCGATTCTTTTTTTGTGCGCCTGGTTGAAGGTTCTCCGGACATCAATTGGGTGAAGACGACAAATTTCTGCGACCTCGGTTTTGCCGCGCGTGGCCGCCAGGCGGTGGTGTTTTCCGCTCTCGATAACCTGGTCAAAGGGGCTGCGGGCCAGGCAGTGCAGAACATGAATTTGATGTTTGGTCTCGAAGAGAAAACGGGCTTGATGTTAGTCGGCACTAACCCATGAGCAACAATAATTTCAAGCCGGCCGCCGTCAAGCCGGAAATCGCTTTCGCGGATCTCGAGAAAATCGACATTCGCATCGGCACTATCATGTCTGTGGCAGACGTGGCGGGTTCCGACAAATTGATTAAGCTGACTGTAAATTTTGGCGACCACCAACGCACCATTCTGGCCGGGATGAAAAAAGAGCGTGCTAACCCCGCAGAAATCCAGGGCAAACAAGCGTTGTTCGTTATCAATCTGCCAGCGCGAAAAATGATGGGCGAGGTTTCGGAAGGAATGTTGTTCGATATTGGATTTGCGGATGGGATTACGCCTTGCCTCGCGGTACCGGAGTGGCCCACCGAAGATGGAGCACGAGCAGGATGAGCACAACTCACGTTTCAGTAAATGAGGTAATGCAGAGCGAGGAACTGTATCAACTCGCGACCTACAAGAAGATGCCAATCGTTGCCGCACGCGGTGAAGGCGTCTGGATTTATTCAAGCACCGGCGAAAAGTATCTCGACTTGTACGGCGGCCACGCGGTCGCGGGCACCGGTCACTGTCACCCGCACGTCGTCAATGCCATCCGGGAGCAATCCGAGCGTCTGTTGTTTTACTCCAATCTTGTTTACTCGGAAGCGCGCTCGGCAGCTGCTGCAAAATTGATTTCGATCGCACCGCCTGGGCTGACAAAAGTCTTCTTCTGTAACTCCGGCACAGAAGCGAATGAAAATGCGATGCGTATGGCGCGACTGAAGACGCGCCGTGAAAAGATCATTACCTTCACCGGTGGCTTTCATGGACGCACGGCTGACGCCATCAGCGCGACGTTTCTCGGCAGGTATCGCGAACTCGGAAGACCGAATGTGCCAGGCCATTTGCAGGCAGAGTTTGGGGATATCAAAGCGGTCCGCGCGATTGCTGACGACACTGTCGCGGCGATTCTGCTCGAACCAATTCAATCAATGGCCGGCGTGCGCACTGCGGCGCCGCAGTTCTTTGCAGACTTGCGCGCGCTTTGCGATGAACGTGGCATAGTTTTGATCTATGACGAGGTACAAACTGGAATCGGCCGCACTGGCGAGTGGTTTTTTGCGGACAGCGCGGCCGGCGCGAATGTCGTTCCCGATATCATCACGGTTGCGAAGTCTTTAGGCAGCGGCATTCCGGTCGGCGCCTGTCTCGTTAATGAATCCGTGGCCGCTCAAATTAAGGAAAACGATTTGGGCACTACCTTTGGCGGCGGCATGATGGCCATGGCAGCAGTAACCGCCACGCTCGAGGCGATTGAAAACGATCGGATGCTGGCGAACGTTAAATCGGTGGAGTCTTATTTGCGCGAACAGCTTCAGTCAGTTGCTCAAGTGGCAAAGATTCGCGGCCAGGGCTTTCTGCTTGGTCTGGAATTTTCTGAGAAGGCTAAACCTATTCACGAACGGTTATTGGAGCAACACATTATTACTGGAACTTCCAGCGACCCAAACGTGCTGCGACTGTTGCCGCCGCTGTGCTTACAAAAGCCGGAAGTCGATTTGCTTATAAAAGCTTTAAAGTCCATTTGAGCCGCAAGCAAGCGAGTTGTATGTGCCTGCTTATTACAGATTCAAGGGCTGAAATGCTCGACCGCAAGGCGCTGACCAACAATGAAGAATTTTTTATCCACCGAAGAATTCAGCCGCGAGCAGTTGGACCACTTGATTAATCGGGCGTTGCGATTCAAGCGTGGCGATGAAAATTCCATCCCACTCGCCGGAAAATCAGTAGCCCTCATTTTCTTTAATCCATCATTGCGGACGCGGGCCTCAATGCAAGTCGGAATTTCTGAATTAGGCGGAAATGCAGTGGTGCTCGAACCCGGCGGGACCAGTTGGACACTCGAGCATCGCGAAGGCGTCGTGATGGATGGCGACAAGACTGAGCATGTTGCGGAATTTGTGCGCGTGCTGGGCCGTTATTGCGAAATGATTGGCGTACGCACTTTTGCGGCACTTAAGAACTGGGAGGAAGAACGAACCGACCCGATTTTAAATGCGTTTGCAAGGTACGCAACGGTTCCTATTATTAATCTGGAGTCGGCGATGCAACACCCTTGCCAGGCAATGGCCGACATGATGACCATTCGTGAACAGCTCGGTAGCGAACGCAAACGCGTCGTGTTGTCTTGGGCATGGCATCCAAAGCCGTTGCCAATGGCGGTACCAAATAGTTTTGCCTTAGCCGCCGCACAGATGGGTCACGATTTGGTGATCGCGCACCCGCCCGGATATGAACTCGACGAAGCGTTAATGCAGACGATTCGTCAACGAGCTGGCCTGGCTGGAAGTGAAGTGCAGGTAACGAATCAAATCGATGAAGCGTTCGACGGTGCGCAAGTCATTTACGCGAAGAGCTGGGGAGCTAAACAGTTTTACGGCAACCCGGAGAAGGATCTAGCCGAACGTTTGCAGTATCGCGAAAAATGGATCGTTGACGAGCAGAAGATGAAGCGTACGAATGACGCCATTTTTATGCACTGTCTGCCAGTGAGACGCAATGTGATTGTTACGGATCGAGTAATTGACTCCGTGGCTTCAGTGGTAATTGACGAAGCAGAAAATCGGCTGCATATTCAAAAATCGATCATGGCGGCGATAATGAGTGCTGAGCAATGAGTCTGTAACGCAAACTGTTAGTTTGCGACGTGTCATTTAAGCAATGAGCGATGAGCAATGAGCGATGAGTGCTTAGTACTGAGTCTGTAACGCAAATTGTTAGTTTGCGAGATGACCTGTAACGCAGCTTTTTACCCGAGCAAATGAAGCACGCAAACTAACAGTTTGCGTTACCAAGTACGAATCATGACTAACACAAACCAGGTCGGCGATCAATTGCGGCTTGATCTACTGCGCGAGGCGCTGCCCTACATTCAGCGCTTCAAGGGTCAAACTTTCGTAGTCAAGCTGTCCGGTAAAGCAACTGAAGATCCTGACAATCTCAGTTCGCTGGCGGAAGAACTGGCGCTGCTACATCAGGTCGGAATTCGCATTTGCGTGGTCCATGGCGGCGGCAAACAATTATCGGATCTGGCTTTTAAACTTGGGATCGAGCAGACAATTATTGAAGGCCGGCGCGTCACGGACGATGCGACGCTTGAGATGGCCAAGATGATCTTTGCGGGCAAGATCAATACCGACATTCTGGCGGCACTTCGCAATCGCGGCATCGAGGCCGTTGGTCTATCGGGAGTTGACGGCAACATAGTTCACGCTGAACGCCGGCCGCCGAAAGAAGTCTTAAATCGCGAAACCGGCGAGCGTTCGCAAGTTGATTTTGGTCACGTGGGTGATGTCGTCAAAATCAATTCGCGACTGTTATCAGTGCTGCTCGACCAGGGTTATCTGCCGGTCATTTCTTCGTTAGGAGCCGATACTGAAGGCACAGTCTTCAACATAAACGCGGACACGATTGCGGCGGAAATCGCAGTGCAGCTGCAAGCCGAAAAGCTAATTTTACTTTCCGATGTTGACGGAATTTACCTGCGCCCGGGTAATCCGGAGACAAAGCTTTCGCGGCTGACAGCGGCTGAAGCTGATGCCATGATTAACGATGGCACGGCCACCGCGGGCATGATTCCCAAATTACAAAGCATCATGATGCTTTTGCGTCGCGGCGTGCACAGCGCCCACATACTGAGCGGCACCACTCGCAACGCTTTGCTTTCCGAAATCTTCACTGACAGTGGCACCGGCACCATGATCGTCGCCTAATCCTCCAGCCTTCGAGATCTTTTCTATTTGACACCCGGCCAGCGAAATCCGAAGATTTCTAAAATGGACAACGCAGCAATTGCGCGGCGCTTTCACAGGCTGGCCGCATTGATGGAAATTCGCGGCGACGATCCTTTTCGCCTGCGCTCTTACCGGAACGCTGCCGAAGCGATCGAAACGTGGCCGGTACCAATGCGCAAAATTGCGAAAGAAGAAGGCCTTGCCGGCTTGCAATCCATTCCCGGTGTTGGCAAAGCCATCGCCGGAAAAATTATTGAACTGCTCGATCGCGGCACCTTTAACGCCTGGGAAAAAATCACTGCTGAAACTCCGGAAACAGTTTTAGATCTGTTGGAGCTGCCGGGGATTGGTCCGAAGACTGCCGCCATGTTTCATCAAAAGTTCAAAGTTTCTTCAATCAAAGACTTGCGAAAATTTGTCGCTGGCGGTGGACTGGACGTAGCCGATGGCGTTGGGCCAAAAACGGCCGAGCGAATAAAAGAAAGCCTGGACCAATTATGAAAAAAATGAAGCGTCGCGAGTTCATGCGCAGCAGCGCGATGGCAGGAGTTACCATCGCGGGCACAAAGGCTCCGTTGCTTGGTTTCCCAAAAATGATGAAACAGGAAATTAAACCCATAGTTATCGCCTCTCTTAACGGTAATCAGTTCAAAAACGGTGGCGAAGTAACAGCAGTTCAAAAGGCTTTCACCATGATCGCGCAAGGCGCCGATGTACTTGATGCGGTCGTCGCCGGGGTAAATATTGTCGAACTCGATCCCCTAGACGACAGTGTGGGTTATGGCGGTCTGCCGAATGCCGAGGGCGTTGTGCAACTCGATTCTTCAGTAATGCACGGCCCGAAAAAACGCGCCGGCGCCGTGGCTGCGCTCGAAGGAGTGCGCACGCCGTCGCTGGTTGCGAAAGCAGTTTCTGAGAACACTGATCATCACCTGCTCGCAGGCAAGGGTGCGCAGGATTTTGCCAGGAACATGGGCTTCACTGTTGAAGACGATCTGAACACGGAACATTCGCACCGCAAGTGGCTCGAATGGAAACGCAAAATCGATCCCGAGCATTACCTTGATCCGAATAAGCGCGCCGCGGCTGGACAACGCGCTGCTGAGGAGATGTTGGCGGAAGGCACGATTCGCGAAGAGAACTTGCACGGCACAATCAACTGCAACGGCATAAATTCAAAAGGCGAGCTGTGCGGTGTGGTCACAACTAGTGGACTGGCGTGGAAGATGCCGGGCCGGGTCGGCGATTCACCAATAATTGGCGCTGGCTTGTACGTTGATGGCGCGGTCGGAGCAGTTGGTTCGACCGGTCGCGGCGAAGCGAATCTCTACGGGCTATGTTCTTTTCTAATCATTGAAGAGATGCGACGCGGAGTTCATCCCAAAGACGCCGGCATGGAAGCGTTGAAAAGAATCAAAGCCAACACTTACGAAAAGCGTTTGCTGAAACGCGACGGCAATCCCAATTTTTATGTGCGTTTCTACATTCTGAATGCAAAAGGCGAGTATGCGGGCGTAGCCATGTATGCTTTAGGCGAAGACAACAAGCCGGCGAGGTTCTCCATTTGTAATGAGAATGGCCCGCAAAACCTCGCCTTTGAAGCGCTGCTGCCAGGCAAACCCAGTGAGTGAGTAGATCAATTGGAATGGGCGAATGCGCTAAACCCTTTTGCTCTTAAAGAGCAAGCTTGAAGCGCGAGCGCGCCCTTGAACCTAACGGACCACCGGCACGTTTGCACCACTGGTAGCCGCTGATCGGCGAGCTTCAGTCTGGCGTTTTACGATCACCAGCGTAATGTCATCGGCGGCCTGCGTACCCTGGGAAAACTTAGTTAACGCTGATTCAATACGATCGCGAATTCCTGCCGCCGACGCATCGACATTTCTCGAAACCACTTCATAGAGGCGAGTTGGACCAAACTCTTCGCCGCTTGGGCTCGCTGCTTCAGTCACACCGTCGGAATAAATTACCAACACGTCGCCAAGCTGCAATTGAGTCCGCCCCTCGCGGTAGTCGGCGTCGCGTTTGATTCCCAGCGGCAGACCGCCGGAAGCTAACTGCTCAACGGTGCCCGCTGCATGAACAATCAACGGCGGATTGTGACCCGCATTCAGAAACGACAAAGCGCCGGATTCAGGATCGAGTTCAGCATAAAACAGCGTGACGAAACGGTTCGGCGGAATGTTATCGGCGAGATAGCGGTTGACGGCGGAAATAGTTTCCACCAGGGTTTCATGCGAACCAGTCTGAGCATGAATCGCCGCGTGAAGAGATGACATCAACAAGGCCGCGGCCGTTCCCTTTCCCGAAACGTCTCCGAGGGCAATCACCAATCTTCCATCTTCTCGTTTGATGAAGTCGTAGTAATCACCGCCGATCTCGTAACATGGAAAACTTATACCTTGAAGTTCATAACCAAAAAGCTGAGGTGGCGCAGTCGGTTGAAAGCGCTGCTGAATTTCCATCGCCAGCTGTAGTTCTCGTTCCAGCCGCTCTTGTTGCAGTCGCGCTTCTGCCAGCCGCGCATTTTCAACACGGATGGCGGCGACCGACGCCAGCGTCGTCAAAACTTTCAAATGATCTTCGGTGAAACGTCCTTCGGCAATGGGCGAGTCGGCATAGACGATGCCGAACACTTTTTCCGCAACCCCTAAAGGCACCGCTAGAACTGAGCGAACTCCCTGCAACACCATCGTACCGCTGGCAAAGCGCGGGTCGTGTTGCGCATCTGAAGTCAGCACTGACTTGCCGCGCATCATCACTTCGTCCATTACATTGCGGCTGACGCGAATCTCGCCGACTTCACCAACGCGATCGCGCAAGCGGGCTACGGCAACTTTCAATTCTTCGCTGCCTTCGTCACGCATCATCAGCAAACAACGATCGGCGGGGACAGCTTCAAACACGAGCGAGACAATTTGCTCCAGAGTTTCATTTAGGGTAGCGGACGCCAGCAGCGTAATTCCGACTTTACTGATCAGAGCAAGCAAGTCGCCTTCGCGCTCGATGCGTGCAGCGGCTATCTCTTCAGGTTTGGTGCGCGCGCCCTCGATTGCTTCCAACAAACCGGAAGTGGTGCGATCGCCGGAAGGCAAGGCAATGGTTGCTTCGGGCAACGGCGTGTGATTGTCGGTGATCATGGTGGCGCCCATGCCCGAGTTGTAGGTGCCGTCGTCAAAAACAATTTCAGTCTCGCCGATTTGAATGCGACCGCCCGGCGTTAGTGGCACGGTGCCTTCGACTGTGCCCCCGTTATAAAGGGTGCCGTTGGCCGAGCCTAAATCCTGAAGAAAATATTCTTCACCCTCACGACGAACTTCGGCATGGACGCGCGAGGCAAATGGATCAGGAATACAGAGGTCGTTGCGGGCCGAACGGCCAAGCGTAATACGCAGCCGGCCCAGCGGAAAACGATCCGGCGCGCGATCGGGATATTTAACGATTAACTCAGCCATGGTTTAGCGTGCGAAGTTGGTATTCAATCTTCATTTGCCGGCGCGGCGCTCAGGTGACAGGGCCAGCCCTTCGCGCACCACAATGGTGCCGGCAATCAGATCATGCAAGCCGCGCCCGCGCGCATTGAAAGCAGCAATAATAAATCCTAGACCAAGTGGAATAGCCGAAAGTGGGTAGCCAACAAAATGTCGCAAAAAAGCGCGGCCAATTCCGATTGCCGCGCCGTTGCTTTGCAAAATGCGAAGACCAGTTGCCCATTTACCAATAGTCAAACCAGTCAAGCCGGCCAGGATTCCGAGATCCAGAATTGCCACCGCCAACGTTAAAAAAATTCCAATCGTTTCGGAAGAACTGCCTGCCGAGCGTGCGCCGCCGCCGAGCAAGCGACTGACGAGAGTGCTGAAAGCCAGAATTCCAACCAGGACTATGTAGTCGATCAGAATCGCGCCACAGCGCAATGAAAAAGGGCCTCGAATCCTGGTGAGATTCGCAGTGGGCGAACCCGGCTTGACGTTTCTTTGCATGGAAATGGTTTCGGCGGCAGCGGTCATAGATGTGGCTAAGCAGTCAAATAGGCGTCAGTCGGTAGCAGCAGTCACTACAACCAGTGATGATCGCTGCTGACTAGCCCAACAGAAAATGTAGTGTCGTCTCCCCGAGGCGAATCTTGTCACCACTATCCAGTACGCGCGGTTGCCGCGGCGCCAGGCGCACCGAATCGTTAATGACGGTGCCGTTTACCGAACCGAGGTCTTCGACTAAGAATGTTTCACCTTCGCGCCAGATACGCGCATGACGGCGGGAAACTTTTGTTTCCGGATCGAAGCGAGAAAGATCTATCTCCGGAAAAACATTCGAATGTGGATCTGTGCGTCCGACCAGGTTGCTGTCTTTCTGCAACACAAACGATGCATCAAGTTCCGTGGTTCCCGCCACGACCAGTTTTGCTGTTTGCCGCGCCGCACTCAAGGCTGCGCTCGAACCAGCCCCAGCCATTGGCTGGCGCGCGCCGCAGTGAGCACAAAACACATCGTCGGCCGCAA
>JADMIO011475733.1_pt1 | contig 92018 bp, 82 predicted proteins | sample 8958161 | NCBI WGS metagenome assembly JADMIO01 (sample SAMN16585339, study PRJNA669376) | soil metagenome | isolation source: Crop rotation soil | place: USA: Cullars Rotation, Alabama | collected 2011
CGACAACTTGTCCACGTGGAATTCTAAGCTTAGGATCCCAATGTGCTGGAAAGGACGTCAGCGGGAAGAACAACGGGCAGTACGCGCCGTTTGCGTGGAAGAACGCGTAGCTCGCTCGCCTGCGAGCTGTCTCGTTCCGCCGCTCGTCCTTGGCGGGCCTGCGTTTCTGCTGTACTCGGTGCGCCGCGGCTGACCGAGCGAAGTGATCGCGTTCAGGAGTTTCGCCATTCCTTGAACCGCTTCCGCCACTCCCCGGTCAAGGGCACATAGCGGACAAGGACCAGAACCGCCCACATCAGCGCGACCGGCAGCACGACGCCGTACAGCGCGAGCATGGCCAGCGTCCCCACCAGGCCGCCGAGCACGCGGGCAGCGCCGCTGACAATCACGTCGTCGGCCTGCGGGCTGTGTCGGCGATGACCACGGGACTAGATTCGAATTGCTGCGCGAGCCCCCGGCACAGCCGGGGGCTCTTGCTCGTGCGACAGGATTGCTTCTTACCGGCTGACCTGGACGCTGACTCCGCCACCCGGGCCTTTGCCGGGGCCGCTGCCAAGGACGTCACCGGTCGAGACCAGTTTGAGCCATAGCGAGCCGTTGCCTTTGTAGTAGGAGGTCGTGCTTGCCTTGCGCAGAGCCTCCAGGCTGCTCTGCTCCGCGCCGGACGCTGCCGTCGTGAATCCCGGCAGTTCGAAGATCACCCACGAACCGGCATCCAGCTCCTTGACGTTGATGTTCAGCGATGGCCTTTCCGTGGTGACCTTGTACTCCGTGCCCGCGCGCACGTTGGTTTCTCCGGCTGCTGTGAACTCCTTGCCATTGCGGCTGAGAACGACTGGCGGCCCTGCAGGTGCAGCCGTACCTCGGATTCGACCACCACCAGGGGCAATGGCAAAAGTGACAGGCGCAGCAACAGGTCCGCGGCCACGACCAGCAGCGGCACCGGGACCCGCCGCGGCGGCCGGACCGCCGCCTCTTGGAGCACCGCCACGAGCGCCGCCGCCGAATCCACCGAATCCAACCGCGCCGCCGCCGCCGCCAACAGTCATGCGCCCGACATCGCCCTTGCACACCACAGCGTTCCAGGTGGGCTTGACCTCGCAGGCGTCGTCGGCGTCGATTCCGGTGATGTTGACGATGGTGGAATTGGCGACACCGGTGATGGTGCCGTCCTTGTCCTTGAACACCGAGGTCTTGTAGACCGTGTTGCCGTAGTCGTCGTTGCTCCACCTGTTGTCGATCGGCGGGAAGTACACCGGCTTGGCGTTGATGAATTTCGAGCGCTCCACGGTGTTGTTGGAGCTCATGCCGAAGCTTGTAAACAGCAGGTAGGAGATCGCGCCCGTCTTGCGAGTGGCGTTGTCCTGATAATTCACGAACGTGTTGTTGTCCAGTTCGTGGTGGTAGTCGTAGAACTCGTACGCGCGAATTGGGAAATCCGCAACAGCCGGCTGCGGCAAGCTGCGGCCGTACGCCTTTTCCGAGTCAGTACGGGGGTTGCCGACGTTCTCGGATTCGCCCACGAACAATGAATCCACCACGCGGGACGTATAGGCGGATTGGCCGAAGTTGCCGGACGCATGCGTGAAGCCGATGGCGTTGTCGGCCATCTTCAGGTTCTTGTACAAATGCATCTCGCCGCGGGCCCAGATGCCGCTGTTGCGGTTCTTGTAGGCGGTGTAATCCTCGACGACCGATTCCACCAGCGGGCTGTTCGCGTCAGCGGGATTGACATTGGCCTGGTACCCGCCGACGGCGAAATGGCCATCGGCCCTGGGGGCGCGGTCGCCCATGAAGCTGTCGAAGTTCGAATGGGAGACGTTGCCTTTGAACTCGCGGAACTTCATGCGACGCGGCCAGGTGGCCTTGCTGATCTCCGTGCCTTCGAACTTCCCCGTCGGATGCTCCGGGAACGCGAGCCAGAAACCTGTCGCATCGGACCCGGCGGCCACGTTGTCGCGGTAGATGTTGTCCGGATTGGTAATCCAGAACGACGAGGCCGTGTTGTCGGACGGGATCAGAATGTCCTTGGCATCCTGGCCGGTGGTCTTGAAGTTCAAGCCGTCCGCGCTCGATCCGAACGGAGCCAGGTTGGTCGGGTCGCACGGCGCGTTCGGGTGACACTTGGTGAGGATCGCCAGGTTGTGCACGTACTGGTTGTCGTGCTCCACGCCGTCCTCGAGGAAGAAACAGTGACCGATGTTGTTGTAGGTCACGTTGTTTCGAACGTCCAGGTAATTCGTGCCGTGCACGGTCACGCAGCGGCTGTAGGTGTCGTGAATCGCGGAGTTCTTGATGTACTGCCCCTGCGCATCGGCGACCAGATGCCAGTGGATCGGATAGCGGGCCAGGTGCATGTTCTGACCCATGCGATTGAGCTCGACGCCCTCGACAAACATCTTGCTGGCGCCCATCGCCATGATGTGGCCGCCAAAGAGATTCGTGTCCGCGTCGGGCGACGCCTGGATGACGACATTGCGCGACAGCATGCCGACTTCGCCGCGTTCGTCCACGTCGAACGTGATCTTGCCGAAGTGCATGTAGTCCAGTTTCTTGTCGAGCGTGATCGTATTGCCCTTGATAGCGGCAATGGTGCGCCGCTCTGCCTGATGGGCATCGAAATCTGTTGACGCGAGGACAATCATGTCGCCGACCCGCCAGCCGGCGGCGTTCAGGACGTCAATCGAGGTGCTGCCTGCGTCGGCGGTTTTGGACAGCTTCGTCCACGAGTTCGTCCGGTTGCCGTGGAGGCTGAGCGTTCCACCCATGATCATGATCCCGCGGTCGCTGCGGTCACTCGCGACAGTCGCTGGGGGAACGCTGATGTCTTCGTCCTTGACGTTGTCGGTGATGGTAATCGTCGCCTTGCGCGTGTGGGGTTTGGCTTCCGTGCCAATCTCCAACGTCCCATGCAGCATGATCCACTCGGTGGTCAGCTCCAGATCCTTGTTGTCCGCGAAGCTCAGCGTGCCGTCGAGCTTGAGGCCATGCAGCGGCGGCGGACTGACGTCGAGGATGACGTTCATGTCCTTTTCAATCGTGACCACGTCGTCTTTGGCGGGCACCTTCTTGTCAGGCCAGGTGGCAGGATCAGACCAGCGCTTCGCCGGCGGCGATCCAGCACTCTGAGCCTCAACGACAGCGAACACGCTGACGAGCAGGAATGCCGGCAGGAGCAAAGCAAGAAGGAACGAGCGATGTTGCGTACTCACGGAATCAACCCTCCGTACTCGAAGATGACCGAGAACCCGGCGGAAACGCGGAGCGCATCCGGCGCCCAGCAGACCTCGCCCGAAGAGAATAGCCGATTCTGAAGATCCCAGGCATGCGACGCGAGGTTCATCGAGACTGAGCAGTGACACTGAACACTCACACGCCACGCTCCGCCAGCTCTGCAGAGCAAAGCCGCAATGAAGTGGACGCCGTTTTCGAAGCGAAGAGCGGAGGGTAATCCGGAGGGAATCGAGCATGTTCGGCGCGGCCGAAGGCCGACGCCGACTTGCCGATGATCGCACGGTAAAACCACGACCTGCGCAGCGAAAAGTGGTGAGCCGGGAGGGAATCGAACCCTCAACCCGCAGATTAAGAGAACGACTGGCGCTTGTCCACCTCGCTCCAACCTGTACCTTTGCTTCGGATCGCCGAAGACGGGCTGTTTCTCTGTCCGCCTGTTTCCTCCTAGGCCTAGTCCTTTGTGTGTCGGATAGTGTGTCAGCGTCTCCAAGAAAAGTGACGAGCCTTTTAATGACGCGAGTCATGTTCTTGATCTCGCACTCCCAGACAACCACAGTCGACCAGCCCAGCTGCTTTAGCAGTGTCTGATTTCGAACATCTCGGAGAACGTTTGACTGGCGCTTGGTTTGCGAGAAGTCCGTTCGAGTTGCCGGAATAACTGACCCGTATCGACAATCGTGCATGTGCCAGTAGCATCCGTGAACCAGCACGGCCTTTTTCTTCGATGGAAAAACGATATCCGGGCACCCTGGCAGCTTCTTCGAATGCAAGCGGAACCGGTATCCGAGCTTGTGCAGGGTCCGCCGGACGGCCATCTCCGGTTTCGTATTCTTAGCCTTAATGGCCGACATGTTGCGACTGCGCTGGTAGACGGTGTGGACGTCAGCCATTGAGACGCTTCTTCACTGTATCCACGAAAGTCGACAGATTGAGGATCGTCGCCGGATGTCCGGGCGGATAGTCCTTGTGCAGGCGTTGCGGCACCACGAGCGTCACACGTGCCTCGTGCATTTCCGCTAGCTGGTTTGCGGAAATACCTGGCTGAATCGTCAAGATATGCTTTTGCTGGACGCGTTTGGAGATCTCTTCATCCTAAACCGAGATTCTGCTCCCCTATTTCCATCTACTTTCGATGCTCAAGACGGCCCAGCCGGCGCTCGCACGGACCTTCCCCTAAATTTCCCTCACAGGCACAACTGGAAGGGATACGATCCCGATTCGACAAAGCATGTTCAACTACCACGACGGCGACGAGGTGCCTTGGCCCACGCCATGTGCGCGTCTTCAGACTCCACGCGATGGGGTCGTGTTGGATGTCCTCGTTGGACGCGTTGTGATGCTCAAGGTACCCACACCGTACTATTTCGAGAGCATCAATCGTGAGTTGGGAACGGGATTCGGGGCGAGACTCTTAAGGTTCATCGATGAATACATCTCGCTCATCTTTTTGGGCGCGCCAAAATATCCTATTCGCAGGCCTCGACTGGAAGAACTCCCCGCCAACGTCAGCGCTGCGCTTCGAAAGTACCCGAGACTCGCGCAAATTGCCAAGACCGAGGTTGAACTTCACTGGGCCGTTCTTACGAAACTCAACGACGTTCAACTTCGCGAACGATTCGGACGAGCAATTCCCGAGTCTGCGTTAGTCAGACTGATCGATCCGAACGGTTTGGGGTGGGAGGCTGTTATTCAGCGACGTATCACCGGACCGTCGCTGACCGAAATGGTTGGGCATCACGGCGAAATCAAGGATGAATTTCTGAACCACGCATCAGCCATGGTCGCACAGCTTCAGCGATTTGCTGATACGCCAGACATCGATTGCAGCTTCACGAACTTTGTGTTTGAGCCTGACTCTGGCATCCTGTTTTACATCGAGAGCAAGCCGCCACTGTTTCGAACCAAGCGCCGCAACGAGTTTTGGCGACGAGCCCTGCGATCATGCATCGACCGCTACGCCCCTGCGTGATCGCGAGTGGGAATCAGCCAGCACAGTCGATCGGGAGCTGAAGAAGTACTCACCTCGATGGGAACGCAACGGTTCACCTCGTTGCTCCGACAATCACTAAGCACTCGGCGACCCTTCATTACTGACTCGTAGTCTGGAGTGGGATGTTCGACGTTCTCGATCACTCCTGCGGGCTCACACGTGCTCCGTCGATTCGATCCGGTAACCGTCAGGAGTCATTATGATCCGTGTGCTCGCTCTCCGCTCGCCTAGCTGCCGACTCTGCCGGCGCAGAGTGGTTCCGATGTCTCATGAGTGACAACGGCGGTTGGAACCCGCTGCCAAACAACACCGCGCGAACCACCCCGGTGTCGACGCCTCGCGCACTAGGTGAAAAGCTGTGGTGCGCCACCAACAGAAACGGTCGCGTCATGGTCTGCGAGCTCCGCGACGACTCGCGCGCGGACGCCGGCTGGGAGGTTCTGCTGCGGGTCAACGGTGAGATCGTGCTCGGGCATCGCAGCGACACGGAGGATGTCGCGCGGTACTTCGCGGCCGTGTTCAAGCAGGACCATCTCCGGACTAGTTGGACACAGCGCTCAAACGATGAGGACGACGTGCGAAACGGCGTTCGCCGCCGTCGCGTTCTCCCTTTTTTTGCTTCCATCGATCGGACAACCGGACAACAGACCACCCCCTCCAAGACGAGGTTGTCCGTCCGTTGTCGCGCTGGTTCATTTACAGCAGTTAGGAATTTCAGGAGTACCGCTTCTGGCGGCGTCTAATGAACCTTGCGGTCGTACATCACGAATGCCCTGAGCGACAGGCGGCGTGAGCTGTGCGCGTGTATATTTCTGCGGGTCACACCTCTCTCGCTTGCCCTAAGAATCCTGTTGATTGGGGCAGCCCTATCCGCAATTATGGCGAGCGGAAATTTTTACCCCCGACTCGATGATGGATCCAAAGCGCCTAACGGAATGGCTTGGCACGGCAGAGGGTTTGGCCAAGGCGGCTGTCGCGTTCATTGGCGTGCCCGGCGTGCTCTGGGTCGGCACCCGAGACGCCCTTGCCTTCCTGAGTCCAAACGCGTGGGTATCCCGTGGCGTCGCAATGGCGCTCGTCGTGGCAGTCGGATCGCTGCTCTGGCGGAGTTTTCGCCGATTTGCGGAAGCGAGTCGCGTCGAACGTCCGGACGCATTCACCTTACGACCCCAAGGTCCCGAATCGCTGATAGGGCGCACTGAGGACCTCGACCAACTTGTCAAAACCGTTAAACGTAATCGGCTGACGCTCTTGGATGGTGAATCAGGGTGCGGTAAGTCGGCTCTCGTCAGCGCTGGGTTGATACCTGTGCTCCAGCGTTCGGACGGCCTCCTCCCGGTCACGATCTCAGATTGGGGCGACGATTGGGAGCGCGGGCCGTTTTCTGCCGCTCTGGAGGCGCTTTTCAACGCCCTGTCTTCCGCCGAGCGCGAGCGTTTGAAATGGACGGCATCGCCCGATCTGGCAGCTGACACACCTCAGCTGGCGGCTAATCTTGCGTTGCAGTTGCGTGCCGTCGTCGAGATCCTTGATCGCCGTCCGCTGGTTGTCGCCGATCAATTTGACGACTATCAGGCGCGGCACCGTCGCCATTTTGTCGATAGCGGCGGCAGTTGGATCGCCCCTGCAGTCCTAACCAGTGCCAATCGATTTTGGGACGTAATCGCAACAGCGCTGAGGGAGCGGCGAGTGCATCTCCTCGTAGTCACTCGTTCGGACACCGCTGCCGGCCTGGCGTGCGTTCGTTTTCTCGGCGAGGATCAGGTCGTATCGCGGACTTTGCCGCGCGTAGAAATTGACTATCTTCGGCCTCTCTTGGCTGGCATTGCTCCAGAAGACATCGAGCCGTCGGTCGTTAGCAATCCGACCGGTGGGTGGCATGAGTTACGGCAACGGCTGGAACAAGACCTCAAGGCAGAAGGTGCCATCCTGATGCAACAGGTACGCACGGTACTTCTGGGGCTTCGACAATTACCGCTGCTGACTCCAAGATGCTACAGAGCGGCGGGAGGCCTTCGGGGCGTCGAGACTCTAGTGGTCTCGCGGGCTGTGAGCAGAGCTGGCAGCGCCGAAGGGCGAGGCGAGACCGGAGTCCGCCTCGTTCGTCAGGTGTTGGCAGCATTGATCTTTCCGAGTGGCCCGAACCAACCACCCAAGGCAAAGCGTGCATCGTTTTCAGATCTTTGCAATATCGTAGGCGGTTCGCGTCGCGCTGAAACGCTTCTTCGCATGCTGCAACACGATGAAATAGTTCGACCGGCAGATGCGACTAATGAAGCCATCGCATGGCAGTTAGATCATGACTACTTGGCACGCGCGGTCTTGGCAGATGCCAGGGTGGCAGATCGATGGGCTCTCGCTTTGCGCGAAGGTAGGACTCGCCATCAGGACGCCGATAATTGGCGACGTCGATGGACGACCTTGCTTCCGGTTTCGACACTAGTCCGCGTGTGCTGGGAACGCGCGCGAGGTCGACTGACACTCGGAGAAGCAACAGGCTATGCCTGGCTTAGCGCGATGAAGCCTGTAACCGTACTGCTTGGTCTGTTGCTCCTGAGCGTCACAACGTATGTGTCGAACGAGGATCGTCTGCTAACCCGTGAGGCCAGTGGCCTGATCGACAAGTTTGGTGGCGAATCGGAAAAGAGCGCGGTGTTGTCTGTTTGGGGAGCACCGGAACCGGTGCGCCAGCATGTTTACGACCTGCTAGGCGCGTCGCACGATCGTCTCCAGCGCGCAATGTCCGCCGGATGGTATTTGGCACATGCTGGCCTTGAGTCCAGCCGGCAGCGCCAAGTGCTTGCGATCCTCCATTCATCCCGCGATCTTGATCTCACCCTCAACAGCTATCTAACCATCGCGCCACGATTGACGGATCCGGCAGCGTTGAACGATGAGGCGGCTGCGCTGCGTCTGCGATTAGAGAACGCAACTAAGGATAGCGCGACTCTTGTGGCGGTTACGTACGCAGCGTTCGAGGCGCGGGTGACGGATCCGACGGCGCTAAAGGACGCGACAGGGGCTCTGCGTTTTCGATTAGAAACCGAAGAGACTGACGCAACGGCGTTACTGGAGGCGTACGTGGCCACCGCAGCGCGGCTGACCGATCCAGTGACGGTGGAGGAAGAGGCGATCGCCCTGCGTCTGCAGTTAGAGAAGGCGTCGCTTCCCACTGCGGTGGCCCTTTTGGCAAACGCCTACATGGCTGTGGCGTCGCGGCTCACCAACCAGAGAGTTGTGAAGAACGAGGTGTTGGCTGTGCGTCGGAGCTTAGAGAAAGAGTCGGACGAATTCAGAAAGACGGGTATGACGATGGTGTACGGCGTCATCGCCGCGCGGCTGACTGATGCGGCGGCACTAAAGGACGCCGCCATGGCGCTGCGCGCGCGCTTGGACGATGAAACTAATGACTACGGCGCGAGGGCCCGGGCGAAGGCCTATGCGGGCGTCGCCGTCAGGCTCACCGACCCGGTAGCGTTGAACGGCGAGGCAACGGCTTTGCGCGTTCACTTAGAGCAAAAAAAGAGGATTGATGCTGACAGAGAGCTCCCTTTCAGGATTGCCTACGCGATCATCGCGGCACAGATGAATGATTCTGCGGCTGTGACTGAAGCGGCGAAATACCTGCGGGGGGTTCTAGATGATGACACGAGTCAATTCTCGGACATCGACTTCGTGGAGGTCTACGCTGCCGTCGTAGCGCGGCTTACCGATCCGGCGGCGATAAAGAATGAAGCGACGTCACTTCGTGTGCGGCTGGGGAACCACAATGATCGCGGCAGCGCCAGGTTGGCGACCGCCTACGCCGCCGTCATTGCGAGACTCACTGATCAGGCGTTCGTGAAGGATGAGGCCTCGGCTCTGCGTGGGCAGCTGGAAAAGGAGAAAACTTACTCCGCGCCGACCAGTTTGGCGACGGCGTACGCGGCCGCCGCAGCGCGGCTGACCGATCTCGCAATGGTGGAGGATGAGGCTGCGGCACTTCGGATGCGGTTAGAAACGGAGCGGAGTGACTCCGCCATCGCAGGGACCTTGGCGACCGCCTACGCCGCCGTCGCGGTGCGGCTGAACGATCTGTCGTCAGTGAAGGAGGCGGCGGCGGATCTGCGCTTGCGATTAGAGAAGACGACCAATTCCGAGACTGTAGCCAGCTTGGCAAAGGCGTATGGGGTGTTAGCTGGGGGGTTGTTCGAACACTCCGACAGAAAAGATCGTTCGCGGCTAGCGCTTGAGATTCTCGCGCTGGCTGGTCACCCTTTTCTCACCGATGCTCGAGACTTACTTACGGCATTACGACCTGCTTCGGGTCAGGATTTCGGCAATGATCTCGGCGCCGCCGTACGATGGGCGGAGCACGCTTATGGGATCCGTGCGGCTCAACTCCGACCGTCAGCCGTTCACCACGAACTGCTCCGCGTCCCATACTGAGCTGGCACCCGTAACACTGCTTGTAACGCGTTCGATCTCGCGTTGCTCAGGACATCGGCGTTTCGACAAAATCTTGCCGCGTCGTGTTCCTGTACGACTAGCTATCGCCATCAAAGCAACGGTTCAGAACGCTTCTGACGCAGAACGTTGGCGCGTTCCGCGTACCGCTCTGCAGCTGCTGCAGCACCGCGTTCTCGCGCGTGCCACGTCTGCGACTCCGCCATTGATCGGTGAGTCAACCCAAACGCCGAAAATCGCCCCGTGTCCTTGTAGTTGCCATGCTGCCGCGATTCGTACGTCAACCCCAACATCTCCGGCAGCCCGGCCAGGAGTCGGCGAATGGGACGTAAATCCGGGTCGCTCTGCAACGGTAGGTCAGGAACAGGCGCCCGAAGCGCCACACGGCATTTGCTCTCAATTCCCAATCGACGGTGACGCTACGCCCTGGAGGCGACCACGTCAGCGTTCCCCCAGTTCCCGCTTTCACGCGGGACAGATCGCCGCGCAGAAGCTCCGTGTACGTCCTCTCCGCCGTGATGACGGCCCAACACTGCGTCACGCGTACCCGCTTGTCGCAGCACTCATCATTCTCGTTCGTTAAACCCTGACGAGCTTCTTTGAAGGTAACGAGATCAGGGCAGTGGTTTTTAAGGCCCAGCACCGACTGGTCGAGGTGTTGCGTCGATATGCTTCTGCTGCCCTCAATAAAGCGGACCTCAAGTCGCTACAGGATGACAGCGAACTGCATACGGTTTTTGCTGACGTCTTGGCTTTTCTAAAGCAGAAGTTAAAACGCAGCGACATCACGTTGGCCGTCAAATATCTCTCCGGTCCCGCTGGCGACCGCAAACTCGATGCGGTCGTTCGCTAAAGGAATTGGTCAAGAAGGTGGAAGTAAAGACGTTTCTCGACTTCTCCGAAACGTCGTCGAAATGAGAATCCCTGCGGTCAGTGTGTCAGTTAGTGTGTCAAAGCACTGGCAAACTGGAAAATGAATGCGAAGATTTCAAGATTTCAACGGGAAAAATGGTGAGCCGGGAGGGAATCGAACCCTCAACCCGCAGATTAAGAGTCTGCTGCTCTGCCAATTGAGCTACCGGCCCCTTGTGACGTGCAATCGGCAGGGTCGAAACCGCGATCTTATCATTTGCGCGCGTCGACCGTTCGATCCGGCGCGGATCCGCTGGTCCGTACGAGTCGCCTCGCATTTCCGGAGGTGCTTCTGCGCCTTCCGTACGGGCATCCTGACCCTGAGTCCCGCCCTCCGCGCCGTTCGTACAGGCTGCCGCAGCTTTCGCACCGGCCGTCGCGCCTTCCGCACGGCCTGCCACGCCTTCCGCACAGTCGTCAGTGCGTCTCAAACACCCGTCGGGGTGCTTCGTCGGCACCTTCCAGTCAATCGCAACTGATGATGCGAAGCAAAAATCCGGGGAATTGCGGTGGGGTCGTGCGCCCGACAGGACTCGAACCTGTAGCCTACGGCTCCGGAGGCCGTCGCTCTATCCAATTGAGCTACGGGCGCCCTCACAGCTTGTGATTTGAGAATCTACGATTTGAGAATGTTGATTGGCAGACTGAACAGACCCGTTCGATCAGATTCTCAAATGCTCACATCCTGAAATTCTCAAATAATTTGGTGCGCCCGGAGGGAGTCGAACCCCCGGCCTACAGGTTCGAAGCCTGTCGCTCTATCCAGCTGAGCTACGGGCGCGTAACGACCGAGTCTACCACGGCACATTGAATGCGATCATGGCGGAGCGCCGTCATGCAACGCGTCAACGACCGGGCCGTCGTCTTTCTTCCGTGGGACAGCATCGAACCGGAAGCGCAAAAACAGATCCTCAACACGGCGAGCATGCCGTTCGTCTTCAAACACATCGCCGTGATGCCCGACTGCCACTACGGCAAAGGCGCGACCGTCGGCACGGTGCTCGCCACGACCGGCGCCGTCATCCCCGCCGCCGTCGGCGTGGACATCGGCTGCGGCATGATTGCGGTCCGCACGCCGCTCACGCGCGCCGACATCGCCGACCCGGCGGCGATCCGCTCGGGCGTCGAGCGCCGCATCCCGATGAGCGCGGGCAAGAACAACGCGAAAATCACGCCGTCCGCCGCCGCACGGATCAAAACGCTCGAGACCCTCGCGGCAGAGACAAAGGCCACGCCCGATCAATACGATCGCAACTGGCGGCTCGCGCTCGGCACGCTGGGCGGCGGCAACCACTTCATCGAGCTCGCCGAAGACGCCGACGGCGCGGTCTGGCTCACGCTGCATTCAGGATCGCGCGGCGTCGGCAACAAGATCGGCAACCACTACATCAAAGTCGCGCAGGACCTGTGCAAGAAGGCGAACATCGCGCTGCCCGATCGCGATCTCGCCTACCTCGAGGAACATCACCCGGCCTTCGCCGCGTATCTGCGCGACCTCAACTGGGCGCAGCAGTTCGCCCTGCACAATCGCAACGAGATGATGGACCGCGTGCTCACCGAGGTGAGCCACGCGGTGCACGGCGTCGACGGACGCCAGGGCGAGCTGGAGCTGCAGCGCATCAACTCGCATCACAACTTCACGCAGCAGGAGCGCCACTTCGGCCGCAGCGTGTGGGTGACGCGCAAAGGCGCCATCAAAGCGACGACCGACAGCTGGGCGATGATTCCCGGCTCCATGGGCACGCGCAGCTACATCGTCGCCGGCAAGCAGAACGACATGAGCTTTCATTCGGCGCCACACGGCGCGGGCCGTCGCTATTCGCGGACGAAAGCGCGATCGCTGTTTACGATGGACGACCTGCGGCGGGCCATGCAGGGGATCGAGTATCGCCACTCGAACGTGCTGCTCGACGAGATCCCAAGCGCGTACAAGGACATCGATCAGGTGATGGCCAACGCGCAGGATCTCGTGGAGGTCAAATACGTCCTCAAACAGTTCGTGAACGTAAAAGGCGACTGACTGCCGATTCGGTTGTGCTGCGGTATAAGATGTCGCGATGCCCGGCGTCGCCACTCAAGGCCTCGAGGCCCTGAAGCTTCGGTTGCATGGCTACACGAACCCTGGCGAGGAGCTGTGTCGCAACGTCCTGTACGAACAGCTGTGCGACTGGCTTCCGAAAGAACCCGAAGCCAGGATTCAGATCTACAACGCCGAGATTGCGCCGGGCGGTTTCACGTCCTGGCATTGCCACAACGGCGCGACGTTCTTCATCGCGCTCGAAGGAGAATTCGAAGCGCACTTCGAAGACGGCGTGGTGATGCGGGCCAAAGCCGGCGACGTCTATTCGGAACCGATTGGCAAGTTTCATCGCGGCCACAATCCGCATCCGACGATGGCCTACGTGTGTATTGGCGTCTGCATCACGCCGCCCGACAAGGAGCACGTGACGGAAGCCGAGACGCCGTCGTGGCTCAAGTGAGGATCGCGGCGATCGTGCTGGCGATGGCGGCGCCGTTGTCGGCGCAGTGGCTGCATCAGCCGACGCCAGGCATCCCGCGCACGCCTGACGGCAAACCGAGTCTTTCTGCACCCGCGCCGCGCGCGGCCGACGGCCATCCCGATTTCTCCGGCCTGTGGACGCGCATCTCGCCGAAGTACGGCCGCAATATCGCCGCCGATCTTGCGCCGGGTGAGACGATGCCGTGGGCCGACGCGCTGCTCCAGCAGCGGCGCGAAGACCTCGGCAAGGGTTACATGAACGTGCTGTGCGTGCCGCTCGGACCAGGCTATGTCACGGCCGCCGACATCACCGGCGCCGAGATGATGAAAGTCATCCAGACGCCCGCGCTCGTCGTCATCCTGAATCCCGATCTCACCCACCGCCAGATCTTCATGGATGGCCGCACGCTCGAACGGGATCCAAACCCGACATGGATGGGATACTCGGTCGGCCGCTGGGACGGCGACACCCTCGTCGTCGAGAGCAACGGCTACAACGATCGCACGTGGCTCGATCACGACGGCCATCCACACACGGAAGCGCTGCGCGTCACCGAGCGCTACCGACGGCGCGATTTCGGCCATCTCGACATCGACGTGACGATCGCCGATCCGAAAGCCTACGCGAAACCCTGGACGGTGTCGGTGAAAGCCGAACTGGCTCCCGACACGGAGATGATCGAATTCGTCTGCGGCGAAAAGAACGCCACGAGCCTCGAACACTGGGTTGGAAAGGCCTCGGACGAGCGAAAGGACGAAGCGGCCGTCGCTCCAGACGTGCTCGCGAAGTACGTCGGCACGTACGACGAGCAGCCGAAGTACTGGCGCAACGAGCCCCGAACGGTGGTCATCTCCGTTTCCGGCGGACGCCTCTTCGGCAATCTGAACGGACAGGGCGCGGTGCCGCTCGTCGCGCGATCGGCGACGTTGTTTTCAGGATTGAACGGTCTGGGAGTGGAGTTCGCCGCCGGCCCCAACGGCGTGCCGTCCACGCTGTTCGTCAAGCACGTCTCGGGCGACTACCGGTTCGCCCGACGCAGGTAGAGCCCCGACATGACCGACGTGACGATGGCACGGCTCGAGGACGAAATCTCCTGGTACGACCGCCGCAGCGGCTACAACCAGAAGATCTACAAGATGCTCAAGTTTGCGACCGTCGCCTTCGCCGCGATCGTGCCGCTCGCTGCCGCGTTGAGCGCATCCGCGTGGATCACCGGCGGGCTGGGTGTGCTGATCATCCTCGTCGAAGCCTTACAGCAGATGAATCAGTACCACCACAACTGGATTTCCTATCGATCTACCTGCGAGTCGTTGAAGCACGAGAAGTATCTGTTTGCGGCGACGGCGGGTCCGTACGCGACGGTCGACAACCCGCTCAGGCTGCTCGCCGAGCGCGTGGAATCGCTCGTCTCGCAGGAACACGCGAAGTGGATCTCCGTGCAGGAGCAAGCGTCGAAAACAGATTCTCAACAGAGGCAGCCGAAATGAGACGGCCGTTGTTTCGCATTCTGTGGCTCGCAGCAGTTGTCGTTCCCGTCGCGCTCCTCGCGGGACAGGAGCCGCTCACGTGGACGGCCCAGCAGGATCACCAGAACATGATGGAGCAGCTGGGAATCACGACGCTACGGCCCGGGCCGAACGGCCGCGCGGCCGCTGGAGAGCCTGGCGCGGCCAACTACGATCCGGCGAAGGCGAATCCGTATCCAGATCTTCCGGATCCGCTGCGCACGAAAGACGGACGCAAGGTCGTAACCGCCGCGCAGTGGTGGGACGTGCGTCGTCCGGAAATCGTGGAAGACTTCGAGCGCGAGGTCTACGGACGCGTGCCGAAAAATGTGCCCGCGGTCACGTGGCGCGTCGATCGGAGGGTCGAGACGACCATCGGCGGCACGCCCGTCGTCGCGCGGCAGCTGGTCGGACATGTCGACAACTCCTCGTACCCCGCGATCGCCGTCGACATCCAGATGGCCGTGGTAATGCCAGCCGCTGCAGGCCGGCCCGTGCCGTTCTTGATGATGTTCAGCAACGGCGCGATGCCACCATCGCCAGAACCGCAAGTCGACTCCGCTGCCCCTCCGAGCTCAGCACGCCAGCTGATCGCGAAGGGTTGGGGCTATGCGTCGATCAACACGACGAGCATTCAGGCCGACAACGGCGCCGGCCTCACGCGCGGAATCATCGGCCTCGTCAACAAAGGCCAGGCGCGCAAGCCGGACGACTGGGGAGCGCTGCGCGCATGGGCATGGGGGGCGTCGCGCGGTCTGGACTACCTGCTGACGGATGCGGCAATCGACGCGAAACACGTGGGCATCGAGGGCGTCTCGCGATACGGCAAAGCCGCGCTTGTCGCCGCGGCGTTCGATTCGCGTTTCCAGATGGTGCTCGTGGGTTCGTCAGGCGAGGGCGGCGCCAAGCTGCATCGCCGCAACTTCGGCGAAGCCGTCGAGAACCTCACCGGGACGGGCGAATACCACTGGATGGCCGGCAACTTCCTCAAGTACGGCGCGGCAGACGCGCGTTTCGGAAGCAAGACCGCCGGCGATCTCCCCGTCGACTCGCACGAACTGATCGCGCTCGTCGCGCCTCGTTGGGTGTTCGTCAGTTACGGCATCCCCGAGAAAGGCGATGCGCACTGGCTCGATCACCAAGGCAGCTACATGGCGGCGATTGCCGCCGGGCCCGTGTTCCGCCTGCTGGGCGTGCGCGATCTCGGCGACACCCGCGACTATCGCGTCGCGGCGATGCCGGGCGTGAACGTGGGACTGGTCAACGGCGAGCTCGCCTGGCGGCAGCACGACGGCGGCCACGAAGATCGCTCGAACATGACGCATTTCATCGAGTGGGCGACTCGGCTGATGCGCTGAGCGCGCACGCGATCGCCGGCACGAGAATCGGCAACGCGGAGATCCAGTACCGAATCTCCAGCCAGTAGCCAATCCCGAGCAGCAACAGCAAATACGCGGGCAGCATCAACGCGGCGCGGCGAACGAATATCGGCGACCTGCGCAGCCCGCGCCAGATCAGCGGAAGCGGCAGGCCGACGAGCAGCACGTTCAACAGGACCGCGAACCCGACATTCCTCACGTTGAACGCCACGACATCTGCAAACAGCACGGTTACCGGCCGGTAGCCCACGACGGCGTGAAGTGCGAACCACGCGGTTATCCAGATGACGAGCCCGCCGATCGCGATGCGCAACCCCGGTCCGTTGGGCAGCTCAATGAGCACGAACGCGATGAGCAGAAACACGGAGGTCTCGCGGTTCACCAGCGCCAGGAGCGACAGCGCCACCGCCCACCAGTACTGCTTCCGGTGAATCAGCAGCAGACCAACCGCGAAGAACGCGCCTTCCCAGAACGACCAGGGTTGGTACGTGTGATTGCGAAACGTGAACGTGGTCATCACGGCCGACAGCGCGATGGCGAAGGGCGCCATCTCGAACCGCGTCAGCCGCCACACCAGCTCCGCCAGCGCCCAGAACAGCACGACGAGCGCGGTCCAGTTCAGCGCAGCGAACGCGAGCACGAAGGCGCGTTTGCTGTACGCGAGTGGCGGCAGGACGGCGCGGTGGCTGACGAGCGGCAGATGCTGCGCGAGCCGGGCGAGGCCCTCGCCGACGTACGGGATCAGCACGCGATATCGATACTGATAGGGCGCGCTGCCGTCCATCATCATGTGGTGCAGCTCGACGCGGCCGTCCATGCCAGGATCTTCGACGCGCGAGTAGTAGTCGTACGTCATCATCGCAGCCAGCCAGACGGACAACCAGCAGAGGAGGGAGCGTTGCGAGAACATTCGTGCGCTAGCGCCGGAGCTTGAACAGCGCGGCCGCATTCTCTTTCAGAATCAGCGGGCGCACCTCGTCGCGGATCGCGATTTGCTGAAAGTCGGCCATCCAGCGGTCGGGCGTCAGCAGCGGATAGTCCGACCCGTAGAGCACCTTGCGCTTCAAGAGCGTGTTCGCGTACTGCACGAGCGTCGGCGAGAAGTACTTCGGCGACCAGCCGGAGAGATCGATGTACACGTCGGGTTTGTGCAGGCAGATCGAGATCGCTTCGTCCTGCCACGGAAACGACGGGTGCGCCATGATGATCGGCATCCCCGGAAAATCGACCGCCACGTCGTCGATCATCATCGGGTTTCCGTACTTCAGCCTGATGCCGCCGCCGCCCGGCATGCCGGTGCCGATGCCGCTGTGCCCGGTGTGAAACAGCACCGGCAGCTTCGCTTCGGCGAAGACCTCATAGAGCGGGTACGCCATGCGGTCGTTTGGCGCGAACTGCTGCAGCGGCGGATGCAGTTTCAGCCCTCTGATGCCCCCGCTTGCCACGAGCCGTTTGGCCTCGCGCACGCCCTCGGCGCCGCGCGTCGGATCGATGCTGGCGAACGCCAGGGCGATGTCCGACTGCTGCGCCGCGAACTCGGCGACCTTCTCGTTGGGGACCATCGGCCGCCCTGTCAGCTTCTCGTCGACGGGAAATACCACGCAGCCGATTTTTCGGGAGCGGAAATAGTCGGCGAGCGCCGTCCAGTCGCGCGTGTTCGCCGTCGCGCCGAAGTACTTCTGCGCCTCTTTGTCGGCGTCGGTCAGGTCGCCGGTGTGCTCCAGGTGGACATGAACATCGATAGCGACTAAATCGTCTACGTTCTGCATTTGAGGTGCTAGATTCTACTGCCATGAACGAAGCCATCCGGCTCAAAAACGTCTGCAAGACCTTCGGCGCGACCAAAGCCGTCACCGATCTTGAGCTCGCGATCCCGCGGGGCGCCTTGTATGGCTTCATCGGACCGAACGGCGCGGGCAAGACGACGACCATCCGAATGATCATGGCCATCCTCTTTCCCGACTCGGGTGACCTCTCGGTCCTCGGACACAAGTCGGCGCTCGACGCCAAAAACCGCATCGGCTACCTGCCGGAGGAGCGCGGCGTCTATCGCAAGATGCGCGTCGGCCCGTTCCTGACGTTCATGGCCCGGCTGAAGGGCGTGCCCGACTCGGAGATTCCGGAGCGCATCAAACGCGGCCTGGCGCGCGTCGGCCTCGCCGACGCCGAGCGCAAGCGCTGCGAAGATCTCTCCAAAGGCACCCAGCAGAAAATCCAGTTCATCGCCGCCATCATCCATCACCCGGACCTGCTGATTCTCGACGAACCGTTCAGCGGCCTCGATCCGGTGAGCGCGCGCAGTCTAAGAGAGATGGTGCTCGAGGAGCACGCGCGCGGCGCCACGATTCTGTTTTCGACGCACGTCATGCCGCACGCCGAGGAACTGTGCGACCACGTCGTCATGATCAACAAAGGCCGGAAGGTGCTCGACGATCCGGTCGCCGACATCCAGCGCCGCTACGATCCTCGCATCATCGAGTTCGACCCGCTCGATCCGCAGGCCGACCTGTCGGCGCTTCGATCGATTCCCGAAGTGGAAGATCTGGTGCGCACCGATCGCGGCTGCAAGGTCGTCCTTCATGAAGGGTCGAGCGCACCCTCGGTCATTCCACGCCTCGCCATCGCCGTGCCTCCGGCCCGAATCGAAATCGCGAGGCCGACGCTCGAGGAAGTCTTCGTCAAACTGGTGGCCGCATGAGAAAGATTCTCCTCGTCGCCGGACGCGAGTTCATCGCCACCGTCTCCACCAAGGCCTTCATCATCGGCCTGCTGATCATGCCGATGATGATCGGCGTCTCGATCGTCATCTTTCCGCGGCTGCTCAACCCGCGCAACTTCAAGATGCAGGGTCAGGTTGTGGTGATCGATCCGAGCGGCCGGGCCATCGCCGACATCAAAACCGCGTTTTCGCAGGAGCGCATGACCGAGCGCCGGGAGGAGCAGGCCAGGCAGGTGATGAACCAGGCGCCGCCCGAGGTCAGGCAGATGGCGGCCTCGCGGGCGACGCCGCAAGTCGCCGCGGCAATGGCGAGTGCGACGGGCTCGTCCGATCTGCATCTGGTCGAGCGCCCGTCCACCGCCGACGTCCAGAAGGAAAAGGCATGGCTGCTCGAGCCGGGCGACATGCGTCATCTCGCGCTGCTCGTCGTGCACGACGACGCAGTGAAATCGAAGGACGGAACCAGCTACGGCAGCTACGACGCCTACGTGCCGGCCAACGCCGACGATCGTGCGATGAATGAAATCCAGTCGGCCATGCAGGAAGCGCTGATCAACGCACGGACGCGCGAACAGGGCATCAATCGCGCGCAGATCGAATCGCTCGTCCGCGTGGCGCGCGGCAAGCTGGTGACGGTTACCAAAGACAGCGAGCGCAACACGATTCGCGGCATCAACGGCATCCTGCCGATCTTCTTCGTCATCCTGATGTTCATGGGGGTGATGACCGGCGGCCAGTCGCTGCTCACGTCGACCGTCGAGGAAAAGTCGAGCCGTGTGATGGAGGTGCTGCTCTCGGCGCTGTCGCCCATGGAGTTGCTGGCGGGGAAAATCATCGGCCAGTTCGGCGTGAGCCTCATCGTCCTCGGCCTGTACATCGGCATCGGGCTGGCGCTGCTGCTGTCGTTCGCGCTGTTCGGGCTGATCAACCCCTGGCTCATCCCCTATCTCGGCATCTTCTTCGTGCTCTCCTATCTGACGTACGGCTCGCTGATGGTCAGTGTCGGCGCCGTCGTGAACGACATGCGCGAAGCGCAGTCGTTGATGATGCCGCTGATGCTCGTCCTGACATTCCCCTTCTGGGTGTGGTTTCCGATCTCGCAAAACCCGAACTCGGCGTTCGCGACGGCCATCAGCTTCGTTCCGCCCGTCAACAGCTTCGCGATGCTGATTCGGCTGACGTCCACGGCGCCGCCGCCCTGGTGGCAGGTGTGGACCTCGATTGGCATCGGCATCGTAGGCGTGCTCGTGGCCATGTGGTTTGCCGCAAAGGTCTTCAAGATCGGGCTGCTGATGTACGGCAAGCCGCCGAACGTCGCGACGCTGATTCGCTGGGCGCGTCAGGCGTAGCGGATCAGGCCGGACGCGGCATCGCGTGCAGCAACGCCGCATGCGCACCGCCCGCGGCCTGCACCACGTACTGCTCGAGGTCCGTGGCACGGTGCACGCCGGTGTGGGATGAAAGAATCCGCCGGCGCGCGCACGAGGCGATGCGAAGGCGTTCGGCCTCGGGCAGATTCTTCAGGTAGCCCAGGACATCGCGCGAATTCTTCGCGATCAGAATCTCCCGCCCCGGCGTGAAGAAGCTTCTCAGACCCGGCCATTCGTCGCTGATGATGGGCGTCCCGCACGCGGCGGCTTCGAACAGGCGCACGCTCGGCGAATAACCGGCGGCGATCATCTCAGCGCGTGTGAGATTGAGCGCGAAGCGCTGGCGATTGTAGACCTGCCGATGCGTCGATGGCGGCAGATGCGCGACGCGTGCGACATTCGAGGGCGTCACGAGCGTGTTTGGATACTGTGCGCCCGCGAGCAGAAAGCGGCCTTCCGGCCACTCACGAGCCGGTTCGATCAGCAGGTCGTCGACGGCCGGCTGACGATCGTGGCTGTAGGTTCCCAGATACGCGAAATCGCAGTCCTTCACGATCGACGCGTCTTCGCGGTAGATGTCGGCGTCCACGGAACAATACAGCGAGCGCGCGCGTTTCGCCGCGAATTGCCGCTCGAGCCGCAGCAGCGTCGGCCCTCCCGTGGACGACAGATAGAGATCGAAGAGCGGGATCTGACGACGATGGAGGTAGTCGATGTCGCCGCGCTGCACTCCGGCGAGCGTCATCGGCGTATCGAGGTCGTAGAACGCCGTGCATCCGCCGGCCGCTCGCAGCACGACGTCGCCCACCGCAATGCCTTCGGGCACGCACGAACCGAGGATCACCAGATCGGCCTTGCTGATTTCGAATGAATGCACGCGCTCGAGCCGTTCGCGATCGTGATAGAGCTTCACGCGGCAGTACGGGGGATTCTCGAGATCGCGGTGTTCCTCGTACCTCGCCGAATCGCGCTCGAGGAACGTGACCACGTGGCCGCGCGACGCAAGGCCGCGCGCCAGGGCTCGATACGTCGTCGCGTGGGCGTTAGCCCACGACGACGTGATCGACAGCCCGAGTATCACGATGTTCACAGCGTGCGCACCGGCGCTCATCGTCGAGCAAAGCAGGTGCCATGGCGAGCGCGTCAGGGAAGGTACTTAGTGGGTCAGCCCGTAGACGATGTAGTTGACACCGAGCTTGTACGCTTCGTTCGTGTCGTCGATCGGACGCAGGCCGGTCCCCGACCACTCCCAGAACTGGGAGACGTCGGTGTTGTAGTTGATGATCATCTGCAAGCGCTTGCCCGGATCGTTGTCCTCATAGACGCCGCGGAAAATCGCACGGCCCGCGTTGTACGCCTGCGGCACATCGAGCGACTTGATTTCGAAGAACGCGTGGAAGATCGGATGCGAGAGGTCCATGTCGAAGAACCGAACGCCGGGCAGGACCTTCTGCATGTTGTCCTCGAAGTTCTCCCAGCCACCTCCGCCCATGCCGCCGCCAAAACCCCGCACCTTGAAATCGTCGACGATCACGAAACCGCCCTTGTGGATGTACTCACGTAGCGCGCGGGCTTCGGTATCGCGCATCTGCCACCAACCAACCTCGATGATGTACGCGACCGGATACCTGAACAGTTCCGGATCGTCGAGCGCCAAGCTGTTGATGTCGTCGACGCGTGCCCCGAGATAGGACACCTCGTTCATGATCTTCATCAGGTTCTGCTCGGCCACCGGATAGCCATGCGACCACGCGGGCTGACCCTGATACCAATCGCCGCCTTCCCAGTGCGTGTAGTTGACGCGGACGAAGGTGAACTGGCCGTTGTAGGACACATTGCGAATGACGGGCTGGCGCTGTCTGAATCGGCCGCGGAATCCGCGCTGTCCGGCCGCAGCCGCGACGCCAGCCAGCAGCAGCCCGGCGGAGGCGACGGCGAGGATCGCGCGTGCGCTGGACGAAACGGTCATGGCAGCGCCGCAGAATATCACCGGTCAGTTCCAGCCCGGGGCGGTAGAATACGCGCGTGACTGAGTTGAGGCTCGTTCCCGATCGACGGCAGTATGCGCGCGGCGGCCGCCGCGCCGGTGATCGCGAAGGGTATGCGCCGATGGTGGTCGTCATCGACGGCGACGCGACACGCCTGGACATTTCCGAAGCCATCCTCGCGAAACTGCGCTTCGCGGTTGCGCCGTTCGGTTCGGTCGAGAAGGCGCTCGCGGCGATGCAGGCGCTGCGCCCGCAGGTGATCGTCGCGCGTGAGGACGCCGTACAAGAATTGCGCGGCCGTATCCCCGCCGATAGGGACGGCCGCGAAATTCCGCTGCTGTCGGTGACCCCCGAGCTCTCCGATCCGGAAGCGCTCGTCGAAGCGCTTCGTCAGATGATGCGGGAGCACCGGGAACAGACGATCTGAACTACGGCTCGAGCTGTCCCTGGAACGGGATGACCTGTCCCGCCACGATATCCACGTCGAACGACGACACCTGATAACCCGGCTCGCGCAGTTCGATGTGATGACGGCCCGCCGGCAAGCCCATCGGCTGAGACGACGGCGTGAACTGATCGACCGTGCCGTAATAATTGCCGTCCACGTAGATCTCAGCCGTCGACGGAGTGATCTCGAAACTCACGCCACCCATGTTCGCGTTCGACTGGTTCGGCTGCACCGCGACTGATCCTTGCGGCGGAGCCGGGACTGGCGCCGTCGAGTAGTACGGCGAGGAATACGAGTACGAGTAGTCATACGGATAGTAGAACGGATCGTAGTACGTGATCGGATAGCCGGCCCAGATGCCGAAGCCGATGCTGAACCGCGGACGGAACACGTAATACGGACGATAGAACGCGCGCGGTGAGTAGCCGAACCGCGGCCCGCTATAGCGCGGTCCGTAGTAACGGCCGCTGTAATAACGCGGTGATGAGTAGCCATTGCGCGGGCCAACGTAACGAGGGGCCGCATAACTGCGAGGGACGCCGCGGTACTCGCCGCTGCGGTAGTTGCCGTTGCCGCGATATTCCGGCCGGCCATCTCGGCGTGCGTCGCCGCGGTATTGCTCGCGCGGCACGGCGCGCTGTTCGACGCGCGGCTGCTGCTGCTGTTGCCGCGGCTCGGCGCGCCGCTGCTCTGCGCGCGGCTGCGCTTGCTGCTGCGGTTGTGCCTGCCGTTCGGCGCGCTGTTCCGCACCCGGACCAGCATTACCCCCACCGCCGCGATTGTCCCCACCGCCATCGCGCCGATGCTGGGCGGCAGCCGGCGACGCGACCATCGCCAGTGCTCCTGCGAATCCAACTGCGAGAAAAGCTGACCGGTTCATGACACCCTCCCGACACCGTGTCTAAAGGCAAGCTCCCTGCCAAGTGTCTTTGCGGTTTTCTGAGGAAATCCGAGCGGAATGGCAACTGTCCCCTGGCTGAGCGTCGTCGCGAGGGGACGCTGACAGTCCTCTATATAATGTCCGCCCGTCAGAACTGAAGGGTGGGAGCCAATGCGTGATCTGCTGCTGAGCCTGCTTCTCGCGAGCATCGCAGTGCCGGCGGGCGCCCAGGTGGATTTTTCGGGCGAATGGGCGCCGATTTATCACGAAGACGGGCCCGAGCGCGGTCCGGGACCCGAGCTCGGCGACTACACGGAAATACCCATCAACGACGCGGCCCGGCTGCGCGCGGACAGCTGGGACGCCGACCGGATTTCCGTCGTGACTGAATACCAGTGCCGGCCGCACGGCGCCGACTACGCGCTGCGCGGCCTCGGCAACCTGCGCATCTGGCGCGACATCGAAACCGACACGCAGCGGCTCGTCGCCTTTCACATGCATTGGCTCGCCTTCGACAGCGAGCGGACGGTGTGGATGGACGGCCGGCCGCATCCGCCCGAGAACGCGCCACACACATGGCAGGGTTTCTCGACAGGCGCGTGGGAAGGCAACACGCTCACGATCACGACCACGCATCTCAAAGAGAACTATCTGCGGCGCAACGGCCTGCCGCGAAGCGATCAAGCGGTGTTGACGGAGCACTGGACGCGCCATCGCGACTACCTCACCATCGTCACGGTCATCGAAGATCCTGTATTCCTGACCGAACGGCTCGTACGCAGCGACAACTGGTTCATCGATCCCGGCCAGCGGCTCGGGATCTTCGGCTGCGAATACGCGGCGGAGGTTCCGAAACCTGTCGGCACGGTGCCGCATCATCTCCCTGGCACCAACCCGAATCTCCGCGAGTTCTCCGAGTGGTATGGGCTGCCGTTCGAGGCGACCCGGGGCGGTGCCGAGCCGCTCTATCCGGAGTACCGCAGGAAACTTGACAGCTACAAACCGCCAGCGATGTGCACGCGCTATTGCAACTGCACCGGCCTGCTGAGCTGCAACGTCACCGACGCGGAGCCCGCGCGTGGACGTTAAGCGGGCGATTGCGGCGGCGGTCGGCGCGGCCTGCGTAGTCGTCGTCACCCTCGACGCGCAGCAAGCGCCGCGACTCGTGCAGGGCAAGGTGTTCGTGCTCGCGCCCGCCGACGGCAACGGCACCAACATCGTCGTGCAGTCAGGGACGGACGGCGTTCTGCTCGTCGACACGCAGCCGGCTGACGCCGCCCAGCGCGTGTTCGCCGCCGTCCGTTCGCTGTCAGCGGAGCCTATTCGCTGGATCGTCAACACCAGCGCTCGGGTCGATCACATGGGCGGCAACGACGCGCTGACGCGGCTCGGCACGACCCCGGCGTCGGTCGGACGCACGCGCGTCATCGCGCACCAGAACGTGGTTCACCGTCTGGTTGGCAACGCGTCGATTCCGCGCGACGCCTGGCCCAACGACGACTTCTTCACGCCCGACAAAGACTTCTTCTTCAACGGCGAGGCCGTCGTCGTCACGCATATGCCGGCAGCGACGACCGACGGCGACAGCATCGTCTTCTTCAGGCGATCGGACGTGATCGCGACGGGCGACGTCTTCACGCCGGGGAAATATCCTTCGATCGATATCGAGGCCGGCGGTAGTGTGCAGGGCGAAATCGACGCGCTCAACACGATTCTCCATGTCGCCGTGCCCGGCAAGTACCAGGAAGGGGGCACGTACATCGTTCCCGGACACGGACGGCTCTGCGACGAGGCCGACGTCGTCGAGTACCGCGAGATGATGACGGTTGTACGCGATCGGATTCAGGATCTCATCAAGAAGGGGTCGACGCTCCAGCAGGTGAAGGCGGCGAAGCCGTCGCGCGATTACGATCCCGAGTACACGCGCAGCGGCGGTCCATCGGCGGATGTATTTGTCGAAACCGTGTATCGATCGCTGACGAAACGATGACTCGCATCGCGCTGTTCCTGATCGCTCTCGCCGCCGCCCCGCTGGCGATGGCGCAGCCGCCCGGCCGCGGCGGTCCGCCCGCGCCTCCCAAGTCGCCGCGCGAAGCGGCGCCGGTCGACTTGACTGGCTATTGGGTGTCAGTCGTCACCGAAGACTGGCGCTGGCGCATGGTGACGCCGATCAGAGGCGACTTCGCAAGCATCCCGCTCAACGGTGAAGGACGCCGGATCGGGCGGCTGTGGGATCCGGCGAAAGACGAAGCGGCCGGCGAAGCCTGCAGAGCGTACGGGGCGCCGGCGATCATGCGCATCCCCGGGCGACTGCACATCACGTGGCAGGACGATCGCACGCTCAAGATCGAAGCCGACGCCGGCACGCAGACGCGGCTGCTGCACTTCGACGGCAAACCGCCGGCGAACGCGAAACCCTCGTGGCAGGGATACTCGGCCGCGCAATGGGAGCCGTCCGTCCGCGGCACAGGCACGCCGCTTCCGGGCCTCGGGGCCACTCGGCAAGGCACTGGCGGACGCTCGCTCGAAGTCGTCACGACGCTGCTTCGCCCGGGCTATCTGCGCAAGAACGGCCCGCCGTACAGCGCGAACGCCGTCGTCTCCGAGTACTTCGATCTCTCGAAGGAACGCAGCGGCGACACCTGGTTCGTCGTCACGACGATCGTCGACGACCCGCAGTACCTGACGGAACCGTTTGTCACCAGCACGAACTTCAAGAAACAGGCTGACGCCACCGGCTGGGATCCCCAACCCTGTCGGGCACACTGAAGAACTAAGAAGTTAGAAGTTTGCAGAAGGAGTCCGAACAGTTCTAACTTCTAACTTCTAAGAGTCTCGGCCAGCTGATGTAGGAACAGCCCGGTGTCCGTGACAATCCCCACCGTTTGGGACGATCCGCGATCGCCGAGTTTGGTAACGACCGCCGGATTGATGTCGATGCAGACGACGCGGACGGCGGACGGGAGCATGTTGCCGACGCCGATGCCGTGGAGCATGCTGGCCAGCATGAGCACCATCGCCGCGTCCTTCAGGCAGACCGCGTAGCGGTCCTGCGCCTCGATGAGATCCATCAGCGTGTCGGGCAGCGGACCGTCGTCGCGGATGCTGCCGGCCAGGACGTACTCGATGCCCGCCTTTTCGCACTCGAAAAAAATGCCCGCTTTGACGATGCCCTGATCGACGGCTGCGCGGATGTTGCCGGCGCGGCGCACGGCGTTGATCGCGCGCATGTGATGATGATGCCCGCCCTCGACGGCGCGGCCGGTTTCGAGATTCACGCCAAGCGACGTGCCGAACATCTGCAGCTCGACGTCGTGAACGGCGAGGGCATTGCCGGCGAGCAGCACGTTGACGAATCCGCGTTTGATCAGCTCGGCGAGGTAGGGTCCGCCGCCGGTATGGACGACGACCGGACCGGCGACCACGGCAATCTTCTTCCCTTCCGCCTTGGCGCTGCGCATCATTTCCGCGACGCGCGTCACGGCGGCTTCGACGCGCCGCTCCGACGACACCTCGTTCGTCATGAACGCGAAGCCGTGGCGGTCGCGATCCTGGAACGTAGGGACGACGCGGATGCCCTCGACGCCGCATACCACGGCGTCGCCCTTCGCGATGTCGCGCAGCTTCTTGCAGGCGGCCTTGTTGCCGTCGATGACAATCACGGCGTCCATGCGCTGATCGGCGACGAGCCGCCACTTGCCGCCCTTGCGCACGTGCGTCTCATGGTTCGTCGTCGAATAGAAATCGTCGGGCGCCCAGCCGTCGGCGTCGGCGACCTTCGTCGTGACGTCGTCTTTGGTGACGATGAGGCAGCCGAGCGGCACGAGGTTCTCGACAACCGTCCGGAGCAGGTCTTCGCTGTCGGCCGTCACGCGCATACGCAGCAGCGACGGCTCGTCGTTCGTTTTGCCGATGGTGAAGCGCATCACCTCGAACGAGGCGTTGTGACGGATGACGGTGTCGAAAATGCCGTTGAGCAGACCGGAGTCGATCAGATGTCCTGACGCTTCGACGACTTCAGAGGCCACGGCGAATTATCTCACGCCGTCGTAGCGGACCATCAGCAGCGTCATGTCGTCACGCGGCATCTCGCCCGCGCAGAACGTGCGGACGTCGACGAGCAGCTTCTCGAGAAACTGCTCGGCCGACTGCGCACAGACCGCGCGGTGCTGGTCGATCGACGCGAGCAGACGATCGTCCATGTACTCGTCGCCGCCGGGATTCACGGCCTCGGTGACGCCGTCACTGAACGCGACGATGAAGTCGCCGGGCTGAAGCTGGACGCGCTCCTCCTCAAACGCGGCCTGCTCGAACAGTCCAAGCACCATGCCGCCCGTCTCCAGACGACGGACGCCCGACGACGTGACGAGGACGGGAGCGTTGTGACCGGCGTTCGTGTACGTGAACACGCCGTCGTTTCCAAGTACGCCGTAGAACGTCGTCAGAAAACGGTTCTCGATCGACCGGCGGAACAAGCCGTGATTGAGCCGGCTGATGACGACGGCGGGGCTCGCCTGATAGGTCGATTCGGCGGCGAACATGCCGCTCACCGCCGCGGCCAGCAGCGCCGCCGGCGATCCCTTGCCGGCGACGTCGCCGACGATGAATCCGAAACGGCCGCCTGGAAGATCGACGTAGTCGAAGAAGTCGCCCCCGACCGCAAGACAGGGCGACGACGACGCGGTGCTCGTGAAGAACGCGCCTTCCACATTGGCCGCCGGAAGCAGCGCCCGCTGAATGTCGGCGGCGACCTTGAGCTCGCGTTCGTACTTCGCCTTGTCGAGGGCCTCGCGGTAGAGCCGCGCGTTCTCGATCGCCAGCGCCGCCTCCGCCGACAGCATTTCGAGCGCCGATCGCACCGATGACGATCCGAGGGCGCCTCGCTCGCGGCTGTCGAGATACAGCACGCCGATGATCTGCTCCTCCGGTTTGTCGTCGGCGCGCTCGACGTAGCGAACGAGCCGGAGCGGGGTGCACAGCACGTGGCGGATGCCGAGCGCAACCGTCCCCATGTGGAGCGCGGCGAGCCCCTGATCCATCAGGTCTTCGACGATGGCGTGCTGACCTGTGGCGAACACTTGCTCGGGAATCCGACGGCTGGTCTCGAACGTCCGGCCCGACAACGTGACTTTGCCGCGCGCGCGGGCAAGCGTGAACTCGAGCGTCCGCTCGCGGTTCGCCAGCATGATGAAGCCGCGCTCGGCGCCGGTGACTTCGATGGCGGCATCGAGAACGAGCGTGAGCACGTCGTCGAGCACGCGGCCGGAGCCAAGCGCGCGAAGGCCGTCGAGCAGCGCGGCCATCTGGCGCAGTTCGGTGGCGGCGTTGACCGCGCTTTTTTCCGCCGACGGCGCGTCGTCGCCGACCGCGAAGACGACGTCGACGTCGGTGGACTGTCCGAGCCTGATGCGGTCGCCCGGCTGCAGCGTCCGCGTGTCGATCTTCTGATCGTTGACGAACGTCCCGAAACTCGACTGCCGATCGTGAAGGACGAAGGCCTCGCCCTGGCGCACGATCTCGGCATGCAGCCGCGAAACGTCGGCGCCGGCGAGGCGCAGATCGCTTTCGGTCCGCCGTCCAATGGAGAAGACCGGCTTGTCGAGCGGCACGATCCGCCGCCCGAGGGTGTCGGTGATGATCAATCGTGGTTGATTCGTCCCAGGTGTTTGCGCGGTGTCGGCCATGTGTGCGGATTCGCAGTGGTATTCTGGTCAGCGTCATGAAAAATCGCAACATCCGTTTTGCGCTCGTGTTCGCCGTGTACTTTGGCGCCGCCGCGGCCGTCGCCGCGCAGCAGACCGGCGCGACCAACGCGCCCTTCTGGACCGGAGTGACCGACGCGGCGTCGTTCGAGCGGACGATGAACGCCAGGCTCGCGCATGCGAAGAGCACGCTCGACACACTGCTCGCGCTGAAGGGCGCCCGCACTCTCGACAACACGCTCCGTCCCTACGACGACGTGCTGCTCGAGCTCGAGGCCGTGTCGTCGCAGGCCCAGCTGATTCAGAGTGTGCATCCTATCGAAGGGCTGCGGCAGACCGCCGAGAAGGTGTCACAGAAGGCCGGGACGTTCGCGACCGAGCTGTCGCTGAATCGCGGGGTGTATGACGCGCTCGCCGCGCTCGACGCGAGCAAAGCCGACGAGGAAACGCAGTACTACCTGAAGCGGACGCTTCGCGATTTCCGTCTCGCCGGCGTCGACAAGGATGAAGCGACGCGGGCGCGCATCAAGGCGCTGCGCGACGAGCTCGTGATCATCGGACAGGACTTCGATCGCAACATTCGAACCGATCTACGCACGGTGACCGCCAAGAGCGCCGCCGAGCTCGACGGGCTTCCGCCGGACTTCATCGCCAAACACAAGCCCGACGCCAACGGCCTGATCACGCTGACGATCGACTACCCCGATGCGCTGCCGGTCTTCTCGTTCGCGAAGAACGAAGATCTACGCAAGCGGATGTATATGGAATACAACAACCGCGGCTATCCAAAGAACATCGAGACGCTCGACAAGATGGTCGCGCGGCGCGCGGAGCTCGCCCGCCTCGTGGGCTATGCGAACTGGGCGGACTACATCACCGCGGACAAGATGGTCGGAAGCGCGGCCAACGCCTCGCAGTTCATCGATCGCATCGTCGCGGCATCGGGACCGAAAGCCGACCGCGAATTCGAGGTGCTGCTCAAACGCAAGCAGCAGGACGTGCCGGGCGCGACGGTCGTGAACGGCTGGGAGCGCGCGTACTACGCCGAGCTCGTGCGGAAGGCGAGCTACGAGTTCGACTCGCAGTCCGTACGGCCTTACCTCGCGTTCGATCGCGTGAAGCAGGGACTGTTCGACGTGACCGGCCGGCTCTTCGGCGTCACCTATCGGCCGGTGAACGTCGCGACGTGGGACAAGTCCGTCGAAGCGTACGAGATGGTCGAGAACGGACAGGTGATCGGACGCTTCTATCTCGACATGCATCCGCGCAAGGACAAATACAACCACGCCGCCGAGTTCCCGCTTCGAAGCGGACTGACCGGCCGGCAAATCCCGGAAGCGGCGCTCGTCTGCAACCTTCCCGGCGGCGACGCCGGCGATCCGGGCCTGATGACGCACGACGACGTGCAGACGTTTTTTCACGAGTTCGGCCATCTGGTGCACACGCTCGTGGCGGGACGCCATCGATGGATCGGCATCAGCGGCATCAGCACCGAGCAGGATTTCGTCGAAGCGCCGTCGCAGATGCTCGAGGAGTGGACGTGGGATCCGAAGACGCTGCAGACGTTCGCGAAGCATTTCGAGACGAACGAACCGATGCCCACACCGCTCGTCACGCGGATGCGCCGGGCGAGCGAATTCGGCAAGGCGATGACCGTGCGTCAGCAGATGGTCTATGCCAGGCTGTCGCTTTCCATTTACGACCGCGACCCGAAAGCCGTCGACACGACAGCGATGGTCAAAGACCTCGTCAACAAGTACACCCGGACGCCCTATGTGGAGGGAACGCACTTTCAGACATCATTCGGACATCTCGACGGCTACTCCGCGGTGTACTACACGTACATGTGGTCGCTTGTGATCGCGAAAGACATGTTCAGCCAGTTCGATCGCGCGAACCTGCTTGCGCCGACCGTCGCGGCGAAGTACCGCACCGCGGTGCTTGCGCCCGGCGGCTCGAGGCCCGCCGCCACGCTCGTCACCGAATTCGTCGGCCGGCCGTTCTCGTACAAGGCGTGGGAGGATTGGCTGAATCGAGAGGAACAGTGAGGGCCGGTAGCGCGGTGGATCAGATCGCGAAATAGATCATAAGACCTGCAACGTTGCCCTTGCGTCGGCGACGCTACAACCCCCATGCCGACGGGTTTTCGGCCACCCGCCTACCTGCCGTACCCACCCGACCTGCCCTCCCTGCCCTAAGATTCCCACCGTGCCCCGTTTCAAACTCACGATCGAGTACGCCGGCACGCGATATAGCGGCTGGCAGATTCAGAAGAACGCGAAGACGATTCAGGGCGAGATCGATCGCGCCGTCCGGACGATCACGAAGCGGAACGACTTCGAGCTGTACGGCTCGGGACGGACGGACGCGGGCGTGCACGCGCTCGCGCAAGTCGCGCACCTCGACGTCGCCACGTCGCTCGCGGCCGACGCGCTCGTTCGCAAGTTGAACGACGAACTCCCAGCCGACATCAACATCCTCGCGGCCGCCGTGGTGCCGCACCGGTTTCATGCGCGGCATGACGCGGTCGCGCGGCGCTATGTGTATCAGCTCGCAAGGCGTCGTACGGCGTTCGCCAAGCCGTTTGTGTGGTGGGTGAAAGAGCCGATCGACGCTGCGCGCATGCGAGAGGCCGCGTCGGCGTTCGTCGGCTTCAAGGACTTCGGGTCGTTTGCCGAATCGGACGGCGACGAACACGACCGCTCCACACACGTGCTCGTCGATCGCGTCGACGTCATCGAGAACGGCGACCTCGTGCTCGTCGCGATCGACGGATCGCATTTTCTGTGGAAGATGGTCCGCCGCATCGTCGGCGTGCTCGTCGACATCGGGCGCGGCGGGTTGAATCCTGCGGCGGCCGCGGCGCTCTTCACGTCGTCGAGCGGCGAGGCGGCGCGGCTCACCGCGCCGGCGTCGGGGCTGTTTCTCGAGCGCGTGTACTACAAGGGCGACGCGCGCGGAGGGCCTATCGAGCCGGCGACGCCGATTCGTTCGCGCTGAGGCCGACGCGCGTGCCGAGCACGAGACGTACTACCTGCGCGTAGCTGGCGGCGCCGGCTTCGATACGATTCGCCTTCAAGTACGTGTCGTACACACGCCATCCGGCCGCCGACACGGCCGGCTTCACGTCGCGGGCGAGGCGCGCCGCAATCGCGCGCAAATCGGAGCGCGGGCCCTCGGCCAGCGACGCCATCAGCGCTGCGCGATCGGCGCGGGGGACGCTGTTCACGAGTTCACCGAAGAGGAAAAGCCAGCCGCTGTATTGCGCCGGCGCGCCGCCCCTGACGCACGTCAACCATCCGGCGAAGTTCGCCTCGCCCTCGTCGGCAAATCCCGCGAGATGGCTCCACTCGTGCGCGACGACGAACGGACGTTCGACGGCGAGCAGATCGCTTTCGACGAGCGTCTCGAGGAAGAACGGATCGGTCATGCCCGCGACACCCGCCGGGCGGAAGTAGAAATTGAGCAGCGTTTTCTTCGGCCGCCCGGGCACCGTGGTGCCGGAGGCGCCAAGTTCCCGCGTCGCAGTGGCGAACGCGGCGGGCAGCGTCGGGTCGACCCACACGTTCGTCGGCGCCGCGTGCGCGTTGCTGAACAAGCCGTTGAGGCGGGACGTTGCCAGCCGTGCGGCGTTACGGGCCGCGTCAGACGTGACGGCGCGCGCGTCATATCCGAGTTTGCGTTCGAGCGGCACGCGCCGATAGTTGAATCCCCAGCCGAAGAGGAAGACGAGATACACACCGGCGGCAACGACCGCGGTACGCCAGGCCCAGCGCGCGGCGGCGGCGAGCCGGCGAGGCGAGCGCGACACGCCCCTCGCGATGGCCCCAATCCACACGATCGGAAGCACCACGAGTGCGACGTCCAGCAAAGGGAAGGGCACCAGGTTCGATCCCGACGTCACGAGCTGTTGGAAGGGCGGATAGACCCCAGTCGAATAAAACCGCTCCACGACCGGGCCAGGGGCTGGAAGTACAGCGGCGGCACACGCGCATGCGATGATGCACAGATTCCAGACACCGCCCAATCCGGATTTCACAGTTTTGCCGTGCACATAGATCCGGCCAACATCAGACTTATCAATTACTTAGGGGCTCAACCCGCGCTTGGGACACGAGCGGCGGCTAACTTGCTTATTGATCAGGAGCGCCTTCACACGTATTATCTGAAGTGTCGCTAAAGACCGTTAATGTCATATTGAGTTCGTCTCGAATGGTTCACCCCGGAGGGAAACCATCCGATAAGGATACGAGGAACCCGTATGCGGTACACGTTGTCGATCGCCCTGAGCGCACTCGCCGTAGCGTCGGTCCCGTCGTTCGCGCAGACGTCCGCGCTGAACGTGTCCCCGAAGTCGGCGGCGTCCGCGAAGCTGTTGCCGGGAACGCGAGCCGGGGTCCTGTCGACGATTGAGGGAAAGGCGTTGACCGCGGTCAACACGCCGATGGTCGAAACCGGCGTCCGCCTTCGCGACGCGCGCTACGGTCGCATCGTCCAGGCGACGTTCACCGACAAGCAGGGCGCATTCGTGTTTCACGAGATCGACCCGGGTACCTATGTCGTCGAGTTGATGGGGCCGGGCGCGAATACGGTGCTGGCCTCGTCTCCGTTGATCAACGTCGGCACGGGTGAAGCGCTCTCGGCGCTCGTGCGGGTGCCGTTCCAAACGTCCTCGCTCGCCGGCCTCCTCGGCAGCTCGCAGTCGGCGGCATCAGCGATCACCAATGCAGCGTCAGCCGTGACCGCTGCGGCAGCGGCATCCAACATCGGCGCACAAACGCTGATCGGCGCGGCTGCGACGTCGACGACTACAGCGAACGGCCGCTGAGGATTGAGCGCATTGTGAGCCCGGAACCCCGACCCAACGTTGCGAGCACGCCCCCGCCGAAAGGCGCAGGGCCCACTGCGGCTCCCTATGCGCCCGAGACGGACATCCATATCCTCGATCGCATCGCGGTGCTCTATCGGTATCGCCGCATCGCGATCGCCGTGTTCGTCCTCACGTCGGCCGCCATCATGATCCAGGGCTACTCCAACGTGCAGTTCTTCCGCGCGCAGGGGCGACTGTTGATCGAAAACGAACGCGCGACGGAGGTGCCTGGCATCGGCGCGACGGGCGAGCAGTTCTACGAGGATCCGGAGCCGTATTTTCAAACCCAGTACAAGATTCTGCGCGGCCGCGATCTGACGCGCCGCATCATCAAGAAGCTCCACATCGAGCGGGTGCCGGAGTTCAACGGGACGGCGAAGCGTCCCGACACGCCACTGACGCTGCTGGCGGGTCTGCGGACGCGGCTGACGTCGATGGTGTGGAAGTCCGCCCCCGTGCAGGAAGCGCCGAAGGTGGACGAGACGCCAGACGAATCCGCTCTCGTGTCCAATTTCATCGGCCGCGTCAACGTCGAACCCGTGCGCGGAAGCCGGCTCGTCGACATCACCTTCGATTCGGAAGACCCGGCGTTTGCGGCGCAGGGCGCGAACACGCTGATGCAGGAGTACGTCGACCAGAACCTCGAGGCGAAGCTCGGCGCGACGGAGAACATGCTGCAGTGGCTCGGCAAGGAGCTCGCCAACCAGCAGGCCAAGGTCGAGGAAAGCGAACGCGCGCTCGCCGAATACCGCGACAAGCAGAACGCGATGTCCCTCGACGACAAGCAGAACATCGTCGGCTCGCGTCTCAATCAGCTGAACGACGCCTCGACGAAAGCGAAACTCGAGCGCGTCCAGAAGGAAACGCAGTACAACCAAATCAAGCCACTGCTCGCCTCAGGCGCGGCGGTGTCGCCCGATTCGCTGCCGATTACGATTCAGAACGGCGCCATTCAGCAGCTCAAGACCAAGCTTGCCGAGCTGCAGCAGACGAAGGCGCAGGCGTCACAGAAGTTCGGCGACAAGCATCCGACGATGATCACGCTGAACGCTCAGATTACCGAAACGCAGAGCCAGCTGAACGTCGAGACGCAGAAAGCGCTGCAGACGGTCAAGAACGACTACGACTCGGCGCTCCTCGCCGAACGCACGTACGCCAACAACCTCGAAGCCGCGAAAGCCGACGCGCAGGATTTGAGCCGGAAGAGCGTGGGCTACAACGTGATGGAGCGCGAGGCGAAGAGCAATCGCACCATTTACGAATCGCTGCTGCAGCGCGAGAAAGAGCTGCGCGTCTCGAGCAACAGCCGCTCGAACAACGTGCGCATCGTCGACCGGGCGGAGATTCCGAAGTCGCCGCTGGCGCCCACCGGCCGCCGGACCTGGATCACGTCGATTGCCATCGGCTTCGTGCTCGCGGTCGCCGTCGCGTTCGGGCTCGATTACATGAACGACACGATCAAGACGCCCGAAGACGTCACCCGGCGTCTGAAGCTGCCGTTCCTCGGCCTCGTGCCCTCGGTCCGCGACGACAAACATCCCGTGCTCGCGTCCGCGCACGTGCCGCACGACTTCGGCGAAGCGTTCCGCTCTCTGCGGACGTCGATCATGTCGCGATTCCCGGCGGAAGGCACCAAGATCCTCGCCGTCACGAGCGCGCAGCCGCTCGAAGGCAAGACGACCACGGCCTGCAACATCGCGATGGCGCTGGCCTATGGCGGCGCGCGCGTGCTGCTCGTGGACGCCGACATGCGCCGGCCCGGCATGCATCGTCCTTTGCGACTCACGAACGAGCGTGGGCTTTCTCAGGTGCTCATCGGCCAGGCGCGCGTGCGCGACGTCATCCAGCGGACGGTCGATCCGAACCTGCTGGCCATCACAGCCGGACGCACGCCGCCGAACCCATCCGAACTGCTCGCGTCCGAGCGCATGAAGACGCTGCTCAACAACCTGTCGCACGGGCCGTTCGACTGGATTGTGCTGGATACACCGCCGGTGCTCGCCGTCACCGACGCGGTGATTCTGGCGCCGCTGGTCAACGGCGTGACGTTCGTGATCGGCGCGGAAATGACGCGCCGCCGGCTCGCCGAACGCGCCCTCGAGACGATCATGTCGGCGTCGCCGCGCTTCGCGGCCGTCGTCCTCAACCGGGTCGATTTCGCGCGAAACAAGTACTACTACTCGCGCTACTACGGCCACCAGTACAAGAACTATTACGCCGAAGCTTCGGTCTAGTCGGCCGGCAGGCCTCGCGGGCCTGCTCGCCTTGCTCGGCGCTACCCTTTTCATTCTCGCGGGAGAGATCGACGGCCTGGCGTACCTGCTCGTCGCAGCCGCCGTCATCCTCGCCCTCGTCGTCCGTCCCTCTATAGGCCGCGGCGATCTCCGCTGGCTGGACGTCGGACTCGTCGTATTCATTGCCCTCTTGGGCGTCCAGCTCATCCCCTTGCCGGCATCGCTGCGCCTCGCGCTCTCGCCCGCGCTTCGCGGCGTCGATCTGCAACTCCGCCTCGATGCGCCCGCGAATGCACTCGATGACACGGCGCAGGCGCTCACCGTCAACAGCGGGGCGACGATCCAGTCGCTCCTGGTAGCCGTCGCCGTTGTCCTCACGTTCTGGTGTGCGCGGTCGCTCTTCGCGCGTGGAGGGATTCGGGGCGGCGCACGGACCGTCGCAGGCCTGGGTCTGGCCGTCGCGGCCTTCGGCATCGCGCAGCACGCGACTGCACCTCGGTCGCTGTACTGGCTGCGGACCTTTCGATACACCGAGCCGTTCGGCCCGTACATGAACCGCAGCGACTTCGCGATGTGGATGGTGATGGCGCTGCCGTTGGCGGCCGGCTATCTGCTCGCGCGCATGCAATCGCGGAAGCGCAGCGGCGGCCCGTGGTTTTCTTCTGAGGCGTTCGACAACACCACGCTCTTTCTGACCATCGCCATGGGACTGATGGTGACGGCGCTGATGGTCGGGCTGTCGCGGTCCGGCATCATCGGCGTTGCGACTGCCGGCATCACGCTCTGGGCCCTCTCTGAGCATCGTCTGCATCGGCACGGCCGCGCCAAGCTGCTCGCCGGCATCGGCGCGGTCGTCGTGGTCGCGCTGTTCTCGACGAATGCATCCGCGGTGGCGACCAGGATTGCCGACACGATGAATCAAGGCATGGGCGGACGTCTGCTGATTTGGCGGACGACGCTGCCGATGATTCGAGATTTCTGGCTGACGGGCGTGGGCGGCGGTGCGTACGAGCGGGCGATGATCGTCTATCAGCCATCGCCGCACGAAACCTATTTCAACCACGCGCACAACGAGTACCTGCAGCTGCTGTCGGAAGGCGGCCTGCTGCTGGCGATTCCCGCGATCGTCGTCCTCGCCGCGGGCGTCAGAGCGGCCCGACGCCGGCTCGTGGTCGACCGAACACCTGCCTACTGGCTTCGCGTTGGCGCCATCAGCGGCCTCAGCGGCGCGGCGGTGCAGAGTTTGTGGGAAACCGGGCTGCGGCGGCCGGCGAACACGCTACTGTTCGCGGTGCTGGCGGCGTTCGTCCTGCATTCAACGGCGCAGCCAGCGCGGGGCGCCGGCGACGATGCGACAGAGATAGGCGATGGGCAATAACACGACGGGCCAACGCGGAAACCGCTGCCGCATGTAGGACGCCGCCGGAAACAGGTGTTCGCGCAGCAGCCGAAGCCGAGACGTCCACGCTGTCGCCGCAAGATCCGACTTCAAGATATCGAATCGACGCAATCCTCCGCCGACAAACGCCGCGCTCGGTTCAGCGGGGAGATCGCCGGCCCTCAGCGCTCCGATCACATCGCGATCGATCCCGCCGAACGCGTCCTGCGCGAGCGTCAGCGTCCGAGCGCAGACGGCGCGCATACGCCTCGCCGACGCGAGCGCGACAAACGCCGCGCGCTCCTCAGACGTCAACGCTTTCGCAATCAAATGGACATCGTAGAGCCACAGCAGGTTGGGCGCGTCGTTGTGATGCGCGATGCGATGCACGCAGGCGATGAACAACGAGTGCATTGAAGATGGTGCGAGTGCGTGTCGCCCGAGCGCCGGGAGAGCAACGGCTTCAGCTGCCAACTCGTCGTAGGTGATCGCGTCGGCGAACGCGCGGACGTTCGAGATCCGACAATGCACGTCGAGGGCGTGCCACATGCCGTGGCCGTCGAGCCTGGAAAAGTGAAACTGGCCGACCGCGAGATCTCCGTCGATTTCCGGCGGGCGGATATAGCCCGAATCCGACAGCACGCGTGCGACCTCTTCGCGCGCTGCGGCAGGGATCATCAGGTCGGTGTCGAGGCGTGGGCGGAGTTCGGGCCGCGCGTAATGTGTCTGCGCGAGTGCGGCGCCCTTCAAAAGGATCGGCCGCACGCCCGTGGCGGCAATTGCCGCGAGGACGCCTCGCAGCGCGCTCGCCTGCAGCGCCTCGATGACGACGGCCGCGCGCAATTCCTCGGCGAACGCGGGCAGGCGCAGGCGATCGGCCAGCAGCAGGAAGACGCCTTCGGCGCGGGCCGCCGCAACGACATCAGCGGGCGGCGGCGTGTCGGCGGATACTTCGCCGCGCAGGTAGGCGCACAAGCGCTCGGAAGCGATCAACAGTCTGGCAAGCGTAGCACCCGCATCCGACGGGCGTGTGCGATCGCATCTTGGCGACGCATCACGCGGCGCTTTCCCACTGCACGAGTGGCGACAGCGAGTCGTCGAGCGGTCCGCCGACAAGCACGCGTTCGCCGTCACGCAACCACGCATGCGACTGCAGCGCGCCGTCCGCGGTGCGCTTGACGCCGATGACGAGCGACAGCCGGCGGTCGGGCGAGCTCAGTCGCATTTCGCCGACGAGGGCCTGGACAAGGCAGGTGCTGACGGCCGGCATTCTGGGTCCGGCGGCGCCGATCGCCCAGAGGACTCGATGCTCCGGTCCGGGAAGCAGCACACGAACGAGGGGACGGACCAACCGGCCTGTGGTGCGTAAAGCAGGCAACCGCAGAACGCGCAGCCCGATCGCGACGATCACTTGCAGCGCCGCGACACCGACGAGCAGCCTCCAATGCGCGCCGAACACGCGAAGGCGACGCACGAGGTCAGGCCGCGTGCGCTTGAACCGCGAGCAGTCCATTGGCGAGCAGCTCGTCGACAAACGCCAAGAGATCGGTTCGAAGCGTCTCGCTCGACGCGTCGAATTCCTGCTGCATCGCTTCCCACACCGCGCGCAGCGATCCGTGCGTCTCACAGAGCCGCCAGATTCGAGTGCCGACCTCGTCGAGGCCGAAGTATGTGCTGCTTGCGAGGTTGAGGATGACGGCTTCGCCTTGCAGCTCGCGAAAGATCACGTCGTTGGGGATCCGCACGGCCTGTTCGAGGGCGACGCTCATACAGGCTCCTTTTCGCGCATGGGGGCTTAGAATCGACCGGAAGAATAACATACCGCCTCCGTCGCCCTGGCCGGGTATTCGCGACGACGGTTTCCGCCGATACCAGTAATACCAACACCCATGCCTCTTGTCGTGGCCGGTGAAATTTCGTGATGCGGCGATCAGTCGTGTACCCGCGGGGCCCGCGATGACCGAGCTCGTTCACCGGCGACTGCGAATCGAGCCGGCGGGAGCGTGGCAGGGCGCACACCTCGCGGAGCTCTGGCGCTACCGCGAGCTCCTGTACTTTTTTGTCTGGCGCGACATCAAAGTCCGCTACAAGCAAACCGTGCTTGGCGCCCTGTGGGCCATCATCCAGCCGGTCGCGACGACGCTCATCTTCACGGTGTTCTTCGGCCGCCTCGGCGGGCTCTCCAAGCAGGTGAACGGATCGTATTCCCTGTTCGTGTACGTCGGGCTGTCGCTGTGGACGTTTTACGCCAACGCCGTCTCGCTGGCGGCAAACAGCCTCGTCGGCAGCAGCCACCTGATTTCCAAGGTCTACTTCCCGCGCCTGCTGATCCCCATCGCCGCGATTTTTTCCGGCCTCGTCGACTTCGCGATTTCGTGTGCGTTCCTCTTCGTGCTGATGGCGTTCTATCGTGTTCCGCCGTCCCCGCAGATCATCGCGCTGCCGATCTTCGTGGCCGGCACGATGGCGGTCGCGGCGGGTGCCGGCGTGCTGTTCTCGGCTCTCGTCGTCAGCTACCGCGACTTCCGCTACGTCATCACCTTCGTCGTACAGCTGTGGCTCTTCGCGACGCCCGTGCTCTACACGCTCGAGAGCGTTCCGGCGAAATGGCAGTTCCTGTACGGGCTCAACCCGATGGTCGGCATGGTCGCCGGGTTCCGCACCGCCATCCTCGGCGGCGCATGGCCGTCCGCCCTGATCGTCGCCGGATTTCTCACCGCTTTCGTCCTGCTCGTCGTCGCGCTGCGCTACTTCACGACGGTCGAGCGGCGCTTTGCCGATGTCATCTGACGCCATCACGATCGCCGGCGTGAGCAAGCGCTACGCGATCGGCCGGTCGCTTCGGACGACGAACTTCCGCGAATCGCTCGTCTCGATGGTCGGCGCGCCGCTCCGCCGATTGAAACGCCTTGGCGGGCGGGCGTCGGCGGAGACGACGGATTTCTGGGCGCTCAACGACGTCAGCTTCAGCGTCGCCGTGGGCGACGTCGTCGGCCTCATCGGGCCGAACGGCGCGGGCAAGAGCACGCTCCTGAAGATCCTCTCCCGCATCACGCCGCCGACGAAGGGCTACATCGAGCTCGACGGACGAGTGTCGAGCCTGCTCGAGGTTGGCACCGGTTTCCACCCGGAACTCACCGGACGGGAGAACGTGTTTTTGAACGGGGCCATTCTCGGAATGCTCCGCGAAGAGATTCGGCGGAAGTTCGACGCGATCGTCGCCTTCGCGGAACTGGAACAGTTCATCGACACGGCGGTGAAGCACTACTCGAGCGGCATGTATGTGCGACTGGCGTTTTCCGTCGCGGCACATCTCGAGCCGGAAATCCTGATCATCGACGAGGTGCTGTCGGTCGGCGATCTGCACTTCCGCAACCGCTGTCTCGGGCGCATGCGCGACATGCGCAACGAAGGACGCACGGTGCTGTTCGTGAGCCACGACTTGACGAGCGTGCGTCAGCTCTGCACCCGCGCGATTCTACTTACCGCGGGACGCGTTCACATGGAGGGCGAACCCGACGAAGTGACGCGGGCGTACGAGCAGATGAATCGCGACCCGTCGGGCGGCGACGCCGGCGCCGCCGACCGCGTGCATCCGCCGCCGCATTACCACCTGCGTCGCGTCGAACTCAGGAACTGCCACGGTGCGGTCACCCGCACTTTCGACGCCGGCGACATGATGGAGATTCATCTGTGGGCGAGCGGGCGCGCGCCGAAGAACTCGTTTACGGCGGAGTTCAAGCTGCATGACGAAGCCGACGACGTCATCAGCTTCGGGACGGCGAATCCGATGCGCACGACTTACTACACCGCCGATCAGCAGCACTTCATCTGCCGGCTCGGTCCACTGCCGCTGACGGAGGGTACCTACTCGCTCAGCTTCACCGTCCGTGTGTGGAATCAGGAACGGTGGGATTTTTGGGAGAAGGCGATTTCATTCGACATCGCACGTTGCGACCTCTTCAAGACCGGCCACAGCGTGTCGAGCGTGCATGACGGTCAGTTCGTGATCCCGCAGGAATGGGTGGCGGGCGATTGAGCGAACATTCATGACGCCGCTCGTCTCCATCACGTTGCCCTGCTACCGGCAGCTCGAGCTGGCGCGCCGGGCCATCGACTCGATTCGGGCGCAGACCTACTCGAATCTCGAGATCACGCTGTGTGACGACGCCGCGTCGGATGAATATGCGTCGTTCGTGCGTTCGCTTGGGGATCCCCGCGTTCGCTACCATCGCAACCCCGAGCGCCTTGGCGCCATGAAGAACATGTTCGCCGCGATTACTGCCGGTCGCGGCGAATACACGATGGCGTTTCATGAAGACGATCTGCTCTCGAGCGGGTATATTGCCGCGGCCATCGGCATCCTCGAAACCAACCCCGCGTGCGGATTCGTTGCCACCCAGCTGCAGGAATTCACCCATGACCCCTCACCCGCTACGCTGAGCCAGCAGATTCCGCATCCTGCCTATGAAAAGTTTCCGACGGCGGCAGACCTTGTACGAGGCATTCTGCGCGGCACAGCCGACCCGATGTTTGGATCGGTCGTCTATCGCCGCGCGGCGCTCGCCGGCGTAACGCCCGACCACGCGCGCTACGCGACGCTCGTCGATCGGCCGTTTCTGCTGTCGATTGTCGACCGGGGATGGATGTCGGCGGTGATTCGCGAGCCGCTGGTGTGGTACCGGCATCACGAGCGCGAGGGCGACACGCGCCACATGGCCATGAGCGCCACCCACATCCTGCATCTGCTGGACACGTACCGATCGAAGCTGCCGGCCGCGCTGACGAAGGAGGACTGGGCGCTCTTCTACTCCTACAGCGGCTACTGGCTGTTCGAGCTCTATCGGCTGACGCCGCCCGACCAGCGCCCTCCCGTGTGGAAGTTCCTGTTTCAGGCCTGGCGCAAGGGTCTCTACGACCCGCGCGCACGGGGACGGTTCGGCGTACGACAGATTCAGCGCGCGCTGCTCAATCAGCCGTCATGAAAGTCATCGCGCTGCTGCCGATCAAGAACGAAGCGTGGGTGCTCGACCACACGCTGCGCGCGCTGTCGGCATTCTGCGACGTCATCCTCATCAACGACCAGCAATCCGTGGACGCGTCACGCGACATCGCGCGGCAGTTTCCCAAAGCGGTCTGGATTGACTCGCAGGAATCGCATGTCTGCGAGCAGGCGCGGTGGCAGCTATGGGATGTGGCGCGCCAGTACGAAGGCGACAACCTGCTGTGGTGCACGGACGCCGACGAACTGATCGCGCCGTCGCTCGCCCGCCATTTTCTCGAGAGCCGCCGCGACGCCCTGCGACGCGGCGTCGTCGTCGAGTCGCTGTACTGCCACTTCTGGAACAGTCGGGAGCGATACCGCACTGGACTCGGCGCGTACGCGCCCTACTGGAAACCGATCGCGATCGTCGACGACCGGCGGCTCGACTACGACCGTTCGCGCGCGCTGCCGCTGCACGAAGAACGCGTGCCGATCGCGCCGAATGCCACCCGCGTCCGTGCAGAACACAGCCCGGTGCTTCATCTGCAGTGGCTGCTGCCGAATCGGAGCCAGATGCGGCAGGCATGGTACCGGTGCAAGGAATGGCTGCAGCGGGAGCGCAGCGCGGCGGAAATCAACCGATTCTATTCGGCGACACTGCCGCAGTGGCGCGTGCCGACCGACGCCGTGCCTCACGATTGGATCGAGGGGCTCACCCTGCCCGGCACCGACATCGATCGCCAGCCGACCTGGCAGCAGAGCGAGATTCTCGCGTGGTTCGACGCCAAGGGCGTCGAGCTCTTCGAGCCCCTCGAGATCTGGCACGTGCCGCTGCTTCGTGAGGAGTTCAAGCGGCGGGCACGACGTTCACCGCGGCCCGATCGCTCGTATCGCGAGCCGTTTGCCAGGCGCGCGCGCACATTCAGCCGTCACGCGTTGAACGCCGTGCGGCGGACGCTTACTCCGTGAGCCGGCCGGCCCTGACCGTGCTGACGACGCCGGTTTTGGCGTCGTCACGCCGTGCCTATATCGCGCTCCGCGGCGTCGGCCGCCGGATTCTGAAGCCCGGCACGCCCGGCCGTCCCGGATCGCCGTATCCGGGTCATTACGCCGTCACACGCAGCGTCGTCGAAGGCCTGCGCACCATCCGGGCCGACTTCAACTTCAACCCCTCATCGTTCTCCGCGCTCGCCCGTGTCGTGTACGCGCCCGCCAACGAAGCGTTGATGCAGGCGATCGATCTCAAGCGTCGTGGAGCGATCGACTTCCTCGTGGCCGGTCCGGTCAACGCGTTCTTCGCGGACGAATGCGACGGCATCATGCTTTCTCCGGAAATCGACCTCGTCATCGTCGCCCACGAGTGGATGATCGACTTCTACCGCGAGACACCCGAGCTCGCACGAAAGAGCCGCGCGTGCCCGTGTGGAGTGGACGTCGAGTTCTGGAAGCCGATGGGCACGACGAAAGAGCGCGCATGCGTCGTGTACTGGAAAAGCGGCGACGAACGGTTTTGCGAGCAGGTCGAAGCGATCGTGAGGCGCGCGGGCCTGGAACCCATCCGCGTCCGCTCGCGGCACGGCGAACACAACATCTTCAAACCGCCCGAGCTTCGCGCGGCCCTCGATCGCGCGGTCGTCTCGGTGTTCTTGAGCACGTTCGAGTCCCAGGGCATCGCACTCGCCGAGGCGTGGGCGATGAACGTGCCGACCGTCGTGTGGGATCCTCGGGGCGACGCCGAATGGGCGGGCCGTCGCTTCAAATCCGAGTCGTCCGCGCCGTATCTGACGCCGTCGACCGGCCTTGCCGTCCGCGACGTCGCCGGCCTCGACGGCGCCATCGCGCAGGCTCTCGCCACCCTCGATACATTCCAGCCTCGCGGCTGGGTGCTCGAGCACATGACCGACGCAGTGTGTTCGAGGAAGCTTTACGAGATGGTGATGGCGGAGGCGGCTCGCGCGAGGCCGACGCTGCCGGTGCTAACCAAAAACTGACCGGAACAGAATCTTGCGCGCGGGCGGATGCCGAAGCAGCGCGCGGATGAGATGGCGGTGATGGTTGAACTGGGCCGTCTTCCGAACGATCGGCATGATGCCGTCGGTTCGCGCGAGCTCGAACAGCGTGTCGATTTCCTGATCGCTCAGCCTGGTGACGAGATCCCGGAGCGACCGCTGCTCGGCGAACTCCTCTCCAAGTCGATCGCGCCATTGGCGTTCGTACGACGCCAGCGCGGCGGCGTCGAGCCGGTCCGCGGCCAGTGCGTCGACCGCCACGTCGGCCGCCAGCGCGGCGCTCCAGATGCTGTAGTGGATGCCGCCGCCGGTCGTCGGCTTGACGAGCCCTGCGGCGTCGCCAACCACCAGCGTGCGGTCCGCATACGTACGGTCGATGGCGCCGAGCGGAAGAATCTTCTGGCGCGGCGGCTGCAGGACGTCGTCCATGCCCCAGCGCTCGGCCAGCCGCGCCACCATTCGCGAGTAGCTGCCGACGGGATCGCGCGAGGTCATGACACCGACCCGCGCGAACGTGCCGCACGGCCGTGTTACCGGAACCGCCCACGCGAACCCGTCGGGAGCGATGTCGCGGCCAAAGTGAAGTTCCACGTCCGCAGGCGTCCGCGCAGGAACCTCACGCTGGGCGGTGTGCAGATAGTCGCGCGGCAGACCGAGCCCGGAGCGGCGCTGAAACGCGTAGTTCGCGCCGCAGGCGAGCATGAGCAGGCGGGCGCTCACCCATTCGTCGCCGACTTGCGCCCGGACGGCCGTCGGCCCCGACTCGACCACCGACGCGCGCGTGCCGACGCGGATTTCTACGCCGGCGGCTCGCGCGCGATCGGCGAGCGCGCGATCGAATGCGCCGCGATCGATGACGGCAGCCATCGGCGACGGCGGCGAGTAGGAAATCGTGATGCCCGACGGCGACACGAACCGCGCGGTCGTCAGGGTGTTGAGGGTCGCGTCCTGCGGGAGGCCGAGCACGTCGAAACTCTCGGTCGCCAGCACGCCGGTGCAGTGGACGGGATCGCCCACGAGCGTGTGCTCTTCACACAGCAGTGTCGCCACGCCGCGACGCGCCAGCCGTTCCGCGGCGTACAGCCCTGCAGGGCCTCCGCCGACGACGAGCACGTCACAATTTGTCATGAACGTCGACATTATAAAGGCTGTATCAACGGCTTCAGACTTTCCGTCCGCGAATTTCCCACGCGCCGCGAGCGGTGATCCAGAACGACAGCGCGATCAGTCGCATGTCGAGCCAGAAGCTCGCACGTCGAAGGTACAGACGATCGAGCCGGAACTTGCTGGTCCGAGAGATGTCGCGCGGCGCATACACCTGTGTGAGTCCCGTGAGACCGGGCCGGACGCCGTGGCGCTCGTCGTAGCCGGGAATCTGATCCAGCCGGATCATTCGCCCGTCGCCGCGCACGTCGACTTCGCCAGGCCGCAGCGGACGCGGTCCGACGAAGCTCATGTCGCCTCGCAGGATGTTGACGAGTTGCGGAAGTTCGTCCATCGCCGTCCCGCGCAGCACGCGCCCGACTCGCGTGATTCGCGGATCGTTTTCCGTCGCCTGCACGGGCCCAGACACGGTTTCGGCATCCGGCCGCATCGATCGGAACTTCAGCGCCTTGAACACACGCCCCGCCTGGCCGACGCGGTCTTGTGGAAAGAAGATGGGACCTCCGTCCTCGAACTTGATGGCAGCGGGAATGAGAATCCAGAGCGGCGAGGAGAGCACGAGCCCGGCCGCAGCGAGCGAGGAGTCGAAGAACCGCTTGATCATGCCGCCGTCGACGCCGGCGACGGGCGGCTCAGACCGGCGAAGAGATCGTGGTAGGCACGCACGGCCGCGCGGCGGTCGTAGCGCCATGCCGCTGCGCGCGCAGCCTCACCCATGCGTAGGGCGCGGGCGGGATCGTCGTGCAGTTTCGCCATCGCGTTGGCCAGCGCGTCGACGTCACCGGGCGGCGCGACGATGCCGCAGCCCTCGCCGGTCGCGATGGCCGCCGCTTCGCAGCTGGGATCGACGGCGGCGACGAACGGTCGACCGGCCGCGAGAATGCCGTACAGCTTGCTGGGCACGATGTAGCCCTCGAGCCCGGACTTGAGCGAGACGACGAACGCATCCGCGGCCGCGAACGATTCGTGCAGCAGCTCCTTCGGCTGATAAGGGAAGAACCGTACGTTCGTGAGTCCGCGCCTGGCCGCCATCTCTTGAAGCGGACGTCGACGCGCGCCGTCGCCGATGATGGCGATGACCAGGCGCTCTCTGGACTGCAGCCGCGCCGCCGCCTCGATCAGCAGGTCGAGGTTCTGCGACAGCCCGACGTTGCCGGAATGCATGATCACGAACTTGTCCTGCAGGCCGTGCGCGCGCGAAAACGCGTTGTCCTTCGAGCCTGGCTCGATCGCCTCGCAGTCGGCCCAGTTGTGAATGACGTGGACGCGGCCGGCGGGCGCACCCTTTTCTTCGACGAGCCGCCGTTTCATGCGGTCGCCGAGCGCCACGATGGCGTCCGCCTCGCGCACCAGCCGCTTGTTGATCCGATCGAGCGTCCGATTGACCGTCGTGTTGTGGAAGTCTTCGAGAAGCGACGCGACTTCCGGAAAAATGTCCTCGCACAGAAAAACGAACCGCGCCCCGACGCGGCGCGCTGCCGATAGCGCGGCGAGGCCGAGAATCGGCGGGTCGGTCATCGAGACGACGACGTCCTGCGGGCCGATCTGCAGCGTGGCCGCGAATGCCGACGCGAAATACGTCAGGTAGTTGGCCGCACGGCCGACGAACTTTTGCCGCGGCAGCCGGGTGCCGTTCGCGCGAAGGATGCGGACCCCCTCGTGCTCTTCCCGCGTGACGGGCCACAGGCTGATGTTGGAGCGTTCGCACGCGTGCAGCGCGGGGCCTGCGACGACGGACACGCCGCAGCCGTAGTCGCGGACCAGGTCCTGCGCCAGCTCCGTCAGCAACTGCCCTGTGGCCGCTTGGTCCGGCCAGTACGAACGGTTGAAGAAACAGACGTTCACGCCGTCGCAACCGCCTTCTTCGCCCGCTCGGCCTTGTACCACTCGATCGTGCGTTTCAGCCCGCTCCTGAAGTCGGTCGTCGCCGAGAAGCCGAACGAGTTCTTCGCACGCGTCACGTCGAGACTGCGACGTGGCTGGCCATCGGGTTTCGTCCGATCGAAAGTCAGCTTCCCGGTGAAGCCTGTGAGCGATGCGATCAACTCGGCCAGATCGCGGATGCTGATCTCGAACCCCGCGCCCAGGTTGACCGGCTCGGGGCGATCGTATTGCTCCGTGGCGCGCACGATCGCGTCGGCGCAGTCTTCGACGTACAGAAACTCGCGCGTCGCGTTGCCCGTTCCCCAGCAGACGATCTCAGGCGCCCCGGTTTCCACGGCGTCGAGGCACTTTCTGACGAGCGCCGGGATGACGTGCGACGACGACGGATCGAAATTGTCGTGCGGCCCGTAGAGATTCACCGGCAGCAAATGCACGGCGTCGAAGCCGTATTGCTGGCGGTACGCCTGCCCCTGCACCAGCAACATCTTTTTGGCGATGCCGTACGGCGCGTTGGTTTCCTCGGGATAGCCGTTCCACAGGTCGCGTTCGAGGAAGGGCACCGGCGCAAGCTTCGGGTACTCACAAATGGTTCCGACGCCCACGAACTTTTCCACGCCGCTCACGCGCGCATACTCCATCGTCAGCGCGCCCATCATGACGTTCTGATAGAAGAACGTCCCCGGATTGTCGCGGTTGGCGCCGATGCCGCCGACGACGGCAGCGAGATGGATGACGACGTTGGGAGCCGTTTGCTCGAAGAGGCGCTTTACATCCGGTTCGCGCGTGAGGTCGTGCTGGCGCCTCCGGACGACGACGACATCGCGACAGCCGTGCGTTTGCAGTGCGGCGACGACATGGCGGCCCAGAAACCCGCTTCCGCCGGTGACGAGCACCCGTTTGTCGCGCACTTTCATGATCGCTCCACGACGTGGCGTCCCATGACGAGCACGTCCATGTGCGTGCGAAGGAAACAGTCGAGCGCTTCAGCCGGGCGAAGGACGATGGGCTCGTTTTCGTTGAACGACGTATTGAGCAGCATGGGCACGCCGCTGACGCGCTCGAAGGCCTTGATCAGACTCCAGTAGCGCGGATTCGACTGCCTGCTGACCGTCTGGAGCCGACCCGATCCGTCGACGTGCGTGATGGCGGGTACCACGCATCGTTTGTCGGGTCGAACGGGATAAACCTGCAGCATGAACGGATCCGGGACCGCGCCGACGAAATACTCGTCAAGGGCTTCTTCGGCCACTGACGGCGCGAACGGACGAAACCGCTCACGAAACTTGATGCGCGTATTGATGATGTCGCGCATGTCGGCGCGCCTGGGGTCGGCAATGATGCTGCGGTTTCCCAGCGCCCGCGAGCCCCACTCCATCCGCCCCTGAAACCAGCCGACGACGCGCCCGTCGGCGATTTGCGCGGCCGTCCAGGCGTCGAGCGCACACTCGTCGTTCCAGCATTGCTGTCGGCAACCCGCCGCCCGAATACCCGCCTCATGCGCGCGCAGCGTCTGGACAATATCGGCGTCGGAAAACTCGGGACCCCAGTAGCCGTGCTCCATCACGAAGTCGCGCGGCGACGCCGACGCGCCGTGCCACGCATGAAAGGCGGCGCCAAGCGCGGTGCCGTTGTCACCTGCCGCCGGTTGAATGAACACGTCGCGAAACGGCGTCTGCTCGCGAATCTTGCCGTTCGCGACGCTGTTCATCGCACAACCGCCGGCAAGACAGAGCCGCGGATTTCTTGTGGCCTCGTAGGCGCGCCTGAGCACGTGCATCGCCGCGGTTTCGAAGGCCGATTGCAGCGACGCCGCAATCGCTTCGTGTTTCGGCGTCACCGGCTCGTCCTTGCGGCGCGCGGGGCCGAGCAGCTGCTCGAGCTTGGGCGTGAACACGCGGCCAATCGTCGGCTCGCCATCTGCCCAGGTCATCTCGACGCCGTCCGACCAGTGGCTGAAGTACGACAGATCGAGCTCGAAACGGCCGTTGCTCGTGAGATTGACGAGCGACGCGATCTCCTTCACGTACCGAGGCTCGCCGTACGGAGCCAGGCCCATGACCTTGAACTCGTCGCCGTAGTTCGGGAAGCCGAGGTACTGCGTCAGCGCCAGATACAGCAAGCCGAGCGAGTGCGGAAAGAACACGCGCTGCTGGACGTCGAGCGACGTGCCCGACAACGTCCCCCACGAGGTGCTGACGAAGTCGCCGAATCCGTCGATGGCGCACACCGCCGCTGAGTCGAACGGGCTGACGAATGCCGCGCTCGCCAGATGAGCGGGATGATGTTCGACGTATCGCATGCGAGGACGCACGACGTATTCGTCGAGACCGACTGCGCGGGCGATCGTGTCCGACAGCCGGCCGATGCTCGACATGTTGCGCGCGCGATCGGCGAGCGTCTTTTTCGGGCGGTTCTGCAGGACGAAGAGCGCCTTCCGCCATAAGTGCGCGCGCGGACTCCTCGAAACGGCAAACAGATCGATGTCGCGGGGCCGGACGCCGCCCGTCTGGAGGCACGCGTCGATGGCTGTGGCGGGAAAACCGGTCACGTGCTTGATGCGGCGAAAACGCTCTTCTTCCGCGGCCGCCACCAGCTTGCCGTCGCGGACGAGGACCGCCGAGACGTCGCCGTGATAGGCGTTCAGACCGAGAACGTTCACCGAGGCACCAGGGGCATCGACGGCGCGAGGGTTGCCGGCGCGGGCCGAGTGACGATCTCCGCAAACCGCGTCTGGAAATGGCGATCGGTGAACATGGCCATGAACCGCTCGCGGCCGCCGCCGCCGTAGCGAGCGCACATGCCGGGATCGTCGTAGAGCAGCTGGACCGCGACTTCGACGTCGCCGTGCTTCGCCGGATCTACGACGAAGCCGGTGACGCCGTGCTCGATGATCTCCGCGGCGGCGCCGGTGCCGCCGACACACGCTTTGCCCGCCCGCATCGCTTCCAGAAACACGAGACCGAAGCCTTCGTCGCGGCTCGGCATCACGAAGAACCGGCATTGTTCGTAGAGCGTCGCGAGCGCCTTGTCGCTGACCGCGCCCACGAACTTCACCGCCGCGGCGACGCCGAGCTCTTTGGCGCGTGCCTCGAGACGCGCGCGATCGTCGCCCTCGCCGGCGACGACGAGTATCGCGTCCGGATGGCGCTTCACCACGCGCGGCCACATCTCGATCAGCGCGTCATGGCCCTTGTAGCGCTCCGACGCCGACATCCGCGCGACGATCAACGCCACCGACGACAGCCCGAGCGCCGGCTTCCCGGTTGCGGGCAGCCCCGGATGGCAGACGTGGACGTCGAGGGCGGCGAAGCGCGGGTTGGCGTCCTTGAAGCGATCGACTGTGTGCTGCGAAATCGCGGCGACCTCGCTTGCCGCAAGCGCCCAGCGCTCGAAGCGACGCAGCGGCTTCCAGGCCTCGATTCCGCACAGCATGACGGTAGGCCGCGTGGCGCCGGTGACCACGCTGACGCACTTGGCCACGGGCGCGAGATGCAGATGGCTGCAGACGACGGTGGTCTCGCTGCTGGCATGACGGGCCGCGTTCAGCGCCGCGGCGATGAACGCCATCCGGCTACCGCTCGCGCCTCGCACTTCGATGCCAACCGGCGAGAACTCCGCAGCGCGTGAGTCGTCGTGCAGGCTGACGATGAGCGCCGGCGTCGGAAGCGCGCGCGCCATCTCGCGTGACAGCGTCGAGACTCCGTCTTTGCCCAGCACGTTCGGCGTCAGCAGAATGGATCGCCAGGTCATCGACATCATGCGTATGCGCTGACGCGCACTCCTTTGGAAACTGCGAGCTCGTAGGCGCCACGCATCGCGTGCGCAACCGAGCTCCAGGCGAACGTCTGGCCCGCCCACTCGCGCGCCCGATTGCGCATCGCGGGGGCATCGTCGACATCGAGCACGCGCGAGATGCCTTCGGCAATCGCGGCGGCGTCGTGGTCAACCGCGTATCCGCAGCCGTTCGATTGCAGATCGGGCCATCCACTGCCCTTCGTCGCGACCACGGGAACGCCGGCCGTCAGCGCCTCGGCAATGCTCATCCCGAAGCTTTCCGAATCCGAACACTGCACCAGGACGCCGCTGACCGCGAACAGCGCCGCGATGTCGTCGCTTCCCAGCGGACCGAGCCACCTCGTCGCGTTCGCCACGGACGCAAAGAGCGGCTCGACCTTGCGGCGGTAGCCGCCCTCGTCGGGTCCCGCAATCAGCAGCGTCGCCGAGGGGCGGCTGCGGCGCACGATCTCGAATGCACGTGCGAGGAGGTCGAGGCGTTTAATCGGATGCAGCCGTCCAAGACACGCCACGACCTCGCCGGTCTCGCCGATGTGCGCGCGGCGCCGAAACGCCGCTATGGCCTGCGGGGTGGTGCACGCTGTCGACACGCCATTCGGAATCGTGGCGACTTTCGGCCCAAACATCGTCAGCGCGGCTTCCTCGGCTTCAGAAGTGGCGTGCAGCAACGCAGCGGACGTCAGGTTGCGGCGTTCAACGCTCCAGTACGCCAACGTCTTCAACGTCCGATGACGCCGCATCGCTTCGGACTGCAGCATGCCGCGAGGCGAGAGGACGTACGGCGTTCGCGTGGCTCGCGCGGCCGCCGCTCCCGCCCAACTCGTCATGTTCCACAGACCGTGAATGTGGACGACGTCGGCATCGGCGGACGCGGTACGCACCGCCGTCCGCAGTCCCTCGGCGCGCCAGTAGCGCTGTGGCCACGTGAGTGGGAAGTAGCGGACGCGCACGCCCTCGTAGCTGACACCCTGCGGCGCAGGCGCGAGCGGCTCGTCACCGTTTGCGGTTGTCGTAAACACCTCGACGTCCACGCCAGCGTCACCAAGCGCCCGGCAGAGGCCGAAAATGCTGCGCGGCGGTCCTCCGTATCGGAATGCCGGAGCGAAATAGGGAGTGACGTGAAGCACGCGCACGGCGGGGCGTTACTTTGAATCCGGTTGAAAGTGCAGCGCGGGCGGCGACGCGGCGTCGCTTTGGTCGCTCTGGTGATCCACACCGCCCTGCAGATGGAGGTTACGGAACTTCTCGTACCACAGGCGGTCGAGGATATAGCACAGTCCGCCGGCGTAGATGAGCAGCGTGCCGCCCAGGCCGATCGTCTTCGTCCACGAGCGCTCGAATAGATAGAGCGACAGCCAGCCGATCACGGTCACGACGGCGATCGCGAGGTCGCGATGCTTGTACTGGCGCGAAATGAAGGCGCACGCCGCGCCGATGAACGTCGCCCACACAAAAATCGGCACGAACATGAGCGGCACGCCGAAGTCGATGTACGACTCGGCCGCGTAGCCGAACGCGATGTCGGTGTTGGTCTCTTCTCCGGCCACCATGACGCCCGCGTACTTCCGAACCATCTCGCTGTCGGACTTGACGCTCGGCTTGTTCGGAAACAGCAGCCGCGGTTCAAAGGTGAAGCGCAGCGTGTCGAGCATCAACTGCCCGTTGGTATGGGGGATGACGGCCGGCACCCGTTCGACGGCAAGCGCCGGATAGTAAATGGTCCACATCCGTTCGACGAACTTGTCGATGTTCCTCGACAGGTCTTCGGACTCTTGTGTCGACCATCGATGCACCGAATCGACGATCGCGTCGACGCGGTTGCTCCGGCTGCCGAACTTCTCGTCGTTGTAGAAGCGGGAGCGGTACTCGCCGCGGACGCCGATCCAGATGACGCCAAGCAGCACCATCACGCAGCCGAGCACGCCAATCGCCGCCCAGTGCCGGATGTTGCGCCGGTTGAACAGCTCGAGACACGCGAGGACGGCCATCATGAGCGGCTCGCGGAACCCGGCATAGAACCCCGTGATGCCGAGCACGATCTCCACGACCAGCAGCCCTGCCACGTAGTACCACTCCCCACGACCAACCAGCCGGCGGAAGATCAGGTACACCAGCCCGAGGCGCAAATATGTCAGCGCGATGATCGCCTGCGCGAGGCCGCCGTAGTCGAACGCCGCTTCCACGATGCCGCCGATGGTGGCCGTCAGCGCGACGTAGACGAGCAGCAGGGTCTTGTATGTCAGCGCATGCGTCGGTCGCACTCCGTCAGGCGGACGCATCCGTTCGATCAAGTAGCGGCCCAACGTGAGCCCGATGACGATCGCGAAGACGCAGCCGAGCCCGAGGATCACCATCGTGCGATAGTCGGAACGCAGCGTGGCTTCGAGCGGACGCCCGGTTGCGAGCACGTAGAACAACCCGATCGACACGGCCGTCCACTGCAGCGTCGCGGCGAGCGCGAGCACCGGCGGCCCTTCTTTGGGCGGCAACAGAATCCACGCCAGCGCCAGCACGGCGACTGCAGCTCCAGCGAGCCAGTCGCCGAACACGATGGCGCCGGCAAGCCCCGCGACGGCGACCCACTTCATCATGCGGTTCTCGCACCTTTCGCCGGGGGGCAGGCTTTGTCGGCCACGACGAGTTGCATCATGAACAAGTGCGGACGCACGCGCAGCCACGACAGGGCGTTGACGTCGAAGAACGCGGACAACACGTTGCAGAAGAGACGAAACACCGGCACGCGGCCAAACACCGGCGGCCGCCAGAAATAGGCTTCGACGGCCGCCACAGGCACGATCGCGTTGTGCGCTGTGACCGTCCACCGATCCGGTGCGAACAGCTCGCCGAATTCCTCTGGAAACCACTCCCGCACGTGGTTCGGATCCGACGGAAATTCCGTGAGTCTGATCGGCGTCGTCAACACGAGCCGTCCGCCCGGCTTCAGCACGCGCGCGATTTCACGGAGCAGCGATTCAGGATCGCTCGCGTGCTCGATGACTTCGGTGCAAAGAACGGCGTCGAAGAATCCATCCGAAACCGCCACGAGCGACGTGTGGATCGTCGCAGGCACTCGATGCTGCGCCAGCGTCTCGCGCGCCAGATGTACCGCGAGCTCGTTTGGATCGAACCCGTGCAGATCGAGCGCCAGACCGGAGTGACGCCTGTGAACGACGCCGAGCAGCGCGCCGTCGCCACACCCGAAATCAAGGACGCGAGCGCCGCTCGACAGCTCCGCGCGATCGGCCACGACACGGTAGCGCTCGGCCGTGAACGCGTTGTGCGACAGAAGGCCGCGGCCGATCTCGCGCCAGTGGTAGGCGCCATGCTCCACGTACTTCTCGAACGCCGCGTCCGCGTGCACCTCCCGGCTCACGCGCGCGCGCCTTCTCGCGGCGAGAACATCGCCCACCAGCGCCGTTCGAATTCCGGGGGGGTGCAGTCGTTGTCGGGCGCAGCCGCGATCGCCAGGCTGTTCTGGCGCGCCGATTCGCGCTCGCTCGGATGCTGCAGGAAGTGACGCAAACCGTCGAGCAGTCCGTCCAGGTCCGCCGTCGCGCACACGTAGCCGGTGCGGCGATGGTCGACCAGTTCCGGGAGTCCGCCGCGCGCGAAGGTGACGACGGGCAGACCGACATGGCGCGCCTCGAGCACCACGTTGCCGAAGGTCTCTTCCTGCAGAATCGGCGCCGCGAGCAGATAACTCGCCTGCATGATGTCGAGCACGTTTTCCCGCACGCCGACGAAGTGCACACGGCCATCGGCGCCACACGACGACACCCGCGCTTTGATCTGTTCGGCATAGTCGACCAGTTCCGGCGGCCACGTCGGCAGGTCGCCAAGAACGATCGCCTGGACGTCCATGCCTTCTTTCAGAAGTTCGAGCACGGCGTCGACGGCCAGATGCGTCCCCTTGAACGGCGCGATTTGTCCGACCACGAGAATCGTGCGCCGGGCAGCCGCCAGACATACGACGTCGTCATGCGCCGCCTCGCCTTCCGGTCGTCGGCTGACGGCGTTTCGGATGAGGGCGATGCGACCCGCCGGCACGCCGGTTTCCGTGAGACGCTGGTAGCTGAATCGGGAGTTGGGCACGAACTTCGACACAAACGGCGGCAACGCGTAGCGCCACAGCAGTTCTTGCACGCGGCCACGCTCCGGCGCCATCGCAAGACGGAACACGATTCGCACGCCCAGGAGGCGCAGCACGGCCAGGGCCGGGGCGTTGCGGATGACCGCGAGATGCTCCGGCGTGAGCACATGCGTCGGCCTGAACCGCGCCGCAACCCTCGCGAGCCCCGCGCTCGTTCGCACGACGTCCCACGCCATCTGCACGGCGGGCACGACGCTGCGAGGCCGCGACGTGAATGGATACCAGTAGAAGCCGGTCGACCAGCTCGCGCCAATGCGCTCCGCCAATTCGACAATGCGCTCGTTTTGCCAGTCGTTGACAATGCAGTGGACGGTGCCGCCGTTGTCGCGCACCACACGCAGCACTTCGAACGTCATGCGCTCGAGGCCGGACACCTTGACCATCCCGCCGCAGCACGCGACGACTCGCGTCGGTGTCGTGTCCCGTGCCACCACCGACTGACAGGCCGCAACGAGGCCAGCCGACGCGGCGGCGAACCCGTAGTTCTTCGCGCGGTCGCGGCATGCATCGCCGAACGCCGCGCGCGCGCCGGCATCGCGCACGCGGGCGAGCGCCGCAGTGAGCTCCTGCACGTCGCCCGTACGGTGCACGTCGCCGGTGTGACCGGGCACTACCAGATCGGGGCCACAGCCCACGTGGTCGCTGACGACGGCCGGCAGTCCGGTCGCCATCGCCTCGTTCACCACGAGACCCCACGATTCGTTGCTGTCGCTCGGGAGCGTCAGGCAGTCGGCGGCGGCGTACACCTCGCCGAGTTCGCTTTGATTGACGAACCCAAGCGGCGCGATGCGGGCGCCAAGCCGCGACGCTTCGCTGCGCACGTCATGCTCGAGCGGCCCCGTTCCGGCAACGGCCAGCAGCGCGTCGGGGCCGAGCGCCGCGACGGCCCGCACGGCATCCAGCGGGCGTTTGCGCGTCTCGAGCTTGCCGGTGAATAGCACGACGAAATCCGCACGCGTCGCACCGAGCCTGGCCCGAGCCGCGTCACGCAGCGCCGGGTCGAGGTGCGCGGCAGCCGCGGCGGAAAACCAACTGTTGTCGACGGCATGAGGCGACGCGAAGATTCGAGTCGATTTCGCGCCGTGCGCAAGAAGGAACGCGCGCGAACGTCGTCCCACCGAGAGAAACGCCGAGTACGAGGAGAGCAGCGCCCGGGTTTTTGCGCGCCACGCCAGCCGTCGCCATCCACGTGGGGCGGTCTGCTCGTTTGTATCTCCACGATAGATGACCGGAATGCCGCGCCTGCGCGCCCAGGCAATCGCCCGCGTGAGGGTGACCGAATACCAGCCCGGGACCAGGACGACGTCGGGATTCGTCGCTTCGAGAGCGCTGCCAATCTCCTTCACGTCGAGTGCGCGAAAACTGCCGGTTGCGAAACTGTCGCCGGGACGGCTCTCACGGACCAGCGTCCATTTGTAGCCCTCGAAGAGCGGCGTGTCCCACTCGAACGCGTGGCCGAATCCCGTCCCTTGCTGTTCGGCCTGCGGACGCGACGCATATACCACCGTCACGTCGATGTCCCGGCAGTGTGCCGCCAGGTATCGGAACCACGGAGCCAGATACTGGACCGGATGCGTCTGCACGATCGTGAGCCGAATGGGCTTCATGCGGCGCACTGCTCCAGCACGCCTGCCAGCCGCCGTGCGAGCGCGCACGCCGAGGTCGGTTCGAGTGCCGTACGGTCCACCGCTTCCGGCGCATAACGCGGGTCCGCGGCGAACGCGCTGAGTTGCGCGCCGACGTCGTTCACGCACATCCGCACTCCGCGGTCGTCGTATGTCACGAGGCGGACCGTCGGCGGAGCACCGGCGCGGCGAAGCAGCGTCGTCGCGCTGCTGGCCTCGTGCATCAACGCAAGAATCGGCCGTTCGGCGACAAGGGCCGGAAACACTTTGCTTGGCGTGTAGTGGCGCTCGTGGCTGCCGAGCAGCAGCACGGCGTGCGATGCCTTCAAGACCCCGAGCGCATCGAAGTAGTCAAGACGCGGCGGGTGCTCGCTCACGGCGTCGGCCAGTCCGAATTCGGCGGCGATCGGCAGGACGCGTGGTGGTGCGTCCTCCGATCGCAGGTTGCTCGTACCGAAGAAGTGGAGTTGCAGCCGTCCGACGGCGGCGTTGCGTGAACGCTCGGCCGCCATCGCCTCGAGGAATACCCGTAGCGTGTCGAACCCGGCCGGCAGTAGCGTGCCGACGTACGACACGTGAATCGCATTCCGATCGTCGAACCACGTCGTGCGCCGCACGAACTGCAAGTCTCGGCTGTCCCACCCAATAGGCAGCTCCGCGGTCGCGTTCGGCGCCGCCGCTGGCGTTCGAGCGAGCGCTTGCTCGTACGTCGCGTGTGAGACGGCGGTCACGGCGTCGGCAGCACTCAGAGCGATCGGCTCGAGCCTCGTCGACAGCCACCGGCTCGCGCGACTCTTGAGATCGGGACGCCCTTCGGCGGCAGGACCGACCGATCGCCCCCACTCGCCGACCCACGGATCCTGGTAATCGAGCACGAAGGGCACGCCGAACTTCTGCTTCAGATATGGTCCGAGCAGCGCCGGGTACGTCGGATAGATCGTGATGAACACCGCGTCGAACTGCTCTTTCTCGAGCAGTGCCGTCGCCGCGCGCCTCAAGCCGGTATAGGCGCGCAGGCCGAGATCACCGATGCCGAGCCGCCTGCTGATCGCGACCGGCCAGGCGCGCGTCCGAATGACACGGATGTCGTCAGGCACGCTTGCCGCCAGTGCGGGATCGAGCGCGCCTTCGTAGTCGCCTGGGTCTACGGTGAGAACGGTGGGCTCCCATCCGTGCGCAGCCAGATGCGGAGCGAGGAGACGCACCCGATGCGTGCCGGCGGAGCTGTCGGGCGGAAAATGCGGGCTGATGATGAGAACGCGCCGCACTACCTGATGGCCTCGACGTACAGCGAATATGGTGCGTGGACGTCTCGATCCTGCGCGAGCGTCGCATCGTGCGACGAGCGATATGCGGCGCGCTGAATCTTCGTGAAGCCTGCCGCTCGCAGCCGATGCTCGAGCGTCTCGAAGTCGTAGGCCCAGCGGTGTTCGTGCCACTGGTGGAAGACGTGGTTGATGACGTCCATCCGGGTGGGCAGGTCCTCCGGGAACGGATTTGGCACCTCGAGATCCCAGAATCCAAGCAAATCGCCGCGGCAGTACGCCTGCAGGTAGCGCTCGCCGTCGGGCACGATGACACGCAGCACCCCGCCGGGCGCGAGCGCGCGGTGACAATTGGCCAGAAACGACGGCAGCTCCTCGCGCGTCTCCAGGTGCTCCACAAACTGCTCCGCCCGGATGCCGCGAGCCGCGCCGTCGCCAATCGGCAGGTCGCGTCGCGTGTCGCACGTGACCACCGACGGATCGCCGCTTCGCAAATCGAGGTTCACGAAGCCGGCGAGCACCTGCGGTCCGCAGGCGACGTTCACGTACACGCCGCGCATCGCACGCACTCGGCGCAGACGACTGCGCCGCCACGGCAGCACGGCGTTCTTCATCCGCACCAGAAACGCGGCGGTCTCATCGCGAAGGATGTCGAAGAGGAAGCGCGTGATCGGCAGGCGGGGAAAGAGCAATCGCCCCGCGCGCTGCTTGAGCGTCGGCGCCGGCCGCGCGTCAGTGACGTCCGTTGCTGCCTGCATGAATCAGCCGCCGGTAGAGAGCTTCGTAGTCGTCTGTAATCGCGCGTCCGCTGAAGCGGCGCTCGGCGTCGGCGCGGCACGCGGCACGATCGATCCGCGGCAGGCATCGAACGGCGTCGGCCATCTGATCGATCGTGTCGACCACGTACCCCGTGCGGCCGTGATCGATGCCTTCAGGTACGCCGCCGCGGCGAAACGCGATGACGGGCGTGCCGCACAGCATCGATTCTGGGAGAACCACCGGAAACGGCTCTTCCCACTCGATCGGCATCAGCATGGCCGCGGCGCCCCCAAGCAGCGCATCCTTCTGACCGTCGTCCACCGGGCCCACATACGTCACGAGTGAGCCGTCGATGTGCGGAGCGACCTGCTGCTCGAAGAAGCGCTGCTCGACTTCGACCGGCGAGATGTTGCCTGCGATGATGAGCCGGCGGTTGAGTCGTCTGGCAATCTTGATCGCCGTGTGCGGCCCCTTGCATCGATCGAGGCGGCCGAGAAACACGAGCGGTGCGCCTTTCGGATCGGTATCGGGCGCGAAGGTGTAGCGCGCCGGATCGGCGCAGTTGTAAATGACGCTCCACTCACCTCCGCCTGGGGCGCCCGTGTCGCGGATCGCAGCGCTCACCGCCGTGTAGTGGAGCCGCGTCGCGCCGAGGCGCGCCGCTTTTCGCATGTTGTCCGGATTGACGGTCCGCATGTAGGTCTGCACTTTCGGCACGTTCCAGCGGAACACCGCGGTCAGGTACGCAAGCCGGCCGAAGTTGTGGACGATGTCGAACCGGCCGTCGTCTCGGATGAATCGCGCGCTCAGCGCGATCGTGTTGCGGATGTTGCTCCACCGCGTCCACTCGCCTTCTTCGCCGAATGCCTCGAGCCTGGCGCGCGTGCCGGATCCCGGGCCGGCCCAGAGCGTCACCTGATGTCCGCGCTCGACGAGTGCGTCGGCGAGATCGGCGATGACACGCTCGATGCCGCCGTAGTGCCGCGGCGGCACGGCGATGAACGGATCCATGACGAGCAGGATGCGCATGATTCAGGCAGCGGCGGACACGGCGGCGAGCAGCGCGCCGCGATCGGCGGGATGCTCCCAATGCCATCGCCGCGCTGCCGCCTCGGATGCCGCACGGCGTGCACACCGGCGGAGCGCCGCGTTGACGGCGAGCGCGTCCAAGTGCCGGGCAAGCCCATCGACGTCGCCGCAGTCGTAGCCAAACGCGGCGTCTCCCAGGTCGCGCTCCAGCGCCTCCTGCGCCGGCGTCCGACTGAGGATCACGGGTGTGCCCGCCGCGATGTAGGTGAAGATCTTGTTCGCGAGATTCAGCCGGCGATTCACGACGACGGGCTCTTCGCACGACAGTCCCGCGTCGTACGGCGCGGCGAGCCGCACCATGTCGTCGGGGCCCGAGGCATCGTGGACGATGAGCCGCAGGTTCGGAGCGACGCCCGCCTGAAGACTTCGCAACGAGTCGAGATAGTGCTGAACGGGCGTGGCCCGGAGGTGCAACTCGATGGGATGACGGGCAGCTCCTGCGGCGCGGACGACGTCCTCCAGACCGCGGCCCTGGCCGAGCGTCTGGCTGAACCAGTACAAACGCAGCACGCCGTTCCAGCCGGGAATCGCATGCTCGTCGAGGATGCTGAACGTGTTGTGGATCGGCAGCGGCCTGACGCCGTGCATGTGCCGGTACGCGTCCGCGATCATCGGGCTGCCGGCCGTCGTAAAGGCGGCGCCGCTGATGACGTGGCGCTCGATTCGAGTGGCCAGCGCGTTCGTCAGCTCGCTGCCCGATCCGCCGTGCTCACCCGAATGAAAATCCTCGAAGTCGATGCCGTACGGCACGCCGAGCCGCGCCGCCGACTCGGCCACGGCGGCCAGCGCGCCCGTCGTGCCGCCGTAGATCAAGTCCGCCGGTTCGGCGACGGCCGCGTGAACGATCTCGTCGTGCATGCGGCTGTAGGCGCGAATCGCAATCGGCATCGGCACGTGCGACGGACCCACGAGGTTCGCAATGGCTTGCATCGCGCGGAAGCGCACGCCGGTCTTCACACGAAGGCCCGCGCCCGTGGCGCGGTCGTAGTCGACCGTCGTCCAGTCCCACTGCCTGGTCTCCCGAACGGCAGAATCGGCGGCCGTCGCCCAGGGCGTGCTTTTCGTGCTCACCACGCGCACGCGGTAGCCGGCCGATGCAAGCGCGTCGGCCGCCTTCAGCATCCGCGGACACGCCGAGACATGACCGGCGGTGACAACGGTGATGCGTTTGGCTCGAATCATCGCGGCCAGCTGTACGTAAGCCGATGCGCGAGCTCGGCGTCGGACAACCCGTCGAGCACCACGAAACGCGACCGCTCGAGCGGCGACTCCGACGGCGCGGCGAACGCGGGCCGCGTCGTGAACGCCGTGTCGATGCCCGCGTCGCGCAGAATCGACGTCGTCTCGCACGTGTAATCGATGCCCGGGCGGCCGTTCGGATATGCGAACGCGCGCACTTTCCTGCCGGTCCACGCTTCGATCGCCTGCAGGTTGTGCTGGATTTCTTTCCGCTGTTCGCAGGCCGAGGCTCGCGCGAGGATCGGATGGCGCGACGTATGGCCGCCGATTTCGATGCCGTCCATCTGGGCAAGCGCCGCCAGTTCGGCCGGCAGCATCAACGCGCGTGGATCGCCGTGAACCAGCGGCGCGCGCTCGGCGCACACGGTTTCCCACGTCTGGTAGTCGCGCGACTTCCACGCCTCGACCGCCTCCTCGCCGTCCCGCGCGGCGACCTGGTCGAACCAGAGCAGGCGCGACGACGGCATCGGGCCCGTGCAGACGAACACGACGGCGGGCAGCCGGTACGTCGCGAGAATCGGCGTCGCTTCCATCAGCACACTGCGATACCCGTCGTCGAACGTGATCAACACCGGCCGCCGGGGCAGCGGAGGTCCACCGTTCATCGCCGCGCGCCAGTCATCGAGCGAAATTGGATCGCAGCACTCGCGGATGAACCGGCAATGCGAATCGAACGTTTGCGCGGGAATGTGAAGGTAGTCAAACGGGAACCCAGGCTCAGCCCATTCGCCTCGAACGCCGTGGTAACAGAGCACGGCGACGCCGGGGAAGGCGTCACGCGCAAGAGCGCGCCGATAGTGTCCGGTCTTCAGCAGACCGTGTTTGGCGGCGATTGCGATAGAACCCATGGGTCGTTGGTCAATTCCGAGCCGTGTAGAGCGAGAGATAGTCGCGCGTCACGTCGCGCATCGTCCGGGGGATAGGCAGCCGCGTTCTCCACTGCGCGATGGTCGACGCGGGATTCCGCGCGATTTCCACGAGCGCGGCGGTCAACCGATCCACGTCCCCGGGCGGAAAGACGCGCGCGTTCACGCCGTCCTCGACCACCTCGGCGACACCGCCGGCGGACGCGGCGACGACCGGCACGCCGGCGGCCATGGCTTCGAGACCGACCGTCGGTCCGCCCTCGAGGCAGCGCGACGGACAACAGACGACGTCGTAGGTACGCAAAAGATCGAGCATCTCGCCCGGTCGAACGGCGTCCCCGACCGTGACGCGCGAATCGGACGCGACCATCTGCGCGACCCTGTGCTTTGTCTGTCGGTCGGCCGCTGTCTCTGCAGGCCCGCGAAACTCGAGACGTAACGGCACATCGGCCGGCATCCGCTGCATGGCGGCCGCGAGATCGAGTACGCCCTTGACGTCCTCGAAGCGGCCGACATATCCGACTGTCACGACGTCAGCAGTGGATCGCGAAACGCGCGGCTGAGACGGAATCACGTCGTCGCGAACGCCCAGCCGGTTGACGACGACTTTTTGTGGAGGCGCGCCATTCGCGCGCACGATGCCGGCGGCGTGTTCGGTCAGCACGACGAACGCGTCGACGGCGTCGAACATCGCGCGCTGCTTCTGGAGATTCCTGGCAATCAAATCGGTCATGCCCAACGCTGTACCGATCCGTCCGGGCATCGCGGCAGCCGCGCGACTCAACCCCGCCGGGACGTGCGACAGCGCCGCCCCAGCCAGTGCTGGAGCGCCCTTCTGTTGCAGCGCGCACTCCGCGCACCGCGAGGTCTCGACCACGCCGTCGCACAGCGTGTCGCCGCGCCACATCAGCGTGCCTCGCTGGCAGAGAAATCCGAGACTGCTCGCGTGGGTCGTCACGACGACGCGACTGCCGGCGTGTCGAGCGGCGCAGATTTCCTTGAGCCCGAGACCGGTGACGAACGTGTGCATGTGCACCACGTCGGCGCCGACCTCCGCCAGCCACTGATGAAAGTGTTGGGCGCCGCGCGTGGTCGCCTCGCCCTGCGCTTCGTCGCGGGTCGGCTCGACTGGAATCGGGTAGCGAAACACCTCGCATCCGTCGTGTTCGTAGATTCGAGGATGGTCCAAGCCGGCTTGCGGCGCCGCGATGAACACTTGATGGTCCTGCGCTTTGAGCTGCGCCGAAAGCGCCGCCACGTAGATCTCTGTGCCGCCGACGCTGTCGGGGTGATACCAGCCCGCGGCCTGCACGATCTTCATGCGGGCTTCCGGCACGACATCGTGACGAGCACCGGATATCGCGGATCGTGCACGCTCAATTCCTTGTCGGAGAGTTCCTCGAGTGCGACGCCGTACATTGCGGCGGCCGCGGCGAGACAGTTGCCGTGTCCGTCGACCGCCACGTCGCATCCCGCCCACTCGCGCGCGAGTGTCTTGCGCCAGCCGGCGGGCGACAGGCGCCAGTAGTCGTCCGCGTCGGAGATCAGCGGAAGCAGCGTGGGGGCCGACGCGAGCAGCGTGCCGCCCGGCTTCACCACGCGCAGTGCGGTGCGCAACACCGCCGACAAGTTCGCCACGTGCTGCAGCGTGTTCGGCAGCAGGAAGCAGTCGTAGCTGTCGCTCGGAATCTGCGGCGCGTCGGCCAAATCGCAGGTGTAAGAGGCGCTGAAGCGCGGATCGATATCGACCGTGTCGGAGACCGCGACGTCGTGTCCATACGTTCGCGTGTACGACGGCACCTGCACTTCGAGCACGCGACCGGTAATCCGAGCGCGGTTGGCGTCGAGGAACCGATGCAGGTAGAAGCGATCGATCGGCGTCCCCCGATCGAAACCAAAGTTCTGCGAAAGCGGAGAGGTGCGGCGAAGGTTGCCCCAGTGAGGAATCGGCAGACCTCGCAGGACGCAGCGCGAGAGCACCGTCAGGTGCGGCCCGAGCGCTCGTTTGATGCCCGCGCGCGCGGCAGCGCCCGACGTCACTTGTGAGCGACCTCGCTCTCGACAACTTCTGTCGCGAGCCACGCCGGCATCACGAATTCTCCCTGCGCGTCGAGCGGCGTGCCCGCAAACTTGCTTCGCCGCGGCGGACGCAGGTACTTGAACCACTCTCCAAGCGTCATCGACGACGCGTGAAGGCGAGCGCCGGCCAATCGCCAGTGCCCATGCCGGACATCCTGCAACAGTTTTCTCGCAAGCTTGTATGCCGCATTACGCCTGGCGTGCGCGCGCTCCTCGCTCGTCAGCGGGCAATCAGCACTGTCGAGTGCGTCCCAGAACCGGCGGAACAAGGGCAGCGCGTCGATTTGTCCCGATTCGGTCTGCAGATGCTGGCCGCCGTGAACGCGATACCAGAACAGATCGGCCGGCATCAGGACACACGCCGTCGTCTTGCACGCGTGCAGCCAGAACAAGACATCCGAGTGCGGCCCGAGCAGCGGAAATCCACCGAGCGATCGGAACACGTCGGCTCGGAAAATGGCGCACGCAGGCCCGCACATGAACAACCCGCCGCCGAAGAACTCACGCTGGTATGCCATGTGCGGCGTCAGCAACATCGGGCACGGACCACCAGGCCACGTATGGCCGGCCGACAAGCCAAAGCCGGCGCGGGGCTCCGCGCGCAGCATCGATGTCATGACTTCCAAGCAGTGCGGGTACATCACGTCGTCGGAATCGTGGAACTTCAACAGTCCGCCGCGCGAGATCTGCGCCGCGTGGTTGCGATTTTCGAACTGTCCCCGGTTCCGCTCGTTGCGAACGACGCGAATGCGGGTATCGCGTTTTTCGTACTCGCGTGCGACGTCGACAGTGCCGTCCGTCGAGCAGTCGTCGACGACCAGCAGTTCGAAGTCCGAAAAGCTCTGGCAGAGGACGCTTTCGATGCAGGCGCCGATGTAGGCCTCACGGTTATAGGACGTGACCAGCACGCTGACCTCGGGCCGGCCCATCATCGCGATTTCACTCGCAGGAGAGATCGCACGAGATGCACGACCGAGTTCGGCATCCAGGGCTGATCGAGCCGGCTGCCGTACTGCAGCGCGTCCGGGGGCAACGGTCGATACAGCTCCTCGTACCGCGCGTAGAGCGCCAGATAGTCGCGGGTGCGGACGCGGACGTCGAAGCGTTCGGCGACGAGTGAGCGGCCGCTGACGCTCATGCGCTCGAGCAGCGGACGATCGTTAGCCAGGTGCGCGATCGCTGAGGCAAAGCCGTCGACGTCGCCGACCTCGGGCAGCAAACCGTTCACGCCAGCCACCATCACATCGGGGACGCCGCTTCCGATGTTGCTCACCACGGGCACGAGACCCGCCCCCATTGCTTCGAGCAGCGCGACGGGCAGACCCTCCATGCGCGTCGGCAGCACGAACACGTCGTGGTCCGCGAGAATGTCGACGGTCTGCGCGTGCGCGAGTGTGCCTCGATAACGCACCCTCGACGATTCCGGCCACGCCGCGCGCAACTGTTCGCCGTGCTGTCCGTCGCCGACAATCGTCCACGCGACGTCGACGCGCATGTCGCGCAGGCGCGCGTCGATGGCGGGCAGGTCGAGCACCCCTTTCTGTCCGTGCTCGAGGCGTCCTGCGAAAATCAGCCGCAGCGGTCCAGGGGAAACCGTGCGCGTCCGGTGGGGTATCGGGATGCCGAACGGCATGTAGTAAATGTCGTCGGCCCGGTGCGGCAGGCGTGCGAGCAGCTGCTGATGGATGCGGCGGCTGATTGCCACGTACGCGTGCACGACGCGATCGTGTTTTGCTGCCAGGCCGTAGTAATAGTCGTCGTCGCCGTGCAGGATCAAAATGACCGCGCGGCCAACGTCGTAGACGCTCAGTGTCGCGAGATCGAGCAGGTCCGCGGGTACCACGACGCCGGGCCCGCGTGGAATCGCGCGGGCGACGCGCCGCATCACCGCGTGAAGGTTCTCGAGTGGCAGCGTGTACTCGACGGTCGTCTGGCTGTCGCAGCTGAGGGGCTGCGCGAAGCGGACGTCGGTGCTGAGATGATTGTGCGTGAGGACGGCGTGGCGGTCGAACGCGTCCACCTTGCCGTACTCGAGCAGATGGGCGACGACGTTCATCATTCCGCCCATCTTGTCCGGCAGGACGTACACGACGCTGGGGCGCTCTGTCACTCGCGCCACGCTCTCACAGTCATCGACCAGACGAGCGGCACGCCCGGAAACGGCGAGTCTGGTGCGGCCACCGGCGGACGCCAATGCTGCCCCAGCAAATCGTCGACCGAATACACGAACCCTGCTCGCGACAGACACTCGAAGACACGCGGCGATTGACGATCGGTCGCGTCGAACTCGTGCAGGTCCATCACGATCGCACCAACGCGATCGAGCACCGGCGCGCAGTCGTCCAGCACGGCGCCCTCGGCGCCTTCGATGTCGAGCTTCAGCAGATCGACCCTGTCCTCCGACAACACGTCGCGCAGGCGAAGGCTGGGGACGGTCACCGTCTTCACGGGTAGACCTTCGCCCGCGCCGGCGAGGCCGCCGATCATGCCCGAGTCGCTGCCTTCGGCGAGAAACGTCACGTTGCCGGTCGACGTCCACAGCGCGGCGTGCACGACGTCGACGTCAGAGGCGCCGTTGCGTTCGAGGTTCCGGCGCGTCATGGCGCAGAGATCGGGGTCGGCTTCGTACGCCGTAATTCGCGCGTTCGGATATTGGCGCTTGAAGAAGAGGCTCGCGGCGCCGATGTTCGCGCCGCAGTCGAGAATGCGCGGCGACGCGGTCGTCGCGTGGAACTCGAGGCCGCGATCCACGAAAATCTCGTGGAACTGCGGACAGAAGCTCAGAAGGTCGGCATATTCGATGTCGTAATCGAGCAGCGCGATCCGGCCGGGCGTCCGGCGGGGAACAGTCGCAGCCACCGACTCCGCATGCTGCCACGCCGCGACCTCCGGCGTTGGTTTCAACTGCCGTTTGATCGCGCCGGCGGCGCGACGCATGAACTTCAGCGTCGGATTCATCGGTGCAGAAGATGGCCCAGCACGCTCAGGCCCCACGGCCGCGTCCAATGCGCCACGCCGCGGCGCCAGTCGTTCCAGAGACGATCGGGCGCGTCACGAGTAATCCAACCGCCCTCAGCAAGCTGCTGGAGGCCGTCGCGTACCAGCGGCGCGAGGTCGCCGGTCATCCACCGCGCGAAGGGCAGCGTGAAGCCTTGTTTCGGGTGGTTCACGATTTCCGGCGGCAGCGGGCGCTCGAGCGATTCGTGCAGCAGCCGTTTGCCGCGCATCAAGTCCGGATGGCCGGCAAGACGCGGCCAGACTCGCGACAACAGCTCGTGATCGACGAACGGCACCCGCACTTCGAGCGCGTGTGCCATCGACATGACGTCGAGATCGCGGAGCAGCTGCGAGCCCAAATACATGCGCGTCTCGAGACGGGCGACGGCTGCGGCCGGACGCTCGTTGCGAGAAACCGGCGCAAGCAGCGCCTCTTCGGTATCGCGGACGGCCTCGGTGGCCTGACGCCAGTCCCCGTCGAGGAGCGCGGGACCCGCGATGGCGCGGACTTCATCGGGCAGCAGGAACCCGCGTTGGACGCGGTACGCCTCCGCAAAACTGCCGTTCGTTTCCGCGAAATGGCGCCACCGCGCCTGCAGCCGTTCGGGGACGACGAGGTCGGTCAGGGAGGCCACGGCCGGCCACAGCGGACCGGCGAGACGTTTGACGGCCATCGCACGCGGCAGGCGCGCGAACGACGGATAGCCTCCGAATAGTTCATCGCCGCCGGCGCCGGAGAGCACGGCTTTGATGCCGGTCGCGGCGACGGCGCGCGACACGTAGTACGAGTTGACGGCGTCGATCGTCGGTTGATCGAGCCGCGCCAGCACCGCCGGCAGGTCGCAGGCCACATCGCGGCTCGACACGCGCAATTCGTGATGCTGTGTGTGGAACGCCGTGGCGACGCTCGCGGCTCGTGCGGCTTCCGACGACTCGTCGTCGAACCCGACGGTGAATGTCTGCAGATTCGCGGCGCCGAGCGATGACGCGCACGACACGAGCGCGCCCGAATCGATGCCGCCGGACAGGAAGACGCCGACGGGCACATCGGCAACAAGGTGCGCTCGTACGCTGTCGCGGACAGCCTCGCCGACGTCGCTTCGAAACGCGTTCTCGGCATCGCCCGGCGCCGGGGCACCAACGTACGCGTTCCGCACGTCGGCAAACACTCCACGGGTCGTCGCCGAGCCGCCCGTACTCGTCCACTGCCGCCACGTGCCTGGCGGCAGCATTTCCACGCCCCGCGTCCACGTCAGCGGCGGAGGCACGCTGCCCCATTCGAGAAACGCCAGCACGCCGGCCGTCGACGGCGCCGGATCGACGAGATCCGCCGCGCGCAGCGCGCTCAGCTCGGACGCGAACGCCACGCGCGCGCCGTTCGCCGCGACGTACAGCGGCTTGATGCCGAACCGATCGCGCGCGAGCAGGAGCGAACGCTCCTTCCCGTCCCAGTACGCGAACGCAAACATCCCGCGCAAACGCGCGAGACATGCGGGTCCGTCAAGGGTGACCAGCCGGAGCAGAACTTCGGTGTCGCTGCCCGTCGCAAAGCGTTCGCCGCGCGACTCGAGCTCCGCCCGCAGCGCGCGATAGTTGTAGATCTCGCCGTTGAAGATGATGTGATGGCGGCCGTCGGGAGAGGACATCGGCTGTGCGCCGCCGGGGCCGGGATCGATGATGGCGAGACGCCGATGCACGAGCGCAACGGCGGGCGCGGCGGCCGCGGACGTCCATGTGCCGGCGCCGTCGGGACCGCGATGCGCGAGCGCGGCGTCCAGCCGACGCGCGAGTACGGAAACGTCAGAGGGACGTTCGTAGTCGACGACGCCGGCGATGCCGCACATCGAAGGGTTAGATGTTCGAGCTCAGAAGAATCGCTGATCGACGGTAATGGTGTCGCCAGGCTGCACCTTGTCGCCCAGCTTCAACGAGATTTCGATCGACTTGCCTTTGACGAAGCGCGTCACGTGGATGCGCCGATCCGATCCGCGATCGCTCAGGCCGCCGGCCATCGCGAGCGCCTGCTGCACCGTGATGCCGGGTTCGAAGACGTATGTGCCGGCGTTTTTGACCTGCCCGTAGATGAAGAAGGTCTGCGCCTTCGGGACGTGAATGAGATCGCCGTCCTGCAGCGCCACGTCGACGCCTTTACCAAGCTGCAGGTCCTTCCAGTTCACGTGCGTCACATCGGCATCGCGGCCTTCGGTCCCGGCCCGTCTGAGGTGCGCGATGGTCAACTCGTTGCTCGCTGCAGACGTCGGCGAGCCCGCAGCGGCGAGCGCCTCGAGCAGGGTCATCGCTCCGGACATGGGGAGCTTCCCTGGCGTGCGAACTTCCCCGCTGACGATCACGCTCTGGCTCTTGTACGACTCCACCTCGACGCGCACCTGAGGGTTCTTCAAGTACCCGTTCGCGAGCAGCGCGCGCACTCGCTCCTGGAGATCGACCGGCGTGGCACCCGCCGCGCGGACTCGCCCGATGTAGTCCATCGTGATCGAGCCGTCCGAATCGACCCGATAACTCTGCGACAGGCCCGGGTCGTCGGCGACCGTGATCTTGAGTTGATCCTGCGCTCCGATCTGATACGTGGTCAGCGTCGGATCGGCGGACGGCAACGTCGTCGCCACGCCCGACGCCTGCGCGAGCGCGACGGCGGCGAGCAGCGATATCAACACGTTCATGACAGTCTTCCGTTTCTTCGAGAGAGAGACACTACTCGGACGCCCGGGTCAGAGGAATGCCCAATTGACGCGCCTTTCGATAGAGGTTCGGACGCTGAATGCCGAGCGTTTCGGCGGCGTCGGCCATGCGCCAGCCGTGGTGCTGCAACACCGCTGAGATGTAATCGCGCTCGAAGCGCAGCCGCGCCTCGCGCAGCTGGCCCGACGGAGTGAAGCGAACCGGCGCGCGATCCAGATTCAGGGCTGGAAGCACATCTTCGATCTGAATCACGTCGTGGTTCGATTCCTTGGCGGCGCGCTCCACCACCGATTTCAGTTCGGCGACGTTGCCCGGCCAGGTCAGCGCGGCGAGCAATGCCAGGGCAGTCTGTGTGAACGCGCGCGGCGCGACCGCGTTGTCGGCGCACCAGTCGTCGAGAATCCTCGTTGCCAGGGCCGGCACGTCGTCCGGGCGCTCGCGCAGCTGCGGCAGGTCGATGCGCGACGCGGACAGCCGGCGATAGAGGTCGCTGCGAAACCGGTTCGCGTGCACTTCGGCCTCGAGGCCGGGTGCGGCGCTCGCGACAAAACGCAAGCTCGTGGGAACGGCCTGACCGTCGAGACGGACCTCGCCGTCACGGGCGACGCGGGCCAGCCGCGCCTGCACTGCGGCAGGCAGGTCGACGACGTCCTGCAGGAAGAGCGTTCCGCCGCTCGCCGAGGCAATCAGGCTGTCGCGCGAGACCCATTCGAGGTCCGACGGCACGTTGTCCGGCGTCGACCCGAAGAGCGCGTTGTCCAGACGGGCCGGATCGGAGGAGCACACGACGTGCACGAACGTCGCGGCCGGACGACGCGCGCGGTCGTGGATTTCTCGCGCGATGGACTCCACGTCGACGCCGCGTTCTGAGACGAGCAAAATTCCGCCGTCCACCTGCGCGGCCCGACGGATGAGTTCCTGGGTACGGACGATGGCAAGCGAGCGTCCCACGAGCTCGAGCGCAATGCTCGAGGACTTGACCAGCCGGGCGGTGCGCGCGTCGGCGAGCGTCATCGGATCGGCCATGACTGTTCCCTGTATTCCTGAAACGAGGTTGATACAGCTCCGCCCCGTGACTCACAAAAGCCAACGGGGCAGGCCGCAGCGAAAGCTGCGGCTTCACACGACACTGACTGACCTAATATGACTCTTTAGACACAACGTGTCAAGAGCGATACCTACGTCAGCCACGCGAGATACAGAAGGAAACGACGAGCGCCCACAGAGGCCTCGGGAGCCCTGGAGGCAAGTCCTTCTATTTCAGGCGTTTAGTGATTCGCGTCCGCCGGTCCAGTCGATTGAATTTATCGGTCGAATGACAGGTATCAATCAGGATTTCGGGGCGGTATCGGAAACGCCGCCCGACGAGGGGGGCGGGGGGTGATACGGATAGGAGCGGGGGCTGTTGAAGAAGCTATTGACGAGCATCCCAAGGCCGATGATGACCAGGAACCCGCCGATGCCGATGCTTTCACGCTCGACCCCGACGAACCAGAGCATCATCATCAGACCGAATCCGACGGACATCACCATGATGCCGCCGGCCCTGAAACGCGGGCCGACGGGGCGCTGTTGAAGGCGATCGACCGCTTCCATCCGGCGCTCGAAACCGCCAGGATCGGTTTCCGGCGGCGGCACCAGCCCGCGCTCGACCATCGCGATACGTTCGCGAATTTCAAGCTCGCGGATGCGCGCCTTCGAGATCGTCGAGATAATCGCGACCAGCATTCCGCCCGCGATCGCGACGATCGGAATAATAAACGGCGAAAACGCCCATCCCTCGAACATCACCATCCTCCGCTATTCCTGAACTGGAAAGATTAGACTTGGCGCTTCCTAGAATTGTTTCAGCGTGTCCGAATGAAACATTTTGACGCGCCGGCCCTTCTAATGCATCACGGCTGATGGAGCCCGTCCGCGAGCGCGAGCTCGTCGATCGCTGCCGCCGCGACGAACCGGGCGCTTTTGAGGAACTCGTCGATCAGTTCAAGAATCTGGTGTTCGCCTTGATTGCCCGCACCGTCCCCGATCGATCGCGCGCCGAGGATCTCGCACAGGACGTGTTCCTGCGGATCCATCGCGGTCTTCCCTACTTCCGCGGCGAAGCGCGGCTCTCGACCTGGATCTACCGCATCGTCGTGAACGTGTGCTCGGAGGAGCGAAGCGAGCAGCACACGCGCGGCACCGTGAAGCACGTGTCACTCGACGATCCCGAGTCGCGCGTGGCGGCGCCGTCGACGGTGGATCGCCGGTTCGGCGACTTCGAGCTGCGCGACCGGCTGGAGAAAGCCATCCAGCAGCTGCCCGCGCAGTATCGGATTCTCATCGCGGGACACTACTTGCAGGGACTGCAGTACGACGATCTGGCGGACGCGATGAATCTGCCGCTCGGCACGGTAAAAACACAGTTGCATCGCGCGAAGCGACAGCTACGCGAACTGCTCCAGGGCGAATTGAAATGACGTCCGATCCGATGTGTGCCCGGCTGGCGGACGCAATCGACGCAATTGCCGCGGGAGAAGTGACGCCCGACCCGGCCGAGGCCGCGCATCTTTTGGGTTGTGCGTCGTGCCGTAGCGCGCTCGAACAGGCGCGGCAGCTCGAGCAACTGCTCCGCGCGCGGACGCCGCCGGTGCCGCCTCCCGGATTCACGTCGCGAACGATGCAGGCCGTGCGGAAGGCCGGATGGCGGCGGGAGCAGATCGTCGACTGGGTGTTCAACGCCGCGCTGATCGCCGCCGCGCTGCTCGTCGCGGTTGGCCTCTGGGCCGCAGTGCAGCACAGCGGGCTGTCGTCGCTGTCGCGCGACGCGTTCGGCATCTTCACCGGCGGCGCCACGACGTTCGCCCAGAAGGTGACGCCGACGCTGCCGCTGTACGCCGGCGCTACCGGCCTGCTCGTCGTCGCGCTTGGTCTCTGGTGGTGGGCGTCTGACGCTGCGTTATGATCTTCGACAGGTGCCAGCCAAACCGCTGTTGAAATGGGCCGGCGGAAAACGCCAGTTGCTGCCTGTGCTGCGCCGTTTCTATCCAGCCGATTTCGGACGCTACATCGAGCCATTCGTCGGAAGCGGCGCCGTGTTCTTCGATCTCTACAACGCCGGACGTCTGCAGGGCAAAGACGTCGTCCTGATCGACTCGAACGCAGACTTGATCGGTTGTTACGAAGCCGTCCGTGACGCGCCTGACGATGTCGCCTCGGCGCTCGACGCGCTGGCGGACGCACACGCCGCGCATGGACGCGACCATTACTACGACGTGCGCGATCGTCGATTCAACCCGCTGCGCGATCGCGAGCGGCAGGCGGACGGGCGCATCGCATACTCGCCCGAACTGGCGGCGATGCTGATTTACCTGAATCGAACGGGTTTCAACGGCCTGTTCCGGCTGAATTCACGCGGGGCGTTCAACGTTCCCGCCGGACGGTACGAGAAGCCGAGGATTTCCGATCGCGAGCGCCTTTTTCGCGTCGCCGAAGCGCTCGCTTCACCGGGAGTCCGCTTGATTGTGGGCTCGTTCGAGCTCGCGCTCGGTCACGCGCATCGCGGCGACTTTCTCTACTTCGATCCGCCGTACGCACCGCTGAGCACGACCGCACGGTTCACGTCGTATACGAGCCGTCCCTTCGGGACCGCGGACCAACGTCGTCTTCAGCAAGTCGTGGTGACGCTGGTGCGTCGCGGCTGCCACGTCGTCGTCAGCAACTCGACGGCGGCCGAAATCGAGCAGCTCTACGATCGCAACTCGGAAGCACGCGCTGCGGGACTACAGGCGCATCGCGCGAACGCGCGACGGTCGGTCAACAGCAATGCGAAGCGGCGCGGACCAATCGCGGAGTATCTGATTACCAACGTCGCGGGTACGTGACGATCTACGCGCCGGGCAGCCAGACGAGGCGGCGGCAGCCTGGGCACGCATACGCCATGCGCAAGTCGCCGTCGAACGACACGTAGCCGCCGTGTCCGAGCGTCGCGCACTCGGGACAGATCGCCGAGGTGTTCGCCTCGATCGTCGCCACACGGAGCTGTCGCCCAGTGGTGGGGCAGGGAATTGTCAGCGGCGGGAGCGCTTCGCGAAGCACTCGAGGGCGGCCGTCGCCGCTGTCGAATCGGAACAATCCGTGGAAGTCTGAAGGCACGGTCGGCCGCGGATAGTAGCATGCGGTCTGCGGCACCGCAATATATAGCGTGATAATCTGACGTCAACCTCCGAGAGTTCGCGCGAAAGTGGCGGAACTGGCAGACGCGCCGGACTTAGGATCCGGTGGCCGAAAGGCCATGAGAGTTCGAGTCTCTCCTTTCGCACTCCTTCGCTCGCCTCGCGATTCACCTGCGAGCTTCGGAGCACAAGCACTCCTTCCGACGCGGACGTGTCCACCGTACCTCGGGTAGTGCGTGCCGAGCAGAGGTGGAGGTATGCTGGGAAGATTGCACAATGAAAGCAGAGATCACCGACATCAACGACACCCGCAAGGATCTCAAGGTCGAAATCCCGACCGACATCGTCAATGAGGGGATCGACCGCATCGCGCGCAGCTACTCGAAGCGCGCGCGCGTGCCTGGCTTTCGTCCCGGCAAAGCGCCCGCGCGAATCATCAAGCAACGCTACAAGAGCGAGATCCTGCACGATCTGATGAACGACCTGATTCCGCGCGCCGTCGACGATGCGCTTCGAGAGCGAGGGATGGAGGCGGTTGACACGCCAGACATCCGGGACGTGAACGTCGAGGAGAACCAGCCGCTGACGTTCACCGCGTCCTTCGATACCGTGCCGCCCTTCGAGACCGGCGACTATGCCGGACTCTCTCTGCACCGGGCGTCGAATGCCGTCTCCGACGACGCCGTGGACATCGCGATGCAGCGGCTTCGCGACCGCGCGGCCCGTTTCGAGCCGGTGGACGATCGCGGCGTCGAGCACGGCGACACCGTCACCGTCGATCTCGAACGCAAGGACGCACAAGGCCAGACCGATTCGCACAAGGATGTGGCGATCGAACTCGGCGGAAAAGCCAACCCGCCCGGTCTCGACGAACAGATGCTGGGGCTGACGGCCGGCGCGGCGAAAACGTTCACGCTGCACTACCCGGCCGACTATGCGATCAGCGAGCTGGCGAACCAGGACGTCGAGTACAGCGTGACCGTCAAATCGGTGAAGCGCCGCATTCTGCCGGAACTGGACGACGAGTTTGCGAAAGACCTGGGCGACTTCGAGAACCTTGCGGCGCTGCGCGCCCGGGTGCGCGAAGACCTCGAGCACGAAGCGAAGCACGCCGCCGAGCGCGACTTGCGGAGCGAGCTGATGCAGCAGATTGCGAAGCGGCTGCCCTTCGAGGTGCCGGCGGCGCTGGTCGAGCGCGAACTCGATCGCCGGCTCGAGGACTTCGCCCGTCGGATGATGGAGCAAGGCGTCGACCCCCGTGAGGCGGGGATCGACTGGCAGGCGTTCAGGCAGAGCCAGCGCGATGCGGCGGTGGAAGCCGCGGCAAGTGCGCTCTATCTGGACCAACTGTCGCGCCAGGAGCGCATCGACGCGACGTCGGATGAGATCGAACAGGAAGTCGCGCGCTACGCGGAGCGCACGGGACGCACGCCGGCCGCGGTTCGCGCGGCGCTTGAAAAGGAACAGGGTCTGTCGCGCGTCGCGGCCGGGATCAGGCGAGAGAAGTCGGTCGAGTTCCTGCTGTCGCGCGCGACGATCGCCGGATGATTCCGTGATAGAGTGAGGGCAATCAAACGCGACAACCCTCAGCGCGTTTTCCCCGACAACAGCACGTCTATGTGTTTGCGAGAAGGCGGTTGGTGAACCGGTGAACGATCATCAATACCAGCAGCTCATCCCGATGGTAGTCGAGCAGACGAACCGCGGCGAGCGTGCCTACGACATCTACTCGCGCCTGCTCAAGGACAGCATCATCTTCATCGGAACGCCCATCGATGATCAGATCGCGAATCTTGTCATCGCGCAGATGCTGTTTCTCGAAGCGGAAGATCCCGACAAAGACATCATGCTGTATATCAACAGCCCCGGCGGGTCGATTACGGCCGGGCTGGCGATCTACGACACCATGCAGTTCATCAAACCCGACGTGCAGACCATCTGCATCGGGCAGGCCGCGTCGATGGCCGCCGTGCTGCTCGCGGCCGGCTCGAAGGGCAAGCGCTACTCACTCCCAAATTCACGGATCGTCATTCACCAACCTTTGATCATGGGCTCTGGAATTGCGGGCCAAGCGACCGATATTGATATTGCGGCGAAAGAGATCCTGCGGATGAGGGAGCGGCTCAACGACATCCTCGTCACCACGACCGGCCAGCCTCTCAAGCGTATCCAGGATGACACGGATCGTGACTACATCATGTCGGCAGACCAGGGCAAGGAATACGGTATTATTGACGATGTCATCCGGAAGAGGGCGTAGGTAACCGCGTGTAGCGCAGGCCTTTAGGCCTGCCGACGGCGGGCCTGAAGGTCCGCACTACACCAGGAATCAGCATGGTGAAGAAGGCCGGCGAGACGGAAGTCCTGCGATGTTCGTTCTGCAACAAAGATCAGAACGACGTGCGAAAGCTCATCGCGGGTCCCACGGTGTTTATCTGCGACGAGTGTGTCGAGGTCTGTAACGACATCATCGCGGACGACAACCGCTTCGAGAATCGCGGGGCGCGGTCGTCGCTCCCTACCCCTCAGGAAATCAAGAAGTTCCTCGACGAGTACGTCATCGGCCAGGAACGGACCAAGAAGAAGCTCGCCGTCGCGGTGTACAACCACTACAAGCGGATTGAAATTCAGAAGCAGCCGCGCAGCCGCAACGACATCGAGCTCACGAAATCGAACATCCTGCTGATCGGGCCGACGGGCACCGGCAAGACCCTGCTCGCGCAGACGCTGGCCAAGCTGCTGTCGGTCCCTTTCACGATCGTCGACGCGACAACGCTCACCGAGGCCGGCTACGTCGGCGAGGACGTCGAGAACATCATCCTCAAGCTGCTGCAGGCGGCCGGCGGCGACATCGAGAAGTGCCAGCAGGGCATCATCTACATCGACGAGGTCGACAAGATCTGCCGCAAGGACGAGAACCCGTCCATCACGCGCGACGTGTCGGGCGAGGGCGTCCAGCAGGCGCTGCTCAAAATCCTGGAAGGCACGGTCGCCAACGTGCCGCCGCAAGGCGGACGCAAGCATCCGCACCAGGAGTTCTTCCAGGTCGACACGAGCAACATCCTCTTCATCTGCGGCGGTGCCTTCGTCGGTCTCGACAAGGCCATCGAACGGCGCGTCGGCAAGAAGACGCTCGGCTTCAAGGCGGACGTGAAGTCCATCGCGCGCCGCGACATCGGCGCCACCCTCGAGCAGCTCGAGCCGCAGGACCTTATCAAGTATGGGTTGATTCCCGAGTTCGTCGGGCGCCTGCCGGTCGTCGGCACGCTGCACGAGCTCGACAAACCGGCGCTCATCCAGATTCTCACGCAGCCGCGCAACGCCATCACGCGGCAGTACATGAAGCTCTTCGAGTACGAGAACGTGAAGCTGCGCTTCACCGACGACGCGCTCGAGGCGATTGCCGAATCGGCGCTCGAACGCAAGATCGGCGCGCGCGGCCTGCGCATGATCATCGAAGACCTGATGCTCGATTTGATGTATCAGGTCCCGAATCAGAAGAAGCTGCGCGAGGTGACGATTACTCGTGAGGTCGTGACCGCGAAGGACAAACCCATCACGCTGATTGAGAAAGCTGGTTAGGTAGCCCTTGGAACCATCCCTGGAAGTCTACGAAACCCTTCCCATCGTCCCGCTCCGGGACGTGGTCGTCTTCCCGCACATGATGATGCCGTTCGTGATCGGACGGCCGTCGTCGACGCGCGCGCTCGAGCACGCGCTGATGAAGGACAAGCGTATCTTCCTCGCGGCGCAGCACGACGCGTCGGTCGACGATCCGCGTCCGGAAGACATCTACACGATGGGCTGCGTCGCCAACGTCGTCCAGAGCCTGAAGCTGCCCGACGGCAACATCAAGGTGCTGGTCGAAGGCGTCGATCGGGCGCGCGCCGTCGAGTGGAAGGAAGACAAGGGGTTCTACCGTGTCGTCGTGAAGGTGCTCCCGAAGCAGCGCGAGGCGAGCAGCGAAGCCGAAGGCACGATGAGCCGTGTCGTGTCGCTCTTCGAGCAATACGTCAAGCTGTCGAACAACCTCCACTACGACGCCATGGTCGCCGCCGTGCGCGTGGACGATCCCGGGAAGCTCGCGGACACGATCGCCGCGCACCTGGTCGTCGGCGTCGACGAGAAGCAGAACCTGCTCGAAATCATCGCGCCGCTCGAGCGTCTCAACCGCATCGCCGGCATTCTCGAAATCGAGGTCGACAAACTCCAGGTCGATCGCCGCATCCAGTCTCGCGTCAAGAAGCAGATGGAGAAGGCGCAGAAGGAGTACTACCTCAACGAGAAGATGAAGGCGATCCAGAAGGAACTGGGTCGCAAGGACGAGAAGGGCAACGAGGTCGACGATCTGAAGAAGAAGATCGAAACGGCCAAGATGCCGAAGGACGTGGAAGAGAAGGCGATTCAGGAGCTGAAGCGACTCGAAGCGATGCCGCCGATGTCGGCCGAAGCGACCGTGTCTCGTAACTACCTCGACTGGCTCATCGCGGTGCCGTGGCACAAGAAGACGCGCGAGAGCCGCGACCTGAAGCGCGCCGAAGAAATCCTGAACGAAGATCACTACGGGCTCGAGAAGATCAAAGACCGCATCCTCGAGTTCCTCGCCGTTCGTGCGCTCGTGAAGAAGCCGAAGGCGACGATCCTCACCTTCTCCGGACCTCCGGGAGTCGGCAAGACCTCGCTCGCCAAGTCGATCGCGCGCGCGATGAACCGCAAGTTCGTGCGGCTGTCGCTCGGCGGCGTCCGCGACGAAGCCGAAATCCGCGGCCATCGCCGCACCTACATCGGCGCGTTCCCCGGCCAGATCATCCAGATGATGAAGAAGGCCGGCTCGATGAACCCGGTGTTCCTGCTCGACGAAGTCGACAAGATGTCGATGGACTTCCGCGGCGACCCGTCGGCTGCGCTGCTCGAAGTGCTCGACCCCGAGCAGAACAGCACGTTCCTCGATCATTACCTCGACGTCGAATACGACCTGTCGAACGTCATGTTCATCTGCACGGCGAACGTGCTCCATACGATCCCGCAGGCGCTGCGCGACCGCATGGAAGTGCTGCAGCTTGCCGGCTACACCGAGCTCGAGAAGATCGAGATCGCCAAGAAGTTCCTCGCGCCCAAGGCCGTCGAAGGCGCCGGGCTCACGAAAGACAACATCACCTTCACCGACGAAGCGATTCAGGCCGTCATCCAGCGCTACACGCGCGAGGCCGGCGTTCGCAGCCTCGAACGCGAGGTCTCGTCGATCTGCCGCAAGGTCGCGCGCAAGGTCGTCGTCGAAGGCACGAAGTTCAGCGAAGAGATCACGCCCGAAAAAGTGACGCAGTATCTCGGCGTCCCGCGCTTCCGCAACACCATGGCGGAAGAGTCGAACGAGATCGGCGTGGCCACCGGCCTCGCGTGGACGGAAGTCGGCGGCGAAATCCTCGTCACCGAAGCGACCCTCATGCCCGGCAAGGGCCACCTGACGCTCACCGGCAAGCTGGGCGACGTGATGCAGGAATCGGCGCAGGCGGCGATGAGCTACGTGCGCTCCAAGGCCGACGAATTCGGCATCCCGAAAGACTTCAACAAGCGGACCGACGTCCACGTGCACGTGCCGGAAGGCGCGATCCCGAAGGACGGCCCCTCCGCCGGCATCACGCTCGCCACAGCGCTCGTCTCCGCGCTGGCGCGTGTGCCGATCCGAAAAGACGTCGCCATGACCGGCGAAATCACGCTGCGCGGGAAGGTTCTTCCCATCGGCGGCGTGAAAGAGAAGGTCCTGGCCGCACACCGCGCCGGGGTGAAAAACATCATCCTGCCGAAGGACAACGAAAAGGACCTGGCGGACATCCCGAAGAACGTGCTCGACACGCTCGATGTCTACATGGTCCAGACGATGGACGAGGTCCTCAAGATCGCGCTGGCGGAACCACTCGCCGGCCGGCTCCCTGCCGAATCGCAGGCCGAGCCGGTTGAGACCGTCACCGACGACACGATTACTCACTAAGGAAACCTTGGCAGGACGGGCGGGATAGGCAGGAAAGGCAGGAACCACGACCATCCTGCCCTTCCCGCCCATCCTGCCCGTTCAGCCGTGAAGATCGAGGCCAGTTTCGTTCGGAGCGCCGCCAGCGCTAGCGATCTGCCGCGCGAGAAACTGGCCGAGATCGCTCTGGTGGGCCGTTCGAACGTCGGCAAATCGAGTCTGATCAACGCGTTGATCCGGCAGACGCTGGCGCGGACGAGCGCAGACCCCGGCAAGACGCGGCTCGCGAACGTGTATCGCGTCGCGCGCGGAAGTGCGCCGGCGATACACCTCGTCGATCTCCCTGGTTACGGGTACGCACGCGGGCTGCGGGCTGACGGCAAAGGGCTCACGGCGCAGCCTGGGTTCGACGAGATCGCGCGAGCGGTGTTCGACCGGAATCCGGCAGCGTTATTGCTCGTCGACAGCAGACATCCCGGACTCGAAAGCGATCGAGCAGCGTGGGAATGGGTTTCCGGCATGGCGTCCGACGGCGCCGTGGTGGCGACCAAGATCGACAAACTCGCGCGCGGCGAACGGATCCGCGCGTTGAGGCAACTTGAATCCGTGTACGGCGCCGTCCTGCCGGTTTCGGCAACGACGGGCGAAGGAATGGACGAACTGTGGAATCTGATCGACAGGCTGGCGACGCCAACACACCGCAACAACAACCGCAGCAGCAACAGCCGGCCGCGCCAAAAACCAACGGCGCCGCCGCTTCGCCGCCGGAGAAGATAGAGCGCATCGAGCTCGCGACGCTCAAGGACATGAGCGTCGGCGCGCTCACGAAAGTCGCCAAGCAGCTCGACGTCCCTGGCGTCGGCGGACTGCGGAAGCAGGAGCTGATTTTCGAAATCCTGAAGGCGCGCGCCGAGAAGAGCGGACTGATTTTCTCGGAAGGCGTCCTCGAGGTGCTGCCCGACGGCTTTGGCTTCCTTCGCGCGCCCGACTACAACTACCTGCCGGGCCCCGACGACATCTACGTCTCCCCTTCGCAGATTCGCAAGTTCGACCTGCACACCGGCGACACGGTGTCGGGACAGATTCGTCCGCCGAAGGACGGCGAGCGGTACTTCGCGCTGATTAAAGTGGAGGCGGTGAACTTCGAACCGCCCGAGAAGGCGCGCGAGAAGGTGTTCTTCGAAAACCTGACGCCGCTGTACCCGCAGCAGCACATCAAGCTCGAGACGAACGGCGAGAACCTGTCAGGTCGCGTGCTCGACCTGATGATTCCGATCGGCAAAGGCCAGCGCGGCCTCATCGTCGCCCCGCCGCGAACCGGCAAGACGATGCTGATGCAGAGCGTCGCGAACAGCATCACGCAGAATCATCCCGAGGTGTACCTGATCGTGCTGCTCATCGACGAGCGGCCCGAAGAAGTGACCGACATGCAGCGATCGGTGCGCGGCGAAGTCATCTCGTCGACCTTCGATGAGCCGGCGCAGCGCCACGTGCAGGTCGCCGAGATGGTGATCGAAAAGGCCAAGCGCCTCGTCGAGCACAAGAAAGACGTCGTCATCCTGCTCGATTCGATCACGCGTCTCGCGAGGGCCTACAACACGATCGTGCCTCCGTCAGGCAAGGTGCTCTCAGGCGGCGTGGACAGCAACGCCCTGCAACGTCCGAAGCGCTTCTTTGGCGCGGCTCGCAATATCGAAGAAGGCGGGTCGCTGACCATCATCTCAACGGCGCTCGTGGACACCGGCTCGCGCATGGACGAAGTGATCTTCGAAGAGTTCAAGGGCACAGGCAACCTCGAAATCCATCTCGATCGCAAGCTCACCGACCGGCGCGTCTTTCCGTCGATCGACATCCAGAAGAGCGGCACGCGCAAGGAGGAACTGCTCCTCCCGAAAGAGGATCTCAATCGCGTGTGGGTGCTGCGCAAGGTGCTGACGCCGCTGTCGCCGGTCGAGGCGATGGAGCTGCTGCTGTCACGGATGGGCAAGACCAAGACGAATCAGGATTTCCTCGCCTCGATGTCCAACGGAAAATCCTAGGCCCAGCGCGATGCGGACGCGGCGATTCGGCCGGACCGGCTGGCCGGTCTCTGAAGTCGGCTACGGCATGTGGGGCATGGGCGGATGGTCGGGCTCCGACGATGACGAATCGCTGGGCTCACTTCATCGCGCCATCGAACTCGGCTGCAACTTCTTCGACACGGCATGGGTGTACGGCAACGGCCGGAGCGAAAAGCTGCTCGGCGCGACATTGAAGTCGCACCCGACTCAGAAACTGATCGTCGCGACGAAGATCCCGCCGAAGAACATGCGCTGGCCTGCGCGCGACAGTTACCGCGTCGAAGACACCTATCCGGCCGATCACATTCGTGCTTTCACGGAGAAGAGCCTCGAGAACCTTGGCGTGGAGGCGATCGACCTGCAGCAGTTCCACGTCTGGAGCGACGTGTGGGCCGACGACGACGGCTGGAAGCGCGCCATCGACGATCTGCGGACGTCCGGCCTGGTTCGCGCGGTCGGCATCAGCATCAATCGGTGGGAGCCGGCGAACGTGATTCGCGCGCTCGACACGGGTCTGATTGACGCCGTGCAAGTCGTCTACAACATCTTCGACCAGGCGCCGGAGGACGAGCTGTTCCCGTATTGCCAGGCGCACGACATCGCCGTCATCGCGCGGGTGCCGTTCGACGAGGGGAGCCTCACCGGCACGCTCAGCGCGGATTCGAAGTGGCCTGAGGGAGACTTCCGCAATCTCTATTTCACACCACAGACGCTGCCCGAAACGCTCGAGCGCGTCGATCGCCTGGAGCAGCTCGTGCCGAGCGGAATGGATTTGCCGGAGCTCGCCCTGCGCTTCATCCTCGCGAATCCGGCCGTCAGTACCGTGATCCCTGGAATGCGTAGGAGGGTGAACGTCGAGCGCAACCTTTCGGTCAGCGACGGCGAAGCGCTTCCTCCGCGGCTGATGGACGCCCTTCGCGCCCATCGCTGGGACCGCGAGTCGACCCTCTCTCCGTGAAACGCGCTACAATAGGGGTTTCCAGGACCAAGCAAGGAGCTCGCTGTGAGAGAAGGAATCCACCCGAAATACCACGAGGTCGAGGCGCGCTGCGCGTGCGGCAACCGCTTCAAGACGCGATCGACCAAGCCCGAGCTGCATCTCGAGATCTGCGCCGCGTGCCATCCGTTTTTCACCGGCAAGCAAAAGCTCATCGACACTGAAGGCCGCGTCGAGCGGTTCACGAAGAAGTTCGGCGCCCAAACGGCCGAGAGCCGCAAGAAGGCGGCGAAGAGCGCGAAGAAGCCTGCCGCCGCGACCAGATAACGAAACCCGTGCCATGCGGGCGATCGCGCTGGGTCTCGGCGCGATCTGCCTGCTGGCGTTCGTCCGCACGTCCCTCACGCTCGTCCGTCACATCCCGCTCAACTGGAACGAAGGCTGGAACGCGTACCACACGGCGGATGTCGCCGCCGGACGGCCGCTCTATCCCGATCCCTCGACCGCGACGTTCTTCACCAATTACCCGCCGCTGTCCTTCTACGTGATCGCGCCGATCGGCCGTGCGCTCGGCGATCACATGATGGCCGGACGCCTCGTCGCATTCGCGTCGCTCCTTGCGTGGCTCGCGCTGGTCGCGGTCGTCGCGCGGCGGCTCCGGTGCTCGTGGACGTCGTCCGCGTTCGGCGCGCTGGTGCTGGCAGCCGGTCTGTTCGTCTTCAGCGACTTCTACGTCGGCGTCAACGACCCGCAGATGCTCGGCCACGCGCTGCAGATGTTCGGTGTCGTGCTGCTGGTGTCCCGCCCGCGCACGACGACAACGGTCGCGGCGTGTGCGCTGCTGTTCACAGCGGGCGTGCTGGTGAAGAACAATCTGATCGTGCTGCCGCTCGCGACCACAACGTGGCTGTGGTTCGACGATCGCCGCACCGCCCGTCGTTTGATCGTGTTCGGTGCCGTCGCCGGCGTCGCCGCGGCACTGTTCTGCGTCGGCGTCTTCGGTGTGCAGATCGCGGCGCACGTGTTCTCGCCGCGGGGCTGGGCGTTGTCAAAGGCCGTCTCGATGGGAGGCGAATGGCTCGTCCGCATGGTCCTGCCTCTGGTCGTCGTCGCCTGGCTCGCGTCGCGCGCCGGTGGTGATGGCGGCGTTGCGTTCGCGGTGATTTACGCCGCGACGGCGATCGCGGCGGGAATTGGCTTCGCAGCGGGCGACGGCGTGTTCTGGAACACGATGTTCGAAGCCGAGTGCGCGCTTGCGCTCGTCGCCGCGGTCGCGACGGATCGCGCGCCACGGCGCGTCGCTGTCGCGCTCGCGTTTCTCGTCGCGCCCGCGCTGGCCCTGGCTCTCCGCGCCTCCATCCACTGGCTCTCACCGCGTTTCTGGTTCGATCCGCGCTGGTCGGAGGCGGCGACGGCCGCGGCGGACATCGACTTCGTGCGGCGCCACACGGGCCCCGTGCTCTGTGAAGACATGGCGCTCTGCTACTGGGCCGGCAAGCCGAACGAAGCGGACTTCTTCAACCTCCACGAACGGCTCCGCCACGAGCCGTGGCGCGTCGATTCACTCGTGCGCCGGCTGAACAACCGCGAGTTCAGCGTGGCGGACGTTCAGGACGACGACCGCAATCTGGGACCGCAGTTCGCGGACGCGCTCAAACGCAATTACCGCATTGACCACGAGAGCCAATGGGGCGTGTTCTGGGTACCGAAATAGTGAGCCGTGCAAACGGCTCCAGGCGTTAGCCACGAAGACACGAAGTCACGAAGTCACGAAGTCACGAAGCCGCACGAGGCAAAACTTGTACAAGTCATTTCGTGTGTCTTCGTGTGTTTCGTGACGTCGCGGCTGACGCTACGACAAGAGCGGCCTGGATTCCGCGGCGGATAGTTTCCGCTCGATGCGATTGAGCCGCTGGCGCGCGGCCGCCTTCAGCGACTCCCGATGCTGCCTGTGCGAGACGTCCAGGTTCTTTTCAGCAAACAGCCGTGCCGACTCGAGATCGCGGCGCCGGTGCTCGTGATGGATCGCCAGTGCTTCAATCGCCTCGCGTTCGACCGACGACGGACAGCCGGACTCGAGCAATGCCGTCCAGCAGCGTGCCGCGTCGTCGAACCGCCGCGCGCGGCGATACGCGAGCGCCAGCGCGCGCAGCGCGTCGGTCGCCACGAACGACGCGCGCCGGCTGCGTGACGTCGCCGCCAGCGTAACGGCACGCTCGAACGCCTCGATGGCGCGGGCGTCGACGCGCGCCCGCGCGTAGACGTGGCCCAGCGCGAGCGCCTCGCGTGCGTTTTCCGCATAGTCGGGTCCGCCGCGGACGATCTCGAGGAGCCTGGCTGTCAGTCCCGCGAGCGACACGAGATCGAGGCGGTTGTGCTCGAACACGTCGACAAGCGGACGCGCGTCGCCCGAGCGCACGAACTGGAAGTAGCGCGCCGGAATCTCGTAGCCCGATACGTCGCCGTCCCGCCACGCACCCAGCACCTGCTGCTCGAGCACGACGAGCGAGCAGTCGTCTTCCTTCCAGAACCGCCTCGCCGGATGCAGCACGTCGATGTGCGCCCGCCGCGACGGCGTCCAGTCGATCCGATGGAACAGATACCGGGTTTCGAGGAGCGGGGCGTCGAACGACTTTCCGTTGAAGCTGACGATCGCGCCCGCGCGCCCGAGATCCTCGGCCACCGCAGCGAGCATCGCCCGCTCGTCCGAGTAGCGCGCGAGCAAATACTGCCGGGTCGTGAGCGATCCGTCGTCTTCGAACCAGGCGCAGCCGATGAGGAACGCCTGCGTGCCCGCGCCGCCGCTCAATCCGGTCGTCTCGAGATCGAAGAACACGAACGGAGGGCGCGCGTCGGCGCCGCCGCACACGAGCGGCGCGTCGGCCGCCGCTGTGTCGAGCCGATCGGCGAGCTCGCCAACCGTCGCGCGTCCGTACTTCTTCGACGCCGGCAGCCGGCGCTCGACGATGAAACAGTGGCCATACCATCGGCCTTCGAGCAGCGTCTCGAGATCCCCGTCTGTCGCCCGCACCGCGGGCGCCGCGCGCTCGACCACGTCGGCGCGGTTGGGGGTGATGATGCCGCGGAGTCGATCGGCCAGCGAGCTCACGCGGTTTTCACCGCCTCGAGGGCAGGCGCCAACAACAAGTCAAGAATTCTCAGCGCGGCGGTTTTCGCGAGGGGTCCGGTGTTTCCAATCGGACCCACACACCCCGGACACCCGCTCTCGCATTCGCAAGTCGCAATGAGCGTGCGCGTAGCGTGCAGCAGCTCTTCGTGCATGCGGAAGAGCGGCGCGCTGAAGCCAATCCCGCCGGGATAGTTGTCGTAGATGAAGATCCTCGCCGCGGTGACACTCGGCGCGGGGTTCTCGCTCGTGTCGTCGCTGTCGATCGAGATCCCGATGTCGTGGCGATCGCACATCAGCAGCAGCTGCACGACCTGGCGCATCGCGAAGGACAGCCCGACGACGCCGTCGCGCCGATCGTCGGCCGCGTACGGCAGTACGCCCATGACCGTTTCGGGAATCGTGAGGCAATACGACGTCGTGTGCATCTGCTGCTCTGGCAGATCGAGCTCACCAGATCCCACGTTCTCGTTCGTGTAGAACTTGATCTTCTTGAAGCCGACCACGCGCGAGACGACGTGCACCTCGCCATGAGAGGCCGCCCCCTCTTGCGCGAAGGTGTCCAGGCTCGTCACTCGGGTGTAGGTGATCGCGTCGGTGTAGTAGTCGCAGGACACTTCACGGACGTACGCCTTGCGCCCTTCGAAGTCGAACCGCTCGACCTGGAACAGCTTGCCCTCGACGATGTAGATGGCCTTGGGATGGAGCGTCGCCGGACCGCTGGTGAAATCGGTTTCGCCGATCACGCGGCTGTCGTCGGTCGTGTCGACCACGACGAAGTTGTCCGACGACACTGAACGAAGGCTCACGGCGTCGGCGGGATACGACTCGTTCGTCCACATCCAGCGCGCATGCTCGTCGCCGGCCTCGCCCGACAGGTGCACCAGCCCTTGTTCCGCCAGCAGCGACAAAATCTCCTGTACGTCGTGCCGGCCGAACGACTCGGCCGCCGTGAACGGCAGCTCGAACGCCGCGCATTTGATGTGGTCGACGAGGATGTGCAGGTTATCGGGGTCGATCAGGGCGCGCTCGGGCGACGCGTCGAAGAAATACGACGGGTTGCGCACGACGAACTGATCGAGCGGTGCGCTGCTCGCGACCATGACGGCCGCCGACCGGCCCGCGCGGCGCCCGGCGCGGCCCGCACGCTGCCACGTGGCCGCAATCGTTCCCGGATACCCGGCCATCACGCTCACATCGAGCGCGCCGATGTCGATCCCGAGCTCGAGCGCGTTCGTCGACACCACCGCTCGAACGGCACCTTCGCGCAGTCCCTTTTCAATTTCGCGCCGCCGCAGTGGCAAATACCCACCGCGATAGCCGCGAATCCGCTCCGGACCGCCGGGGACGTCGTCGAAGTCGTGCTTGAGATATGTCGTGAGAATCTCCGTCGTCAACCGGCTCTGGGCGAACACGATCAGCTGCAGGTTTCGCTTCAGGAACTCCGACGCGATGCGCCGCGTTTCGCCCAGATAGGATCGCCGGATGCCGAGCTGCTGGTTGACGATCGGCGGGTTCACGAATACGAAGAATTTCTCGCCGCGAGGCGCGCCGCTCTTCTCGACGAGCTCGAACGGCTGCTCGGTGAGCCGTTCCGCCAGCTCGCGCGGGTTGGCTATCGTGGCCGACGAGCAGACAAACGTCGGATTCGACCCGTAGTGCCGGCAGATGCGCTGCAGCCGGCGCAGAACGTTGCACAAGTGGCTGCCGAACACGCCGCGGTATGCGTGCAGTTCGTCGACGACGACGAACTTCAGGTTCTCGAAGAGCTTCGCCCACCGCGGATGATGCGGCAGGATGCCCGAGTGCACCATGTCGGGATTGCTGAGGACGATGTGGGCGCGCGAGCGGATCGTTCGGCGCGCGTCCTGCGGCGTGTCGCCGTCGTAGGTGAACGCGCCGATCGACTCGCCCGTCGCCGCATCGATGGTCTCGCACAGCGTCTGCAGCTCCGCCAGCTGATCCTGCGCGAGCGCTTTGGTCGGAAAGAGATAGAGCGCGCGGCTCGCCGGGTCCTGCAGAATGGCATTCAGCACCGGCGCGTTGTAGCAGAGCGTCTTTCCTGAAGCGGTCGGCGTGACGACCACGACGCTGCGGCCGGCAAGCGCGTGACCGATCGCCTCCGCCTGGTGAGTGTAAAGCTCGGTGATGCCGCGCGCGCCGAGCGCGCGCACGAGGCGCCCGTCGAGCGCGTCCGGAAACGGTGCGAACTGTGCGGGCACGGCCGGCAGCCGGCGAACGGCGGTGACGTGGTTATCCGGCGTGTCCGGTCGATCGGCGGGGAGCCCCGGCGCCAGCCGATCGAGTGCCTGTTCGAGTGCGGCCCCACGGCTTCGCTCGGGGCCAGCGGCGCGTTGAAGGCCGGCTGACATGGCGCGCATCGTACCAGCGCGTCCTGAGGCGATCAAGAGGCGAAACGGACTTTAGTCGGTCGGGGACTTCCGCTGACGTGTGGGCATCGTCGTCGGCAGCGTGCGGTTACGCTCCTCACGATTGACGATGGTGTGCTCGGAGTGGAGCGGGGCGATCTCCATGCGACTCGACACAGCGTCGAAGCGCAGATCGAGGCGACAGACGTGGCAGCGATAGGCCGCTGTCGGACTCGGACGACTTTCCCCGGGGTCGTGTCGGATCTCTGTGCGGCAGGCTGGGCAGCGCCAGGGCATCAAGGGGTCCTAAGGTCTCCTGCGGACTTTTTTATAGCAGGGCGCGATGAGCATGGTCAATAGAGCCAGCGGCGATCGAAGGCTGCCGAGAACGCTCGGCTTCTGGAGCACGCTCGCCCTCGTTGTCGGCATCACCGTCGGCTCGGGTATTTTTCGGGCGCCGGCGGCAATCGCGCGACTTGTGCCGAGTCCGCTTGGAATCCTGGGGCTGTGGGCGGCCGGGGGCCTCCTTTCTCTATGCGGAGCGCTGTCGTTTGCCGAACTCGGCGGCATGCTGCCGGAAGCGGGCGGGTTTTACGCCTGGCTCCGCGAGGCCTGGGGACGACCGGTCGCGTTCACATTCGGGTGGTCGGAGTTGGTGCTGATTCGCGCCAGCGCACTTGGCGGCATGGCGATCGTCTTCGGCGAATACGCGCTGCGGACCTTCGGCGTCGACCCGGTCGCGCATGACGTGGCGGCGCGGGCGATTGCGGCCGCTCTGATCGCGTTCGCGGCGGCGGCAAACATCCTTGGCGCCGCGCTCGGCGCCCGCATTGTCGCCGTGTCGACGGCGGCAAAATTTTCCGCGTTGGCGCTGCTCGTGGTGGCTGCGGCCGCGCTTGGCCACGCGCACGGCGCCAGCGGCGCACATCTCGTCGCGTCGCCGGTGGGGGCGCACGTGAGCGCGGGCAGCATCGGCCTGGCGCTCGCTGGTGTGCTGTGGACGTACGACGGGTTCGGCGACGTGTCGTTCAACGGCGGCGAAGTCGCCGAGCCGGGACGGAATCTGCCGCGAGCGATCGTGCTCGGCACTGTTGCGGTCGTGCTGCTCTACCTCGCGACCAACGCCGCCTACCACTACGTCCTGCCTGTGGACGACGTCGCTCGTTCGCCGCTGGTGGCGGCCGACGTGATGCACGCGCTCTTCGGCCGTGCGGGAGTCGTGGCCGTGTCGGCGTTCGTGATGATGTCGTCGTTCAGCGCGGTGAACGGCGCGATGCTCGCGGCGCCGCGCGTCTTCTTCGCGATGGCCGGCGACGGGCTGCTGTTTCGTCCGCTGGCTCGAGTGCATCCCCGATACAGAACGCCGTACGTCGCCGTCGCGCTTTCAGCTGTGCTCGGAATGGCACTGGTGATGAGCAGGAGCTTCGAATCGCTCGCAAGCACGTTTGTGCTCGCCGCGTGGCCGTTTTACGCACTGAGTGTGGCGGGGCTCATGCGTCTGCGACGCACGCGTGCGGATCTCGCGCGGCCGTACCGCGTCGCCGGTTATCCGTGGGTGCCGTCAATTTTCGTCAGTGGCGTCGTCTGGTTTGTGATCAACGCGCTCGTCAGCGATCCGATCGCGACGATCGTCACGCTCGCGCTCGTCGCGATCGGTGTACCGATCTACTTTTTTTCGCGCACGCGTGCTGAATTTCGTTGACGTACTTCGGATCGTACTGTTACGTTGCGAATCAGCGGCCGATAACATCGGCGAGGAGACGTTTGAAGATGAATGCAAACGAGCCGCGGGTGCGGCGCAGAGGTTTCTTCCTTCACTCGAGCGACGGTGAAGCGGAAGTCGGAGAGCACGAGAACCCCGAAGGTTTTGCCGTCAGAACGCGTATCGCCCGTTCCCCAGCCCCCAGACAACTTGCCAGCACAGGAAGACACGTTCGCGCAGTCGCCGAGGCCGCGCGAGCTGATGAAGGACGTCCCCAGATCAGATCTGGGAGCGTGACTGGCAGCCGTCAACGGGCACACTTGCCCCGCTGATCCAACTCGCCCGAGGCGAACAGAGGAACGCGACGACCGCCCCGACCTCTTCGGGGCGGCCAAACCTCCCAAACGGCAGCTCCCGCTTCACGAAGTCGGCAATTCCGGCAGGATCGTCCTTCTGCCGCCGATCCCACGAGCCTCCAGCAAACAGAATCGACCCTGGCGCCACGCTGTTGACGCGAATGTTGTCCTTCGCGAGCTGCTGAGCCATCGACTTGGCGAGGCTGATCTCGGCGGCTTTTACCGCGTTGTATGTCATCCGGCCGCCCGATTCGCGGCCCCAGATGGATGCGATCATCACGATCGCGCCGCCGCCGCGCTGCCACATGTGTGGAATCGCCATGCGCGACGCGCGAATCGCCGGAAAGAGGGTCTGGTCGAAAGCGTCCTGCCAGTCCCCGTCGGTCGTGTCGACAATCGTGCCGCCCTTGGCGAGCCCGACGTTGTTGACGAGGATGTCCAGCCCGCCAAACGTCTCGACGGTCCGCATGATGACGTCGGCGACGCCCTTATCGGTCGCGACGTCGGCCTGGATCGCGAGCAGACGGCTCGAGCTTCCTGGCACGATCGAGCGCAGTTCGGCGACGGCTGCCGCGATGCCGTCCTCGCCGCGGGCACAAATCGTCACGCTGCACCCCTCAGCCAACAGCGCCTTCGCCGACGCGAACCCCAGGCCGCGCGTCGAGCCGGTCACAATCGCGATCTTGCCCGTCAGTTCGAGGTCCATCTTTTTTCAATGCGCGTGGGGGCCCACTCCCACGCGGAACTTACGCTGATGCCTCGCCTCGGATTTGCTTGTCCTCGGCCTGTCCTGCCCGTCCCGCCATCCTGCCTCGTCAAACACGCTTATCGAGAAACCGACCCAGCGCCTCGTTGAAGGCGGCGGGCTGCTCCATGTTCGACATGTGCCCCGCTCCTTGAACCACCTCGAGCTCAGAACCGGGGATATCGCGATGCATCTGCTGGCTGAGCGGCGGAGGCGTAATCGCGTCCTGGTCGCCGACGATGATGAGCGTCGGAATGCGAATGGTTCCGAGCATCGGCGTCGAGTCGGGCCGTGTCATGAGCGCCTCGAGCGCGCCCGCAATAGCCTCCACCGAGTTGGTCGTGATCTGCTGCCGCAGATTCTCGACGACGGCCGGGTTGCCCCTTTCCAGCACAGTGGGATCCGAAGCTTGGAATTCACGTGACTTGAAGTCGCG
>JADMIO011472194.1_pt1 | contig 92000 bp, 77 predicted proteins | sample 8958161 | NCBI WGS metagenome assembly JADMIO01 (sample SAMN16585339, study PRJNA669376) | soil metagenome | isolation source: Crop rotation soil | place: USA: Cullars Rotation, Alabama | collected 2011
GTCCGCTACCCGCCGACCCGGCTCCCGTACACCGCGACTCTGGCAATGGCGCGCATGTTCATGCTGCCCGGCGCCACGTATGTGGATCCGGAGTTCAGCTGGAAATATGAGATCGGTCCCGCGGGAACGACGTTCGTGAACGGCAACGCGCTCGGCCCCGAATATAACGGCACCATCTGGATCGGCTCGGCGCGCAGCTTCCAGCAAGTGGGCAACAACGGCGGGAGTCTCTACCGTTTCAGGATGACTGCCGATCGGATGCATGTCGACGTGAGCGCCGACCCGCGGCTGGCGGATCACGTCGCGGACAATCTGTTTAGCCCTACGAAGTTCGAGGGCACGGAGAGCGAGACGCTGCAGATCGGCCGCGGCTTTGGCATCACGCCGGACATCGAGCAGGGCCCGGACGGCAACCTTTATGTCGTTTCGAACACGGACAACACGATCTACAAAATCAGCCGCGTACCAGCGGCCGCGGAGAAGGATCGGAAGGAAGGGAGGCAATGATCATGAGAAAGCTACTGCAAACAGCATGGTGCGCCGCGTTGCTCGTGCTCGCGTGTGGGCATGGCGCGCAGGCGCAGCAATTGATCACGAATGGCGGGTTTGAAGCGGGCTTTGCTAATTGGACGCGCGCGGATCAGATCGGAAGCGAGAGCACATGGCTAATCCAAACCGGCACGACGACTCCAGTGAACGCCTTTACCGTTCCGGCGCCCACAGCCGGGACTAACGCCGCCATGACCGATGCCATGGGTCCCGGCACGCACGTCCTTTACCAGGACTTCACCGTTCCGTTAACGATGAGCGTCGCGACATTCCAGTTCGACCTCTACATCAACAATCATGCGAGCGCGTTCTTCTCGCCGGGCTCGCTCGATTTCTCGACGCCCACCCTCAACCAGCAATTCCGCGTCGACATCATCTCGACGTCCGCGGATCCGTTCAGTGTCAGCGTGGCCGATGTGCTGATGAATCTTTATCAGACCGCGGTGGGCGATCCGCTGGTGTCGGGCTACACAACGATCACGAGGGACCTGACGTCGTTCTTCGGCGCGCATCTCGGGCAAACGTTGCGGTTGCGTTTTGCCGAGGTGGACAATGTGAACTTCTTCAACGTCGGCGTGGATCGTGTCACCCTCGCGGTTCCGGAACCGGCCAGCATCAGCATGGTTCTCCTCGGTCTCGGCTTGCTCGGAGCGACGCTCGTTAGGCGCGCGCGGCTCAACGGTCGCTCATCGCCTTGAAACGCGCGCACCGAAACTTAGCCGCGGGGTTGACGGCGTTGGTCCTCGTCCTCTGCGTTCTGCGCAGCGATGCGATCGGCTTCGGCCAGCAGGATACGTTTCAGGACGGGACTGTGATGGGTTGGCAGGAAGGCGGGTCGTCGCCGAATCCGCCAACGAACATTCCGACCGGCGGTCCCGGCGGGACGGCCGATGCCTACCTCGAGAACATCTCCGCCGGCGGGGCCGGCGCGGGCGCGAAGATGACGATGTTCAATCTCGACCAATGGACGGGCAACTACCGCGCGGCCCAGGTAGATCGCATCACCGTCCAAATGGCGAACTTCGGTGCCACCACCTTGCACATGCGTGTCGGGATCCGCGGCAGCGATGGCATCACCGTTTTCGCCTCGACCAATCCGGCGATCCTGCCGCCTGATGGCATCTGGCGCTCGGTCGATTTTGATCTCGATTCGTCCAGCCTAACGAGTGTGGGCGGGCCCGGCACAATCGAACAGGTGCTGGACAACATCGTGGAAGTTCGGCTCGTTTCCGCGATCGGCGGACCTGCGTTCATGGGCGACCCGATCGCGGCAACGCTGGGCGTGGATAACATCGTCGGCCACGACATCGCACAGCGCGTCCTGCACATCACGCAGCTGAGCTTCGTGGGGAGTGCACCGCGCGTGCCCCGGATTCGTTTCACGACAATTGCCGGCGGCAACTTGAGCGTGCAGCGCAAGAACAGCCTCTCGGACGCAAGTTGGGTTCCGCTGCCGAATGGGTTCATCGCCGGCAACGGCCGCGAAATGGAAGTGGATGATCTCGAGCCGGGCGCCGCTAGCCAGCCCAAGCGCATGTATCGCGTCGTACTGCTGCCGCCGATCTGATTCGCGCCGCCAAGGCGACGCACGGCTGGGCGCCGCTACGAACTACCGATCAGCACACCCGCGGCCACCACGAGCGCGCCGCCAAGGACAACTTGGAACGTGGCGCGCGGCCACGGCGTTTCCATGTAGTGATGCTGAATCCACGTGATGGCGAGCAGCTCGAAGATCACCACCGCTGCGGCTACAAAAGTCGCCGTCCAGAACGAGGAGATGAGATAAGGCAGCGCGTGGCCGAGTCCACCTAACGTCGTCATGATTCCCGAAGCGAATCCGCGCTTCACCGGCGAGCCGCGGCCGGAGATCTTGCCATCATCGTGCGCGGCCTCGGTGAAGCCCATGGAGATGCCCGCGCCAACCGAAGCCGACAAACCGACCAGGAACGTCTTCCACGTGTCATGGGTCGCGAAGGCCGAGGCGAAAATCGGCGCCATGGTTGAGACGGAGCCGTCCATCAAACCAGCGAGTCCGGGTTGAACGATCGTGAGGATGAACTGGCGTCGCTCGGCGGTGGCTTCCTCTTTCTTCGCGTCCTCAGGCAGGTGCTTTAGGTCGAGCCGTCGCGCGAGCGACTCGTGGACCGCCTCTTCTGATGCGAGATCGCCGAGCAGTTTTCGGATGCCGACATCGCTACTGCGTTTCGCGGCCTCGCGATAGAAGCGTTCCGCCTGCACTTCCATCGCCTCGGCTTGGGCGCGGACTTTCTCGATCCCGAGCGGGCGCACCAGCCAGTCAGGTTTGCGCTCGAAATAGCCGCGCACGTGTTCGCGGCGAATGAGCGGAATGCGTTCGCCAAATCGCTGCCGATGCAGCTCGATCAATCGCGCGCGATGCCCGTCCTCCTCCACCGCCATTTCCTCGAAGACCTTCGCCGATTGTGGATACTGATCCGCCAGCCCATCGGCATACGCGCGATAAATCCGCGCATCATCTTCTTCGGAAGAAATCGCCAGCGCGAGGATCTCCTGTTCGGTCAGCGAATCAAATGATCGCCGGCCCCAGCCAAAAACGCGCGAAAGCATGACGCCTTAACCTGTAGAGCCTTTGCCGCCGCGCCGCCGCTTTTTTCACGCGACGGAGGAATCTTCAGTCACGCGCCGCCATGACTGCGCACGTCAGGATTAATCCAGATGTAGGCGCAGGATGCGATCGATCTCGGCGATGGTCTGCGGAAGCTCGCAGGAGCTGTGCGGCCCGGGCACGATGCACTCGGACTTAGCTCCATCGAGGTGTGAGCTCCAGTAAGAAACGACGCCGTCGGTGCTGTTGGGTGAATTGCCTTTGCCGCGGTCACCGATGATGGAGTGGAACGGCACGGTCACCGCGCTGCGGTTGACTACTTTCAAGGCGGGATTGCTCGGCGAAAGTCCGGCCACGCTGGTGGGAAGGCGGTCGTTGCCAGTCAGCTGCACGAGTTCGGCGTTGGTGATGGAGTCCTTCATCGCGTTAGCCAGCGTAAAGGGCAGCGTGATGAGGCTGATGGTGAAACGGCCAATACCGCCGAGTGCCATCTGACTGCCGTGGTGAGGCGTGCAGACAAAGATAGCTCGGCCGACCCGAGGATTGGCGTGGAAGACCATGGCGCGACTGACCAGGCTATCGGGTGAATTGCGATCGAGGACAGCCTTAGCGCTAGGACCCAGAATCTGGCCCCACGCGGCCCGCGTGACAGTAGAGACCTGCATGCGGGAAAGCATGCCGCCCATGCTATGGCCAACGAGGACGTAAGGCCGATGGTTAGGGTATAGCTTGTCTACTGCGGCTAGCTCTTCCCGTAATCTAAGAGCGGAGTAGAGAATCGGGTTACCGGTCGGATAGGCAAAGACCCAGAACTGGTAACGCTCTCGTACCTTGGGATCGCTTTGCAGGCCGTTGATGGTTTGCATCCAGGTGAAAGGCGTCGAGGCCAGGCCATGGACAAAGACAACCGGGATGCGCTCGGAATCATAAGGCTGAAGGAAGTATAAGCCGGTCGTGTCCATGTATTCAGCCGAGCGTAAGGTTCCCATGACCCCTCGGAGTAAAAGGCTGGATGGGGGCCGGTAGTAGGCAAAGGGCGCCGAAAAATCAGCCTCTAGCGGGCGCACTTCGCCCTGGACTTTGGCCACCGGCTGTCGCGCCGGCTCGCGCAGCGCAAGCGTCGCGTCGTCGCCGTGGAAGTCGAGCGTAGCCGTCACCGCCGCAGTCATCCCACCTTTTGTGGCGAAACGTTCCCGCGGAGTAAGAGCGCGTATGCCGATCAATGGTCCGCCTACGCCGCGCTGCGTGATTCTTTTCCGGACTATCTTCCCTTTGGTCGTCCTGGCATCCTGAAAGGAAGTGAAGCGCTCCGGAGCCCAAGTACCTCGTTCCGGCGGCTGAAGGCGCAGATGATAGGTTTGGTTCTCACCGGCGAGCGTCAGTGGGTGATTCCACAGGCGCCCAGCTTCAGCGGAGCGGAGCAGGATAGCTAATTCTGCGGCCGCGGAGTTGTAGATTTCGCGCGATGGAGCTGACTGGAGTTTGGAATCCGGTCCAGGCGCAGTCAGTGCGGCCGCCTCGAGGTAATCACCCGCTCTGCGTTCCAGTGGGATTTGCGGCGACCGGGCGTTCCGAAGCATTCGTGCCGCGACGAGGTCTTCTGGCCTCCCCGCGGGCTGAGTTGCACAGCTGGTGAGTAGCGCAACAAAGGTAGCCGCCGCGATTGATCGAATCGTCGGTCTTACTACTTCAGGATTCGTTCTCATGGGGCGCGAGACGCTGCATGAATCGAAACCAACCGGGCAATCAACACCGCGACGTAAAGCAGGCCTGTTACCGCCTCCATCGCGGCGAGCATCTTGGCACCATTCGAAACCGGCGTTATGTCGCCATAACCTACCGTGCACAGCGTGATAAAGCTAAAGTAGAAGCCGTTAAATCCTTTGATGGTCGGAGTTCCTGCGGAGGCGACGTTGAACGCGAAAGCTCCGGGGTTCAGTTCGCCCACCATCCAATAGGCGCAGGTCCAGGCGAGACCGAGCAGCAGATAGGCCGAGATGCTGGCGCAGAGCACTTCTGTGTCGACTACCGGCGCGCGGAGGACAAATGCCAGCAGATGCCAGATGACATAGACGAGCAGGACGATCCCCCACCCCAGAAAAATGTCGGCGGAAAACTGATCTGGCCAGAAGTGATTAGCCCATCGCGCGATCAGGGTCGGTGCTGCCAGCAACAATGCTATCCACAAGGCTGTTCCACGGCCTCTGATCGCCAGCACAGCGGAGAGAAGCACAATGGTTAGCAGAATCGATTCGATTAAGTCCCCGGCTTTGACCTGATCGACAAACGGAAAGGTGAGAAAGAGGAGGCCGAGCGCGGAAAGAAGCTCGATCGCGGAAAAGCGTCGCTGACGCGCGTTTGCGGCGTGGCCGCCTCTCATCGAAGAACCCGACGGCAACGCAGCTTCTCGCCGGAGTTCGCCCATTTCGCCAGCATCTCGCGGCCGCCTATCCACAGTGATGAGACGTTGCTCGGACGCTTGGAGGTTTCGCCAGGCCAACCTAAAACTACTTGAGCGGGCCAGGGCTCGCCTTTTCTTGTACGGCGATACCGCGCCTGGCCAACTCCTGTTGCAACAGCGGCGACATTTGACCGGAAAGGACAACCGCGATCGGCTTCCTCTCGCCTGATTCGCTCGCTAACTTCTCTACCGCGTCGAGAACGGAAGCCGCACCCGCAGTCCAACCGGCGTAGTCCCATTGAAAGGCCAGGACAACCGTTCCGTCCTTCGCGATCGCCACGGGTAGGTCTCCGATCATGGCCAGGCGGGCCAGTGGCTTCGAATGCTGGTGGATTTCGCTGAGGAGACCGGCCGTCTCGACACAAAAGAGAGCATCGGATTCGCTGGAGCTTTGTGCGGCGGCGGATTGGATGAAAGCGCTGCGATTAGCTACGCCCGCAAGCGATTTGAGATTGGCGGTGAACACCGTGGCTTGGGTCGGAGTGAAGGCGCCGCTGCTGCAAATGCGATTCGCGTCTTCCGCCCGCGCCCCCATGCCCCGCAATGCCGCGCGGTTGTAGTCCCTTAGCTCTGCTGGGGTCTTTTCGGTGAGAAGCTTATCTATGCCACCGCTGAGCTTAGTTACGGACAAAGCTGCTCCAACCGGTCCGCTGATTGGGAAGGTAACTGCACTGAAAGCAAAGCCGCCCGCCCATGAAGCCCATGCAATGTCATCCAGCTGCTTCTGGATAACCGTGTTCGAGCTGTAGGGATCGATGCCCATGCTCACGGCAATCCTCCGCTTCGCGTTCGAGTAGCCGATCATCTGCTGCATCTTGCTCCCTTCCGGGTCCTCGCCTGATTGCTTCTTGCCGACATTTTTGATGCTCTGGCCGGCCTTGCCCATGAACTTCATGACGCCTTTCGGGACGTTTGAGATCGCCTTGGCGGGATCCTTCACGAGGTTCTTGGCCGAATTGAGGGTGCCCTTCGCCGCCGCGCCAAGCGCCTTCTTGAATTCTTCCCCGCGCGAGACGTCTTCAAGCTGCGCGATGGCGTACACTTCGCGAATGCGCTGCATCAGCATTTCGTTGCCTTCAGCGTGGAAGACGCCGTAGTCCGAGTCGACTACGTATTCATTGGCGCCAGAAGCGGTCGGCACGTTTTCCCGCACACTATGATGCGGACCCCGTAGCAACTCCGGCTTGATGATTTCGCTCGCCTTGAGCTCCGGCAGTTCCTCAAAAGTGCCGGCCGCATCAGATTCAGTGACGTCCTGGGCGAAGGAACAAAGCGAGGCGCCCAGGACAACGGCCGCACCCGCAAGTAACGATCGCGTCCGCACTACTCGCTCGGTGGAGTAGCGTTCTCTTCGCCCTCCCCTTCTGCCGGCCAATCGTCGTCGGTGGGAGTCCAGGTCTTATCGGGATTGAACAGCTCCATCGCCTTGAACTGTTTCTCCGTATCAGGGCCGAGGTCCTTTTCATAGACAACGCCAGCCGGTCCAACGATAAACGTCTTAACTCCGGTCACGCGATACTCAGCCGGCGCCGCGGCGAGGGCGAAGCCACCGATCATGGCTCCTTCGACCATGAAGTCCATCTGCCCCATTGGAGCCGCCGGTCCCTGTCCTTTCAAGACCTTGAAGTAGTAACCATGGAAGGGCTCATTCTTGGAGTAGCCCTGCTCGAGCGCCTTGGCTACCGTCTCTCCGACTGGACCATCCCAGCTCCCATCAGCTTTCTGCCAGGCCAGTCCGTCCTGTTTGCCGGGAGAGCTGATGATCTTCTGGGCATACTGGTTAACCTTGGCATCGTCGTGCTTGGTTAGCGCATATTCCGCCTGGGCCTCGACGAAGCCACGGCAAACCGCAATCGCGTCCAGCTCGTTAGCGCCGACCCGGCGATTCAGGATCTCCTGGCGACCCACCTTGGTGTCGAAGATCCATTTGCCCTTCTGTTTAACGAGCGGAATCGGCAGTTCGAACCCGTCGTTACCGACTGTAACGATGGCCAGGCTTGAGTTCACCCCGGCTGACTCACCCACGTTCAGCTTCTCCTTTGCCTTGGCCGCAAAGGCTGTGGCGCGTTGCTTATCTCCCACCGTGTCCTCTGAAGTAACCAAGTCCTCACTCTCGGGCCCGAGGATTTGTTTCAGCGCAGGCACGTCAAAACTCTCCGCCGCTGCCACCAGGCTCTCGGCTGCTTGCTGCGGGGTATCAAATTGCTTCTGAGCCATCGCCGGTGCTGCGGCCTCCTTAGCCGGAGCTGCCTGCAAGCCTGCCAGGCTTAGCAAGGCAAGAGGCGCGAACACGAGGAGCTTCATTAAACTGATCCTGTTTACTTTTGAGTTCATAGGTTCTTCTCCAAGGTTGATGCTGTTACCTCCGGCGACCGCCGCCTCCTCGTCCTCCGCCACCGCCGCGGAAGCCACCACCACCCCCGCCACCACGGAAGCCTCCGCCGCCCATGCTATGACCGCCTCTCATGCTACTGGAGCGAGAAAAGCCTGAACCGCCGCCGCGGCCGCCATACGAACTCCCGCCGAAGGCGCTGCCACCACCCCGCGAACCGAGGGAGCTGCTGCCGCGAGAGCTACTTGGGCGCGAGGTGTAGCTACCGCCGGATGAACGTCCCGCACCGGAGGTAAAGCTTCCGCCGAAGTCACCGGACGAGACTGAGCGATTGCCGATAGAGTTACCGCCGGCCGGGCGCGTGGATGGCCGTGAGCCGCCAGCGCCACCAGGTCTACCGGCACCGCCTACACCACCGGGCTTACCCGCGCCGCCTGCTCCGCCAATTCCACCCGCTCCGCCAACACCACCGGCGCCGCCGATCCCTCCAACGCCGCCGGCGCCACCGGGTTTACCTACTCCGCCCACACCTCCGACACCCCCAGGCCTGCCTGCGCCGCCGACTCCGCCGACTCCGCCGGGACGTCCGGCGCCGCCGATTCCACCTATACCGCCGACTCCTCCTACACCGCCGACGCCCCCACGGTTACCCGCTCCGCCACGTCCGCCAAAGCGATCAGCGGTACCGCGGTTTCCGTAAGGTGCATTGCCGCGATGTTCGGGCCGGTGCTGCCACTTGCCGCCCTGGCCGACCTGGCCGCGGTTAATGTTGCTGATGTTATTTCGGTTGAAGTTGTTGTTGTTATTGATGTTGATGTCGCCGCCACCCCAGTTGCAATTGCCCCACCAGCCATTCGCGATCCCGGCGCCAATGAGGATACCCGTGCCGAACGCCAGGCCCATTCCCGGATAGTAACCCGGATAGTAATATGGATAATAGGGATAGACTGGGGCGCCATAAACAACCGTCGGATCATAGGAGGGAACATAAACAACGTCCGGTTTCGCTTGCTGTACGACAATAACCTCCTTGCCGCCTTCCACTGTCTTGGTTTCTACAACCTGCTCGGAGCTAGTCTTCAGCGCGCCCTTGCTCTGAGCCTTTGCCCGCATCCGTTGCACGGCGGCCATCACGTCTTCTTGTTGAGCGAGGAAGGCGTTCCCCAGCTCCGTAGTCCACTGGATGTTGCCAGCCAGTCGTTGGACTACCTCCGGGATCGCTGCCATGTTCTGAATGCTCGGGTCCCACGGCTGTTTCGCGACCGCATCCATCAGGGCCTTGTCCTTGAGATTCTTGTTGCGGTCCATCCACTGCTGAAGCTGGATGATTTCGAGTGGGTAGGTCGACGCGGCTAGCGTCTGCGCGAGCAATGGGTCTGGATAAAGGGCGATCGGCGCGACCAGCGAGTCGAGCTGATCATTGGGAATCTTGGGATCCGTCAGGCCAGCGTCAGGCGCCGGCGTGGTCGTCGTCATGACCTGACTCTGCGCAGGCGGCGCGGGCTGCGTTGCCGGAGCAACCTGGGCCGATGGCGCCGCCGAGGGATCCTGCGCCTTGGCGACCCTTGCCAGCGGACCGGCCAAAATCAACGTGGCGCTGCCGAGGACCAGAGCTGCGCGTGAGCTCAACGGATGAATGAGTGCGTTCATAGGTGCTACCTTTCGGAACGGAATTGCTGGGATCGTTTCGGGAGCCAACCTGCTCAATCACGCAAGCGCTGGATATTGGACCTTAGGCTTATCCAATGACGAAAAAGCCGCGGAGGTGTCCTAGTTCTCGTTTCCAGTAAGCTGAGCCACTGGAACGTCGAGCCACGCCGCCGCTTCCGCGCGATCGCTGAAAATTCGCACGCTGAGCGGTGAACCTTGCGTGAGCATGGCGTGCAGCTTCCAATACTGTGCTATCTGGGAGCTGTTCACCAGGATCGCGGACTTCACCGGCGGACCTTTGTAGGCCAGGCGACGATAGAGCGAGACGCGGAAGATAAACTGGAAGTTCAGATCAACCATGTCGGCGGAAAGAGTATCGGTGAACCGGTTGAAGGCGCGTTTCGGCTCGGTTTCGTAGTAGTCGATGAACGCGACCATCCGGTCGACCGCAGCTTCATCGATGATGCCGCGCGGTCGCCACATCATCAGAGCGATGGCTTCATCGAAGGTAACATTCTCGGGTAAGTTCACGTTTGACCTAACGAGTTCTAGTCGCCTGACGGCTGCCCAGCAGCGATAGCTCCATCGTCTTTGAGAACGGGCGCAAATTGGACCCGCGGATCGGCCGGCAGTTCACCACGCAGCTGATCGATCGCATCCGCGAGCGTCGTGAAGCGATCCATCCGGCCAAGCTTCTCCTCCACCCCTTCCAGCCGCAACATGTCGCGGACCTTCGAACGCGCCTCGACCACCCGTAAGGCGATCCCGCGCTTCCGGAGTTCCTTGTCGAGACTCAGGAACAAATGTGCGCCGGCCATGTCTATGTTGGGCGAGGTCGAGAGATCGCAGATTACCACCTTCGGCAGCGGTGTCATCGCATCTACCTTGGCAAGGACGTGTTCCAGAATGTGTTCCACATTGAAGTAAACAATTCCAGCCTCGACGCGGAAGGCCAGCACTCCGGGAATAGGTTGATTGGTGTCATGACGAGATAAGTCCGAATAGCGCCGCGTCCCCGGAATAAGCCCAAGGAAAGCAATGTGCGGCGTCGAGACGCGACGAATCAGCAGAACCATTGAGATGACAGCGCCGATCAAGACGCCCTTGAGTAACCCCGCCCATAACACACCGGCGAGCGCCATCATGGCGATAAAGAACTCGCTACGGTGGTCGCGCCAGAGCCGTCGCAGTTCGGAGACCTTGAAGAGGCCGGCGACCGCGAGGAGCACAATCGCGGCCAGCACGGGCTGCGGCAGGTTGCGCAAGGTATCGGAAAAGAAGACCGCGACGCACAAGACCAGGAGTGCGCTGATCAATCCCGACAAGGGCGTCTTCGCTCCCGCACTTTCGTTGACCAGTGATTGCGACATGCCGCCGCTAACCGGAAAGCCATGGCCGAGTCCTGCGGCGAGATTGGCTCCGGCCAGTCCCAAAAGTTCCTGGTTGCTATCGAGTCGATAACCATGCTTTTCCGCGAACATGCGTCCGATTGCCGCAGTCTCGACGGCGCCGAGGAGGAAACAGGCGAGCGCGAGCGGGAGCAGATCGGTTACTTCATCCCAACTCACCGCCGGCCAGGCCGGTGTGGGTAATCCTCGCGGAACTTCGCCCAGCAGCTTGATGCCGTAGCTTCCGAAATCGAGGAAAGTCGCGGCCAGAATCGAGCCGACGACCACGAAGAGCGCAATCGGCTTGTTCCGCAGGAAGCGCTTGCCGAGGATCAACACCGCGAGTGCTCCCAGCCCCACGATGACCGACGCGGGATTCGTTAGGCCGATGTGCTTTATGAAATGCGCGATGCGCTCCCAAAAGTTTCCGTGGCCTCCTTGGAACCCGAAGAACTTCGGCAGTTGCGTGCTGATTAACTGCAGCGCAACGCCGGCCTTGAAACCAGTCATGACCGTTTCGGAAATGAATTTCACGATCGCGCCAGCCCGGAACAGCCAGGCCACGAAGGCCGCCGCCGCCGTGAGCAATGCCGTGCAGGCGGCGAGCGCGGCAAAGCGGCTGACATCGCCACCCGCGATTCCACCAAGGCTGGAGCCGATCAGGAGCGAGATCGCGGACGTGACCGTGATCGCGGTCTGACGCGAGCTGCAGAAGATCCAAAAGATGAGGCCGGAAAACAGACACGCGTAGAGACCGGCTTGGACGGGTAAGCCTGCCAGCGATGCGTCCGCCAGCGCGGCGGGGAGAAGGTAAGCCGCGAGCGTGATGCCGGCTGCGATGTCCGACCGTAGCCAGGTCCGATCGTAACCGCGCAACCAGCGGAGCGCCGGGATCGCAGTTCTCCAGCGCTCGTTAGGCTGGGGCGCACTTGGCGTCCTGGCCGTTTCCGGATCGGCAGCGGCTTCGGCCATGACAACTGCAGCGGACTATCCGCCGGCTCGCTTCGAATGCCGCTCGCGATAGCGCGCGCCCCACGCGCGCGCAGCATCGAGCGGATGCACGCCCTGTTGACGCTCAAGCCACTTTTCCAGTCCCGCTTTGTCCACCGCCATGTCGAGCACTCGCGCTGGCCCGCGCAAGGAGGTAAAGGTTTGCATCACCTTCGCGATCGACGCGAAGACGATCTCATCCATTGCCTCGGGTTTGTTCTGGCACGCGTAGGCGTTGAAATCGACCCATTGGCCGTCCGGCCGCAGGACATACAGATGCGTCTTCGGAATCTCGGCGCGCGGCGCACACCCGGTTTGGGTGACTAGATATGGGCCGGGCCGGTCTGCGGACCCGAGATTCAGGATCTGCGAGTCGCGATGCTCATTTGTTATATTGCGCATGAGCTGAGTCCATTCGGCGTTGTCCGCCCCACTGCATGTCAGCTCCCGTCGCGCGCAGGAGTCGAGCTCGCGCTACAGAATGATCACGCAATGCATTCACATACGAGCCGTGGGCATCGGTGAGAGCGGCTTGCGAATCGAGCACATCGATCTGAGTCGATGCGCCTTCGTTGTAACGAATCTGCGATAGCTCCAGCGAGCGTTCGCCTTTGCGGACATTCTCCCCTTGCGCGCCCAGGACCGCCGCGGCTGTGCGTAAATCCGACCACGCCGTGCGGACTTGAAGATCTACAATGCGCGTCGTCTCCGCTTTTGCTTCCGCCGCCTTGGCGCGACGAGCGACAGCTTCATCGACGCGACCTTTCGTGAGGAAGCCATCGAAGATCGACCACGAGAGCTGCGCTCCGACAAGTCCTCCATGTAATTCGTCGCCGGCGTTTCGCGTTTGGACCCGACTCGTTAGCTCATATCCCGCGAAGGCCTGGACGCTCGGCTTGTAACCGGACTTCGCGACGACGATGTTTTCATCGCGTAGCTGTTCTTCCTTTTCCAAAGCAGCGATTTCGCTCCGATTCGCTCGCGCCTCGACCAGGGAAGCTTCGAGGCTCTTGCCATAGGTCCGCGCCTGCAGTGGCGTCGTCAGATTCAATGGAATGTTATCACTGATGGTCGGCGGGAGATCATACCCCAGTAGCTGCACGAGGTTTTGCTTTGCTACCCGATAATTTCCGACGGCCTGAACCTGGGCGGATTTCGCGTTGGCCAGTTCTACGCTTTGGCGGAGGACGTCGAACTCCGGCAGCGAACCCGCGGTGAACTTGTCGTTCGTTTCGTGCAGATACCCGCTGAGGAATTTTACGGAAGCGTCCTGTACTTGGATTTGCATCGCCGCGCGCAGGACGTCGTCATAGGCCGTGCTCACGGATAGAAGCGTGTCGCCAACGATGCTCTCGAAGGCGAGCACGGCTTGTTCGTTGATCAGCCGCGCGCTGCGCACCGCGGAAAGCATCCGGCCGCCCTCATAGATCGATTGGACGATCCGAACGTCAGAAACCCAGGCCTGGTTGTTGATCTTCGGTAGCTCGAACGTTTGCGACTGCACGGAGCCGATGGGCGGTGGCAGGTTCAGGGTAATCGGGCCGACGTTCCGATCTTCGTTCTGCTCGATGAGCGAATCTTCCCGCACCCCATATTCCGCGGTGTGCCCGAGCTTCGGAAAAATGATCGCCCTGGTCTGAATGGCGACGCCGGCAGCGGCTTCGACCTCGTGTTGCGCTTGCAGGATTGTGCCGTTATGGGCGATGGCGATGTTGAGGGCTTCGGCCTTCGAGAGCGGCCGGCGCAAGATCGACCAATCCGAAGTATCGGAGCCCGCGCGCAGCAGCGCGCATGGCACGAAGAGCAACGCTGCGAACGCGAACGGAAGACGCTTCATGTTAATGAGCCGCAACCGCCGCCGGGGTTGGCATATGGGGAGGCGGCGATTGTGGCTGAACCGCAGGCTTGGTTGCGCCGGTTAGCTTACCGACGAGGTAATAAAGTGCCGGGATAAGGAAGATGGCGAGGAAGCTCGCCGTCAGCATTCCGCCGATGACGACGTAACCCATCACCTGGCGGGACAGTGCACCGGCGCCACTCGCGGTCGCGAGCGGGACGCAGCCAAGGATGAACGCAAACGAGGTCATCAAGATCGGCCGCAAACGAAGCTTGGCGCCTTCCAAGGCGGCCTCCGCGATCGAGAGGCCTTGCTCGTGTTTCATCTTCGCGAACTCCACGATCAGGATGGCGTTCTTAGCCGCGAGGCCGATGAGCATGACGAGCCCGATCTGCGCATAAACGTTCATTTCGTATCTACCGACGAGCAGACCGGCAAACGCGCCGCAAACCGCAATGGGCACGGTCAGAAGGACGCTGAACGGCAGCGACCAGCTTTCATATTGCGCAGCCAGGATGAGGAAGACGAAGAGCAGCGACATCGCGAAGATGACTGCGGGCGAAACACCTTCCTGCGCCTGTTTCTCCTGGAAGCTCATGCCCAGATAAGCGAAGCCCATCTCGTTAGGCATGGTCTGCTTGAAGACTTCCTCCATCGCCTTCATGGCCTGACCGGAGCTGTAACCCGGAGCGGGCGCGGCGTTGATTTGTGCGGAGCGATACAAGTTGTAGCGCATCGTGAACTCAGGACCGCTGATCGACTTCGACGTGGTGATCGCGCTCAGCGGGACCATCTTGCCATCCTTGTTCTTCACAAAGAACTGGTTCACCTGCTCGATGTTGGTGCGGTAGTCTCCTTCCGCCTGGACAAAGACCTGCCATTGGCGGCCGAACCGGTTGAAGTAGTTCACGAAGTAGCTGCCCATGAACGTCTGCAGCGTCTGATAGACGGAGCTGAGGTCGATGTTCTGCTTCAGCACCTTCTCGCGATCGACGTTGAGGAAGATTTGCGGAACCTGGGGCGAGAACATCGGAGTAACGGCGGCGAGTTCCTTCCGTTCGCGCGCCGCCGCGACGAACTTCGCGACATTCTCCGCGAGAAAGGCGACGTCCTTGCCGGCGCGATCCTGCAACATGAACGTCACGCCACCGCTGGTGCCGATACCGGGAATCGCCGGTGGTGAAAAGGCGAAGGCGCGCGCGCCGGCGATCTTCGCGAACTCGCGGTTCACATGCTTGAGGATCGCATTGTATTGCTCTTCCGGTGCCTTGCGATGGCCCCACTCCTTCAACGAAATGAAGAAGATGCCGCTGTAGCTGGTGTTAACTCCGCTGAGGAAGTTAAGGCCATTCACCGTCGAGTAGTATTCAACGCCGGGGGTGTTCTTCAGGATTTCCTCGCATTGCTTTAACACTTCGTCTGTGCGCTGAAGGGAAGCGGCGTCCGGAAGGATAATCTGGGCGAAGAAGTAACCCTGATCTTCTTCCGGCAGGAAGCTGCCGGGCACCCGCTTCCCGAGCACCCCAGTAAGAACAACGAAGCCAACCAGGAGAAGGACTGCGACCAGCCCCTTGCGAACGAGGAAGCGACACGCAGTTACATACTTGTCGGTTGCTACTCCGAAAACGCGATTGAACCAATCGAAGAACCGCTGCATCAGGCCGCGGCCTTTCTTCTTCGGCTTAAGGAGCATCGCGGAAAGCGCGGGAGAAAGCGTTAGCGCGTTGAAGGCGGAGATCAGCATCGACACTGCGATGGTGACCGCGAACTGTTGATACAATCGTCCTGTGATGCCCGGGATAAACGCCGTGGGCACGAAGACCGCCGCCAGCACGAGTGCGATAGCGACAACCGGCCCGCTCACCTCCTCCATCGCCTTGTAGGTAGCTTCCTTCGGTGAGAGGCCGTGTTCGATGTGATGCTCGACCGCTTCAACGACAACGATGGCATCATCGACCACCAGCCCGATCGCCAGCACGAGGCCGAAGAGCGAGAGCGTGTTCACGGTGAATCCGAACATCGGGAACAGCGCGAACGTGCTGACCAACGACACCGGCACAGCGAGGAGCGGAATCAATGTCGCGCGCCAGCCCTGGAGGAAGATGAAAACGACGACAATGACGAGCACGAGCGCTTCCATCAGCGTGTGCTGGATCTCCACCATGCCTTCCGTGACGGCGAGCGTGGTATCGAGGCAGACGACGTATTTCAGATCAGACGGAAACTTCTCCGATAGCTCCTTGATGCGCCTCTTGGCGCCATCCGCCGCCGCAATAGCATTGGATCCGGGAAGCTGATACAGCGCGACGAGCGCAGCCGGCTTGCCGTTAAGGCGACCAGACAGCGCGTAGTTCTGCGCACCGAGTTCGATCCGGCCGACATCCTTGACCCGCAACATCGAGCCATCAGCATTCGCGCGCACCACGATCTCGCCGAACTCCTCCGCGGTCTGCAGGCGACCCTGCGCCCGCACGGCGTAAGTGAACTCCTGTCCTTTCGGCGCGGGTTCGGCGCCGACGGTTCCGGCCGGGTTCACGGTGTTCTGCGACTGAATGGCAGAAATGATTTCCGGAATCGTTAGGCCAAGCTTCGCCAGCTGGTCCGGCTTAACCCAGATGCGCATCGCGTATTGGCCGGCGCCGAAGACCGAGACACTGGCGATGCCCGCCACGCGTGTGAACTCATCGTTCAGGTTGATATTGGCGTAGTTGGCCAGGAAGACGTTGTCGTAGGTGCCGTTCGGCGAGTAGAGCGCGAACATGAGCAACGGGGACGAAGTCGATTTCGCGACCGTGACGCCGAACTTGTTCACGTCGGACGGCAATTGGGACGAAGCCTGGTTCGACCGCATCTGCGACAGGATCTGGTCGGTGTTCACGTCGGTCCCGACCGCGAAGTTCACGGTTAACTTAAGCGTGCCGTCATTGCCGTTGACGGACTGCATGTAATTCATGTTGTCGACGCCGCTCATCTGCTGCTCGATCGGCGTCGCAACGGATTGCTCGACGGTGAGCGCGTCTGCGCCGGTGTAGGTCGTCTTGACCTGGATTTCCGGCGGAACAATGTCCGGGAATTGCGCGACGGGCAGGCGCAGGTAAGTGATGACGCCAATGATCGTCATCACAATCGAGATAACGATTGCGACGATCGGACGGTTAACGAAGAAGCGAGCCATGATCCGCTAGTGTCCGGAAGCTGCTGCGGGTTTGGCTTCCGCCACTGCTTCGGTGACGCGCTCGCTTGGTGGGGTCCAGGGTTTCGCCGTGACCTGGATTCCCGCCTTAATCTTCTGCAGCCCTTCCACGACGACCTTCTCGCCGGCTTTCAACCCGGAGGTAATCACCCAGTCCGTGCCGACGCGCGATCCTACTTTGACTGGCCGGAACTCCGCCTTGTTATCCGGACCGATGATGCCGAGTTGGTAGCTCCCCTGCACTTCCGATACCGCGCGCTGCGGCACCAGGACAGCGTCCTTGAGAACCCTTGCGACAACGCGAGCGCGCGCGAAGAAGCCTGGACGCAACAAGCTGCCGGGGTTCGGCAGCAACGCAGTCACCATGATGGTGCCGGTCGAAGCCTGCACCTGCATGTCAACGGCCAGGAGCTTGGCCTTATGCGCGAAGACAGAGCCATCCGCCAGGAAGAGCTCGATTGAATCGGGCCGCTCCTGGAGCGGTTTCGCCATGATCTCCTTGATGCGATCACTCGCCGCCAGGTAATCTGTTTCACTAACCGGGAAGACCACCTTCAGCGGATCGAGCGTGGAGACCGACGTCAGCACCGAGTTATTAGCGGGACCGACAAGGTCGCCAACCTGCGCCTTGGCTACGCCGGCGATTCCTTCAACCGGCGAAGTGACGTTGCAGAAGTCCAGGTTGAGCTGCGCTTCTTCCACCGCAGCCTCAAGCGCCTTAATCTTGGAAAGGCTCGATTCGTTGAGCTGCGTCTTGTTGATGAATTCCTTCTCCGAAATCGCTCTCTTATCGAACAGCTCTTTGCTCCGATCCGCGTCCGCCTGCGACGCGACCTGCGCAGCCTTGGCCTGCGCGAGCTGACTCTTCGCTTCCTCTAACGCGGCCTGCGTTGGGCGCGGATCAATTTGAAACAGCACATCACCCTTCTTCACCAGCGTGCCTTCCTGGTAATCGCGCTTGACCAGGTGGCCATTCACGCGCGCCCTGATCTCGGCGTTTTCCGAGCCATCGAGCGTGCCGATCCACTCGCGGTAAACCGGGACGTCACGCGTCGCGGCGTCGATCACGAGCACTTCGGGAGGCGCGGCTACGACCGCTTCTTCCTTGCCGCAACCGGCGAGTCCGCCCGCCAGCGCAACCAGCATTGCTGCGGGATAAAGTCGTCCTTTCGCTAGGATCATAGATGGAGTGGTTGGGCGATCTCGGCGCGGTTCAGGTGAGTGGGCTTGTCTGCCGGCCAATCTGAAAGACGCCGCGACGGGCGGATATTGGACCTTGGGCTTACGGAATTCGCGGGAGCAGTGGCCTAACGAACCATCGCCGACGAAAATGCGCCAGCCCGCCTCGTGGGATCGTCCGATGAGACTTTGGTCTCATAGGCTGGGCGCTCGCTTTTCGGAAACCTCCGCCGCATCTCATGAAATCGAAATTCCTTCCTCTGGTCATCCTTGGCTTGCTCGTCAGCGGCGATTGCTTCGCCGTCTCCACGAAAGTGAACCGCGGCACCATCCACGCGCGCAGCTTCAACTTCGTGAGGCGCACCGGCAAAGCTGACCCGAGCATCAGCGACAACCGTGAAGCCGTGCACAAGCTGATCCAGAGCGCGATCACCAGGAACCTCGCGTCACGCGGAGTGCAGCGGGTGAATGGCGGCGGCGATCTCGCGGTCCGCTACCTCCTGATCAAAGGCGATAACGCTTCGACCACGGCGATCCGCGATTATTTCGGACCGGGTGACGACCTGGGCGCTCTCCACGACAAAGCGCAGAAAGCTTACACTGGCAGCAAGAACCCCGATCATTTCGAAGCGGGCACGCTCCTGATTGACCTCGTCGATGGCCGCAACTTTAAGCTCATGAAACGCGGCTACACGACGCGCCCGATCGCGCCGGGTTTATCTTCCTCCGCGCGCGCGGCCCGCATTCAGCAAGGCGTGGACGAAATTCTGCGCGACGTGAAGATCGTGCCGTAAACGGCGCCATCTCGAGCAAGAGGCATCACATCGGCGGCGCAGATCGCCGCGGCGGCTTCTCGCGTTGCCGATACCAGTCGGAGGATTTCTCTTCGAACTGGATCGCAGCCGCTGCGTGAGACGCTTTCGGGATCGCCAGGAGCGGACACGTTGCCTGACGCAAGACGCGTTCGCTGTGGCTGCCACGGAGCGCGTCCAGGAAACCATTGCGTCCATCAGTCGACATGATGATCAGGTCCGCATCGGTTTCCTGCGCGCTCTCGAGAATCGCCTCCACCGGATTGCCTTTCTTGATCAAAGTGTTCCAGCTCCATCCCGGCACACTCGGCACCTCGCACTCCGGCTCATCCTCACCGACGTGCACGATGGTGAAGCTGCCCGCTGTGAGGCGCAGCTGCCGAACGATTCGCGCCGCACCGAGCAACGCCGGTCGGGCCGGTGGTTGCTCTGCGACCGGGATGAGCACATTGCGCAGCGTGACCGTCCCATCTTCTGGCGAAATAAAACCGCGCCCGTCCGCCGGCACGAACAGCGTCATCTCGCGCGATTTGCGCGCCACTGGTTCCGCGACCGATCTGTGCAGCCAATCGAACCCATGATGATGCGTCGCCAGCACAATCAGATCCGCGCCGTTCTCCTCCAGGTAATCCAGCACGCCTTTCACCGGATCCGAGCCGCTTCCGATGATCTTCGCGACTTCGATGCCTAACTGATCCAAAGCATCCGACGCACTCCCCGCCGGCAATACTCCCCAGCGTTCCAAGGTTTCCCTGACATGCGGAAACTCCGACCAATCTCGATCGGCATCGTCGGTTTCGTGCAGCAGCGTGAGCTTGCCTCTGGCCAACAGCGCCGCCTTGAGCGCATGCGCAAACGCGGCCCAACTCGCATCCGAGAGATCGGATGGATGCAGCACGTTATGGATGATGGGAGATGGAGCGTTCGATTCGGAAGGCGCCGGGAGCATCGGGCGATGCTAGAGAACACGTCAGTCAGCCACGATAGGACCATTGTCCCATGCGTTGCCTAACGATAGAGTGAAGCGCCCATGAAGGGATACCTATCTCGCCCTTCTCCGCCGTGAGAGCTTGTCGTTGTCGAGTTCCCTTGCTGCGTCAGTTGTAGCCGGGTGTGCCGGCTCGGATCTGCGCCGAGAAATCGGGCGCGTCGCCTGCAGCGTGCGCGCGTTCGTTGATCAGCGCGCGCCGCTTGAGCTCCGCGAAGGGCAATCCGTCTGTGACCAGGAGGCCGCGCTCGTACATCAGCTCATCGCCCTTCCCATTAAGAAGCAGCCGCCAATCCCAGGGCATGCGGCTGCCCGGTGGATGCTGGGACCGGATGTTCGTGGTGCAGTTGGTGGTCAGCGCGTTATACCAGCGCGGGCGACTGTGCAGGTCGTTGATTGACTGCACGTACTCGAGGAAACGCTGCCGCGCCTGCGCCGGCTTGAGCGTGGTGCGGTAAAGGTAAACGTCTTCGCCCTGGCGGAAGTTGGTGCGCAGGCGGAGGACGTCGCGCTCGTCGGCGGCAATGTAAATTAACTCATACTGTCGGTAGAGACCGCCGATCGCAGAATACCTTTCGCCGATCTCCTTGCGCGTCTCGATCGAGAAGCAAAGCGGCGGCGCATCGCCAAACTGGAAGCTGGCGATCGGATGCGCGATCCAGGGCGAACCCCAGTAGGTGATCGTCATGTCGACACCGGTAATCTGCGATAGCCGCACTGTGCGCGTTTCCCAGCGCGGAGTGTAGTCGCTTTCGCTGCGATACTCGCAATTGCGCACGTTGTGCACCGTCACTTCGTCATCGCGAATATCGGCCCACGCCGTCTCGGCAACGTCAGGTTGCCATGGGCGATTGGTGCGCGGCCGAAGCATCGACCACGCGCCAAGGATCAAGCTGAACCCGAGCACGAGCACGCCGAGCTTCTGCCACCAGCCCGGCACCAGCACGAGGACCGCCAACGTCACCAACGCCAGGACCCAGCCCACCGCGCTATTCCCTCCCCCGAGATCGAAGTGCAACGCACCCAAAGCCCACATCCCAAAGATAGCTACGAGTAAGCCAGCGAGCCCGCGGCCGAGATAGCGGAGGATGCGCCGGCCCATCGTTAGTTAGTGTCAGGCAAAAGGTAGAGCGCGGTGGCGAAAGTCATGTAAACCATCAGTGCGAGCACGCCGATGAACCACGCTGAGCGTCCCGAGTTTGCGATGAAGGAAGCCGTGAGCGTCGCAAACAGAACCATCGCTACTTCACCGGGCCAGAAGCTCAGGTCCATCGGCTTCGGACCGACCACGTAACTCAGCAGAACGAGAACCGGCGCGACGAAGAGGGCGATCTGCGCCGCGCTGCCGAGCGCGATGCCGACGCTCAGGTCGAGATGATTCTTCCGCGCCGCCGCAAACGCCGTTGCCATCTCGGCCGCGCCTCCGACCAGGGCGACGACGATGAATCCTATGAACGCCTCGCCCATGCCGAACGTTCGCGCCGCTTGCTGCACCGAACCGACAAAGACTTCGCTCACCAGTGCGACAAACAAAGTCACCACCGCCAGCACGCCGAGAGCAAAGCCGATCGGCCACGCCCCTTCCTCTTCCTCCGCCGCGCTGGCAAAGACTTCGCGATGCGTCTTCAGCGAAAAGACCAGCCCAAGCGCATAAGTAACAAGAAGCAGCACCGACAAGACAACGCTCAAGGCCCGTGCGTACTCAGCTGAATTCGGAAGGCCCCGCGCCGCCGCCGTCGAAGGAATCAGCAGCGCAATCGTCGCCAGAAACAACAGCCCCGCCTGCAGCCGCGCGCCCGCCTGGTTGTAATTCTGGATGTGATGCTTCAGCCCGCCGAGCAGAAAGGACGCCCCGAGCATGAACAACGTGTTGGTGACGATCGCGCCCGCGATGGACGCCTTCACCAACGTGTATTCGCCCGCCTTCAGCGCCGCGATCGCGATGATGAGTTCCGTCAAATTGCCCAGCGTCGAGTTCAGCAATCCACCCACCGCATCGCCCGTCTTTGCGGCCACCGATTCCGTTGCCCGACTCAGCAGCACGGCCAGCGGCAGGATGGCCAGGATCGACAGGACGAAGAGCATCGTGTGCGACTCCGGCCGAACCTTGTCCGCCACCAACACCGCCGGCACAAAGACGAGCAACCAGAGCAGCGGGTTGCGGCGGATCTCGTGAAGGAGCGTGCTCAAGCGAGTGGCGCAGCTTGCTGGATCACGGCTGCGCCGCTGAATGAGACCAAGGTCCGATAGCCGGTTCGCCCACGCTCTCCATTCATTCTCCCTGCACGGAACCACTTAATCCCGGAGGCATTATGCAACGCGAGAATCTCGATATGGACAGCATCACGGAAGGCCGTCGCAAAGCGATCGCTGCATCCATTGAAACGATCACCACCGAGCGGCTCAAGCAGATCGGCGAAGAACTTTTCCCCTATGCCGGCGATCCCTATCGCGAGCGGTTTTTCCAATTCATCGCCGACCATCCCGGCTGCACCTTTCATCGCGCCGACGCCTCCGCCGGCATCCAGATTCTGTATTGTCACGATGCGAACCGCGGCATCTGGTTCATCCCCCACACGGGTCTGGGCCCACTTCAGCCAAAGGGCCTCGGCATCCTGAAGGCAATCGTCGAAGGCGCTCACTGAGCCGCGCCTTCCGAATCAGAGCGGCGGCCCTGGCTCTGCCGAATGCTTGCTCCGCCGAGCCCACCGGCAAGCTGCAATGCGGCGACCACGCGTAATGGCGCAGGCGGCTGACGCGGCAGTCCGCTCCTCCCGTCGTGCGGATGCCGTGAGCGATTCGCTACAAGCCGGCAGCCCAGACCGCTTGATCGATCCGGATCTCCCAATCGCGCCACGGCGCTTCGTGCTCGTTATCGGGAAAATATTTTACCTGCGCGCTTACCTGGCCGCTCGGATCGATGTAGCGCGCAAATTGCCGACCCAGATCAACGCGGATGGTTTGCGCATCGGCCGTGAGCCAGCGGCCATCCACCCGCTCGAATTCACCCGTCTTCGCATTACGCATCCAGATCTCCTGCCGGATGCGGTCCACGCTGGCGGTGACCAGGATTTGAAAAGCGAGACTGGTCGAATTGCTTAGCGCGGGATGCGCGGTGAGGTCGATCTGCAACGGAGCGGAACCGCCGGACACGCTCCCCGCCGGACGCGCCATGAGCGCTGCGCCATCAGGCAGAACCAAGTCCTGGAATGATCCTTTCACGATCTGCCCAGTGGAAGCGACGCCGGAAGTTGGCGCAGCGATGAGCGTGTTGTAGGCCGTGACTACGGTCGCTTCGTCCCGCCCGAAGGCGACGTATTTGCCGTCCGGCGAAAGGCCGAGGCTGGTGATCTGTCCCACGCCGGAAATACCGCCCGGTCCCTCGCCCACTTCGATCGAGTAACTCTCGAGCAATTGATGATCCGCCGCACGAAAGACGCGCATCGCGCCATTGCCCAGGACAGCGTAAAACGCAAGGCCGCTCGGAGTGAACGCCACTTGGGTGACCGACGCGCCAACATTAACCGAATCGACCAGCGCGCCGTCGCTGATCCGCCAAAGTTGCACCACGCCATTGCTACCACCCGCGAGGGCAATCTGATTGTCCGGCGAAATGGAAAGCGAGGAACGCGATTGCCCGCTCGTTCCCATCGTCCGGACGAGATTGCCTTTCGCATCCCAAACCCGGATCAGACCATCGGAAGAAGCGCCGATCAGGCGCGAGCCGTCGGACGTATACGCGAGCCCGAACATGTCGCCCGACGATTCGCTGCTGTTCAACGTGCGCACCAGCGTGCCGTCAGCCAGGTTCCAAAGGCGGACCGTGTTGGTGAAGTGGCCGGTCGCGAGTGTGGCCCCATCAGGCGAGAACACCGCGGACCGCGGGTAGGCCAGACCGCCCGGGATGAGCGTGTGGAGCAACGCTCCATCACTGAAGCGGTAGACGCGGATGCCGTTAGGCGAGTTCATGCCCACGGCGATCATGTCCGCGTTCAGGCCGAGACAGAAAATAGAGCCCCCGCTGCCGGCTGCCGTGAACTGATTGAGCAGCGCGCCGGTCGCCGCATCGGCGATGGAGACCTTTCCGTCATAGCTCGTGCTCACGAGCTTCGTGTTATCCGGCGTGAAAAGCGTGCCGCTGATTTGCCCCGAGGCGCGAATGAGATTGCGGACCAGCGCGCCGCCCGGAACGTCGTATTCGCGCAGCTCGTTGTACGCTCCCACCGCGAGACGCGTGGATGTCGGATTGAAGTTCACCGCGTTAACGCTGCTGTTTTGTCCGAGCGTGGTGGCCAGCTTTTGACTCGGCAGACTCCAGAGCTTCACGCTTTCGTCGGTCGAACCGGAAGCCAGCCATTCCCCATTGGGCGAAAACGCGATCGTGTTCACCCAATCTGTATGACCACTCAGCGTCCCCATCGGCTGGCCGCTGATCGCGTTCCAGAACTTGATCGTCCGGTCCGAGCTGCCCGTGGCGATCTGCGCCCCATCGGGCGAATAGGCGAGCGCGTTGATGAAATCGGTGTGCGCCGGGATGTTGAGCAGCGGCGCGCCGTCGCTCACGCGGAATGTCTTCAACACCCCATCCCGATCCCCGCCCGCGACGATGCTGCCATCACGCGAGAATGCGACCGCCTGCAGGAAGTTGCCCGGCCACGTGATCGTGCGCACGAGCGAACCGTCGTTAGGCCGGAGCAATCGCAGGCTGGAGCTCGAAGCCACCGCGAGGAGCGACGCGTCCGCATTCAAGGCGAAGTCGGTGTTGGTTCCGCCAAGCTTGCGCACGAGCGAGCCATCCGCGGCATTCCAGAAAGCCGGCCCCGCCGCTTCGCCCAGCGCCAGGATGGTCTTCCCATCCGGAAAGAAAACCAGCGGCACCATCGGGCCGAAGATGAACAAGCTCCCCGTGCCATTCGTGCGCAAGGTGCGCACCATCCTGCCGCTCGCTGCGTCCCAGAGCTTGACCGAATCGTCAAAGTGCCCACTCGAGGCGAGGATTTTCCCATCCGGGGAATAAGCCACCGAGATCACCTGCGGATGACCGCCCGCAAACCACGAGATATCCGGCCGCGGACTCTGCGCACCCGCCAAACCCGCCGCCAGGAGGAAGATCAGGAGCCAGCCACCGAAAAGAAATCGCTTCGTCACGCCGAGCCGCAGCCTAACAAGCCAGCCCGACCGCCGCCAAGCAAATTAGCCCGACAAACGCCCGGCGAATCGAGCCCAGCCGACGAGACGCAGCTAGGAAGTCCCGTCCTGCTTTCCGCGGCGTAGATAGCCGATGCAAAACATGGGCAATGCTCCCAGCAGGAGCAGCGCCGCAGAGTCCGCCAACTCCGGCACAGTGCCCACCGGGGCTCCCGGGCCGATCTGCAACGTTAAGTGCTGGCCCACGCCTCCCCCGCCCCAGGTATAGTTATAGGTGCCTTGGATCAACCCCAGTGAGTCCAGCGTCGCCATGTTCCACGTAGCCGAGTCACTCAGCAGCGACCCCGAGACGTAGCCGAAGGGAACATTGAGGAGAGGCCCGGTGCCAAAAAAGCTCCCGACCGCAAAGCCCATCCCAGGTCCGGTGAACGAGCTGGCGTTAGTTACCCCGCCGAAGTTGCCGAATTGACCCGGGCCGGTAATGCCCTGATACCATCTCTGGTCGATGCCAGACCCGAGCACGACCATGTCGAAGAAACTGCCACTCGTCTGCATACTGGCCGGATTGCCACTGTTCACCCCTGACACGGTCAAACCGGTCAGGTCAACCGAGCCGACACCGGTCGCAACGACATTGCCGCCCACCTGCTGAACGTTGATCAGGAACTGGGCTCGCGCCGGCGACGCGAGGCAAAAACACCCGACGGCGAGCACCGCCAGGACCGTACGTTTGAATTGAATCGCGAAGGTCCAGACTTCTCTGGAGCATAGTTGGGAGGAAGAACGGGAATGCATCGGCGCGTAGTTACAAAAGCCCCGCCGAGGGCGGCAAGAAAATATGTTCAAATTTGTGAACCGCGCCCGACTCTCGCCTCATTTACCCGCCGATCACCGCTGGGCGATCAGCCGCGGGCAGGAGAGAAATCCTCCCCGCTCCGGTGAACATAAATCGTCCGCCGCAATTCTTCGTCACCCGCCCAAGGCGGGACAGCTCCGTTCGGTTGGCCCCACTCAGCCGAAAGCCCGCGCCACCCTCTCCAGGACGACGCGGGCTCCTTGGGAACGGACAGTGGTTCCTTTTAACTTACGCGCGCGCCTTGCGGCTGCCGTTGCTCTGCTCGGCGCCGTTGCCGTTGGCGACCCCGTTGCCGTTTAAATTAACTACCGGCTCAGCGGCCGTAGCTGCGGCTTTGTTGGCCGCGCCCGCGGCCGGCGGCACGGTGAAAAAGACCGAATCGCTCGGCACGCTTTGCGAGCCGCCATTCACCGCCTGCACCATCAGCTCCAGCGTGGTGCCGGGCGCGATCGGCTTAGTACGACCCAGCGGACCTACGGAGCGCGCGAGGAGCTGGAAAGGCATGCCAGCTTCCCGACCGCGCCAGCGGAAACGCTGCGCCAGCGCCGGTGGCTCGCAGGTCATGATGAGGCTACCCGTCGCTTCATCCAGCATCACGCTGAGACCCGTCGGCTTATCCGGCGTGGTCTTCGAGGCCGGCATATTCAAGCCAAAGGCGACCCAGCGCGGATCATCCTTAGCCAGGAGACCGCTCAGGTTTTTAATTACCGCCCGCATATCCGCGACTAAAGTATCCCGCAGCGGCCCACGCACCTGGTCCGCATCCTTCTGCGCCTGGTCCTTATCCGCCACGTCACTCTGCGCCGTGATGGCTACATCCAGGAGCGATTGCCCATTAGCTGCGGTAACTCCGGTAGCTTCCACTTCGAAGCTATGATTCTTAGTTAAGAAGGAGATCACAGCTCCCGCCAGCACGAAACGAGCATCGATGGTAGAAGGAATCGCGGTGGAGTTATTGATCCAACCCGCCGCCGCCCACTGCGGCGACCAGAAGTAGCCGAAGTGACCGATGAACATGGCGCGGCACGCCTTAAGCCAATCGGTGACCCCGGCATCCGCCGCCGCAAAGAGAGCATAAGCGGTATTCAGGTTCTGCCGCGCGATGCCGAAGCTTTCTTCTGCATTAGTAAGGGCGACCAGGTCGTTGTGGAACTTGGTTTGGGTAACCATGGTTACCGGGACACCCGCGCCTACCTTGACCAGGCCCTCGTCCATCTTGCGAGCTCCCGCGAGAAGAACCGCGATGTTGTTAGGATCTATGTTATTAGCTGCCATTGTATTAGTTTCTTTCTATTTTGAAGGTTGATGTCTGCTGTCGTTAGGCATTAGAGCAAAGGCCGTGCCAACGCTGACGATGTGGGCGCGCAGATGATCAATCCGTGCCGCGGGACGTCGATACTGGGGCCAGTATAATTAATCCGGGCGCCGGGGCGACGATACTGAGGCTAGTATCGGTAATTCGGGCCCTGGGCCGACGATACTGGGCCCGGTATAGGTAATTCAGGAGCCGGCACGACGATACTGGGCTCAGTATCGGTAATTCGCGAGCTGGGACGGCAATACTGGGCCCAGTATCGTCAATTCGGGAGCTGGGACGGCAATACTGGGCCCAGTATCGTCAATTCGGGAGCTGGGACGACGACCCTAGGCTCAGGATCGTCAATTCAAGAGCTAGAATGGCGATCTACGCATGTATATCGCGAATCCCGGCCCCAAAACGGTCAGACGAGCGCTCGCCTTATCATTTCTGCGACTCAAATGGCATTTCCCGCTCGCCCACCGCTAGCCGAGCCCTTATCTTGCCCCGGTATGCCGCAGTTTTCCAAACCCAGCCCCTCAAACAGCAGAAATAGACTGCAACATGCCGCCTTTTTCTGCGGCATCCTGCAGTCTAGTTCTCGTTAGACCTCATGCGGAGTATCGAGGACCGGCTTTTAGACGAGTGTCGAGAGATTGCTGGTTTCGTGCTTCACAACTACGACAAGGCTGAGCTCATCGACGAAATCTGGACGAGCGACGACCGAGAGAAGCTCGCGAAAGCATATTTCGACGAGGCACATTGGGCGCTGTCACACGTGGCAGAGTCGGGAAATGATCCGGAGCTTGTGATTCGCGCTGTTTCATACATGGGCGGCATGGCAGTTCCGCCGATGAGGGACCGCACCGACTGGTTTCGCGAGGCTCTCTCGACTTTGCTATTTATCGCCTGTCCATACGTATACGCGAAGCGAGGTGGTGAACCATTCTTCGACGATTTGCGGCGCGGGATGCGCGACGCTGAACAACCCGAGGACGACGAACAGGTCTAACTATGCGCTGCAGCGAACCGCGGGCCGCTCTGATGTCTAGCGCTCGTGTGATTACAACCTCTTGTGAGCAGCCACGCGCGCTCCCGCCCGCGGTCGCTGAGCTTGGGTCTCGTTAGGCTTCTGAGATGGCGTATTTCGACAAAGAGTCCGAACGGGAGCATCTTGAGTACTTCCTCTCCGCACGCGCGTCCGCCATGGGGGAGCGCCTACAGCTGGTTGCCGACTCTGAGGCCCCTGACTTTATCTGCAAGCGCCCTGACGGCGGCGTCGTCGGCATAGAGCACACGCGGATCGAATACGACCCGGACCGCACAGAGATTCTAGAGTCCTGCGGGCGCTACGATGGCGAGTTGGACAATTTCGCCTTGGTTTGGGCCGCGGCGAGAGCCATTGCCGCAAAGGAAGCGAAGCGGCGGAAGGCGCATTGGCAGCTCCCAGACGCAACGATCCTCGTGCTGGATCTTCCCGACAAGTTTCGCCTCGAAGATTGGCCGAAGGACGCTTCGCTGTCGGAGGAGTTCCGCCACTCGGGGTTTGTCGAGGTTTGGCTGTCTGATCACTCCTCGATCGAAGCGTTTGGTGAAGTCACGGCGATCGGGCTGTATCCGAAGTCGATTTGGGGCATACAGGGACAAGGCTATCTGTGGGGCGTGCCGTACAAATGAAGCCTAACCAAGCGATGCAGCTGACCGCGAGCAAACCTGCAATTTGACGGTTTGCGTGTTTGCCATCCACGCTCCGGTTGCGTGGCAGGTTGCAGCGGGCTCGCGGTCGCTGATCTTGGGTCTCGTTAGGCCTATGAATGCGCTTCATCGTCGAGCGTTAGCGTCGCTCATCAGCAAATCGGAAAAGGCACAGCGGAAACTGGCTGCGGGAACTTGGCAGGACAAGATGCTGCGAAACAATCTCCAAGCGTTGCATCTTGCGTTCACTCTCATCTTCAAGAAGACAGCCGATTCGGACCATTTCACCGACGACCAGCTGCACGATGCTCTCGGTGCCTTGGCTTCAATGATAGAGAGGGCGGAGAACGCACAGGCGAAGTTCTCGCCGGGGACTTCCCACCACACCCTGCAGAGAAACAGGCTTGCGGCGCTGCGCGCAGCGGAAGCGCGGACGAAGTCTGCGCTGAATGACCGCAATAGGCCTAACCAGGCGATGGAGCGCATCCCGCGGCCGCGGGATCGCTCATCTTATTCTCGTTAGATGGCAGCGCCATTCGACACATGCGAGACAGATTTCTTCGGCGATCTCGCGGGAGACACGCACGGTCTGTGGGAAGTGTTCGGGTTCGTCCGTCTCCACTACCCGGACCTCAGCGATCAGCAGGTTCTCGAACGCGGCCGCGACTACCTTACCCGTTGGATCGATGCCGGCTGGGTCCGCATCAGCGACGCTCCGCTTTATCCGTCCACCATCACCCACCTCTCGCAGATTGCAGCGTTCTTGGAGCAGCATGGCCCTGCGGCGACCTTTTACATCGAAGATTCGCCGTCTCTAGATATCACGGAGGCGATTGCGGCAGTGGAAGGCATGAACCGCGCGCGGCCCTGATTACGGTCGTGCGTTTGGTCCGTGGCATCAGCAATTCGCCACGATCGCGGGCGCGTTGCTGAGCGGAGTTGCGCGGCGGCTCGAGCCTCGCATGGGCCGAAGGTCCCATAGCGCGGGCTGCGCGAAGTCGGCTTCTATCCGGCTTTCGATTTCTTCGTCATCACATCATGAAACTTCGCCATTTGCTTCCCGTTTTCGCAGCGCTTCTCATCACTTCGGCCGGCGCCATGCCGAAGCCTTCGTTTCACACCAAGGGCTCGCCAACAGGGAAACCGACGGGGCCAATGAAGCCGGGCGAGTACTGGTGGCAGCCGCAGCTCTCGCCGAGCGGGCCGGTGGTGGTGCTGGTGAGCATCCCGCAGCAGATGATGCATGTGTATCGCAACGGCGTGCTGATCGGGCGCTCGACGGTGAGCACGGGGACCCTGGGACATGACACGCCGGGCGGGGTCTTTTCGATCCTGGAGAAGAAGCAGGTGCATCGCTCGAAGAAGTATGACAACGCGCCGATGCCGTTCATGCAGCGGCTGACGTGGAGCGGCATCGCGATGCATTCGGGGCAATTGCCGGGCTATGCGGCGAGTCACGGCTGCGTGCGGCTGCCGTATGATTTCTCGGTGTTGCTCTACCAGGCGACATCGAGTGGCGGGACGGTGGTGGTGGGTAATGGGAAGACGCCGGTGCCGTATTTCGCGAGCAACCCGGCGCCGCTGCTGGCACCGAAGGATTTCAATGCGGCAATGCTACGGCCGCTGGGGAAGGATGAATACGACTGGCATCCGGAGCGGAGCGGCAAGGGGCCGGTCACGATCGTGCTGAGCACGGCGGATCGGGCGCTTTATGTTTATCGCAACGGCGAGGCGATCGGGCGCGGCTCGCTGGAGACGCGGGGCAAGCTGGGCGAAGGCGTCTTCACCATGCTGGAAGGGAGCGCGGGCCGGCCGAGCACGCTGGCGCCGGGACGGGACGCGGGGCGCTGGATGAGCGTAGGCGGCAGGGGCAACCCGGAGAAGATCGAGCAGCGCATCCATTTCAGCCCGGATTTCGCAAACAAGATTGCGGAGGAAATCGGGCCGGGCACCACGGTGGTGGTGACGGATAAGCCGGTGGTGCGGGCGACGGCGAATTCGGATTACTTCACGGCGTCGAGGTAAACACGGCATGCGCGCGCGCGGGTGCGTGTTTCTAGCGGCGGTGGCGCTGGCGGGCTGCGCGCAATACGCCCAGGTGTCGCATGTGCAGCCGCAATTGCACGGTGCACCGGGAATCGGGCCGCTGGCGGTGGCGGAGCAAGGCTTCGCGCGGGCCATCCATGAGCAAGGCGCGAATCCGATGCGCGCGCTGGGTGATTGCCTGGTAGCGCTGCAGGCGACCGCGCGGGAGCTGGAGCGGAATCCCGGCAATCCGCTCGCGATTCGCGATTACGATTTCGGCATCGCGCGCATCTTTCAGATCGTGCATCGGGCGAAGCTCGATCCGTGGTCGGCGCCGCTGACGGTGCCGTCGGAAGCGGGCGAGTTCGTGCTGGCGCATCGACCGGATCCGCGGCCGGAGTGGAACCCGGCGTTGTATGAATTCACGCCCGCGGATGAATACGACGTGCACGGCCAGTACGTGACCGAGCGAACGACGCGGGCGGGTCTCGGCGCGGCGATCGTGGCCGTGGAGAAGGAGCCTAACGAGAAGGCGCGACTCGATTTCGCGCCGTCGCGTTTGTTCTACAGCGTGACGGTGATGGCGCATTTCAAAGGGAATCGATGCGAGCTGGAGTTCCTCGATCCGCTGGCGAAGGAGACGGTGCAGTTCAACGGCCGCACTGTGCCGTTGGCCGCGGATTTCACGGTGCCGCTGGCGGTCATGTTGCAGCAGACGGATCCGAAGAAGCATGAGTTCGCGCGCTTGTTGAATCCGGAGAAGTATGCGCACACGGCGGCGATCGAGCGGCTCCAGCCGTACGATCCGAACAAGACGGTGGTGCTGGTGATCCACGGGCTGTGGGATTCAAACGCAACGTGGACGCCGATGATCAACACGCTGCGCGGTGATCCGGAGATCCGGCGGCATTACCAATTCTGGTTCTACAATTACCCGAGCGGGTTCCCCTACCCCTACTCGGCCGCGATCCTGCGCGAGGAACTTGATCGGGTGGAGAGACGGTTCCCGCAGATGAAGTCGATGGTGGTGATCGGCCACAGCATGGGGGGCAACATCAGCCGGCTGCTCCTGACGGATAGCGGCGATCAGCTTTGGCTGAAGATTTTCGGCCGGCCGCCGGAGGACGTCCCGCTTTCGCCAAAGACGCGGGAGTATTTTCGCGAGGAACTCTTCTTCGAACATCGGCCGGAAATCGGACGGGTGGTGTTCATTGCATCGCCGTTGCGCGGCAGCAACCTGGCGACGGGGTTGATCAATCGCATTGCGGGCTGGTTCATTCGCGAGCATTCCGTGAGCAACGCCGCGAGCGAGGAGATGCTGGCCGCGACCGCGCATGTGCGGGAAGAAGAACTGAAGCCGAAGCGCCGCGCGAACAGCGTTGATAGCCTCTCGCCGAAGAGCCGGTTCGTGAATGTGATCAACACGATCCCCATGCGTCCCGTGCCGCATCACACGATCATCGGCGATCGCGGCCGCGGTGATTCACCGCAATCAAGCGATGGCGTGGTGCCGTATTGGAGCTCGCACATGGACGACGCGGAGAGCGAGCAAATCGTGCCGTCGGATCATAGCGCGCACCAGGATCCGCGGGCCATCGCCGCCGTGTTGAAGATTTTGAAGGCGCACGCCGACTAGCCGGTGCTGCGACTAAAGTCCGATAGCTGCGCGCAGGATTGTCACGTCATCCTTGGCCCATGGAGTCTGCTGATCCGGCTTTCCTGAAGGAAAAGGTTGCGCTGCTCTCGCATTTCCCGGCGGAGCAACTGCAGCGCCTGGCGGAAGGCTCCAAGATCATCACACCGGGCGCGGGCGAGACGTTCGTGCACGCGGGTGACGAGCTCCATTTCCTCGGAGTTATCCTGGAAGGGAAGATCCGCGCGGTGGCGCATTCGGATAACGGCGAGGCGAACTCGTTAGGCGAACTCGGCGCCGGCGACACCTTTGGCGAAATGGCGCTGATGACGGGCGATCCGGCGGTGGCGGATTTCGTGGCGGTGGAACCGAGCCGCGTCATGCTCGTGCCGCTAACGCTGTTTCAATCGCAGATCATGGCGGAGCCGCGCGCGCTTCAACATATCTCGCGCACCATCACCGCGCGGCTCCAGCAGGTGATGAGCGACCCGCGCAAGGCGGCCGCGGTCGCGCGGGATGACAGTGCGAGCGGTCAGCTGGAATTGAAGGGCGAGCGGCCGGAACGCATCCTCGTCATCAACTGCGGTTCGTCGTCGTTGAAGTACAGCTTCTTCGACACGGAGCATCCAGAGAAGACGACGCGCGGTGTCGTGGAGAACATCGGCCGCGGCAAGACGCGGCTCGTGCAGCGCGGGCCGAAAGGCGAGTTCACGCGCGAGTTGCCGCAGGGCGACTACTGCAGCGCGCTGCAGGCGATGCGCACGGCGTTGAGCGACAAAGCGGCCGGTGCGATCGACAACATCTCGGACATTAGCGTGGTCGGTCATCGAGTGGTGCATGGCGGCGAGAAATTCAGCAGCCCGGTGCTAATCGATGGCGACGTTCTGGCGGACCTCGAGGCGCTCAGTCCGCTCGCGCCGCTGCACAACCCGGTCAACGTCGCCGGCATCCTGGAAGCGCGGCGGGTTTTCCCCGCGGTGCCGCACGTCGCGGTCTTCGACACGGCGTTTCACGCGACGCTGCCCAATCACGCTTTTCTCTACGCGTTGCCTAACGAGTTCCACACCCGCAAACACGTGCGGCGTTATGGCTTCCACGGTCCGTCGCATCAATATGTGGCGCTGGCCGCCGCCCAGTTCCTGAAACGCCGTCTGCGCGAATTGCGCGTCATCACCTGTCATCTCGGCAGCGGCACGTCGATTTGTGCGATCGATCACGGGCGCTCGGTCGACACCTCGATGGGCTTCACGCCCGGCGAGGGCCTGGTCATGGGGACGCGCGCGGGAGACATCGACGCCGGCGTGCTCACTTTCCTGCAACGCGAAGAAGGGCTGACCGCGGATGAGCTCGACACTTTGCTCAACAAGAAGAGCGGACTGCTCGGGCTCTCCGGCGTGTCGAACGACATGCGCGACATCGAGAAAGCGGCCGATGCCGGCAACGCAGACGCGCTGACCGCGCTCAAAACATTCTGTTATCGCCTGCGCAAATATATCGGCGCGTATGTCGCGGCGATGGGCGGGCTCGATGTGCTCATCTTCACCGCGGGCATCGGACAAGGCAGCGCCGGTGTTCGCGCTCTCGCCGCGCAAGGGCTCGCCTGTATGGGCATCCATCTTGATGAAGCCCGCAATCGCGAGCCGCGCGGTGACGAAATCACGCGCATCTCGAGCGATGATTCACCGGTCACGGTGCTGGTCGTGCCGACGGATGAAGAACGGATGATCGCGCGGGAAACGTTGCGCACGCTGAGCCGCGACTATCTCAAGCGGACCAGCGAAGCGTGCCGGACCGAGCAGATCCCAATCGAAGTCTCGGCGCATCACATTCATCTCTCACAAAAGGATGTCGAAGCGCTGTTCGGCCCCGGCCATCAACTCACGAAGACATCCGACCTTTCGCAGCCCGGCCAATACGCCTGCAAAGAACAGCTCGCGATCGTCGGGCCGAAAGGCCGCATCGAGCGCGTCCGCGTGCTCGGCCCGGCACGGAAAGCGACGCAGGTGGAGATCGCGATGACGGAGCAGTTCAAGCTCGGGATTCAGCCGCCGATCCGCGAATCGGGCGACATCGAAGGCTCGCCTGGTTGCACGCTCGAAGGTCCGGCCGGGCAGGTCGCGATTGATCGAGGTGTGATCTGCGCGCTCCGCCACGTGCACATGACGCCGGCGGATGCGTTGCGTTACGGCTTGAAAGACAAATGCACCGTCCGCGTGCGCGTGCCGGGCGATCGCGAATTGCTCTTCGGCGACGTGCGGATTCGGGTCGACCCGAGTTTCGCGCTCGCCATGCACATCGACACCGATGAAGCCAACGCCGCCAACCTGCGCAACGGCGCGCGCGGCTTCATCGATGGCATCCAATATGAGGCGTGAGGCCTAACGAATGAAACATCGACCCTGGACCCGTCCGTTCGCGTTTGTATTGCTATTCCTGGCGGCAACGACGCCAATCCGCGCGCAAAGCAGTGAGCTCGACGAACTGAAAGCATCGGTTCAGGCGATGCAGAAGATCATCGCTAACCAAAACGCACGCATCGCCGCGCTGGAGAAGCAGCAGCAATCCGCGCCAAAGCCCGTGTCGGCCCCGGCCACGAAACACGAAGTGACTTCGCATCGCGCCGCCTCTTCTTCTTCAACGCGCACGGCGACGGCCGCTCCCGCCGCGGGGACCGAGCGCACCGTCAGCATCGCGGAGCTGAGCGTTCCCGCTGGCAGCATTCCGGCGAACGCCGTGCCTAACGAGCGCGCCGCCATTCGGGACGCGGACACCTTTGCCGATCAACAAAACGCCGCACCGCGCCCGAACAACGCGCCGCTCGATCCCTCGCTGAAAGGATTCATCCCGATTCCGGGCACCGACACCATTTTCAAGATCGGCGGCTCGGCGCGCATCGACGGCATCCTGGATTTCGCGAACAACGGCAACCCGAACCAATTCGTGCCATCAACCATTCCGGTCCCCGGCCAGGCGGGAGAAGATGGCGGCGAGCGCACCACGCTGCATGCGAAAGGGACGCGCCTGAGCCTCGAGCTGCGCCGACCGGTGCCGTACGACGGCACGCTGCGCATCTTCACCGAATACGACTTCTTCGATAACTCGACGTCGAGCGCGATGAGCTTCCGCGTTCGCCACTTTTACGGACAGGCGTGGAACTTCCTCATCGGCCAAACCTTTTCCGGCTTCATGGACATCGACGTCTTTCCGGACGTGGTCGATTACCAGGGCCCGAACGGCATCGTGAATCGCCGTGTGCCGCAGATACGCTACACGCAGCCGATTTACGACCGCGGCTCGAAGGTGCAGCTCTACATCAGCGCGGAGCAGCCGGATGCGAGGATCAACACAGGCACCAGCGAGTTCGCCGCGAGCAGCTCGACGGTAAATCATCTGCCCGATACGGTGCTGGGCGCGCGCTGGGAAGGCTCGTTAGGCCATCTCCAGGTGTCGACCGTTTTCCGCGAGCTTTCTTTCGAATCGGACACCGGTCCCGACGACAACGTCTTCGGCTGGGGCGTGAGCTTGTCCGGCGCGCTCAATCTCTTCGAGAAGGACAAACTGTCGTTGCAGGTCACCTACGGCGAAGGCGCGTCGCGTTATATCAACGACCTGAGTGGGGAGCTGCTCGATGCCGCTTTGGACAACGGGAAGTTCCGCGCCATCCCCGCTGTCGCTGCCATGATCGGTTACACGCATCATTGGGACGAGCATTGGCGTTCGACCGTCTCCGGCGGCTACGTGCAGGCCGATCCACCTGACTCGTTAGGCGCATTTGCCATTGACCACACCCATTACGCGAGCGTGAACCTGATGTGGCATCCGACCACGTCGTTCCGGATGGGCCTGGAATATCTCTACGGCGACAAGGAAACGATGAATGGCGCCGAGCGCGACGCCCATCGCCTCGATTTCGTGGTGCGGTACGACCTGGTGCGCTGATCACTTATGGACATCAAATTCATCCTCGAGTTTCTCGTGATCATCGGCGCGCTCGCCATGGGCGCGCGCGTCGGCGGAGTCGGCCTCGGCTTGTGGGGCGCGGTCGGATTGCTCGTCCTGGTGGTGGGATTTGGCATCGCGCCCGCGTCCATTCCCGGCGAGGTCCTGCTGATTGTCCTCACGGTGATCATGGCCGCTTCCGCAATGGAAGTTGCCGGCGGCATCGACTTTCTCGTGCGCGTGGCCGAGCGCATCATTCGCAAAAATCCGAAGCAGGTCACGGTGGTCGCGCCGCTCGTCACGTATGCATTCACCTTCGCCGCCGGGACTGGGCACATTGTCTATCCGCTGCTGCCGGTGATCTACGAAGTCGCGCACGAAAACGGGATCCGGCCCGAGCGACCAATGGCCATCGCCACCATTGCTTCCCAACAGGCGATCACCGCAAGCCCGGTTTCCGCAGCGACCGCTGCGATGATCGGATTGCTCGCCACCCACGGTGTCGGCCTCGTGCAGATCCTCCTCATTTGTATTCCGTCGACCATCCTCGCGATCCTGATCGCGGCATTCGTGCAACTCCGCGTCGGCAAGGAACTGAAGGACGATCCGGAATATCAGCGCCGGCTCGCGTCCGGCGATATCAAACCATCCGCGAAAGCCGCCGGCGCCAAGGCCGCCGGTTTAAAGAAAGGCGCAAAGGCAAGCGCGTTCATCTTCCTCGGCGGCGTCGCGCTCGTCGTGCTCGCCGGAATTTTCCCAATCCTGCGCACCGTCGAAGGCGTGGCCGACAAGCCGACCACGCTCAGCATGCCGATCGCCATCGCCATCGTCATGCTCGCCATCGCGGCTGTCATCCTCACCGTAACCAAAGCTCCCGTCGCCGAAGTGCCGAAGTGCCAGACCTGCCAATCCGGCGTGACCGCGATCATCGGCATTCTTGGCCTCGCCTGGATGGGCGACACCTTCATCAACGCCAACCGCGACTTCATCATCGGGGGACTCAGCAACATGGCGAAAGCCGCGCCGTGGAGTTTCGCCATCGGCCTTTTCGTCGCCTCGATGCTGCTCTACAGCCAGGCGGCAACCACGCGCGCGCTCATGCCGCTAGGCCTGTCGTTAGGCATTCCGGCGCCGCTCCTGATCGGGATGTTCCCCGCGGTGAACGGCTACTTCTTCATCCCTAATTACGGCACGCTCATCGCGGCAATGCAGTTCGACCGCAGCGGCACCACGCGCATCGGCAAATACGTGCTCAACCACTCGTTCATGATACCGGGGCTGATCTGCACGATCGGCGCCGTCTCGTTTGGACTGCTCATTGGCTCGTTCTTTCCCAAATAGGACTCCCCCACCATGCCCATTCCTCTCAACACGATCGCTGCGACTGCACACCACATTGGTGTTTCCACCGAAGACTTCGCTGCGGTTGTGCAACAGGGCTTCGATGCCGAATACGCGGCCGGCGACTTCCTTTATCATGAAAGCACGCCGCGCGAATGGCTCGGCATCGTTCTCGAAGGCGAAGTCGACATTGTCCGCGGCGCGCAAGGCCGCAAGGTGACGCTCGCGACGCTCATGCCGGGCGCCGTCTTCAGTGAAGGCGTGATGCTGGACGATTCGCCGCATGCCTCCAGCGCCGTCACGCCGAAGGGCGCGAAGGTTTGGCAAATCTCGCGCGCCGCGCTCGAGAAAGTGCGCGCGGAAAAGCCGGAGACCTTTTACCGCATCGTCGGTCGCGTGGCCGCACGCTTGAGCGAACGACTGCGCTTCGCGGCGGAACGCATCGCCGGCGAAAAATCCGCCACCACCGTTTCGTCCGTCCGCACCGAGCGCGACTCGTTAGGCGAACGGGAAGTGCCGGATCATGCCTATTACGGTGTGCAGACAATCCGCGGCATGGAAAACTTCCGCCTTTCCGGCATTCGCCTGTATCACTTTCAGCATTTCATCACCGCGCTGGCGTTCGTGAAGAAGGCGGCCGCGCTGGCCAATCGCGACCTCGGAGTTCTCGATGAGCAACGCGCCAATGCGATTGCCCAGGCTTGCGACGAGATCGCGGCGGGACAGCTGCACGACCAGTTCGTGATCGACATGGTGCAAGGTGGCGCCGGCACCTCGACGAACATGAACGCGAACGAGGTCATCGCGAATCGCGCGATCGAACTGCTCGGGCACAAGAAAGGCGAATACGAACACGTGCATCCGAACGATCACGTCAACTGCTCGCAATCGACTAACGACGCCTATCCGACTGCGATCAAACTTGGCGTGCTGCTGACGTTGCGGGACACGATCTCAGCGCTGCGGGAATTGCGCGGCGCACTCGAAGCGAAAGCTGCGGAGTTCGCGGACGTCCTGAAGATGGGCCGCACCGAAAACCAGGACGCGGTGCCGATGACGCTCGGGCAGGAGTTCGGCGCGTATGCGGTAATGATCGGCGACGGAATCCGTCATCTCACCCGCGTCGGCGAGGAATTTCTCCCGATCAATATGGGTGCGACGGCCATTGGCACCGGACTCAACAGCCCTCCCGGTTACGCCGCGCTTTGCACCAAATACCTTGCCGAGGTCAGCGGCATTCCGGTCACGCTCGCTGCCGATCTGGTCGAGGCGACGCAAGACTCCGGTGAATTCGCGCTCATGAGCAGCACCATGAAGACGGCAGCGGTGCAGCTCTCCAAGATCTGCAACGACCTGCGCTGGATGTCGTCCGGGCCGCGCTGTGGTCTGTATGAAATTCGGCTGCCGTCGATGCAGCCGGGTTCATCGATCATGCCGGGCAAAGTGAATCCGGTGATCCCGGAAGTCGTTAGTCAGGTTTGCTATCAGATCATCGGCGCGGACGTAACCGTCTCCATGGCCTCCGAAGCGAGCGAGCTCGAGCTCAACATGGCCGAGCCGATCATCGCGTTTAATCTTCTCTTCGGGCTCACCCTCTTGCGCAACGCCGCCATCATCCTGCACAGCCGTTGCATCGCCGGGATCGAAGCAAATCGCGAACGTTGTCTGGAGTACGTGCGCAACTCGATCGGCCTCGTCACTGCGTTGAATCCGGTGCTCGGTTACGAACGCAGCGCGTCCATCGCGAAGGAAGCGCTCAAGACCGGCGGCAGCGTTTACGATCTGGTGCTCGCGAAAGGCTGGCTGACGAAGGAGCGGCTCGATGATTTACTTAAGCCCGAGAACATGACGCATCCGCGGAAAGTCTGATAAGCCGCGCCCGAGCACATGGCTCGCGTCAATTAGTCCTCCGGTTCGGACTCCGCTAGGATCGCGATCGCTTCCGCCAACGTTGGCACGGTGAAGACCTGCACGTCCGCACCGTAATGCAGCCGGCTGAGAATCATCATGCCCACGTCTTTCTTCGCGTCGGGAATGACGCGCACGACCGCCGCCACCTTCTTTTCCGCGAGAAGGTCCATGATCTCGCCAATGTGCCGCGCCACTTCCGGTTTCATCGCTTCGACGAAGCGCAAATCGCTCAGGACCGTCGCCTCGGACGGAATCTGAGTCAGGAGAATCCGCAGCTCCTCACGTACCTGCGCCGCCTCGTCCGCGGCGACGCGCCCGGCTGCCGTAAAAACGATTAGCCGCTTCGAAGAATCCGCTTCAACCGAATACATGATGAGGTTCGCCGTTATGCCGCTTGCCGACGTTTCGCGCAGGCCGCGCCGCATCACTAGCGAAAACCTGCCACCCTCTCAAGCGAGCGGCCTTATTCTTTCGGTAGCAGAGGCGCGACCGTCAGCGCGCAAGCCCCACCGCCATCGGGTTGAAAGATGCCGACTGTGCGCGCTCGCCGGAAAGATGTCCGCTCCCGCCTAACTAATCCGACCAAAGTCTCATAGCTGCTAAAGGCTGGATTTTCGCAGGCTGAAAACACAATCTCGCATCTATGAATAAGTACATCGCGGAGTTCATCGGAACGTTTTTCCTCGTCCTGACGATCGGTTGCACAGGCATCGGCGCGCCAGCCGGCGTGATCGCGCCGCTGGCTATCGGCGCCGCGCTGATGGTGATGATCTTCGCGGGCGGCCATATTTCAGGTGCGCATTACAATCCCGCGGTCACGCTCGGTGTCCTGATCCGGGGCCGCGTGAAAGCTGCGGACGTGGTGCCTTATATGATCATGCAGGTGCTGGGCGCCGCGTTGGCCGCATTCCTGGTCACGAAATTTTTGCGCGCCGGAATCACGGTTACTCCCATCTCCGTGCAGCCGATCCACGCGTTAGTCGCGGAGTTCCTCTTCACCTTTGCGCTTGTTTACGTGGTGCTGAACGCGGCGACGGCGGACGGCACATCCGGCAACTCCTTCTACGGTCTCGCTATCGGCATGACGGTTATGACGGGCGCGTTCGCAGTCGGCGATATCTCGGGCGGTGCGTTCAATCCCGCGGTCGCTGTCGCCATTTCGCTTATGGGCATCTCGGCGTGGAGCAACATTTGGATTTACCTGGTGGCTAACTTCGCGGCCGCAGTGGTCGCAGCTATCACCTTCAACGCAATTAATCCTCCAGCGCAGGTTGAGCCGATCCCGACGGAGGAGCCGCCTTACAAGACGCCTTAAGTTCCCGAGGGACTTCCAGCTTGGGAGAAGTGCCGTCGAGAACAACGACTGACAGGTCCGACCCCGTTCTCGCCTCATTGCCCAGCCGCCGTAGGACCAACGGCCTATAGGAGAAATCCGTATGCACCGCATGATGGGCGCATGCGAGGATTACGCGCGCGTGGTGGCTACTGCCTCGCTTGTTTTTCTCTGGCCGGCCTGACGCTTTTCGTGCCTTCGCCCGCTCACGGCGAGGATGACAGTCTTAGTCAGTTCAAGGCCCAGATTCAGGCGGAGGTCAACGCGCTCAAACAGAATTACGAGAACAAGATCGAGAACCTGGAGAAGCGCGTCGAGACGCTCGAAGGCGAGAACGCGCAGCTGAAGCGGAGCAAGTCGTCGGGCACTCCACGCGCCGGATCACCCGAAGTCGCCGCGCTCAAGCAACGCGTCCAGAAGTTGGAGCAGCAACAGCCACAGGAGCAGCCCGACTCGGCAATCAGTGAAGCGCCGCGCTCGCGAACCGCAGCGGCCGCGGCTCCTACGGTGAGTCGCCTCGAGAAGAAGCTGCAGGAAAGCGCGACGGAAACGCGGGACATCTATCGGCAGGACGGCTGGCCATTTGATCCAGCCAGGCTCTACGATCTCCCCCGGCCGTTCGAATTTCATGGTTACTTTCGTTCCGGCTTTGGCCTGAACGGCGAAGAGGGCAAGATGGAAGCGTTCAAAGCGCCGGGCGCGGGCGCCAAGTATCGCCTTGGTAATGAAGCGGAAACCTACGGCGAAATTGCCCTGACGAATAACTGGTTGCGCGTCGACGACCCTCTGAAGGCGCCTTACGTAAAGACGACCGTGATGATGTCTTTCAGCACGGCCGAAAACTTCAGTTACGACTCGCTGAACAACCAAGCCCAGGGCAATGACATCGCATTGCGGCAGGCTTTTGTGGAAGCCGGCAACGTGTTCCCAACCATCCCGGAAATTCGCTTCTGGGCAGGTCAGCGTTACTACCGTCGCCACGACATCCACATCAACGACTTCTACTACCTCGACATGAGCGGCTACGGCGGAGGAATCGAAGATGTTCCTGTAGGTCGATTTGGAAAATTCGCGCTCGCCTGGCTCGGCGGCAGCGTGGACGGCTACGCCACTGATCACGGCAATGTAGCGAAACAAAACTTCGATCTGCGCCTTTACGACATCAACGTCCTGGCCGGCAAGCTTACCTTCTGGTTTGACTACGCGCATACTCGCGGCGGCGATGTGCGGAACGTCTTCGATCCAAACGGCAATCCCTTCTCGATCCAGAGCTCGTCGGGTTGGGCCGTGGGTCTTATTCATCGAACGAACGAGAAGAAGTCCGGGGCACTCGTAAGCGATGGAGATGCCAAGAACGCGATAGCCGAGAGCGACACCAGCGGTGGCTGGTTCCCCGGAGGCTATAACGACTTCAGTCTCCAATACGGCAGCGGCGCGGCCTACAATTTCCAAAGCACGCTCGATACTTCCGGGCCCGATTTGGATGATGCCTGGCGTTTCCGGGTAACCGATCACTTTACCATTCAGCCATGCCCGAGCTTTGCCATGCAGGCGCTCGGTCTCTACGAAGAAACGGAGTTCGGCGGACCTAACTCGCATCAGAAGTGGGCTTCCGTGGGAGCTCGTCCCGTTTACTACTTCAACGATCGCTTCAGCGTCGCGCTGGAGGCCGGCATCGACTGGGCGAAAAGCGAGCCGCTCGGAACCGACGGGCATCTTTGGAAGATCACGCTGGCTCCGCAGCTAACTCGCGGCGGGAAGTTCTTCGACCGCCCACAGCTGCGCGCCTTCATCACCTACGCGCAGTGGAGTGATGACTTCAAAGGTCTGGTGGGCGGCAGACCCTACGAGAATGCAACCGATGGTTTCTCCTACGGACTACAAGCCGAGACCTGGTGGTAACCATGACGAGCCCCTCCAAGCTGCAACTAATCGCCCCACTTTCAGGGCAAGTCTGGCCGCTCGAGCGCATCCCTGATCCCGTCTTTGCGCAGAAGATGGTGGGCGATGGCATCTCGATTGATCCAATTGACGCAATGCTGCTTGCGCCTTGCGATGGAGAAGTTGTGAACCTGCACGCGGCCGGTCATGCCGTGACCTTGCGAGCGGCGGGAGATGCCGAGGTGTTGCTCCACATCGGTATCGATACCGTAACGCTGAAGGGCGAAGGCTTTCGGCCGCGCGTTTCGGTCGGCGACAGGGTGAAGGCGGGCGATGCCTTGATTGCATTCGATCTCGATTTCCTCGCCACGCACGCGAAGAGTCTCCTTACCCAGGTCGTCATCACGAACAGCGACCGCGTCACGGATTGGGAGAGAGCTAGCGGCCGCGTCGCCGCAGGGAAGGACGTGCTCTACACAGTGACTCTCGGCGCCGCAGAAGGCAGCAACGGCGCCGAAGCGGGCGAGACAATTACTTCCGACGCGATCGTCATTCCGAACCCAACCGGATTGCATGCCCGTCCGGCCGCGGTGCTCGCGAATCTGGCGAAAGGTTTCCGTTCGTCGGTCAAGCTTCAGCTCGACGGCCAGCAGGTGAATGCGCGCAGCATTACCGGAATCATGGGCCTCGACGTTCGCCAAGGTGCGTCGGTCCGACTGCTCGCCAGCGGCCCCGATGCGCGCGCCGCGATTGACAAGCTCGCGCCGATCATCGCCTCCGGTCTCGGCGATGAAGGTTGCGTGCCGGCACCGGCGCCTGCCTCGACAGCCATCGCGCCGGAAGCTGCCGCGCCGCGTCGCGCGCCTTCCACCAATGGAATTCTCCTCGGCGTTGCGGCATCGCCCGGGCTCGCGGTCGGCGAAGTCTTCCAGGTCCGCCGCGAAACCATCGAGGTCATCGAGAACGGCGAAGGCCTGGAAAGCGAGCGCCGTCGCCTAACGAGTGCTGTCGAGAGCGCCAAGGGACAGCTCGCAGCGTTACGCGCCCAGCTTCACGCGAACGCGGATCCCGCGAAGGCCGCCATCTTCGCCGCGCATGAGGAATTGATCGAAGACCCTGACTTGCTCGAGATCGTGGAGTCCGCCGTCGCGAAAGGCAAAAGCGCTGCGTTCGCATGGAAGAAAGCGGTCACGACTCATGCCGACCGCCTCGCTTCCTTACGCAATCCCCTGCTCGCCCAACGCGCCAATGATCTCCGCGATGTTGGCCTGCGCGTGCTCGGCATTATCAGCGGCGTCGAAACGAAAGCGCCCGAATATCCGCCCAACGCTATCCTCATCGCCGAGGATCTGACGCCTTCCGACACGGCATCGCTCGATCGCACCCGCGTAATGGGTTTCTGCACGACGCGGGGCGGAGCCACTTCGCACGTGGCGATTCTGGCCCGTTCGTTAGGCATTCCGGCTCTGGCCGGAACCGAGCCAGCGTCGCTCGAAATTCCCAACGGCACCAGCGTTGTGCTCGATGGAAACAAGGGAACGCTGCGGCTCAGTCCGCCGCCGGAGGAGATCGCGCGCATCCGCGGTGCTCAGGAACGCGCCGAGGCCAGACGTAAGGAAGACCTGACGCACGCGCACGAACCCGCGGTCACCCGCGACGGCAAGAAGATCGAAGTCGTCGCGAACATCGGCGGCCTGAAAGACGCAAAGCAGGTCAACTCCTTTGGCGGCGAAGGCGTCGGGCTTTTGCGCTCCGAGTTTCTTTTCATGGAGCGCAACAGCGCGCCGACCGAAGACGAGCAATTCGAATCCTACCGTGCAATCGCTGAGGCGGTCGGCCGCACGCATCCGCTTATCGTCCGCACGCTCGATGTCGGTGGCGACAAGCCCCTCGCCTATTTGCCTATTCCGAAAGAGGACAATCCATTCCTCGGCGAGCGCGGGGTGCGCGTGGGACTCGATCGCCCCGAGATCCTCCGCGCGCAATTGCGCGCCATCCTGCGTGCCTCTGAGTTCGGTGAGCTGCGCGTCATGTTCCCGATGATCTCCGCGTTACAGGAACTGCGCGATGCCAAGGCCATCATGATGGAGGAATGCGGCCGGCTCGGCGTGAAACCGATCCCGGTCGGGATCATGGTCGAAGTGCCGGCCGCTGCGATCATGGCGGAACAATTCGCGAAGGAGGCCGACTTTTTCTCCATCGGCACGAACGACCTCACGCAATACACTCTCGCGATGGATCGCGGACATCCGAAGTTCGCCTCGCGTGTGGACGGCTTGAGCCCCGGCGTGTTGAATTTGATCGCGCTCACTGTCCGCGGCGCGTACGCCGCCGGCAAATGGGTCGGCGTTTGCGGCGGCATTGCCAGCGATCCGTATGGCGTGCCGATTCTGATCGGTCTCGGCGTCGATGAATTGAGCATCAGCCTTCCGGCTATTCCGGCGATCAAGGCGCAGGTCCGCTCACTTGATGCCGCGGAGTGTCGCGCGCTCGCCGAGAAAGCGCTCGCCGCCGAATCCGCCGCCGACGTCCGCGCTTTAGTCAATCTACCTAACGAGTAACTCGCCGTGTCTCTGTCCAAGAACGCCTTCTCGCTCCTGCAAAAAATCGGCAAGTGCATGATGCTGCCGGTTTCCGTGCTCCCCGTTGCCGGCATCCTGCTCGGTGTCGGCAGCGCCAACTTCTCGTGGTTGCCCGTAAGCGTGTCGCTCATCATGGCGAAATCGGGCGACGCGATCTTCGGCAATCTGCCGTTGCTCTTCGCGATTGGCGTCGCGATTGGCCTAACCGAAAACGACGGCGTCTCCGCGCTTGCGGGCACCGTCGGCTACGTTGTCTTCCTGGCGGCGATGGGAGTCTGCGCCGGCCTCCGCGGCATCGAGGTGAAGCCGATCATGGGCATTCCCTCCATCGAGACCGGTGTCTTCGGCGGGATCATCGTCGGCATGGTCGCGGCGTGGACCTTTAACCGCTTCTATCGAATACAACTACCGCCTTACCTCGGCTTCTTTGCCGGCAAACGATCGGTGCCGATCATCACCGCGTTCCTCGTCATCATTGTCGGCGCGATCCTGAGCTTCATCTGGCCACCGATCGGTAACGGCATCAACGCGTTCTCGCATTGGGCGGTCCACGGAAGCCCCGCGCTCGCTTTCACCATCTACGGTGTGGTGGAGCGTGCCCTTATTCCCTTCGGGCTCCATCATATTTGGAACGTCCCCTTCTTTTTCCAGGCGGGCGATTACGTCGATCCGGCGACTGGCAAAGAAATCCACGGCGAGATTGCGCGCTTCATTGCCGGTGATCCGACGGCCGGCCACATGACCGGCGGTTATCTTTTTAAAATGTGGGGTCTCCCCGCCGCTGCGCTCGCCATTTGGCGCGCCGCGCGCCCCGAGAACCGGGCCAAGGTCGGCGGCATCATGATTTCCGCCGCGATCACTTCCTTCATTACCGGCATCACCGAGCCGATTGAGTTCTCATTTCTCTTCGTCGCGCCGCTGCTTTACGCCGTGCACGCGCTGCTCGCGGGCGTCGCTTATTTCACCTGCATCGCCCTGAACATTAAACACGGGTTCACCTTCTCCCACGGCCTCATCGATTACGTTGTTCTCTTCCCTAAATCACACAACGCCCTTTCGCTCCTCGTGCTCGGGCCGATCTGGGCCGCGGTTTACTACGGCGTCTTCACCCTCGCGATTCGCGCCTTCAATCTCCTCACGCCCGGTCGCGAGAAAGAGGACGAAGCTACTGCGGCGGCTCGCTCCGCCACCGGCGACGAGTTCTCGCTCCAACTTGTTCGTGCTTTTGGGGGCCGGTCCAACATCGTTAGTCTCGATGCCTGCATCACGCGCTTGCGCGTGCAGCTGGCCGACGTAACCAAAGCGAACGCCGATAAACTCAAAGCGCTGGGCGCGGCCGGTGTGGTGATGGTCGGCGATGGCATCCAGGCCATCTTCGGCACGCGCAGCGAGAACCTGAAGACTGACCTCCAGGAATACCTGAAACACGCCGGCGTCGAAGCCGACGAGCTCGACGAAGTCTCGCCCGTGAAGGCCTCCGCACCCGCCGGTCTCAAGGCGAAGCTACGCGACCCGGATGCGGCTCGCAAAGCCGCGGCCTACGTCACCGCACTCGGCGGCAAAGAGAATATTGTCCGCGTGGACGCTTGCGCCGAGACGCGGCTACGCCTCGTCCTCCGCGACGAGGCGCAGATCAATGAAGCCGCCTTGAGCAAAGAAGGCATCGCCGCAGTCGTTAGGTTACCGAATAACACCTGCCACCTGCTCGCCGGCCTCAATGCCGACCAATACGCCGCCGAGATGCGCGGCCAGCTCGCCGCCTAAGTCTTCCCTGACGCGGCGGACGGCTCCGGGGAGCGCACGCTTGTCCCGTGCTGGCGAAGTCCTCCTGACTTCGCGAACTTTATCGTGCGCGCCTATCTTCATGACCGCGTTGCCCCTGGCCGAAGGTTCCGGCGACATAAACGCATGTTCGGACGGCGAATAGGCAGCAGAAGGCGAGCGGGCCCGCTCACCGCCACCCGCTTTTCCGAGCTGAAGAAGTATTCCAGCCCGTTATCCTTTGCTCATCGGACCGGGCGCAGATGGAATATGGCTAATCTTCGAAGAACCTTCCGAGTCACAACCGTGAGGATTAATCACGCGAAGCAGCGAAAGACTTACTCTCCTCGCCGTCTCCGCTGGCTCGGGCTTTATTATGCCTAACGAACCGGACAAACCGACCAGAAAAGTCTAAGCTAGACGCGCGCTTTGCTGCGGCTGCCGTTTGTCCGGACGCCGAGGTCCGCACCAACTTCGCCGATTGGACGATCCAGTCGGCAAATGAGCGCGCGCTCCTCCCGACTTGGCCCGCTGCGCGTGTTTGACCACTCGTTAACTAAACAAAATAGTCATTTTAGCGTTCTCTTCATTACGCGGACGTAATAGCCCAGAGAGCCATAAACCCGGTCGACGTTCCCCGCGGCGGCTCTGGCCATCGCTCGGCGGCGGACCGACCTCCGCACGGTAACCGCGAACCAATAGTGATCCGCCGTGGCCAGCGTCCCGCTTAGTTTTTCGTTAAAGTCTTGACTTCCGAAATGCGACTTTGGAAAAAATCCACACCCCCTTGTATGAAGACAAAGTTCCCCCTCCTCATCATCCCCCTGCTCCTCGGCCTTTCGCCGATCGTCAACGCCAGCCCGTTACCGCCCAGCGCGCCAGTTATTGGCCAGGCCGGCAATTTGCTCGTCAACGGTAACTTCGAAAGCGGACAGACTACGCCAGTTAATTCAGCCATCGGGGTCTCAACGGCCTCCGCCCTGAGTAGCTGGAATCAATACGCCAACTCCCCCCAAGGCACGACCAGTTCCTGGGTGACCTCGCCCCTCATCGAAGGGCAACACACCGCCGGCTTGCAAGGCGGACTTAACAACGGGCTCTTCCAGTACGCTTTCCATCCTACCGACGTCTACACGCTGTCCGGCTGGTTCTTCACCGTCGCCGGCAGCGCGCAACTCGGCCTCGCCTGGAACGACGGCTCCAATTCCGCCTTCTCCGCGCCTACCTCGCTCATCGGGCAATGGGAATACCTCAGCCTTACTCTCGCCCTCCCGGGGTCCACCTCCGGCGCGCTCGTTTACGGCGCCGCCAACGGCAACAACCAATGGTATGTCGAAGGTCTCTGGCTTAACTCCGGCGCCACGAACAACTCTCCCTTCGCGCCCACCGCCGGCTTTAACCCAAACGCAGTCCCCGATAGCGGCCCAACCTTCGCACTGCTCCTCATCGGCCTCGCTTCCCTCGGCGGCAGCAGCTGCCTTCGTCGCGCCCGTTCCTTGAGTTAACGAATCCGCCCGTCGCCCGCCTCCGCTTCATTGCGCCGGGCAGCGCCTGCCTCGGGTCCAAAGAAAAAGCCCGCGCCACCAACCAGTGACGCGGGCTTTCTTATGCCTAACGAACCAGACGAACTGACCAGAAAAGTCTAAGCTAGACGCGCGCCTTGCTGCGGCTTCCGTTGGTATGCTCGGCGCCGTTGCCATTGCCGTTGCCGTTGAAGCTAACGACTGGCTCGGCTTCCCTCCCGCGCGATCGGCTGCGCGGTGGCGCCGCGCTAATCCGCGGCAGTGGGGATGGCAAACTTGGGCCTCTGCTCGTCATTTCCAGCGTGGGACGGCGTGCAGAGCTCTCTGTTCGTCATCGCCAGCGTGGGGATCACAAGCGGCACCTTCCGCCTAACGACACCTACCCGCATGACCACGCTCGCCGCAGCCAGCCCATTCCAGCGAGGCCAAGGGCGAGGTACGTCGCCGTTTGTCCTCCCTCCGGAACGCTCGGCCCCGCAGGAACGGGCGTGCCGAAGACCGCGAAAGCGTTCGAATGATCCAGCGGGGTGGTGGGAGCAAAATCCACGTAAGAAGCGGATGACCCGTCGCTTAGATCCCAAAACACGTCTACGAGGCCGGGTGGGAAGTTAGTGGTGAGGTGTCCGAGGGTGAGGTAGAAAGTGCCGACTCCGATTGCGCCGCTGATGCTGAAGGTCGACTGGTAAAAATACCCTCCGGCGTTCGTGAAGAGGAAGGTATTCGCCAAGCTGGAGACTCCCGACGAAATATCCGAAGCGAACGGCGTGGTCCCAATGGACCACGCGACCGTTGACGGCGTAACGCCGAAGTTCGTAAACAGGTTAATCTGGGCCGAGGTGAGATTGAAGGACCCGCTTGAGGGGAACGAAATACTAAGATCGTGCAGTCCGTTCAATAGATACCCCCCGAGGCTGCCATTGGAAGGGGTGCCGTTGTTGTAGATCGAGTCGGCTTTGGCCTGGGGAACGGCGGCGAGGAGGATTGCGGCTATTACCGCAGACACGTTAGATAGTCGCTTCATTTTCAATAACTTACAAGCAGAACCCATACCCTCAAGTGTTTGCGAGGGGCCGCTGTAGAGGGTGAATTTCTTTTTCTGACGCTCCTCGCGATCAGCCCCACCCGAGGAAGTGTCAGTCTTTCCGACGACGGCGATCACCGCATCGCGCTAAGCCACCCTCGAGGCAGCGGCCCCCGCCCAAAAAATCAGGGCGGCAGGAGGGAGCCGGAGTTCGCTTTGACCACGGCGATGTCGGTGGCGTTGATGGCTCCGCTGACGTTCACATCGGTGCGGAAGTTCCCGGCGTCGAGCGGTTGACCGGATTGCACCTTGGTCTGGCCGACATCTGAGGCGGTGACGGCGCCGTTATTGCCGGTGTCGCCGGCGAGGGCGCCCATGTTCACGGTGAAATTGCCGCTGCCGGAGCCGTTGCTCACGTTTTGCAGGGTGATGCCGAGGTTCTGCGCATTGGCGACGTTGGAGAGACTCACCGTGACGACGGCGCCGGAGACGCTTTGGGTTCCAGTGGCCTGGCCATTGGTGCTCGTGACGCTGACTCCGCCTACCGTGACGGTGGAGTTAAAGGTAACGACTACGGTGTGAGTGCCACCAGCGCCGGCGAGGCGGCATTCCACGCCGAACGGCGCGACGGACGGCAGCGGGACGTCAAAGGTCCCGGAACCTCCGTGGACTTTGCGCGAGACAGCGCTGACGAGGGTGGGGCCGCCGCCGCCCTGGACGGTGAGAAGGTAGCCTTGCGCATTGGCGGTGACGGTCAGGTTCACGCCGGCGGGGGGATTGATGGTGGTGAAGCTGCCGGCGGTGGACCCGGCGGTGATAATCTGAAAAGTGTTACCAGCGGCGGGTGTGAAACCGTTGACGAGGGTCACATTCAACGTCCCGGAAATGGAGGCCTGACCGGTGACGGCCAGTTGGTCGAACTGGGTGGCGGGAGTGAGCCCGCCGAGCTGGATGTTGAGGATGCCGCCGGCGTTCTGGGTGTAATTGCCGCTGACGGACAGCCGGCCCACGGAGGTCGTGCCGGGGGACACGGCGCCGCCGCTGGCGACGGTGACCGATCCGACCGTGCCAGTGCCACCGAGGGTGCCGCCATTGTTGACCGCGACGGCGCTGGTGCCGGTGGCGCTGCCGGTTGTATTGGTCGCGAGGAGGACGCCACCGTTGACGGTGGTCGTGCCGGTGTAGGTATTCGCACCCGACAAGTTGACGGTGCCGCTGGAAACCAGGACGCTGCTGAATCCGGAGAGGACTCCGCTGTAGGCGAAAACGTTGCCGCTTCCGGGATTGATGGTCATCCCGTTGGTGCCGCCGGTGCCACCATTGATGTCACCAGTGACCGTCGCGGTTCCGCCGTTGAGAATGTTCAGGGTGTTGTTGCCGCCTTGCATATCGATGGCCAGGCCGTTGCTGCCGACGATCGCGCCGGCGTTGTTGATGGTATCGTTGCCGTTGCCGGTCTGAACCGCGGCTCCGAGATTGACCGGGCCCGCGCCCTGGATGGTGCCGGAGGACTCGTTGGCGATCGTGTTGGCGAAGGTGCTGATGAAAACAACGGAGGGGCCATTGTCGCTTTTGATCAGGCCACGATTGGTCAGGTCCGTCGCGGCGATGCTGTTCCCGCGCGAAGAGTTATCGATCAGGATGCCCTGGCTGAAGGTCGCGTTGCCGGTGGTGACGCCGGCGGTAATCTGCGCGCCGCTTTCGTTGATGATCGTGCCCCCGCCGGCGGCAATGCCGTCGGGCCCATTCGGGAAGCCATCGCTCCCCACCCCGTTCGCGCCGAGCGCGCGGATGGCTCCGTTGTTGGTGAGGTTCAGGATGCCGTCCACGTCGATGCCATCGCCATCGCCATCCACGGAAACGCCGTCCCACGTGCCGCGGATGGTGGCGCCGATCGCGTTAGTGACGGTGGCGACCACGTTGGTGGCGACTCCGTCGATGTTGATGCCGGATCCGTTCAGACCCGCGATCAGGCCGCCCGAGTTGTTGGTGACCGAGATGGCGAAGTTTGGCCCGGGCGTAACGCCGCCGGTGACACCAGCGCGGCCTTCGATGGTGCCGGCATTGATGACCTGCACCCCGGTATTGGCCTGGGCATCAATGCCGTCGCTGCCGCCAGCGCTCCCGCCGGCGGGCACGACCGGAACGGCGCGGATCGTTCCCGCGTTGGTGATCATGCCGTTGACCCCGGGGCGGACGGAATCGCTCCCCATCGCGGTGATAAAGCCGGTGGAGAAATTCGTGATGCTATTGGCGGCGGTCTGGATCGCGTTCCAGTCGAGCGCCTGGCCACCAGTGGAGTTGATCGTGCCGTAATTGCTGCAAGTCGCACTGTCGTTGGCTTGGTTGACCTGCACCGCATCGTCGCCCGCCGCCTGGATCAAGGCCGTGCTGTTCGTCGGGCTGCCGTTATTCAAGGTCAGCGTGACGTTGTTGGTGTTCAGGCGAATCGCGCGCGCCGTCCCGGTTTGCTGAATGGTCCCGAGGTTGGAGATGGTCGAGGAGCCGGTGACCGTCACGGCGACGGTCGCTCCGGTGATCGATAAGTTACCCGACGCGGTTACGCTGCCCGTGCCGGCGGAGATCGACTGGGCCGTCGTGACCGTGGCGTTGATCGGATTAGGTCCCGGAACGAACTGCGCGACGGCAGTGGTAGCGAACAACACAAGGATTGCAGCTAACGATACGACGGGGGGTCTCATGGGTTGGTTGTAGGCCCGGGGGCATCCCGCGCCAAGCATAAAGGCCCAGCCTTGGCCTGTGGGTCGGCTCCCGATTCATTGACCCAAACGACTCGCGATTTTTTTGTGCGTCTGGAGCAGGTGGCGAGTGCGAAGTAACCGGGAGGAGTGATTCGGCAGGGCCCAGGCTACGCAACGGATGACATACGCCATCAAGACAGAGGTGAACGATCCACGCGCGACCAGATGGACGTTCGCGGAACAGAAGACGATGTATGACGGGAAGCGGATCGGTTTCGGGGACACGGTGTTCGTGTTCGCGAGCGAGAATGAAGGCGGATCGGGGCTGCTGGCGCGGGGCATTGTTAGCTCAGCCCGGCCGATCGCGCGGAAGCCGGGAATCGCGCGGCAGACGCCGCGGGTGACCATCGTGGTCGAGCGAGGTCGCCTGGCGAGAAAGCCGCTGGGGCGGAGCGAGCTGAAAGATTTTTCTGATTGGGAGGATGGCCGGCCGGAGACGGAGCTGAATTTCAAATTCTACCGACAGGCGACGAACAAGATCGTGGGCCTCTCGGACAAAGCGGCAGCGTTCGTGCACGAACACTTCTAGCGGGCGACGTCGTCCGCGGCGCGGCGGGGCAGATTGGCCTTGGTGGGCCTGACGGATCCTGATATCAAGGACGCAGGTCTCCCCATGAACCTGCGCAGGCTTATCGCTGTCGTGCTGGCTTCGGCCAGTGCGGGCGTATCGCAGGCGGCGACCTTCACGGTGAGCGATGGCGACGTGGCCGGCTTGATCACGGCGATCACGATGGCGAACACGAACGGCGAGGATGACGTGATCAACCTGCCGGCGAACGGCACCTATACGCTGGTGACGGCGAACAACACGGATACGGGCGCGAACGGACTGCCGCTCTTGCGCACGGACGGCGGCCACAGCATCACCTTCAACGGCAACCGCACGACCATCAGGCGGGGGGTGGTCGGGTCGAGCTTCCGCATCTTCCAGATCGCGGCGAGCGCGAACGTGACGATGCGCGGGCTGATCATCAGCAACGGGGCGATCGGCGAGACGCCGGGCTTCTCGGCGAGCGGGGGCGGCATTAGCAACAACAACGGGACGTTAACGCTGGTGAATTGCACGATCACCGGGAACTCGGCTTCAAGCACGCAGACGGGCGCGGCGGTGGCGAGTGGCGGCGGGATTAACAACAATGGCGGGACGTTGACGCTGCAAAATTGCACCTTGCGGGGGAACAGCGTCTCGACGCGGAGCAACAACGGCTCATCGGCCATCTCGAGTGGGGGCGCGATCGAAAATTTCGACGGCACGGTGCGGCTGAGTAATTGCACGGTGAGCGGCAATTCGACCTCGGCCTCGAGCGGCAGTGGGATCATGGGGCTGCCGGATGCGTCGGGCGGCGCGATCTCGAACTTCGGCTCGGCCGCGGGGAATGGCACCGTGACCATGAACAGCTGCACGTTTGCGCAGAATTCCTCGATGAACAGCGGAGGCTTCGGCGGAACGTCCATCGCGATCGAAAACGGCGGCCCGACCGCGCGCATCACGTTCGGGAATTGCCTGCTCAGCAACGTGACCTTCTCGAATTTCCAGGGAACGATCACATCCGCCGGCTACAACCTGAGCGACGGGAATGGCGGCGGTTTCCTGCTCGGGACAGCGGACCAGATCAACACGAACCCGATGCTCGGCGGCATCGGTCTCCATGGCGGCCAGACGGAGACGCATCAGCCGTTGCCCGGCAGCCCGGCGATCGACAAAGGCAAGCGCGATGCGGTGCCGGCGCTGGCGGTGACGACGGATCAAACCGGTTTGGCGCGGCCGTTCGATTATCCCGGAGTCGGACCGGCGATCGGTGGCGACAGCAGCGACATCGGCGCGGTGGAGATGAATGAATTCGCGCAGACCGGGAACATCTTCACGGTGAACACCCTGGATGATCATGGCGATTCCCTTTGCGGCACGCGCGACTGTTCGCTGCGCGACGCGCTCAAGGCAGCGGCGGATCAGGCGGGCACGGACACGATCCGGTTCGCGGTGGATCTCATGGGGACGATCGAACTGCGGAGCGCGCTGCCGATTATCGCAACGGACCTGAATATCGAGGGACCGGGCGCGAACATCCTGGCGGTGGCGCGGAGTGCGACCGCGTCGGAGTTCCGCATCTTCAATCTCGATCACGTCACGGCACGGATCTCCGGCCTGACGATCAGGGACGGAAAACTGACTCCCAGCGGCAGCCTCGGCGCCGGGATTTACAATAACGGCGGCACTCTCACCCTGACGAGTTGCACCTTGAACGGCAACCAGGGTTACGCGGCCGGCGGCCTGTATAATGGCGGCGGTTCGGCCACGGTGGCGAACTGCACGTTTCATGAGAACACCGCGTTTGAAGGTGGCGGGATCGACAATGCGGCGATCGGCAACGCGTCGTCGATGACGGTGACGAACTCGACCTTCAGCGGCAACTCTGCGTCGAATAACGGCGGTGCGGTGACGAATAGCGCGTTTGCCGGCACGGCCTCGTCGACCCTGTTGAATTGCACTTTTAGCGGCAACAACGCGCCGACCGGTTCTGCGGTGAGCAATGGAGCCTCGACTTTCGGCGGTACGCCCGCGGCCGCGACGACGTTCCTGGTCAACAACATCGTCAAGCAGGGTACGATGGGTCCAAATTTCTCGAACGCCTCCGGAACGAATGCGGCCGCGTCGCTCATTTCTCTGGGCCATAACATCAGCAGCGACGACGCGGGCGGCGGCGCGGGAACGGCGCCTGGCGGTTTCCTCAGCGGCATGGGCGATCTGCGCAACACGGATCCAATGTTGAGCGCCGGGGGACTGGCGGATAACGGCGGCGGCACTCCCACGATCGCGCTTGATCCGGGCAGTCCCGCGATCAACAACGCGGTCAATGCACCGGCCCGCGACCAGCGCGATTACCTTCGCAATGGCGCCGCCGATATCGGCGCGTTCGAGCTCGGCGGAAAGATCGCGGTGACGCTCGGCAACATCTCGACGCGCGTCCGCGTTGAAACGGGCGACAACGTGCTCATCGGCGGATTCATCATCAGCGGCACGCGCGACAAGCGGATCATCGTCCGCGCGATAGGACCGTCGTTACCGGTGCCCGGCACGCTGGCGAATCCGAAGCTGCAATTATTCAACGCCAGCGGCATGATCGGCAGCAACGACAACTGGCGCAGCGATCAGCAGGCCGAGATCATGGCTACCGGGATCGCGCCGACGAACGACCTTGAGGCGGCCCTTATTAAAACCGTGCCGCCCGGTGGCTACACGGTCATCGTGAGCGGCGTCGGCGGGTCGACCGGCGTCGGCTTGGTCGAAGTCCACGATCTCGATCTCACGGCGAACTCGAAGTTCGCCAACATCTCGAGCCGAGCGTTGGTGCAGACCGGCGACAATGTCTTGATCGGCGGCTTCATCATCAGCGGGCAGGACATGCAGAAGGTGGTGATCCGCGCGATCGGACCGTCATTGACGCCGCTCGGAGTGCCCGGCGCGCTGCAAGATCCGACGCTCGAGCTGCACGACGCAATGGGCAACGTCACCAGCAACGACGACTGGCAGGCGACACAGGCGGCTGAAATTTCCGAGGCCGGCCTGGCTCCGAATGATTCGCGCGAATCCGCGATCTTCGCGACGCTGGCGCCGGGCGGCTACACGGCGATTGTGCGCGGCAAGGCGAACACGATCGGGGTCGGCTTGGTCGAGGTCTACGTGGCGCGCTGATTCTGGTCCGCGCGAGCGCAGGGCTACGGCTTGCGTTCGTTAGGCTCGTTTCCGGAGCGTTTCGGATTCTGCTCGGATGACTGCGTCTCGGACTTCGACGGGATGTTTTCCTGGCTGATGAACTCTTCCTGCGGTGCGTCCGTGGTCGCAGCGGTGACTTTCTTTTCGGGATGCGGCTGTTGGTTGTCGCTCATGGCATAAAGGAATCGTGCGCGCCCGCGGCGGCGGTTCGCTGCGCGCGCGGTGCGGCCGGACGAAGCGTTTGCCGCGCGAGGAAATGCCGCTATTTTCGGCGCGGCTCATTTCCGCGCGATTAGCTCAGTGGTAGAGCGCTTGCTTCACACGCGTGTCCGCACAAAAACGCATCGAATCACTGTCTGAGGCATTTACGCAATTTCCTCTCGTGGAATGCATGTTTTTCGGCGCTCTCGATGTGGACAGGAGCTGACAGGAGCGGACTCTTTTTCCCGCGTCGGGATACCCCCGAGGGGGTCCCCGGCCCTTCGCATGAGCGACTGACGCTCATAAGGGCGACGAGGAAGGAGGGACGCAGATGAGTAAGATTGCGCGCTGCAGGGTTCGAACCTGCGACCCCTGCCGTGTGAAGGCAGTGCTCTACCGCTGAGCTAAGCGCGCTCTTGATGGGCGGCGAGGAACGTAGAACGTTTCTGATGCGACGCAATGGCTCGAGGGATACAGATTGACTTTACGAAGAACAATTGCGAAGTCGCATTGGGCGATTCGATGCCGTCGAGACTTGTGACGCCGCCCGACGAATCAATCTGACGCTCGCGTGTTCCTCTTCAATTCTTAAACTTCGAGCAATTTGACCTCCGCTCCAGGTCAGAGTTCTCGTTCAGCTACTAATAACGCAAGGTGGACGCAAAGGTCCATGAAGGTCTTTCCGCTCCTTGCGGTTTTATGTATATTTCTTGACAGTTCCGTTTCAGAACCTTTTCGACCCGTCATTCAAGAGCACAGACGTCCTGAAAAACGTTTCTGAAGACTTTGAAAGGACTGCGCTGAGATCGGCGACATCGAGCGCTTAGGCCTAAACCCCAAAATCAGGCGTCGACCTTATCGACATCTTTAACAGTTGGTATCGAGCAGGTTATGATTGCGATTTATTGCCTCGCGTAAGGTAGGTAACGGTGTTTCAGCCCTTAGGGATTTCATATGTTATTTACCTCGCTCCGTTGTAAATACCTTCCTCGACCTTACTGACCTTATCTTTCCTTACGATTCAACCTATCTACTATCAGTACCAAGTTATGAGTACTGTGTACAAATCAGACGTTCCGAAGGAACGTCTCGAGGGGACAGCGTAAGTAATCTCTTCGGAAGATCGTCCCCTCCACCTAGTTTAAGCGTCCCCCCGCGCATGTTTATGACACTTGATGAGAATTTTTCCGTCACTTTGACACTATCGGATTCGCAAGTGTGCCGCGATTGGGGTGCCGATTCGAGTCTAAGCCGCCACGGATCTGCTTGTTGTTGGAGAATAGCCCGAACGTCGGACTCGAAAACCGGAGCGGTCGGAAGGTGCGAACGTCGCGTGAGATCGAGCCTTTGGAGTGCGAGGAAATCAACACCCAGTTGTCGACATTTCGCCTGTCGTAGAACTGCAAAAGCACCTGACGCTAGCATCTTCGCTGGATCGCCAATAGCGGCCAAGGTTTCGATGTCACGCTTTCTAAGTCGCGCTTCGACCTTCTCCAGCGCTTGCTCGTTGAGCGGGGGCTTAATCTTGTAGCAGTGCGGCAGAAGATTCTTGGTCTGCTCGCGCTTCTCCGAGTCGCCGACGCTCAAGAGGCGTAGAGCCACATGGCGTTGTAGCTCAGACCCGCGAGCAAAGGACGCCGTAGTAGAGGAAGGCGGCAGTGTGCTCGTGAGCTTGCCGAAAAACTCCGCCATCAACGCAGTCGAGAATGGCTGAAGCGCGATGATGACAAGAAAGACCATTGATCATGAGCAGAATATGGTTGGTGTTGCGGATGTAGTGGAACATGTCGTGATGCGCGGCCCAGGCGATGCCAATGAAGAAGAAGCTGGCGAAGAAAGCCACGAACGAGGGCCAACGCTGCGCGAGCGCATGAGCAACGTCGTTCCCGCGAGCTCGTCCGGGCGCGGCACTCGCAGATCGATGCACAAAAGCGTGGCCGCGATTGCGAACACTCCATCGCTGTAGAACTCGAGGCGGTCGGTTTCCCTGAGATAGGCCTCCATAGTTTGGCAACTATGCTGCGACCGTCTCAGGTTCCGTGGCGGTGAGCTGCGGAAGCACTTCTTCTCCAATTTCCTCGAGCACTTCGTCCGCAGAGCGCTTGCCGTATTTCAAGTTAAGAATGACGTGGTTCACGCCGGTGTCGCGCAACGCCTGAAGAAAGCGTAGGAGAAAATTGCGGCCGCCGCGGAAGCCGAGATGAATAGGCGTCGAAGGCTCGTCAGGATTCTTCGCGAGATCGACGTAGAGCGATTGCGCAAATGGTTTGAACACTCCGGGCGCGACCCTCGCGACAGCACGCTGCCATTGCTGCACAACCTCGATCTGCATCGCCAGCGGTCGCGGATACATGATCCAGCCATCGGAGTTTTCCGCGATCCATTCCAAACTCTGCCGGCTGTTTCCGGTGGTGAAGATCGGCAGCTGCTGGCGCGGTTTCGGGATGAGGTCGGCCGCGCCCGTCATACTGCCGTAATGCGAATGGAGTTCGGGGAAATCTTCCTCCAGCACCTGGCGAAGGACGCGCAGGTTTTCACGAAAGAGGGCATCGCGTTTTTCGAACGGAATACCGAAGGCGGGAAATTCCACCGGGCGATCTCCGGACGCGACCCCAAGCAAAAAACGGCCACCGGAAAGTTGATCGACCGAGGCCGCCGCTTTCGCGGTGTGCAGCGGATGTCGCAGCGGCAAAATGATTGAGCCCGTCGCGAGCGCGATACGCTGGGTGTGCGCGGCGATCCAACCGAGATAAACCCACGGATCGTAGACCTGCCCGACGTCGCCGAAATTCGGATCGCGCAGCGGCACATCCCGAAACCAAACCGCTGCGAAATCGAGCTCTTCCGCGCGCCGCGCCAGTCGTTCCTGCCGGCGCATCGTGGGCTGATCGCGCTCGAAAGATTCGATCGGAAAGAAGACCCCAAGTGTCAGCCGGCCCGGCGCGAACATCCTCCGAAAAGCGATGTTATCGGGCGCGTGGGCCGGCCGTGTTTCTCCTGCCATGCTTCGATGTGATTGAATTACTCGTTAGGCATGGCGTGTGTGTCCGCCGATCATGTGCGCGAGATGACGAATGCGGAACGCAAGGATCATGAGTAAGACGCCGATCGCGACCATCCAAGCGCCGATCCAGAAGACGAGCGCGAGCGCGCCCACGCCGGGCATGATCAGCAGCATGAGGCCGAAAAGAATCGACAGAATTCCGGCGAGCACGAGCAGCCACTCGTTCGTGATTACTTTGCGCAAACGAATTGCGGCTGCGATCTCGGTAACACCGTTCGCGATCGCCCACGCTGCAATCAGCATGACGAGACCGAGCGCGGTGATTCCCGGAATCAAGAAGGTGATGAGCGCGGTAACGATGCTCACGATGCCGCCGAAAATCAGGCTGCCACGGTGACGGCGGCCTCTTCCTTTGTTAAACGCAATCGTGAAGGAGAGAATCCCGTTGGCGAAAGCGTAGGCGCCGAAAAGATAAACCAGCGCGAGCAATGTTATGCCCGGCCAGATGAAGGCCAGGATGCCGAACATGATCGCTGCCACCCCGCGCAACGCGAGTAGCCACCAATTTTCCGCGAGCAGATCCGCGACTGTTCGCTCTTCGATATCTACCGTGCCGTTCGTTGTCATGTCTTCTTCTCCGTGGTTGAACTTCCACTTTGTGATTTCCTGTTGACCGACTGCCCAAGAGAAAAGTTTTGCGCGCTGAGGCGCCCGACCTCATCCATGAGGCTCAAGATGATCTTGATCGACGCGAGCGTGTCGCAGCAGAGCGGCCGGAGCGCTTCGATCTGGCGCAATCTCCGAATGCCATCGCGATCGAAGTAGTAGCCGCGCGCCGGATTGACGGCGGGCGAAAGCAGACCGCGTTTGTAGTAACGCACCACGGTGCGGCGCGGCACGTCTACGATCTGCGCGGTCGCTTCGATGGTGTAGAGCGCGTTCGGCGGTGGCTCGAAGAGCTCGATCTCGTGCGGCGGCGCTATCGCAAGTTGGTCCATGGCTCCTAATGCGGCGCGTGGGCACTGTTGTTCAATGCAGTTGCCATCAATTGCACGTCCCGTGGCCCGTCGTAGCGGATGTCGTTAACAAAGAACGTCGGCGTGCCGTTGACGCCGCTACGGACTCCGCTGCGGAAGTCATCGCGAACCTTTGGCAGGAACTTCTCGTTTCTGACTTCGTCGATGAAGCGCTGCAGAGTTAGACCTAGCGACGCGGCGTAGCGAACCAGGTCTTCGTCTTCCAGTGCATCCTGATTCCGAAAGAGCACATCGTGCATCTCCCAATAACGTCTTTGCGCGCCGGCGGCTTCGGCTGCTTCTGCCGCGTGCTCGGCATGCGGATGAATGTTTGCGAGCGGGAAATGACGAAAGACAAAGCGCAGGTCGTCGCCAAATTCTTCGACTAACGCTTCGGTTAGCGGATAGGCTGCGCCGCAAGCTGGACATTCATAGTCGCCGTACTCGACTAAGGTCATCAGCGCATCCATGCGGCCGCGAATGTGATCGTGTTCTGTAACTGGCTTCGTTAGCCGCTCCCCTTCCTCCGATCCATAAACGCTCATTGTTCCTTATCCTTCTGCGTCTTCATCTTGGTAAGTGCGTTGAGAATTCCGTTCGCGCCGGGATTGACACCTAGCGGCGAGACATAGCTCCAGTAGATGACTCCTTCCGGATCGATAACGAAGAGCGCGCGCTCACTTACACCGTCGCCATCGCGGTAGACGCCATACTGGCGCGCGACGCCGCCTTTCGGCTCGAAGTCGCTCAGCAATGGGAAATGCAATTTGCGATCGCGCGCAAAGGCAGCGTGACACCACGCTCCATCGACCGAGATGCCGAGCAGTTCCGCGTCCAAGTCCTGGAACTCACTCAGCATCTCGTTATACAGCGCCATCTGATCTCCGCAGACCGGGCTCCAATCCGCGGGATAAAACGCGAGCACCGTCGCGCGGCCGCGGAAATCGCTCAGGTTCACCCATTGGTCCGGTGTGCTGCGCAACCTGAAAGCCGGCGCCGGCGAACCCGCCTGCAACGCGCCCTCGTGCGATCCTTTGTCGAGATCTTTGTAATGCTCGTCCTGCGTGTCCTGCCTAGCACGTGGAGCTTGAGCGCTTGCTGTGGTCGGCATGGTCTCCCTTTGTGCTTCTCGCGTCGCAAGAAGGATTCGCCGCTCCACCTTCTAAAAGCTCGGTAACTAAGGTTGCCTTTTGCGGAGCGAGGAGTTTCGCAAGCGTTAGGGCGCCGCGGACTCGGATCAGGAATTCGCAGTTTGTTGAATGCCGGGCGGGTAACTAAGGTTGCTATTTGATTAGCACTGCGACCGCTCGTCGCCTTTGCGGCGAAACTTCACCGTCGAATGGCGAAATCCGTGCACGATGAGAGAGCAATGATGAAGGCGGCGGCGATCGATCGCTTCGGTCCGCCGTCGGTCCTGAAGTTACACAGCTTGCCGGTTCCAGTGCCCGGTGACGGTGAAGTGCTCATCGCCTTACATGCGGCGGGAATCGGTGTGTGGGATGCGGACATTCGTGGCGGTTGGTGGCCAAAAGGTAAGCCGAAGTTCCCGCTCATTCTTGGGACCGATGGCGCGGGCGTCGTCATGGCGAAAGGGAAACGCACGCCACGCTTCAAGATTGGCGATCGCGTCTGGGCTTACGAGTTCACCAATCCGAAGGGCGGCTTTTACGCCGAATATGTGGCGGTGGACGCGCGTCATGTTGGGCCAGTGCCGAAACGGCTCGATTTGTTGCATGCAGGTGGGGCGGCGGTGACGGGGCTGACGGCGTTGCAAGGCATCGACGAGCATCTGCGCGTCCGGCGCGGCCAGAGTGTGTTGGTCTTTGGTGCGAGCGGCGCGGTCGGCACGCTCGCCGTGCAATTTGCGAAACGAAAAGGCGCGCGTGTTGTGGGGACGGCGCGCGGTCGCGCGGCGCAGCGCCTCGTGCGCGAGCTCGGCGCCGACGCCGTGATTGATCCGACAAAGAAGAACGCTGCGGATGAGCTGCGCGAGTTCGCGCCGGACGGACTGCATGCGGCGCACGCGCTCGCCGGGGGCGACGCGCTGGATGAGTTCCTCGAGCAGATGCGCCCGAATGGTCGAATCGCGTATCCGAACGGCGTCGAGCCGGAACCAAAGAAGCGCGCGAAGATTCGCGTGATCAGCTACGACGCGGTTGCGGGACCGAAGGAGTTCGCGCGGCTGAATCGCGCGGTCGATGAAGCGCGGTTGCAGGTTCCGATCGCGGCGACCTATTCGCTCGCGCAGGCCGCGCGGGCGCATGCGCGTATCCAGCGGGGTCACGTTCTCGGTCGGATTGTGTTGCGGATCCGCCGATGAATCCGGTCCGGAAAGTGAAGCTGCGTTCCGGGCGGCAGATGCCGATCCTCGGCCAGGGGACGTGGTTGATGGGCGAAGATCCAGCCAAGCGGAAGGACGAAATCGCGGCGCTGCGGCTCGGGCTCGATCTCGGAATGTCGCTCATCGACACCGCCGAGATGTACGGCGAAGGCGCGGCTGAAGAACTCATCGCGGAAGCGATCGCCGGTCGGCGCGCGGAAGTTTTTCTCGTCAGCAAAGTCTATCCGCACAACGCCAGCGTCCCCGGCGCGATCGAAGCATGCGAACGAAGTCTGCGCCGGCTGCGCACCGACCATCTCGATTGCTATCTGCTGCATTGGCGAGGTGCAGTCCCACTAGCGGAGACGGCCGAGGCATTTCAACGACTGAAGAGTTCCGGGAAGATCCTGGATTACGGCGTGAGCAATTTAGACGTCGACGACATGGTCGAGTGGTTCGGGATGCCCGACGGCGCCGACGCGGTCGTCGATCAAGTCCTCTACAATCTCGTGCATCGCGGAATCGAATGGGACGTGTTGCCCTGGTGCCGCGAGCGCGGCATACGCCTCATGGCTTATTCGCCTGTCGGGCACGGCGGCGCGGAGAAGAGAAAGCTGCTGGCAAATCCGACGCTGGAGAAAATCGCGGCGCGGCATAACGCGACCCCGGCTCAGATTGCGCTCGCGTGGCTGCTCGCGCGCGACGTGGTCGCGATTCCGAAGGCGAGCCTGCCCGAGCACGTGCGGGAAAATCGCGGCGCAGCCGACATCGAGCTGACGGAGGACGATTTTCTCGAAATCGACAGAACGTTTCCGCCGCCGAAACGAAAAGTTCCGCTCGAAATGAAATAACGCCTAACGAGTGGTTCTCACGCGGCTCTACATCTCCATGTAGAGCTTCTTGTTCAGAAACTCTTCGATCCCGAGCGGACCGCACTCCCGTCCGTAGCCGGATTTTTTGATCCCGCCGAAGGGCAATTCTGCGTGGAGCTCGACCGGATTGTTCACGTAGACCATCCCGGCTTCGATCTGCGAGGCGACGCGACGCCCGCGCTCCTGGTCAATCGTGTAAACAGAGCCGCCGAGTCCATATTTGGTGTTGTTCGCGACCGCGATGGCCGTTTCCTCATCCGGCACAATCATGACCGAAGCCACCGGCCCGAATAATTCCTCGTCATATGCGGGCGTGCCTTTCCGCACATCGACCAGAATGGTCGGCTCGAAAAAGGCGCTGTCCGGCGGGCTGCGCTTTCCGCCCAGGATCACCTTCGCTCCGCCGGAAACGGAGCGCCGCCCTGGTCGTCGAGCGCCTCCGCGGCGCGTGGAGTGGAGAGCGGCGCCACACCGGTTGCTTCGTCGAGCGGGTCGCCCATTTTCAGTTCGGCGAGCCGGGCGCGGAAATGATCGACGAACTCGCCGCTCACGTCCTCGTGCACGATGAAGCGCTTCGCCGCGATGCATGATTGCCCCATGTTGCCCATCTTGCCTCGGACGGCGCAATCGACCGCGAGCTTCATCTCCGCGTCATCCAGGACGATGAATGGATCGCTGCCGCCCAGCTCGAGGATTGTCTTCTTCACGTTACGGGCCGCGCGCTCCGCCACTTTCGCCCCGCTGTTATCGCTCCCGGTGAATGCGACGCCCTGCACGCGATCATCGTCGATGATCTGGTTAACGTGGTTGGACGAGATCGGCAGGTTTGTGTAAGCGCCGGCAGGAAAGCCCGCATCGCGGAAGATTTTTTCCAAGGCTTCGGCGCATTGCTGAACATTGGAGGCGTGCTTCATGACCACGGTGTTGCCGGCCATGAGATTCGGCGCGGCCATGCGGACGTTCTGGTAGGCCGGGTAATTCCATGGCTCGATACCGAGGATTACGCCGAGCGGTTGCTGCCAGAGCGCTCCGTCGATGCGCGGCGAAGGAAGCGTGTGCGGCTTCAACAAGTCCCCGCCGTTGCGCGCGTAGTACGCGAAGATGGCGGCGCAGATTTTCACTTCGTGGCGCGCTTCGGCGATGCGTTTGCCCATCTCGAGCGTGATGAAGCGCGCCAGCTCTTCCATGCGCTCGTTGCACAACTCAGCGGCGCGCATGAGGAAGGCCCCGCGTTGCGTGAGCGAAGTGGTGCGCCAGTTCTTGAAGCGCTCGTGTGCGGTGGCGATGGCGGCGTCCACTTCGTCCGGCATCATCTCGAGATACGTCTTCAGCAGTTGGCCGTTGTAAGGATTAACGGAATGCAGCACGCCGCGACCGGTGTCGCGCTGCTCCTTCTGCGCCGGAGGTGAAATCGTGGCAGTGGCACTCATGGCTCTCTGATTACGTGCCTCCTGCGCGATTTACGCCGGTAACTTAAGTTCACTTTTTGCCCGCGTGACAGCTGCGCCACCCTCTGTACCCGTAAGTGAAGTACCAATGGCGTCGACGACAGATCACCCGACGGCGTTTCCGAAAATCGAAGCGGCCTGTCCCAAACTGGAGCAAGAGCAGATCGCTGCGCTGGAGAAGTTGGGGGAGCCTCGAAAATTCAAAGCCGGCGAAAGGCTGCTCGCGGTGGGCGAGAACGAACTGAAGCTGTTCGTCATCAAAAGCGGCGAGCTGGAGGTGCGCAGCGGCGCGACTGATGAAGTCGTAGTTGTACTCGGGCCGCGGCAATTCACCGGCGAGCTCGATTTGCTCGCGGGCCTGCCGTCGGCGGTTTGTGTGGTCGCACGCACCGACGGCGAAGCGTGGCAACTCTCGACCAACGCGCTGCGAAAAATTCTGCGCGAGATGCCCGCCTTGAGCGACCTGTTGCTGCGGGCGTTTGTCATGCGCCGGGAACTCATCGAGGAACTCGGACTCGCGGCCGTGCGCATCATCGGCTCGCGCCATTCGAGAGATACGCATCGCATCCGGCAATTTCTGGCTCGGAACAAAATTCCCTTCAGCTGGATCGATCTCGAAAACGATCAGCAGGTCGATGCGCTCTTGCAGCGGTTTAACGTGAAGCCGGAAGAAACGCCGGTGGTGATCTGCGGCGAGGACCGCATCCTGCGCAACCCGCCTAACGAGACGTTGGCGGATTGCCTTGGGATTCGGAAGCCGGTCGAGCACACGATCTACGATCTCGTTATCATCGGCGCCGGACCGGCCGGGCTGGCAGCGGCGGTGTATGGCGCCTCGGAAGGATTGAAGACGCTCCTACTCGACAAAGCGGGACCGGGCGGCCAGGCGAGCAGCAGTTCGAAGATTGAGAACTACATGGGTTTTCCCACAGGTCTTACGGGTAGCGATCTGGCCGAGCGCGCCGTGGTCCAGGCGGAAAAATTTGGCGCCGCCTTTTCAACGGCAGACGAAGTCGTCGCACTCGAGGATCGCGATGGGTATCACCACGTGCGCCTGAAACGGAATGAAGACGTCTCGACGCGGTGCGTGCTGATTTCATCCGGCGCGCGTTATCGCAAACTCGATTTGCCAAATTACGATCACTTCGAAGGCAACGGCATCAACTACGCAGCCACGCGTGTGGAAGCGCCGATGTGCCAACACGCGCACGTCGTCGTGGTAGGCGGCGGAAATTCCGCGGGTCAGGCCGCGGTGTTTTTGTCCGGGTATGCCGAGCGGGTATTCGTCGTCATCCGTGGTGATGATCTGGGTAAGAACATGTCGCACTATCTTGTCTGCCGCATCGACGACACCCCGAACATCGAAGTGCGAAAGCAGACGGAGGTTACGAAACTCGAAGGCGGCAGTTGGCTCGAGCGCGTCGAATTGACGAATCGCGCAACCGGCGAAAAGGAAACGCTGAATTGTCCCGCGGTCTTTGTCTTCATCGGCGCGGTGCCGCACACCGCCTGGTTGCCGGCGGCGATCAAACTGGACGGGAAAGGCTTTGTCCAAACTGGCCAGCAGGTCGCCGAATCCGGGGCATGGCAATTGCAACGGCAACCCTTCATGCTCGAAACGACGTTGCCCGGCATTTTCGCTGCGGGCGATGTCCGCGAAGGTTCAATCAAGCGCGTCGCCGCCGCAGTCGGCGAAGGCTCGATGGCGGTGCAGTTCGTCCATCAATTTCTGGCGGCGAGCCAGAAAGACGTGGCCGCGCCGACTGTCGCCTCTGCGCAAACCGCAACTTAAGTTACCAGACTTCGCGCGGCCACGGGCACGAACTCCTTCTGCGGGTAACGCTTCCGCAAAGGAGGAATCATGGAGCCATCTGATGTGCTGCGCAGACATCGCGTTTTACTCGCGACGATTTGCCTGACGATTCTGTTAGCGCCGAACATTGCGGCTGGGGCGCCGGCCTTGAAGCTCAACGTCCAGGACGCGCCGGTCGCGCGCGATACTCATCCGGCTACGAGCTTTGCGCCGATCGCTAAACGCGTCGCGCCAGATGTGGTCAACATTTTCACCACGCGAAAAGCGCGCGGTTACCCGCGACTGGAGGAGCCGCTTAGCCAATTTTTCGGACCGCGGCAAGGTGACGGCAGCGTTCCGAGGCAGCGGCGCGAGCAGAGTCTCGGCTCGGGTGTGATCCTGACGGACGATGGTTACATCGCGACCAACAACCACGTGGTCGCCGCCGCCGAGACGGTGAAGGTGGTCTTGCCCGATGGGAAGGAATTCACCGCGAAGATCATCGGCACCGATCCGCAGACCGATCTCGCGGTCGTGAAGATCGATGGCAAGAATCTTCCCGCCATCACCGTGACCGATAGCGACAACGTGGATGTCGGCGATGTTGTCCTCGCGGTCGGCAATCCATTCGGTGTCGGGCAGACGGTGACGAGCGGAATCGTGAGCGCGAAGAGTCGCGGCGGAATGGGGATCGTCGATTATGAGGACTTCATCCAGACGGACGCGTCGATTAATCCCGGCAACTCAGGCGGCGCACTCATCGATGCGGAAGGCCGGCTAATCGGAATTAACACCGCGATTCTTAGCCGCACCGGTGGCAGTCAGGGCGTCGGCTTCGCCGTGCCAGTAAACCTGTTGCGCAACGTGATGGACCAACTCATCACGACCGGCAAAGTCACGCGCGGCTATCTCGGCGTTGTCATTCAACCAGTCACGCCCGACCTCGCGGAGGAGTTCAAATTGCCTAACCAGTCCGGTGCGCTCGTGAGCGAAGTGACGCCCGGTTCGCCGGGGGCGAAAGCCGGCTTGAAAGAAGGAGACGTGATCACCGAGTTCAACAGCAAGAAGGTCGCGGATAATCGGCAACTGCGTTTCCTGGCGGCGCAGACACTGCCGGGCACGAAGGTGCCGATAAAAGTTTTGCGCGATGGCAAAGAGCAATCGCTCACCGTCGAGCTTGGCGAGTTGAAGAACGAGGGACTGGCCGGAGGAAGGATGCCGGACTCGCGTGGTGAGCCGGAGCCGTCAGGCGATCTGCTCGATGGCGTAACCGTCGCCGATGTTGATGCGCGTGCGCGCCAGCAGTTCAACATTCCTGATGATGTGAAAGGCGCCGTCGTGGTCGAGGTCGATCCCGATTCGCCCGCGGCGGCCGCTGGTCTGCAACCCGGCGACGTGATCGTGGAAGCGAATCGCAAAGCGGTGACGAACGCGCGCGAAGCAATGCGCGCGACGAGCGAAGGGACGGGCGATCGCGTGCTCTTGCGGGTCTGGAGTCGCGGCGCACTGCATTACGTGACGGTGGAGAAAGGGAAGGGAAGATGAGTGCGAAAACTGACGAAGCGTGCAAACCGGCGGGCGATTCTACGCGCGCGATCGCGGCGTGCGTTGAGTCACTCGAAGAAGACCTGGCGAACACGCAGGAAAAATTCGTTCGCCTCGCCGCGGACTTCGACAATTTCAAAAAACGAAACGCGCAGGAAAGCGACCGTCGCGCGAGAGCGCAGAAGCAAGGGTTCATCCGTGAGCTGCTGCCTGTGATCGACAATCTGGAGCGCGCGATCGCCGTCGATGACGCTGCTGCGCTTGAGCCGCTGCGCGCCGGTGTGCGCATGACGTTGCAGCAATTGCATCAACTGCTGCGCCACCACGGGATCGAGTCGGAAGAGACGGTCGGGCAAAGGTTCGATCCGCATCGGCATGAGGCGCTGCGTACACGCTGCGATGAGACGATGCCGGACGACGCTGTCCTGGAAGTTTACCAGCCCGGTTATTATCACCGCGAAGGCGAGGTCCTTCGCCCTGCGACGGTCGTGGTCAACGATCTCAGCCAATGCGCGAGCACGCGGCGCGACGGTAATGGCGGTTGAGTTCCAGGATTACTACACCACGCTCGGTGTCGCGCGCGACGCGAGCGAGGCCGATATCAAGAAAGCGTTTCGCAAACTCGCGCGTGAGCATCATCCGGATGTGGCGAAGCCCAGAGACAAGAAAGCCGCGGAAGAGAAGTTCAAGCAGATCAACGAAGCCTACGAGGTCCTGAGCGATCCGGAGAAGCGGAAGAAATACGATCAGCTCGGTGCCGATTGGGACAAACCGGGCGGCGGTTATCAACCACCACCTGATTGGGAACCCGGCGCCGGAATGGGGCGAGGACGGGCCGCAGGAGCATCTTCAAACGGAGCTGGCAGCTACGAGTTCAACTTCGGCGGCAGCACAGGCTTCAGTGATTTCTTCGAGCAGTTCTTCGGCAGCGGCGCGCGTGGCGGTGGCGGCGCGGGCGGAATGTTCCGGGGCGCGCGACCCGACGGCGTGGAGAGGGAGTTCGCTTACCCGGGCTCTGATATTGAAGGCGACCTCCTCGTCACGCTCGACGAAGTGCTGCGCGGTGGAACGCGCACCATTTCATTGCAGCGCGCTGATCCGCGCACGGGCGAGACGAAAACAGAGACGATCAAGGTCCGCGTACCGCCCGGCGTGCGGGATGGTCAGGTCATACGTGTTCGCGGAAAAGGTAGCGAAGGCACAGGCGGCGCACGGGCGGGCGATGTGCTCTTGCACGTACGCCTTGCCGCGCATCCGGACTTCCGCGCCGTCGGCGCAGACTTGTATCACGACCTTGAGGTCGCACCGTGGGAAGGCGTGCTCGGCGCAACTGTGACGGTGCCGACACTCGGCGGCGGGCGCGTGAAGCTGCGCATCCCGGCCGGCACAAACAACGGCCAGCAACTCCGCATGCGCGGTCTTGGTTTGCCGAAAGGAAAAAGCGAAACGCGCGGCGACCTGTATGTCGTGATGGAGGTCGAGCTACCGCAAGAAATCACCGACGAGGAACGCGCCCTCTGGGAAAAGCTCAGAGACATTTCGCGCTTCGATCCGCGCGAGAGGAGATGAAATTATGAGCACGACCATGCACCAGCCCACCTACCAGATGGATCGTCGCGGATTCATCCGCGCCTGTCCGAACTGTGGCCAGCAGAATCGACTCCTCTACAAACGCCTCGGCAGCGCTTTCCGCTGCACGAAATGCCAGACACCTCTTCCTCACGTGGACCAGCCGGTCGATGTCCCCAGCCCAATCGAATTCGATGAGCTGATCGCGCAATCAGCGTTACCGGTGCTGGTCGACTTCTGGGCTCCGTGGTGCGGACCGTGCAAGATGGTCGCGCCGGAATTCGTGAAACTCGCCACCACCGGCGCGGGCCGCTGGATCGTGGCGAAGGTAAACACCGAAGCGCTGCCCGACCTCGGCGCGCGCTTCAACGTCCGCGCCATCCCGACAATGGCGCTCTTCAAAAACGGGATCGAAGTGGCGCGGCAAACCGGCGCGATGCCGGCCGCGCGCATTCAGCAGTTCATCGAGCAGGGAGCGGGAAGCACTCGTTAGGCGAGCTGGCTTCCGTCGCTTGCGATGTGCTTCTGCACGGTATCCGGCGCGAGGTATGGCCGCAGCCAGAGACGCTCAACGACCGGATACGACGCGACGAGCGGAAGGACGAGAATGACGCCGACCACACCGGAGAGCATTGAGGCCGCGAGACACGCGATCAGAACCGTGAGGGTGGAGAGCCTGAGGCGATCTCCATAAACTTTCGGGACGATGAAGTAGTTCTCCGCCACGTGATATGCCGCGTAGCAGCTGGCAACAATCAACGCCGTCGTTCCGGAGACGCTAACGGCGACCGCGACCGCGGGAATGGAGAAGAGGAAGAAGCCGATGAGCGGGAGGACATCGAAAATCGCGGCCATGATCGCGAGAAAGCCGGCGTTTGGCACTCGTAGAATCACCAAAACCAGGAAGGCATAACCTCCGCAGAGCAACGACGTGATCAGTTGTCCGACCATGTAATGGGCGACGACGGAACGGATCTCTTGTGAGGCGATCGCCATCTTCTGCCGTTGCGCTGGCGCGAAGAAAGCGCTCAGGCAGTCGTAAACGCGCGGACCGTCGGCCACGAAGTAGAGCGCGATGATCAGGACGACAAAGAACCCTGTCACGCCCGCCACGGCCGAACTGAGGAAGGCGACGAATCGTTCCAGGATCGGCTTCGGATCAGTGAAAGCGGGCGAATTGAGAAGTTGATCGGCAAGTTCGCGGATCGGTCCCGAGGCAGGGAGTTTCGCTAGCCACTGCTGGCGCAGTGCGGGCAGACTTTCGATGAATGATCCGCCCTGCGTGCTGAAGGTCGGGCTCAGGATCGCGATGAGAACCGCGACGGACCCGAGCAAGATCAGGCCGCAGAAGAAGAGACCAAGCGAGCGCGGCCACTTGCGCGCCGTAGTCCATTCGACAATCGGCTGGAGCGTGATGGCAATCAGCAACGCAAGGAGCAAGACCTCGAGGAGCGGCCATAGCCTAACGAGTAGAAAAGCGAGCAGGACCGCGAGCGCGATCTTCCCCAGCGTGATCCAACTCACGGTGAACTCGACGCGATCCTTCATCCGCTGCTCCTCCAGATAAGGGAATCGGTCGCGGAGGCAGCGTCAGACTTCCGGCGGTCGCAAGGCGGCGAGATAGTTCCGATTGAACGCTTCCAAGGCGGAAATGTCGGGCCCGAACCCGGCGATGCCATCGCCAATCGAAGGGCCGAGCAACGCGATCCATGTGCCGCGACGCCTGCAAATGCGGGGACGGCGCACAGCCGCTGGAGTGCGCGGATGCAGCATGCAGTAGTCTTCCATTTCCCGAGCGGCTTTGCGTTCGCAGCTGAGATCGGCGCGACGGACCGTTGTAACTCGAGGCTGTATCATTGCGGCCCATTCCCGTTCGCGAACCGCAACGTGGGCCCGTTGCCGTTCTTCATGTGATTGCGCCCGTCGCGTTGCGGCTTCTTTTTAAAGGTCGCGTTAATCCCGACCTCCCGAATCTGAACCGCCAATCCGTGTTTCGCGGCGAACTCTTCGATCACCCGAATTTGCTTTGCGCGGAGCGCGGCGTCGGGCGCACAGATCTGCGCCAGTTCATGGTCGTAGACGACACAAAAACCGCGAGCACCTATGCGTTGATTGATCCGGATGGAGAGTCCCTTTTCGAAATCCGTCATGCCGAAAACCTGCCGGAAAGTTCTTCATCAAGCCACGTAACTTAAGTTTCCAATTCAGTAGGCGAGGCCCGATGTGGACGAAGGACGCGCATTCGCCTTTAACCCGCGGGACGGCCGAACGGCGCGGTAACTAAAGTTCCCTTTTCTTCCAGGGCATTGCTATAAGCCCGTCCGTTCGCGCAAGATGCGGCGGCTTTTTAACCGACTGGGGTTCTATGCGGACGCGATTCTTGTTTTAGGGTGATAATCTCTCCAGCGGAAATTGGGTCTCCGCGGCAAAGAAAAAATCCGAGCCGGCGGCGCTCGCGCGTGCACCAGTGCAACGAACGCGTCGAGCGGAATCGAATTTTCCCCGGCAAAAGCGAGATGGCGCGTCGGATGCGCGAGCTGGACTGGACTACGACCGACCTGGGGCCGCCTAACGAGTGGCCGCAAAACCTGCGCACGGCAGTCGGTCTTTGTCTGACCTCGCGCTTTCCGATCGTGATCTGGTGGGGGCCGAACCGCAGCGTCCTCTACAACGACGCCTACATCCCGTTCCTTGGTGAGACGAAGCATCCGCGCGTCCTCGGACATTCGGGTTACGAATGTTGGGAGGAAATCTGGCCCACGATCGGCCCGCTGCTGGAGAGCGTTTATGCGACGGGCGAAGCGACCTGGGCTGACGACCAGTTGTTCTTCTTCGCGCGCAAACTTCCCTGCGAAGAGGTGCATGTCCGCTTCACCTACGGACCGATCTTCACCGACGACGGCAGCAAAGTCGGCGGCGTTTTTTGTCCGTGCACGGAGATCACGGAAGAGATCGTCGCCGCGCGCCAGCTCGAGACACTGAGCAAACTAGGATTGCAGGCGACGGTGAAAGCTTCGGTCACCGAAGCGTGTGAAGAAGCCGCGCGGGTTCTCGGCTCTAATCCGCACGACATTCCGTTCGCGGCGATTTATCTCGTCGATGAGGACGGAAGGCGCGCGGAGTTAAAGTCGGTTGCGGGTTTCGCCGCTGATCAGCATCCGTTTCCGAGCGAAGTCATTCCATCCGACGAAGGAGATTCATGGCGCATCGCGAGTGTTCTGCGCACTCGGAGGAAAACCGAAACGGCGAAGATTCAGGTGGGCGCCGGCGCGTGGGGCGATGTCATTCAACAGGCGATCGTGCTGCCGATCTTTCGCGCCACGCAGGAGCAGCTCTCAGCAATCCTACTCCTCGGCGTCAGCGCGCGGCGGCCGTTCGATGAAACCTACACCGCGTTCTTTGATCTGCTCGCGGGGCAGGTGAGCAGTGCGATCGCCAATGCCGCGTCGCACGAAGCGGAGCGCCGCCGCGCTGACTTGTTAGCGGAACTGGACCGCGCGAAGACGGCGTTCTTCAGCAACATCAGCCACGAATTTCGCACGCCGCTCACGCTGATGCTCGGCCCGCTCGAGGAGATGCTCACGCGCGAAGCGAAGTCGCTCAGCGTAGACCGCGGCGACATCGAATTTGTCCGGCGCAACGGCGAGCGTCTGCTCCGACTCGTCAACACGTTGCTCGATTTTTCGCGCATCGAGGCGGGCCGGATGACGGCGCGGTTTCAACCGACCGATCTCGCCGTTTTCACGACGGACCTCGCGAGTGTCTTTCGCTCTGCGATCGAACGCGCTGGCCTGCGCCTCAAGGTGGATTGTCCTCCGCTCGATGAGCCGGTTTATGTCGATCGCAGTTTCTGGGAACGCATTGTCCTCAACCTTCTTTCGAACGCGCTGAAGTTCACCTTCAAGGGGCGTATCACAGTTTCACTGCGGAAATCGGGCGCGCGGGTTGAGCTCAAAGTTTCCGATACCGGCACCGGGATCTCGCGCGAACAACTGCCGCAGATCTTTGAGCGTTTTCATCGCATCCAAGGTGCGCGCGGGCGCACGCATGAAGGTAGCGGCATCGGACTCGCGACGGTCTACGAACTGGCGAAGTTGCATGGCGGAACGGTGCGCGCGCAAAGCTCGGATCGCGGTAGCCGCTTCACGGTTTCAATTCCACTTGGTCGCGCGCATTTGCCGGAGGATCAGGTCAGCGAACAATCGCCCCGCGCGGTACTGACGAGCCGGTCGAACGCGTTCGCGGATGAAGCGTTGGGGTGGCTACCGGAGGCAGAGACAACGTCGCCTGAGGAGTTGTTCCCGACCGTTGTCTCGAGCTGTGCGCGCATTCTCGTCGCCGACGACAACGCGGATATGCGTGAGTACATGCAGCGCTTATTGCACGCGCAGTATCACGTCACGCTGGTCAGAGATGGCGAGGCGGCGTTGGCGGCAGCGCGTGCCGATTCGTATGACCTAATTGTCGCAGACATCATGATGCCGCGACTCGACGGCATCGGGCTGCTGGAAGAACTTCGCCGCGACGAGCGGACGCGAAACATTCCGGTGATTCTTCTTTCCGCGCGCGCCGGGGAAGAAGCGCGGATCGAAGGATTGGCCGCAGGCGCGAACGACTACTTCGCGAAGCCGTTTAATGCGCGCGAACTGCGCGCGAGTATTGCGCGGCGGCTCGAACAATCCCGCGAGAACAAAGACGCGGTACGCATGAGTGAGGAACGGTTCCGCCGTTACTTCGAACTCGGTGTCGTGGGCATGGCTTTCACTTCGCTCGAAAAAGGCATTCTCGAAGTGAACGACGAGATGTGTCGCATCCTCGGCTACACGCGCGAAGAGCTGCTGCAGAAAACGTGGGCGGAGATGACCCATCCCGATGATCTCGCAGCGGACGTCGCGCACTTCGAACGCGTCATGGCCGGCGAGATCGACGCCTATTCGCTCGAGAAACGCTGGGTGCGCAAAGATGGCGAGATCATTGACAGCATCATGTCGGCAAGATGTGAGCGGCGCGCAGATGGCACGATCGATTACTTCGTTGGTCTCGTCCTCGACATCACGGAACGAAAGCGTGCGGAAGAACGATTGCGGCGCAGTGAAGCTTATCTGGCGCAAGCCGAGCGTCTCAGCCACACCGGAAGTTGGGCGCTCAACTTGACTACGGCCGAACTGTTCTGGTCGGAAGAACATTTCCGTATCGTGGGACTCGACAGTGCAGCGGGAGCACCTGGATACCCGCGCGCAATCAAGGTCATTCATCCGGACGATCGCTCGTTCGTCGTTGAAGCCCTTGAGCGCGCGATGCGCGAGAAGACGGAGTTCGAGACGGAATGTCGTGTCGTTAGGCCGGATGGCACCGTCCGCTTTATTCGCAGCCTCGCGCAGCCGGTCTTTAACCGGGCTGGCGAAGTGAGCGAGTACGTCGGCAGCATCGTCGATATCACGGAGGCGCGGCGGGCAGAGGAAAAGATCGCTGAAAGCGCAAGGCGCTTCCGTGTTCTCGCGGAGACGCTGCCGCAGCACGTATGGATTTACGATGGGAACGGGGCGGCCACCTATTTCAATCAGCGGTGGCTGGATTACACCGGCATGGCGTGGGAAGAAGCGCGTGGCAATGGCGGCCACGACATCGTCCATCCGGACGACAGACCCGCCTTGGAGGCGTTGTGGAGACAGGTGAGCGCGGAGAAGAAATCATTCGAGGCCGAGGTGCGGCTGCGGAAAAAGAGCGGCGAGTATCGGCGCTTTGTTGTTCGAGGCGTGCCGTTTTTTTCGGGCGCTCGTGAGGTGCTCGAGTGGCACGGTACCAACACCGATGTGGAAGACCGCCGGCGGGCCAAAGAAGAGCTAGATAACGCGCAGGAGGAATTGGCGCGGGTGACGCGGATTACCGCGATGGGCGAAATGGCGGCGGCGATCGCGCATGAGATCAACCAGCCGCTCGGCGCGATCGTGAACAACAGCAATTATTGCCTGGGGCTTCTCGGCCATCCGGAAGCGGAAAAGAAGAAGCGCGCCGCGTTGCGAGACATCGTCGCAGATGCAAACCGCGCGAGCACGATCATCGAACGGATCCGCGGCCTAACGAATGGTTCAAGGCATCCAAGTACAGCCCTTAATGTCGCTGATGTCCTCGAGGAAGTGATCAACCTCTGCCAGCGGTTGCTAACCGAACATCAGATCAAAGTGAAAACGGCAGTGAGCAAAGGTCTTCCGCGCGTGCGCGCCGATCGGGTGCAAATCCAGCAGGTCCTCTTCAATCTCGTGACGAATGCGATCGCCGCGATGAGCGACACTGAAGATGGCGTGCTCAGCATCCGCGTGGGGCGCGGCAAACTGGAGCGCCATCCGGCCATTCTCGTCACCGTGACGGACAACGGCATCGGCTTCGATCCCGGCGCGGCGGAGAAAATGTTCGACGCCTTTTACACCACGAAAAAGAACGGCATGGGTATGGGTCTACGCGTCAGCCGTTCGATCGCGGAGAAATACGGTGGTCACCTAACTGCGAAACGAAACGAAGGCGGCGGTGCGACGTTTTTGTTTCTCCTGCCCGCGGACGACTTCGCCTAACAAGTGATTCAGACAGAGCCAATCGTCTACCTCGTAGACGACGATGCGTCGTTCCGGCGCTCGACCGAGCGTCTGCTACAATCCGCTGGCTTCGCGGTCACGCCGTTTTCTTCCGCGCGCGCTTTCCTGCGGAGCAAACGCTCCGAAGGCCCGTCGTGTCTGGTGCTCGATGTGCAAATGCCGGGCGTGAGTGGGCTCGATCTGCAACGCGAGCTGAACAAGCGCGGCAGCAGAATGCCGATCATCTTCATCACCGGCCACGGCGACATCCCGATGTCGGTGCGCGCGATGAAAGCCGGCGCGGTTGAGTTTTTGACCAAACCATTCCGCGAGCGTGATCTGCTCAGCGCCGTCGCGCAGGCGTTGAAGTCGCGAGCAAAGAAAACGGCGACTACGCGTGACGGCACTGTCGCTCGTGAGAAATCCCTCTTTGCGTTGCACTCCGCGGTCGATGTCGACTCGTTTTGGAAAGCGACTCCGCGCGTCGTAGCGAGCGTCTTTCCCTACTGCAATCTGGGGATGACGCTGCAGCATAATCCCGTGCGTCCGATGATCGCGAAATGGTTGCACCCCATTCCGGACGGACCCTTCGACGCGAAGCCGCTCGAAGATTTCTTTCGCGCGCATCCGCGGAGCAAAATTGTCTCCGAGAGCGACGTCTTTCCGGATCGCGCCGAGCTTCTGAAGTCGACCTTCTATCGGGAGTACATGAAACCGCAGGAGTGCGAACACGCCGTCGGTTTGTTTTTTTGGAACGGGCCGAGACTCGCGTGTGTGATCACGATCATGCGCACTGCCGCGCAAGGGCCGGCCGACGAGGCTGGGCTGAAGCAACTGCGGCGCTTGTACACGGAATGCGAACTCGCGCTGCGCCGGATCAGCTCCCTCGAGCGCGAACATTCCGCGCGCGCTGCCTTTGAATCTTTTGTCCGCCGTCTGCCGCTGCCGACCATGCTCCTGCGCTGGACGCTCGAGCTGGCTTATCAAAACAGAGCAGCGCGCGAGTTTTGCCTGCTCTGGCGCGATGGGCCCGAAGTATCGCGCGTGATGAAAGCGACCGCGCCCCGCCCGGAGGAAATCCTGGATGGCTGTCGGCGTCTGAAGAGGCGTTGGGAAACTTCTGCCGGCGTAACAGGACAGCCGATCGTCAGTGAAGAAGTTGTTTATCACGCAAAATGGAAACACCTGCGCGCGACGATCAGCATAACGCATCTGAACAGCGGCGGCCTCACACTGCCGCTTTTTCTCATTCAATGTGAAGAGCTGCGATTGCCGGGCGCGGCGCCGAAGGCCGCGGAGACTCGCCTGGCGCACCTCGCGCGTCTCACCGCGCGTGAACAGGAAGTGACGCGCCTCGCCTGTGATGGCCGCAGCAATCAAGAGATCGCGGACGAAACGGGCTTGAGTTTGCAAATGGTAAAGAAGCATCTGCACGCCATCTTTCGGAAACTTGAAGTGACCAGCCGTAGCCGCTTGATGGCGCTAATGGGTTGAGCGGCGCCAACTCGATAAGACCGCGAAACTCTGCGCGCGTTGTTCGGTTACAAGGCGCGCGGTTACTTCGAAAAAATTTCTAGCTTCCTTTGATGTGCGAGGCATCGAACTCCAGTGTCTCGGGTGAGGTGTCGAGCCATTTGGCCGCGTCGTGCACCTCCGTGAACATCTCGACGCGGAGAGGCGAGCAACCGTTGAGGAGCGCGTGAATCTTCACGATTCGCTCGCTGGCTTTGCTGGTGACATAAAACGCTGACTTAACGGCCGGACGCGCCCTGTAGCCAACGCGGCGGTGCAATGCCAACTCGAACATGACTCGAAAATCGAGATCGACTGCGTCCAGCTTCGACATATCGGTGAAGCGGTTGAACGGCTTGCTCGCGCGCACTTCTTCCTTCGCGAGAAATCCTGCCATCGTGGTGAGCGTCTTCTGATCAAGGACCCCGCGAGGGCGGAAGACAAGCAGTCGAATTTCCTGATGAAAAATGACGTTCGCAGGAAGCTTGGCCATCATGGTGCGGCCGACTGCTTATAAAGATTCGGCAACGCTGACAAGACCATCGCAGACAGAAAGGGAACTTTAGTTACCCGACTATTCAACGGCTCGCGCGGCGATTTCACCTTGCGCGGTCACTCGCTCTCACGGGTTCAAGCCGAGTTTCAGACCGCGCGAAACAAAGGATCAACAAAAGGGGAGAATTGATGAGAGCACTTGTGTGGCATGGGAAAGAAGACGTTCGCTGCGAAACCGTTCCGGATCCGAAGATCGAACATCCGCGCGACGCGATCATTAAGGTTACGAGCACCTGTATCTGCGGCTCGGACCTGCACCTTTACGGCGGGTTTATGCCGGGGATGGAGTCAGGAGATGTTCTTGGCCATGAGCCCATGGGCGAGGTGGTCGAAGTCGGTTCAGCGGCGAAAGGGAAGCTGAGCGTAGGTGACCGCGTCGTCATCCCGTTTACGATCAACTGCGACGAGTGCGATCAATGCAGGCGGCAGTATTACTCCGTCTGCGAGAACACGAACCGGAACCAGCAGGTCGCTAATAAGATGTTTGGCCACACCACCGCCGGACTGTTCGGCTACACCCACTTGACCGGCGGTTACGCGGGTGGTCAGGCCGAGTATCTCCGGGTGCCGTTTGCCGATGCGACGCACATCAAAGTGCCGAGCCATCTTCCGGACGAAAAGGTCGTCTTTCTCAGCGACATTCTACCGACAGGATGGCAGGCGGCGGCGCAATGTGAAATCGAGCCCCACGACACGGTCGCGATCTGGGGAGCTGGCCCCGTTGGACAGATGACCATCCGCAGCGCGATTCTGCTCGGCGCGAAGCAGGTCATCTCAATCGATCAGGTGCCTGAGCGTCTCTCGATGTCGAAAGCCGCCGGCGCGATTACGATCAGCTTTGAAGAAGAGAGCGTTCTCGAGCGGTTAAACGACCTGACTAGCGGCAAAGGTCCAGACAAGTGCATCGATGCCGTCGGGATGGAAGCGCACGCCAGCGTCGCGCTCGAGCACATCTACGATCGGGTGAAGCAAGCCGTGATGCTGGAGACCGACCGGCCACACGTCTTGCGCGAGATGGCTTATGTCTGCCGGCCGGGTGGAACGCTCTCTGTGCCCGGAGTCTATGGAGGGTTCGTCGATAAATTCCCGATGGGCCAGATCATGAACAAGGCTCTGACGATTCGCACTGGCCAAACGCACGTGCGGAAATGGACCGACGATCTTCTGCGACGAATCGAGGAAGGAGAGCTCGACCCATCATTCGTCATCACGCATCAGCGACCGCTGGAGCAGGGACCAGAACTCTACGCAACGTTCCGCGAGAAGAAGGACGGGTGCATCAAGGTCGTCCTGAAGCCCTAACGAGAGCTTGGCGAAAGGGGAATATCCATATGCGTTACAAGACGAACGAAGATCAACGCGGGCAGGCGGACACAGCGACCTACACCCTGGCGAAGGGGCTCGGTGTTTTCAGCATCGTGCTCGGGATCGTTGAGGTGATCTGGGGCGGAGCTTTGGGCCGCTCGTTAGGTATGGATGGGCAGGAGTGGATCGTGCGGCTCTATGGCGGTCGCGAAATCCTGAACGGCATCCTGATTCTCGCGGCGAAAGACCCGACGCCGTGGATCTGGCTGCGCGTTGCGGGCGATGCGCTTGACATTGGGACGTTGGCTTGGGGCTATACCCGCGATCCAAGTGACGCCACGGGCATCATCATCGCGCTGGTTGCTGTCCTAGGGGTTACCGTGGCAGACATCTATTGCGCTTCGAAGTTGAGCAAGGATTCAAAAGTGCCACTCGCGCCGCCTAACGACTACAGCGATCGCAGTGGTTTGCCGCGTTCAGCTTGAGGAGGTAAAACCATGGAACGCGAACTTAGAGGTCGTCGGATCGCCGTGCTCGCGGCGGATGGTTTCGAAAAGGTGGAACTTACCGTGCCGATGTATGCGCTGCGGCTAGCAGGCGCGAAAGTCGATGTCATCTCACTGCGCCATGGTCGCATCCGCGGCGTTAATCTGCACGAGCCGGCCAGCCGCGTGGGTGTCGACAAAACGGTGGAAGAAGCCGACCCAAATGCTTACGACGCGTTGCTGCTCCCGGGCGGCTTCATTAATCCCGATCTGTTGCGGCAATCGCAGCGTGCGCGCGATTTCGTGCGCGCTTTCGATAGCGCGGGCAAGCCGATCGCCAGCCTTTGTCACGGTCCCTGGGTTCTAGCATCCGCCGGACTTCTGCAAGGCCGCACGCTCACTTCATGGCCCGGCGTCCGCGACGATCTCGTGAACGCGGGCGCGCGGTGGGTCGATCCGGAAGTGGTGCGCGACGGCAATCTCGTAACCAGCCGCGGCCCGCAGGATTTGAAGCCCTTTGTGCAGGAGGTGATCAAGCACTTTGCTGCGGGCGCGCCGTTGCAGCGAAATGGTGCAACGACGAACGGCAGTGCGTCGTCCTCGCCGCAACCTAACGAGCCGCCGAAGATCGTGGTCGAGGCAATGCGCTGGATGCCACGGCCATCCTTCCGCACGATTGCGCTCGTTGCATTGGGCTTTGTCTTGTTTGCACCGGAGGCGACTAAGAAATGCCTCAGGTGGTCAAGATAGGGAGGGCGATTGTACGAAAATCGGCTCCTAAAGAAGACACCGCCGCTCAGCTGATGCCTGGCAACCGATCTGACCAACAGACGCACGGCGCCGAGCGCGGGCTCGGTAGGTTTGAAGCGTTCAGTGACGCAGTTTTCGCCATCGCGCTGACGCTACTTATCGTCGAGATCAAGGTGCCCGGATCTCCCGAGGGTCCGCATGAATATAGCAGCCTTGCCAGCGCCATGGCGGAGCAGTGGCGCGAATTTCTCGCGCTGATTCTCTGCTACGTCGTGATCGGCGCCTACTGGTTGCAGCACCATTATTCAGGACGCATCTACGCGAAGAGCGATCACTGGTTCGGCGCGCTCAACCTCCTGTTCCTGCTGGCCATCGTCGTCATTCCTTATCCGATTCGCGCCTGGTGCTTCCACCTTGGCACACCGTTCGAGCACACCGGGGCGGTAACCTTAGTGGTCGGGCTCGCCCTGACCGCCTGCACCTGGATGTGCAAGTGGTTCTACGGAATGCCGGGCCGCCGCATCGTGGACGAACGGCTCGCGCCCGAGTTCCTCAGGCAGATGACGCGGCGTTATGGAATCGCGACGCTGATTCAGATCGCGGCAGTTCCGGTGGTGATCGCCGCGCCGCGCGTCGGTGTAGCTATCGCGCTGCTATGCGTCGCCTACTTCCTGCTGCCGCAGCCGAAGCCGCGCTACAAGCCGGGCGAGGAGCCAAGCGACGAGGAGAAGACTAGCGAGTAGCTGTGCGCGAGCTCGAGCGAGAAGCAACGATTATCCCGCGAGCAATCGGTATTCGGTAAGTCGCAAAGTGGGAGTTCAACTATGAAGGAGAAGATATGACGACGAAGGGGCTGCTTGTTCGATTGAGCGCGCAATCAGGAAAAGACGAAGAAGTGGAAAGCTTCCTGCAATCCGCGCTGCCCTTGGTCGAACAAGAGCCCGCGACGGCAGCATGGTTCGCGATCAAGTTCGGGAGAGGCGACTACGGCATCGTCGATTTCTTTCCGGACGAGGGCGGGCGCGAGGCACACCTGTCAGGCGCGGTCGCCCAGGCGCTGAGAGAGAAGGCCGGATCGCTCTTTGACGAATCGCCGCGAATCCAGAAACTCACCGTCATTGCCGACAAGCTGCCGGCCAGCGGGGCCCGACAGACGGTGGCGAAAGGCTTACTCCTCACCTTCAAGCCTCACGAAGGGCACGAGCAGAGAGTCGAGCAGTTCCTGCGTGATGCGAAGAGCTTTGTCATGGAGGAGGAGAAGACGATCGCGTGGTTTGCGATTCATCTCGATGACGGCGACTTCGGCATCTTCGATGTCTTTCCAGATAACGCGGGACGCTTCGCGCACCTGACTGGGAAAGTGCCTATCGAGCTGACCAAGCACGCGCTCTCGTTGCTCGGCGGTTTTCCGGATATGGAGATGAACAACGTCCTGGCATCGAAGCTTGGGCATTAGCGATGCGCGAGAGACGCTGCGACTGCGAGATCGCAGGAGTTTGCGAGCGCCGTTGAACCGTCCGGCCAGCAGTCACATCAGCTCGTCAGAATCTTCTCGCCGCTAGATTGTTCCCCTCCAGAGAATACCAGCGAGCGAATGATGAAGGCCATTTCGATGACTCAACCGTGGGCTACGCTGCTCGCGATCGGCGCTAACGAGATTGAGACGCGTGGCTGGTCGACGCGTTACCGCGGGCCTTTGGCCATCCATGCGGCTAAGAATTTCCCAGCCGCTGCGCGTGCACTTTGCCGCGAGTCGCCTTTTCGCGAAGCCCTGGCAAGCGCCGGCTACCCCGATGCGCGACAGCTCCCGCTCGGCGCGATCATCGCGCGCGCTGAACTCGTGGAGGTGATGAGCTTCGATGCCACCAGCGCGGCGCTAATCAGGGTGCGGTCAGAGGAGGGCGCACTTCCGCCGCACGAAGTAGACTTCGGCGATTTCTCTGCGGGCCGATTCGGTTTCGTCGTGCGCGGGGTATGTAAACTTCGAGAGCCAATCCCTGCACGCGGAATGTTAAGCCTCTGGGAAGTGCCGCAGGAAGTGGAGGCTCAAATCGTGTTGCAGGGATGTTGAAATCAAACCCGGAACGTTTTGTCCCAGTAACTCTTCTTTTAGGAGAAAACCCGACCGGTCGACCGCTTCGCTACTCCCGGTGTAAGAACCGCGCCAAGTAAGGCGCCGTCTTGCTATTCCCTGCCCCGGCAAGCTCTTCGGGTGGGCCTGCGGCCACAATGCGACCGCCTTCGTCGCCGGCGCCTGGACCAATATCGATCACCCAATCGCTGCCTGCGACGACGCGCATGTCATGCTCGATCACGATGACCGTGTTTCCCGCGTCGACCAGGCCTTCGAGCTGCGCCATGAGCTTTTCTACATCGGCAGGATGCAAGCCGGTAGTCGGTTCGTCGAGAATGTAGAGAGTGTTACCGCGCTGGGCGCGTTGCAGCTCGGTAGCGAGCTTGATCCGTTGTGCCTCGCCCCCGGAGAGTTCTGTGGCCGGTTGTCCCAAGCGCAAGTAACCGAGACCTACTTGCCGCAAGACATCGAGGGATCGGCGCACGTGCGGTTCATCACTGAAGAATTCGTAGGCGGCGTCGACGGTTAGCCCCAAAACCTCAGCGATGTTTTTCTCGCGATACTTAATCTCGAGCGTCTTAGCGTTGTACCTCCCGCCATGGCAAGTAGGACACGGGGTGTAGACACTAGCCAAAAAGAGTAGCTCAACCATGACGAAGCCTTCGCCCTCGCACGTCTCACACCGTCCTTTCGCGACGTTGAAGGAGAAACGTCCCGCGTCGTAGTGCCGGGCCCGCGCGGCTTTGGTCGCGGCGAAAACCTTGCGCACGTAATCGAAGAGGCCGGTGTAGGTGGCAAGGTTTGAGCGCGGCGTGCGTCCGATGGCTTTCTGATCCACGACCACCAATCGCTTGATCTCTTCCATGCCCGCGGTGATCCGGCCACCTAGAGTAACTACCGAAGTCTGTTCGAGCTTCTCGCCCTCATCATCGTCGACTGAGATCTCATGACCTAGCTCGTCGGCGACAAACTCCACCAGCGCCTGGCTAACCAAGCTGGACTTACCGGAGCCGGAGACGCCGGTCACAGTAGTGAACAGCCCGAGGGGGAACGCGACGTCCACCTGGTTGAGGTTATTGCGTATGATTCCTTTGAGCTCGAGCCACGTCTTAACGCTTCGTGGCTTTCTCGTCGGTAGCGCGTGTTCGCCGAAGAGATACTCGCGCGTCTTTGAGTTCCTTACTTGCTTCAGGCCTGCGGTCGGACCGCTATAGAGAATCTTGCCTCCCCGTTCTCCGGCTGCTGGTCCTACATCCACAATCCAGTCGGCATGGCGGATGACATCGAGTTCATGTTCGACGACAAAGAGTGAGTTACCCGATGCCTTCAAGCGATCGAGCGCGCGCAGGAGTGCTTCGGTGTCCGCGGGATGAAGACCTGCGGAAGGTTCATCGAGGACATAAACCACTCCGAAAAGATTCGAGCGCACCTGAGTAGCCAGCCGCAGGCGTTGCAGCTCACCGGGCGAAAGTGTCGGCGTGCTGCGTTCGAGCTGGAGATAGCCGAGCCCCAGGTCTAACAAGACAATCGTGCGCGTGAGCAGGTCTTCCGCGATGCGCTGCGCGACGACCGCTTTCTCCGGATGCTCAACCGCGATCCTGGCCAAGGCTGGTGCTTTTCCTTCCGCGTAAGGACGCAGAAGTTTGGCGAACTCTTTCAACGGAATCCGGGAGATCTCCGCGATATCGACCCCGGCGAATTTGATCGCGAGCGACTCGCGTCTCAGTCGCTTGCCGTGACAAAGAGGGCATTCGCTGCTGAGCATGAATTGCGAGACGCGCTTCTTCATCAACGCGCTTTGCGTGTTAGCGAAAGTGTTGAGCACATAACGCTTCGCGCTGGTGAAGTTACCCATGTAGCTGGGCTGCATCTTGCGCTTGAGGGCGTGGCGCACTTCATCGGCGTCGAAGCCGGAGTAGACCGGCACGCTCGGCTGCTCGTCGGTAAAGAGAATCCACTCGCGATCCTTCTTCGGCAGCTCGCGCCATGGACGATCGACGTCGTAGCCGAGCGACACGAGAATCTCGCGCTGGTTCTGTCCTTGCCAGGCAGTCGGCCAGGCCGCGATCGCGCGTTCGCGAATCGTCAGCGAAGGATCCGGCACCATCGACGCTTCGGTCACCTCGTAGACCCGACCGAGTCCGTGGCATTGCGGACACGCGCCCTCCGGCGTGTTCGGCGAAAATGACTCCGCATAAAGGATTCCCTGGCCCGGTGGATATTCCCCGGCGCGCGAATAAAGCATGCGCAGCAGATTCGATAACGTCGTGACGCTTCCGACCGACGAACGCGTCGTCGGCGAACCGCGCTGTTGCTGCAAAGCCACCGCCGGCGGTAGCCCGTCGATCTCATCCACTTCCGGCACGGCCATCTGATGAAAGAGCCGGCGCGCGTACGGCGAGACCGATTCAAGATAACGCCGCTGCGCTTCGGCATAGAGCGTGCCGAAAGCCAGCGAAGACTTACCCGACCCAGAGATGCCTGTGAAAACAACGAGCGCGTCCCGCGGGATTTCGAGATCGATGTTCTTGAGATTGTGCTCGCGCGCGCCTCGGACGCGCACGAAACCGGTGAAGTGCTCGCGTCCAGCAGTGCCAAGTGCTTCGTCCTTCACACTTCAAACTGACGCCGCACTAACGAGTCATGCAAACAAGCAAAATCCGAACGGTTCCAACTTGGGATCAACGGTCGGTAGGTCTGCGACAAGCACCGTCGTCACGACGGTTCGGTCTCATCACCGCAGCACACCGAGCCTCCGTCGTTCCTCGCAATCGATGCGGCTTCGAGTCGCGAGCACTTGATCCACCATTGGCACGTGCCTGACTGTCTACGACGCTGCGGAGCGGCAGGATTTCGAGCGCGCAATGTTACGCAGCGGGCGCATAGTTCGGAAGCGAATGATTAACGAGAGCTGGAGGTAAATCTATGGCCACTGTTGCCGAAGTGTTGGTCGAAACGCTCGTTCGCGCGGGCGTGAAGCGGGTGCTCGGGATCGTGGGAGATTCACTTAACGGGATCACGGATGTGATCCGCGCTCGCGATGACATCGATTGGATCGGCGTCCGGCACGAAGAGGTCGCGGCGTTCGCGTGTGCGGCCGAGGCGCATCTGACTGGCACGCTTGCCGTCTGCGCCGGAAGCTGCGGGCCGGGACACGTCCACCTTGTGAATGGCCTCTATGATTGTCACCGCAGCCGCGTTCCGGTGCTGGCGATCGCGGCTCACATTCCGAGCGCAGAAATCGGCAGCGCGTACTTTCAGGAAACACGACCTGAGTTGCTCTTCCGCGAATGCAGCAGCTACTGCGAGACGATCACCAGCCCGTCACAAGCGCCACGCATTTTGGAGATCGCGATCCAAACTTCAATTGGGCACAACGCCGTCTCAGTCATGATTATCTCCGGTGACACCGCCACGAAAAAGGCGGAAACAAAGGAGCCGCGCGTTCGCATTCACAAGCCTGCGACGGCGTCGCGTCCATCTGACGAAGAGATCGAGGCGCTCGCGAAAGCTCTTAGCGACGCGAAGCAAATCACGATTCTAGGCGGCGCAGGTTGCGCAGGCGCTCATGACGAATTGATGGCGGTGGCCGAGAAGTTGAAAGCGCCCATCGTCCACGCATTTCGCGGCAAGGAGTTCATCGAGTACGACAATCCATACGACGTCGGCATGACGGGTTTGCTTGGCTTCTCGTCCGGTTACTACGCGATGGAGAATTGCGACGCGCTGCTCATGCTCGGGACGGATTTCCCTTACCGGCAGTTCTATCCGCAGAAGGCCTGGATTGCGCAGGTCGATTGCCGGCCGGAGCAACTCGGCCGCCGTACGCATTTGAATCTCGGGCTTGTCGGTAACGTAAAAGAAACTCTGCGAGCGCTCCTGCCGCGACTCGAGGTGAAGCAGGATCGGAAGCATCTCGACGCTTGCCTCGCGCACTACAAGAAAGCGCGCGCACATCTGGACGATCTCGCGACCGCCAAACCGGGCGATAAGCCGATCCATCCCCAGTATCTCACGCGCATGATCGACGCCGCGGCGTCGGAAGACGCAATCTTCGCCGGTGATGTTGGCACGCCGTCGATCTGGTGCGCGCGTTATCTGACGATGAACGGCAAACGTCGTTTGGTCGGCTCATGGATCCACGGGTCAATGGCCGCCGCGATGCCGCTCGCGATCGGCGCGCAGCTCGCGTTTCCAAACCGTCAGGTTGTGACGCTTTCCGGCGATGGCGGCTTGGCCATGCTGCTCGGCGACCTTCTCACGATCGTGCAATACAAGCTGCCGATTAAGATCGTCGTCTTTAACAACAGCTCGCTCGCCTTCGTGGAACTGGAGATGAAAGCCGCCGGCTATCTCAACTACGGCACTGACCTCGAGAATCCGAATTTCGCAGCCGTGGCCGACGCCATGGGCATCCGCGGTTTCCGCGTCGAAGATGCAGGAGACGTGGAGACCGCGCTGAAGGAAGCCTTCGCGCACGACGGCCCCGCGCTGATCGACGTGGTCGTGAATCGGATGGAGCTATCGATCCCGCCATCGATCACCAAAGAGCAGGCGGCAGGGTTCAGCCTCTACATCCTCAAAGCAATCCTCAGCGGGCGCGGAGATGAAGTCCTTGATTTGGCGCAGAGCAATCTGCTCCGCTGATGGAACCGGCACGGGAGCCAGCTTGTTAGCGACGGCTCGATGATGCGATTGCGAATCGCATAGCGAACGAGCTGCGCAATAGAGGAAAGGTCTAGCTTTCGCATCGTCGCCGCGTGATCGATCGACCTCGGCTCCTGGCGGCCGGTGTGATCTTTTTTTGAAAGTCAGCCAACAAGCGGCAGACCGCAGCGGATCGCATCGGATGCCGGCGGCGGTTTTTAAACTCGACAACTGCGAAAAGGAGGCAGTCTGTGACTCTCTACATTCACACGCGTTGCTGAACGACGACAAATATTTCGCCGACTGACTCCTGCAGCGATCCCGTATGGCCGATTTTAATCCAAAGAAGCTTCAAGTCTTCGTCTCATCCACCTTCACGGACCTACAGCTAGAACGTCAAGCAGCGGTGGAGGCGATCCTCGCTGCGGGACATATCCCGGCGGGAATGGAACTGTTTGCAGCCGGCGACGAGTCGCAGATGGAGGTCATCAAGCAGTGGATCGACGAATCAGACATCTACCTGCTCATACTCGGAGGCAGGTATGGAACCGTCGAAGGAACAAGCGGGAAAAGCTATATTCACCTAGAGTACGAGTACGCGCTTTCCGTGCAGAAGCCATTATTCGCTTGTGTGATAACAGACGCCGCCGTCGAGCGGCGCGTGAAGTCGGACGGGACGGCGGTCATCGAGCGAGAAAATCCGCAGAAGCTGAAAGCGTTCCGTGCCGAAGTGCTGAGCCGCGTGAGCAAATTTTGGGACGACCCAAAGGATATCAAGATCATCGTCACCGAAAAGCTTTCACACCTGGCACGACGGCCAGAACTCCGCGGATGGGTTCGCCCGTCCGAGCAGCAGCAATCTACCTGCGCTAGCCGACGAAATTACTCGCTTAAGCAGGGAAAATTCGGAGCTGCGGAATCGGCTAAGCACTAATGTGCGAGAAGAGACGATAAATGGCCTTACGGTGAGCGAATTGGAGGCGATTCTCAGAAAGAACAAGGCTCTGGAGCCCCTCATTCGTGCTGCCAGCGGCCCAGAAAACGAGTTCGGTTTTTCTTTCAGCAGCGCAGACGTTGCATCGGAGCTTAGTCGCCGCGGCGTCATCAAGCGGAACGAACAAATGCTGTCAGGGAACTACTATTTTCTCACAGAAAGCGGGCGAGTTTTCTTAAACAAACTTGAGGCGCGCAAACTCGTAGAGCCAGCACAAGCCTCAAACGAGGCCGAGTAGGAGGCGTTTGCCGCACAATCACTTCGTTACCAAGGCGCAGTAGGCGTCAGTCTGTGAATCTGAGCAGCTCTCCCGTGAACGCCCGCACAATTTCAAGGTTCTAAGACTGACCCCTACGCTCGCCCCTACTCTTCGGGTTGCTGGCTTTGTCGAGAGCCGCGCAAATGCGCGGGAACAACTTCAGGAAAAACTGCGTGCGGTCGAGCTTAGTGAACCTTTCAATTGGCAATCCTTCAAGGAGCTCAGAAGGGAAGTCCGCAGGGGGAAGAATGTTCGGGTGAGATGTCGAGAAGCGAAGCGCAAACAAGATCATTATGGGTGAGAGCGAATTGTAGATGCGGTAGAAATGGGTGATGGCGTCCATCATAAAAACCTCCGCCATTAAGGGGGCATAGATGAAGACCGATTTGTCACGCTGCTGGTGATGCCCATGCTTGAAGAAATTTTGCGCATCCCTGCTTCGTTTTTGGACGCTCGCGGATTGGGAATTTATCCATTCGACAACTTCGGACTTTGCGCCGTGCGGACGGCCAATTGCCGTCAACACGCCCTGTGCTGCGACAGATAGGGTGTGAATGGAAGAGGGATCGGCGTTGTTAAACCAAAGGAAAACGGCGCTTTCAAGCTGACCTCTTGCCGCGAACTCCGGCGTTATTTTCGTGAGCCACGCAGGCAGTGGCTTTTCCGTTTCGGATTTCATATTCAGTGACGTTCGTCAGATGTTCAGGGTTCGGCCAAGCGTGCGAAAGGCTTCGAAGAATCGTCGCAGCCAGCCTAACACCCTTTCTGACGCAATCTCTGCGCCGTCGGCTTCTGCTGTACTCGCGCGCTGATGAGCTTTCCGGACGAAGCAGGCTCGTGCTTCAGCTCATCGATGTTTAACTGTTCGGAAAATGCGATAGTTTATCGCGGACGCGATATTAATCACCGTCGGCGAGTTCAAGTTTTTAGTTGGTCGGAAATCGGCAAGTGGGAACGTGCTGTTCGCGCAATGTTGGCGGACGTCATCGACGCGCGCTTGGTGCGGCGTTTTCGGAAGAGGTCGCCTGAGTTCATCGTCGGAGACGATCTTTCGTGGCTCGATGATCTGATTGGCTGGAACGAAAGCATCCATGATGTTTTCACTGATCGATTCATCGATCATTACGATAGCGTGCTCGCCTTCCACGGATGCCGTCCGACCCGCTTAGCTGGGTATCGGCGCGCCGGATTGCGCCTGTGCAACATCGAAAAACTAAACACCCTAGCGCGCCGAATCTTTGGCTGCGGAGACGAAATCGACAATGCGATCGCGGATCTTGCGCACGACCGCTTCGGATACAGTTACTCCGAACTGAACTCTGCTCGCATCTTCTTTTGTCTGTCCAAACAGTTCTTGGTAGAGCATTGCGGTCACTACCTACTGTACGGGAGCGAATATCTTCTCTGCATCGGCGCGCGCCTTGGTCGAAAGCAGGAACTGAGGAATCGCGGCAAAGCCACTGTTGTGGAAGTTGCGCTTCCGATCTCGATCTTGCAGCGCCGTGACGTTCGCGAACTGTGCGGTCGGATTATCGAAGAAATCTTCGAACGGGTGCTCGACCCGCAATTCCGCACGCTTGCACCAAATTTCGGCTTTGAGGTGCGGCATCCCGTTCCGCCCGAATGCATCGTTGCATTCCACCACCCAACTCGCATTCCGAATCCACATAATTACATGTTGCCCGAAAATTAGTACGCAGCCCTTAGGCGATTTCTTGGCGCTCTTCGTCGCGACCAGCTGGGGAAGCAGAAGGGGTAGGACGGTGATCTCGGCATCTCTCCCGTGAGCGCCGGCCGAATGTCGAAGTTCTAAGAGTGACCCGTCCTTCACCAGCCTCCCGCCTGTTTGACACCGTGGGCTTACATTTGGAAGCCGACGCGGACGCGGGCCGAGCGGCGACGCCCGAACCCGTCAGGTTGTGATGTCGTGTGGGCAGTTAAGCCGGCAACACCTGTTCTCCGGCGCGGAGAGTTTCGATAACCTCTTCAGCCGACTCGGCGTTCCTTAGCCGACTCAGGACGTAGTCGCTCTCGATCAAGGTGGTGATGGACGCGAGCAGCCACGCTTCGCGGTTCGGGCTCTTGCTTGGACAAAGGGCGAGAAAGAAAATCTCCGCATGCTGATTCGCGGCACCAAGCTCGACGCCTTGATCGGCGCGGCCAAAGAACACCGTCGGTTTCTTTAAACCGTCCAAGCGCGCATGCGGTACGACCACGCCACGCCCGAGGTAGGTTGGGTTGTCTCCGTGTTCGGTTAGCGCGCGGATGATTGTTTCCGCCGGCGCGGGCAGCTCTCGCGCGGGAACTGCACGAACGAGCTTCTCGATCGCGTCGCGCAGCGAACTACCCTCGAGCTCAAGGACGACACGGCCCGGACTCAACGCCTCAGCGACAGAGAACGTGCCCTCGCCTGAAGGTTGCGCCGACTCATCGCGAATCTCGCCGAGCACTTCTTCGACGAGATCCTCAAGTGTGACGATCCCGGTCCAAACGTTGTTTTGGTCGACAACAATTCCCATCTGACGCGAACGCCGCCGGAACAGTGCAATCGCATCACTGATCGATACGTCTTCGCGCAGTTCGAGCCCCGGTCGCGCCAGTTGGCGGAGCGCTGCGCCCGTGAGAGCAATGCTCACGTCTGCCTTTCCAGCACAGTGGGATCCGAAGCTTGGAATTCACGTGACTTGAAGTCGCGGC
>JADMIO011200088.1_pt1 | contig 91986 bp, 91 predicted proteins | sample 8958161 | NCBI WGS metagenome assembly JADMIO01 (sample SAMN16585339, study PRJNA669376) | soil metagenome | isolation source: Crop rotation soil | place: USA: Cullars Rotation, Alabama | collected 2011
GCCGCGACTTCAAGTCACGTGAATTCCAAGCTTCGGATCCCACTGTGCTGGAAAGTCCCAGCGAATCATAGTTCGGATTAAAACGGGTGAAGTTATACGAGAGCTCGCGCCTGACGATTAATTCTTCCAAAAAGGCGTCTTTCGACCCGGCCGGCGCATCGGCCTTTTCGACCGCTTCGACGATCTCCGGCACTGACAAAAAACCGAAATGCAAATAGGGCGAAAGACGACTTGAACCGTCAACCGAACATTCATTACGGCTTGCTTCATAATGCGGCAGGATCTTCCTGATAAAATGCTTTAATCGTTTTCGGGCAGTTCGACTGCCCCCATGATAGAGCGGTGAAGGCTTGATGTCGTGATTGATTGAACATTTAGCGACCAGCCTTTTGATATTTTCCTCATTGAAGATTAAGGAAGGTGCCGAGCTTTTTAAGGAATCATTATCGTTTATTAAATAATTGGCATTGTTTATTAAGTAATCATCATTCTTAATTAAGGAGTCAGCCCGACAAATTAAGTTTTCCTCCACGAAAGGCTTTTTGTAATCGGGCAACATCTTTTTGATTTTGGGTCGAATCGTATAAGCCGCATACTCTTCCTTTTCAAATTTTGAGAGCGGAATCATTCCGTTCGAATCAACCGCATAGACGGGAATCCGGGCTTTCCCGGCAATCCGTCGATTATGTTCAGGAATGATAAAACACGGGAAGTCATCAGTCACGATCAAACAAGCGTCTTTGGCTAATTCGGCTACCGTGTTTCGTGGCGAATGTTCATCCGCCTGAAGATAAAAAAGATAGAGGATTCCTTTTTCAGCCAGGGCTTTTCTTTTTTCTTCCACTCCTTCGAGAATAAAAGTATGAATCCGGTCATTGGCCCACGGATAGTAATATTTCAAACCTTCATAAACGACCAGCGGAAGCTTTCGCTCGTTAGCCTCGGAAATCGCAAAATTAAGCGCGTGATTGTAACTGGTGCGTTTGAACATCTGCATCCAGTAGAGGACATAGTTCCCTTCATTATTCGCAGCTTGATCGTTTAGCAGCCGGACTCTTTCCGATATTTGCATAGATACAGTTTGGCAAACCGGTGGGTAAAAGTAAAAATTGGGATTAGAAGCTATTTCAAAAGGGTCTGGGGTAGCAAAAGTAATTAAAGTGGATAACGCTCCAGCAATTTTAACAGCTTTTGCTCCAGTTTTTCATGACGATGATTAAAACGATATTCACATTCTTTCAAATGAAGATAGAAAGTGCTGGTTGGAACACCATTGAACTTTTGCAATCTTCGTTTAGCATAAGACCAAAAACTTTCAATCCCGTTGATGTGAATATCACCCATGGCAAAAACATCATCCGAATGATTGATTCTCAAATGTTTCGAGTAACCGACATCCACCAGTCCGTTGTAACCGCGCCAGCAGTCGGAATGAATCACCGAGTCAAGGCTAACCTTTCCACGGATAATAGCTTGCAGCGTTTTCTTTTGCACATTGGGGACGATCTCGGTAAAAACACAACCGTTTCTTTTGTAAATCCCAAAGACAATAGTTTTGCTGCCGGCACCACGACCGCGTTTACCGCGAACTCTGCGGGCACCGAAATAAGATTCATCCACTTCGACTTCGCAAGTCGAAAATGGCGAAGCCCGTTCGGCTTCTTCGGCGATTCGATTTCTGATTTTCAAATAAATTTGTTTGACCGATTTGTAAGTCAAACCACAAATTTGAGCAGTTTTATTAGCCGTCAAATCAAGCGCAAAATACTTAATAATTTGCCTGGTTTTACGCTCAGAAATTTTAGCACCCCGATAATATCGGTTTAGTTGTTTCATTTGAGTAGCTTACAAGTTTATCATTGCTTGTTTGCTACCCCAGACCCTTTCAAAAATAAACTCATTTGAATATCGCGCAGCGATTTTAGGAATTTAGGAAGGTTGTCATTTACGGCACGGATTAGTCGAAATCAAAATTGCGTCGCGTCAGCGACGATTGATAAATAATTGAGAATAAGTCAGTTGCCGCTGAGCGGTACAATTTTAATCTATCCTGGCCGTGTCTTGAAAGACAACCTTCCTAAATTCAATTGGTCGTTCACGCGACAAAAATACCATTTTTGAGATGGCTTTTAAATAAAACTACCGACCCCGCCTGTCTTTTGAATAAATCCTCATAAAATTAAAAGTATGCTAGAATGTGGTCGAAAAGTTCAGGCAGTTTCGTTTGATAGTTACCCGTTTTTAAGCCAACGCATTTATACCGCTTTCATCATTTTTTTACGAAAGATAACTAATCTGAGGAGGCGTAATATGCTAAAAACTGTCTTAACTTTGTGTTTGGGTTTTCTTCTTTTTTCAACTAGTTTTGGTCAGGAAAAAGTAGTTTTCAAAGCTAATACCGAATTTTCCGTTCAATTAGATACAGCGGTTAATACCGAAAAAAGCAATGTCGGTGATGACGTTAACTTTATTTTGGCGGAAGAGGTCAATGGCGAAGGGATAAAAATTGAAAAAGGTTCGGTAGTTTTTGCCAGAATTGTCGATGTTGGAAAAATATCAGCTAAAAATGTGACGGCTAAAGTTTGCATCATGTTTGATTTTGTCAAAAACGGAACGGACTTTTTATCAGTAGTAGCCGCAATCATTTCCATCGAACCGAACCCTGATGCCATTAAGCTGGCGGCTTCGACGACCTTCAGCGGAGGCACCGTTCTTTCCCTCAAGGGTAAGGAGATTCAATTAGATAAAGGAAAAACCTTTCGGATAAAGTTGATTAAGGATGTAACGGCCAACAAGACAACTTAAAATTTGACCGAGCCAATTGGCGAAAGGGCTTTCATCGAGACAGTCCTTTCTCATTTCACAAATTTCAATTATCATCTTCAAATATGCGAAAAATCTTTGCTTTTCTGTTGGTGATCTTCTCTTTTTCCGTCAACTTCTTCGCTCAGGAATTTAAATCAGTAGCTGATGGCGTCGAATATGCCGAAATGACCCGGGGGATCGATCAAACACCGGTTAAGATGAACCTGCTGCGGCTTGACCTGACCAAAGTTCGGCTTGATGTGGTGCACGCGATGGATTCTGCCATCGGTCTCGAAAAAACATCCTCCATCGCTACCCGACACGGAGCCTTGGCCGCCATCAATGCCGGATTTTTTCGGATTGACAAGAGTATTTTCGAGGGGGACGATGTCGGAATTTTGAAGATAGATAATGAGCTTTACAGTGAATCTTTAAATGGACGGGCGGCCTTAATGATTGCTAACAAAGCCAACAGTACCAGTGTTTTCATTGAAAGACCGAATCTTTCCCACTCCATTTTAATCAAAGGTCAGGATTTCGAAGTCGGCACTAATCGTGAGCGCAAAAAAGATGAGCTGGTAATTTTTACCGATCGTTTCGGGCGAACGACTCTCACCAACCCGGATGGCGTCGAATTTGTTCTCAAAAATAACAAGGTGACACAGATTTTTGATCGAACCGGAAGCTCTTTAATTCCGGCCGGTAGTTATATTCTCTCAGCCAGCGGGACGATGCGCGAACGACTTCTCAGATTATTGAAAATCGGAAGCAGAATTAAATTAATGGTAAAAAGTTCTTCACCGACCGATCCGGTTCCCAGCACAGTTTATGGTCAAGTCGAAGACATCGTTTCCGGCGTTCCGCAACTAATTAAAAACGGCAAAATCGAAATCACCTGGCAAGAGGAAAAATCTTCCAAATCTTTTGTCGAAACCAAACATCCGCGCACGGCCGTCGCCAAATTGAAAGACGGTAAGTTTTTGATGATCACAGTTGATGGTCGAAGCGAATCGAGTGGCGGGATTGCTTTGCAGGCTTTGGCGGAATTGTTGCTTGAGCTCGGAGCGGTTGAGGCCATGAACCTCGACGGCGGCGGTTCGACTACGATGTTTTTGGACGGCAAAGTGGTCAATCACCCATCAGATAAAGAGGGCGAGCGAAAGGTAAGCGATGCGATCCTGGTTTTTCCGCGTAAGAAAAATTAGCCACAGAGGGCGCAGAGAACACAGAGAGAAAAAACTGGGAGTTAAAAATTTTCGATTTAATTTTCAAACAAATCCGGATTCCGAAATTCCCGATCCAAAATCGAAGTGTGGCTAAATAATCTTCACTAATACTTTCCGTTCCCGCGCTCCGTCGAATTCGCACAAATATATTCCCTGCCAGCGGCCGAGCAGGAGCTTGCCGTTTTGAAAGGGAATGGTCACGCTGGAGCCCATCAGCGACGCTTTGAGATGTGCGTCGGAATTATGCTCAAAATGACGAAAGCCTTGATAATACTGCGGAATCGTGTTTTTTAAGAACAGCAAAAAATCGTGTTTGACATCAGGATCGGCATTTTCGTTAATTGTGAGTCCGCACGTTGTGTGTTGGGTAAAAAGCACACAAATACCGTCTCCTTCGGCCGGTAAAAAACTTTCAACCTCGTCTGTAATCTCGATCATTTCCTCGCGCTGTTGTGAGCGAACTTTTATCGTTTCCATATTTGGATCTTAGATTTTGGACCTTTGATCTTTGATTTTTTAATCAAGTATCTAATTTAACCTAAATTTTTGATTGCCTGTCAAAAACTGAAGTTAAGAAACAATCAAAAAACGAAGATCAAAAATCTAAGGTCAAAGGTCTCTTACATTAATTTCTTTTATATTTTTCAAACCACATTCGCAAATACGAAATCTGCGAAAGACGATTCGACGGGTGACGCAACCCGGCCGCGTTATAACCGTGATATTCGTCATTGAGACGCACCATCGCGGTCGGCACTTTCAAGAGCTTTAAAGCACGGAAATATTGCTCGGGCTGTTCGAGCGGGACCCGCAGATCAATGTCGCCTGCCAAAACCATGGTCGGCGTTTTGACGTTGCCGACGTAGGTGATCGGGGAACGACGCAAATGTTCTGAAGGGTCGTCCCACGGCAGTTTTTTGAAATTGTAATACCAGTCCGCCCCGTCGGTAGTGCCGACGAATGAATACCAGTTGATGACAGGTTTTTGGGTGACAGCCGCCGCGAAACGATTGGTGTGTCCGACGATCCAGGAGGTCAACACGCCGCCGCCCGAACCGCCCGTCACGAACAAATTTTTCTCGTCAATGTAGCCTTTTTTTATCACGGCATCGACGCCGTTCATCAAATCATCGTAATCCTGTCCCGGATAGTTATTATTGATGGCATTACCGAACGTTTTGCCGTATCCGGTCGAGCCGCGCGGGTTGGTGTAAAGCACGACATAGCCTTCAGCGGCATGGTTTTGAAATTCAAAATTAAGGCCGACTCCGTACATCGTATGTGGTCCCCCGTGAATATAGAGCATCAACGGATATTTTTTGGACGGGTCAAAATCAGGCGGTTTAACGATCCAGCCCTGAATTTTCATCCCGCCCACCGAGTCATACCAGATTTCTTCCTGCTCACCCAGTTTGCGACCTTCGAGCAGATCGCCGTTGACGTCCGTAATTTTTCGCGGAGTTGGGTTTTTGAGATTAAAAACCACCACATCGCCCGGCTCTTTAGCATCGGATAAAACGCCGGTCACGATCCCGTTTTGGCTCATACCAGACGGCAAAAGCTGATGATTTCCGGTCGTGATTTGTTTCGGCATAGCGCCCGAGACAGCAGAAAAATAAAGGTTATTGGTGCCCTTATCTTCGGTCGCAAAATAAATTCCGCTATTGTCTTCCGCCCACATCAAACCAAAAGGTGCCCGGTCAAAACTTTCGGTCAAAACACGTTTATTTTGTCCGTCGGCATCCATCAGATAGAGTTTGGAGACATTGTAAGTGTCATCGTTGCGGTCAGATCCAAGATAGGCAATATATTTGCCGTTGGGCGAGACGGCGGGTTGATTATCCTGGCCGTCGCGGTCGGTTAGTTGTTTGATTTGATTAGTTTTAAGGTTTACAGAATAAATTTCCTGTCCGAAACGGATATATTCGGCATCGGGTTTGCGAACCGCGCTGAAAACAATTGAATTGGAATCGGGCATCCATTCGGGTGCGTTGTGATTATAATCTCCGTCTGTCAATTGACGCGGCACACCACCCGCTTCGGAAATCACGAAAAGATGGGTAAAACCTTCCGCATTATAGCCGGAACCGTCCGAACGATAGTTTAATTTATCGACAACGCGTGGCGGCTCAATCCATTTTGCGCCTTCGGGACGGGGTGGCAAAGTCGCCCGCAAAGCAGGTCTGGCGGGAACCAGCATATTAAACGCAATTCGTTTTGCATCGGGCGACCAGGCTAAATTTGATGGAGAGCGGTCAAGCCTGGTCAACTGCGTTCCTTCGCCACCCGTGTCCATCCATTTGACAAAGATCTGTGCCCCCTGAGGTTGTCCGGGCGCAATGTAGGCAATGCGTTTACCGTCGGGCGACCAAACCGGCGAACCGCCTTTGAGCAGAAAACGATTGCGCGAACCATCGGCGTTCATGATCCAGATCTCGTTTTCAAAACGGTCATTGATCTTATCCGTCCAACGCCGGGTATAAATGATTTGCGTTCCATCCGGCGAGATTTGAGGATTAACTACATATTCCCAATCCAAAAATAAATCGAGGGTCAGTTTTTTAGGGTTTTGTGAAAAAACATTGATAGATAAAACCAGGGTAATTACCAAAACGGTGAATAATTTTGTCAGTCTCATAAATTTTCCTCAAAAGCTTTGCCCGCGGAAAAACGCGGAACAGCACGGAAAGTTTTTTGATTTTTTCAGTGTTCTTCAGTGTTCTTCCGCGGGCAAAGTCTTATTTTAATTTCCTTTAGTGACAATCGCCGGTAAACTCTTTTCCGTAAACATCTTATTAAATGCGGCGATGTCTTTTGATTTGATTTCTGCCAGCCGCGCCAGTTGAGCGTCAATCTTTCCAACTAAATCATCATAGACGACATAAGCCTGATTGGTCGGCGGGTAATCCGCACTGTCTACCGACGACCCCAAAGCTGCCAGTTTATTGTTCAATTTGATCGGGAAATTCAAAGCATCCTGTCCGCTTCTGATCTTAGTTTGAATTAACTCTTCTTCGACGGCAGTTAGGTTTTTCATGATCTCGGCCGCTTTATCTTTCACGTCTTTTTGTTCGGGTTTGAGCCGGGCCGATAAGGTTTCGAGTTGATTGCGAAGATCCCGGATTTCCGCAATCGCTTCGTGGGTGGCGGAAACTTTAGCCCGGGTTTTGGAAAGAAAATCGAATTGTTTTTGAAATTCTTCCTGGGTGGTGGCGAGTCGCGGATCGGCTTTAACGACGAAACCTTCGGTCGAAATTACTTTGCCGTCCACCGACAGCCGCACCTGATAATTACCCGGCACTACTCTTGGTCCATTAAGGCTTCCGCCCCACATAATCAAACCCGGCAATCCGGTCGCATTCGGCAGACGATAGTTCCAGACAAAACGATTTAAGCCGACGTCGATCGGAATCGGTTGTTCACCGGGTCCGGCCGAAGGCGTTCCTTCCCGCGAAATGCGGGTGGTAAATTTTCGAACCGAATTTCCGCCGGCATCCAAAAACTCAATCGAAATGTCTTGTTTTGGTTTTTCATTCAAATAAAAATGAATAACTGCACCATTCGGCGGATTGGCACCAAACGTCGCGTTGGTGGGAACTTGAAAACCGCCAAAGCCCGGCGTTCGATACGCGTCTTCAGGCTTGAACAAAAAGGCGCTCGCTTTGCTGGCATCCGTCAATTGATACAACAGCGGCAGATTGTCCAAAACGTAAAATGAACGACCTTGCGTAGCAACCACCAAATCTTTTTCGCGTTTGTGAACGGCTAAATCGGTAATCGGGACAACCGGTAAATTCAAACGCAGTGAAGACCATGATTCACCGTCATTGGTTGAATAATACATCCCGGTTTCGGTTCCGGCATAGAGAAATCCTTTGCGATTCGGGTCTTCGCGGACGACACGGGTAAAAGCATCGTTGGCAATCCCTGAAACAATCTTTTTCCAGGTCTTGCCGTAATCCGAAGTCTTGTAAATGTAAGGTTGATTATTGTCCAGTTTATAAGCGGTCGCGGCAAAATAAGCAGTTCCCGGATCATTAGGTGAAGCCTCGATGGAATTGACCTGAATCCATTCGGGCAAATCTTTCGGCGTCACATTCGCCCAGGTTTTGCCATTGTCGCGGGTGACCTGAACCAATCCGTCATCGGTTCCCGCCCAAATCACACCCGCCGTCAGCGGCGATTCGGAAACGGTAAAAATCGTATCGAAATATTCGACGCTGGTATTGTCTTTGGAGATCGGCCCGCCCTGCGAAACCTGTTTCGATTTATCGTTGCGGGTTAAATCCGGCGAAATCGCTTCCCAGCTTTGTCCTTCGTCAAATGAACGGAAAAGAACCTGAGCCGCTGCATAAAGAGTATATTTGCCATTAGTTTTGTGCGGTGAAAAAAGAATCGGAAAATTCCATTGAAAACGATATTTGGTCCCATCCGCGCCCGAACCCATCGGGTTGTCGGGATATGCATTAACATCGCGCAGCTGCTTGGTTCGATGGTCGTATTTGGTCAGCAGTCCGCCATAGCTTCCGGCAAAAATAATGTCGGAATTTTCGGGAAGCGGAGCAATCCAGCCGGATTCGCCGCCGCCGACATCATACCAATGCGTTTCGTTGATTCCTCCGTCAGCCGTGCGTGAAGGAATTTTAACCGTCGAATTGTCCTGTTGGGCCCCGTAAATGTGATAAGGGAAATCATTGTCGAGCACAACGCGGTAGAATTGAGCCGTCGGCTGATCCTGTTCCGTCCAATTTTTTCCGCCATCGGTCGAAACATTGGCGCCGCCGTCATTCCCGTTAATCATCCGGTTGGCGTCATTCGGAGCGATCCACAAATCGTGATTATCACTGTGCGGCACCCCGATATTGGAAAAGGTGCGACCGCCGTCAATTGATTTAAAGAAATTGACGTTCAGCAGATACATGGTGTCAACATTCTGCGGATCGGCATAAATGCGATGATAATACCAGGGACGCTGCAAGGTTCGTGGATCATTACTGACCCGCTGCCAGTTTTCGCCGCCGTCGTCAGAACGATACAATCCGCCATCTCTGGCTTCAATGAGGGCCCAGATACGATTGGTATCAACCGGAGAAACGGCAATTCCGATTTTCCCCAACACTCCTGAGGGCAAGCCCCGGTTTTTGGTGATTTCCGTCCAGGTCTCGCCGCCGTCCAGAGATTTATACATCGAGCTGCCCGGACCACCCGAATCAAATCCCCACGGCTGCCGCCGCATTTGCCAGAACGTAGCGTAAATGACATTCGGATCGGACGGGTCAAGCACGAGGTCATTAGCTCCGGTATCTTTATCTCGAAAAAGAATTTTCTTCCAGGTTTTGCCCCCATCTATGGTGCGAAAAACGCCGCGTTCTTCATTCGGTCCCCAGAGATGTCCGATGGCTGCTACGTAAGCGATATCGGGATTTTTGGGATGAACTCTGATCCGTCCGATCTGGCGGGTATCCCCCAGTCCAACAAATTTCCAGGTCTTGCCGCCGTCCGTCGTTTTGTAAACGCCGTCACCGTGCGAAACATTCCCCCGCAGAGTTTCCTCGCCCATGCCGACATAAACGATATTCGGATCGGATGGAGCTACGTCAATGGCTCCGACCGAACCGGTTTTCAGATAATCATCCGCCACCGGCAGCCAATTATTACCGCCGTCCGTCGTTTTCCAAACTCCGCCGCCGGTCGCCCCGAAATAATAAACATTCGGCTGCGCGACACTTCCCGCTACGGCACCGACCCGCCCGCCGCGAAACGGGCCGATCAGGCGATATTGCAAAAGTTTTAAGGGGTCGGGTTTAGCCTGGGAAAAGACCACCACAACGGAAGTCAGTAATAACACCAAAGACAGAAAGACTCGGGTCTTCCGCTTGGAAACAAAACGGGGCTTGGACATATTAAACTTTCCTGATTGATAAAGATTTTGGAACTGCTATTGATTCATCAGTGTAAGGGATAGCTCAGGAAAGTTCAATGAGAAGGAGTTATCTACCCGTTTCCCTAAATAATTCGATTATTTGTAACTCAACCTCAATTTACTAATTTTTTTAAATAATCCGAGGTGATCTCATTTCCGATAATTGAGGATAAACCTTCCCCTTGTTTCAATTCCACGGCTAATTTTTTCATCGCCTGGATGGCAATTTTTAAGAACGAAGGCCCTAAACTTACTCTGGCGACGCCTAATTCACTCAGAGTCTTTAAATCGGGAATCCCCGGAAAAGTTAGGATATTGACCGGTAAATCAACTCTCGTAACTAACTCCTTGATCGTCTTTTCCTGAGTTACCAGAATCGGAAAAAAGCCATCCGCTCCTGCTTCTTTGTAGGCCAAACCTCTTTTTACCGCTTCGTTCAAAACTTCTTCGTCAGAATCAAAGTTTTTCCGGTGGATAAAAACATCGGTGCGGGCATTGATAAAAAGCGGAACATCCAGGTCCTCTGCGGTTTTTCTAATCAGTTCTATTTTGCGGGATTGAACATCGAGAGATTGAAGCTGTTTGGTTTTCCGGTCGGCATCTTCAAAGTTTATTCCGACAATGCCGGCCTCGATCAGCTGCTCGATATTTTCCCGTAATTGACTGTCACTGTTCGCATAGCCGGTCTCAATATCCGCCGTGACGGGCAGATTTACACAGTTGGTAATTTTTCGACAAAGGATGACCAAATCCGTAAAAGGAATATTTTCGCCGTCCTGATATCCGTTTGAAAAAGCGACGGCCGCGCTGGCGGTGGCAATCGCCGGATATTCCAAATCCTTTAACAATAAAGCCCCGAGCGGATCCCAAATATTAGGCAAAATCAACATTTTCCCGTTGTGGTGCAAGGCCCGAAACTGCTCTGCTTTCTCTTTTGGCGAAAAATTATTGGTCATCACTTTTTTCAAAATTTTGGAACTGTTATTTATGCCTCAGTGTAAGAGATGGTCAGGGAAAGTTCAATCGAATTGGACAGCTAACAAATGTTATCGAGATTATAAAGCTGACTAAAATAAAAAGAAGCCCCAATTCTTGAGGCTTCCTTCATTCTCCATTTCTTGATTTTTATCTTTCACCGGGAGTTTTAACCGTTTGCTCCACCGTAACTTTCGGAGTCAGCTCGGTTTTGTGAGTTCCTTTATTGACACTGATATGCGGGGCAATGATTAAGGCAACGATACTCATCAGTTTAATCAGAATATTCATCGAAGGACCTGAAGTATCCTTGAACGGATCGCCGACGGTATCGCCGGTCACACTCGCTTTATGAGCATCACTTCCTTTATATTCCATTTTGCCATTGATCTCGACACCCGCTTCAAATGATTTTTTAGCATTATCCCAGGCTCCACCGGCATTGTTTTGGAACATTCCCAAAAGAACACCTGAAACCGTCACCCCGGCTAATAAGCCTCCGAGCACTTCCGGTCCGAAAGCAAATCCGACAACTACCGGAGTAATTAAAGCAATCGCACCCGGCAGCATCATTTCTTTGAGCGAAGCCTGAGTCGAAATCGCGACGCATTTATCATATTCCGGTTTCGCTTTGCGCTCCATAATGCCCGGAATTTCTCTGAACTGTCGTCTGACTTCGGTGACCATCGCCATCGCCGCCCGACCAACCGCCGCAATCGCCAGCGAAGAAAAGATAAAGGGAATCATGCCGCCGACGAATAAACCGGCCAGCACGTTCGCTTTATAAATATCGATCGAATCGATTCCGGCTAAGCCCACGAAAGCGGCAAATAAAGCGAGAGCGGTCAAAGCCGCCGAAGCAATAGCAAAACCTTTCCCGGTAGCGGCAGTCGTATTTCCAACCGCATCCAGAATATCGGTCCTTCCTCGGACTTCTTTGGGAAGCTCGCTCATTTCGGCAATTCCGCCGGCGTTATCGGCAATCGGCCCAAAAGCATCGATAGCCAGCTGCATGGCGGTGGTCGCCATCATCCCAGCGGCGGCAATCGCGACCCCGTAAAGGCCGGCAAAATAATGAGATAAGTAAATTCCCGAGGCCAGAATCAGAGTTGGAACCAAAGTCGATTCCATCCCGACGGAAAGACCGCCGATAATATTGGTCGCGGCTCCGGTATCGGATTGTCGAACAATTGACATCACCGGACGTTTGCCCATCGCGGTGTAGAATTCAGTCACGATACTCATCAGCGCGCCGACAATTGATCCCACTAAAATAGCCCAGAAAACCCCGGTGCTGGTAAAAGTATGACCTCTTAAGCTCATACTTTCCGGCAGCATCCATTTGACTATAAAGAAGCAGGCAATGGTCGTTAAAATAACCGAAGTCCAGTTACCGATATTGAGTGCTCTTTGAACATTGCCTTTATCATCTGAAATCCTCACCAATGAGCAGCCGATGATCGAGAAAATAATACCAACTCCGGCAATCACCATCGGCAGCAGCAGTGGAGAAAGGCCGCCGAATTGATCTCTGGCCACGATCTCACGTCCGAGCACCATAGTCGCCAGAATGGTCGCCACATAAGAGCCGAAAAGATCCGCTCCCATACCGGCGACGTCGCCCACATTATCGCCGACGTTATCGGCAATAGTGGCCGGGTTTCGAGCGTCATCTTCAGGAATTCCCGCTTCAACCTTACCGACCAGGTCGGCTCCAACGTCAGCCGCTTTGGTATAGATACCGCCACCGACTCTGGCAAAAAGAGCAATCGATTCAGCTCCCAGAGAAAATCCGGCCAGAACCTCAATGGCTTTTTCCATCGCCACCCCATTGGCCGTTCCACCGGTGCTGACCACATAAATATTATAGAAGAGGATAAAAAGCGAGCCGAGACCCAAAACAGCCAGTCCGGCCACGCCGAGTCCCATCACGGTTCCGCCGGTAAAGGCTACTTCAAGGGCGCTTTTAAGACTGGTTCTCGCGGCTTGGGTGGTTCGGACGTTTGCCTTGGTGGCAATATTCATCCCGAAATACCCGGCCGTCGCACTAAAGACTGCCCCGATCAGAAATGAAACTGCGATAACAGGAGAAGAAGTTTCAACTAATGTTCCCGACCAGGCCAGGAGGGCGGCGGCAATGACGGCAAAAATAGCTAAAATTTTCCACTCTGCTTTTAAAAACGCCATCGCGCCTTCAGCAATATAAGTCGAAAGTTCAACCATGTTTGCTTCACCGGTCGCTTGCTTGGTCACCCAGGCAGATTTAACTGCCATCACCACTAATCCAAAAATCCCTAAGGCCGGGATGAGATAAAGAATTGTAGATTCCATTAAAAAATCACCTAGTTTGATATATCTTAGTTTTAAAGTTATGTCGCTCTATTTCGGTTAACGAAAATTAACTTGTGTAAAGCAAAAGGGTAATTATTGCCGATTTTATATGAAAGATTCAAACGCAGAAGATGAAAAAGACGCAAGTTCAGCGAAAATCGAAGCTGTTTTGTCATCCAACACCTTCGATTCTCATTAAATCTTCCGTCTTAAAACAGGAGATGAAAGAAACTTAAAAGTTTTTTTATGAATGGTCGTGAATCATTCGCCAACCTTGTTTGGTTTTGATCCAAACTGTGGTGAACCAACCGGTTCGATCCGGTTTGCCGGCTCCGCTCAGGACATATTGCCCTGTCACCAAAGCCCCTTTTTTATCCACCATTCGCACTACCACATGTTCATAACGGAGAACTTGTTCCGGCCGCCCGTTTTTCCAGAAACCTTTTTTCATGGTTTCTTCGATGGCTTCGACGCCCCCTTTGGGCCCGGTCGAAAGCATTTCGGTCGCATCCTTGGTGTAATAGGCCAGATATTGCGGCAAATCTCCTTTATTCCATCCTTCAGCCGTCAAATTAAAAATGCGGCGAATCTCCGCCTCATCCTTGCTGTATTTAACCTCGGTTTGCTGGCTGAAAGCCGAAACCACGAACGATAATCCAAAAGCGATAATAAATAATGATTTTTTCATAAGATTTTAGTGGGTTAATTCTAAATCTTGTTGTTCTTTCTGTCCATCACCTCTTAAATTAATTCGGTTTTAAGTCCTTATTAATTTATGAGAATCAGGAGTAGAACTCCTGATTAAATTTTTGGTTTTGAAAATTTAGCCACGATCGTTTACGGCGTGGTTTGGGAGCAAGTAGTTTGCTGGAGGGGGTTTTAACGTCCTTCCAGAATGAAATGATGAGAGTCTTAAAATTATATGTCTCAAGCCGGAATCGGGAAGGACGTTAAAACCCCCTTTGGCAGATTGATTTTCGGTAAACCGCGCCCTCAAGGAAGTGGCTAAATAAACCAAGATTGAGTTCTTTTCTACTCTTGATTCACATAATTTAGCCTTGATTAACAATCACTCTAAAGCTTGATAAATCCTTCATTTCAATCTTGAGAAAAAAGTAAAGAATTGATATTCTAAATTTTGTTATGAAAATATCAGCTCAAGAAGAATATGGTTTGCGTTGTCTGCTGCAATTGGCAAACCTCAAAGAAAACGAGAGTTTAACGCTTCCACAAATTGCTGAACGCGAAGGAATTTCGGTGGCTAATGCGGGGAAATTGATGTGGCTTTTGAATAAAGCCGGTTTCGTTCAGGCGACCCGTGGCACCAAAGGCGGTTATTCGTTATCGCGGTTGCCGGAAGAAATCAAACTCAATGAGGTCATCAAAGTGCTCGAACAGGACGAAATTGATCATCATTGCGAAAGTTATACCGGCATCATGGAAAAATGCGTCCACAAAGGTGATTGCGGCATCCGCCCGGTTATTATCGGTTTACACGAGATTGTGCAGAACGCTCTGGCACATATTACATTGGCCCAACTGGTCGGAGAGGAAGCGCAGGTTGATGCAACTTTTCACCAAATTCAGGGAATCCACCGAACATTGGGAGCGAACTAAGGGGAATTATGGCATCACAAGCAACATTAGAACACCTTGCAAACCGTGAATATAAATACGGGTTTGTGACGGATATTGAAACGGAAACAATCGGCAAAGGTTTAACCGAAGCAACGATTCACACCATTTCAGCCAAGAAAAACGAGCCGGAATGGATGCTTGAATTTCGACTCAAAGCGTTTCGGCATTGGTTAAAGATGACCGAGCCCGATTACTGGGCGAATTTTGTCTATCCGAGCATTGATTTTCAGAACATCACCTACTACGCCGCACCGAAACAAAAGGCGAAAAAGCAAAGTTTGGATGAAGTTGATCCGGAATTGATTAAAACTTTTGAAAAGTTGGGCATTCCCATTACCGAACAAAAAATGCTGGCCAACGTCGCCGTGGACGCGGTTTTCGATTCGGTTTCGGTCGCTACCACTTATAAGAAAAAGCTTAAGGAAGCGGGCGTTATTTTTATGCCTTTTTCCGAAGCTTTAATCGAACATCCCGATCTCATCAAAAAATATCTCGGTTCGGTAGTTCCCACTTCCGATAACTTTTATGCGGCTTTGAACTCAGCTGTCTTCTCGGACGGCTCGTTCGTCTTTATTCCGAAAGGCGTCCGCTGTCCGATGGAGCTTTCGACCTATTTCCGCATCAATACGCAGGAATCGGGCCAGTTTGAACGAACGCTGATTGTTGCCGAAGAAGGTGCTTATGTCGCCTATAACGAAGGCTGCACCGCCCCCCAGTTCGATACCAATCAGCTTCACGCAGCGGTGGTCGAACTGGTCGCTTTGGATGATGCCGAGATCAAATATTCAACCGTTCAGAATTGGTACGCCGGTGACGAATCAGGCAAAGGCGGCATTTTTAACTTTGTTACCAAACGTGGTGCCTGTCGCGGCAAGAATTCAAAAATTTCGTGGACGCAGGTTGAAACAGGCTCGGCTATTACCTGGAAATATCCGTCCGTCATTTTGCAAGGCGATAACTCCATCGGTGAATTTTATTCAGTGGCGCTGACCAACAATGCACAAATTGCCGACACCGGAACCAAAATGATTCACCTCGGCAAAAACACCAAATCAACTATCGTTTCAAAGGGAATATCCGCCGGAAAATCGAACAATTCGTATCGCGGATTGGTTAAAGTGATGCCGAAAGCGGAAGGCGCCAGAAATTATACCCAATGCGATTCGATGCTCATCGGCGGCAAATGCGAGGCCAACACTTTCCCGTATATCGAGGTCATGAACAATACGGCGCGGGTCGAACATGAAGCCACCACTTCCAAGATCAGCGAAGAGCAGCTCTTTTATTTGCAGCAGCGCGGCATTTCTCAAGAGGATGCTATTTCTTTAATTATCAATGGCTTCTGCAAAGAGGTTTTCCGTGAATTACCGATGGAATATGCGGTTGAAGCGCAGAAATTGTTAGGTTTGAAGCTGGAAGGCAGCGTGGGTTAAAAGATTCTATGAAAAAGGCATTTTCATATCTGGCAATTGGCGTTTTGGCGGTTTTATTCCAGGGCGTCATTTCACTTTTTTTTTCTCATCCGTATTACGATTTAGCCACCAGTGAAAATGTCTGTCAGGAATGTCTTGATTTTGCCGAAGCGAGAAATATCGAAACCAAAAATCTGGCTGATTTAATTATAAATAAAGAGTTTTATGGCAAAACATTTCGGGTCAAGGCGGAACTGATTCATGACACGGGTTACATTTACCTTAAAAATGGACAAAGCCCTACTACTTATATTCCGGTCACTTTTGATCGGGCAAAAATCACTTGTGCCGAGACCGAGAAAACTTTACGAGTCTGTGCCGGGATAGACGCCTGGTATGACGGCGGGGTCAAAGAAGTAACAGTCATAGGTGATTTCGGACGAATCAATGAAGAAGACAATTGGGGGCGTAAGACGGAAGGCTTTAATATTATCTGTGTCGAGAAAGTTGATGCTACTCAGGAAGAATTAATGAGAGGTAAAGACAAATTTGAAGAAAGTGCTTTTTCGAGGATATTTTCTTAAAGGTAATTAAGAGTAAGCGTCATTTAAGAGATGTCGAAGATTGAGATCAGAGAAGCCAAAATCGAAGATGTTCCGCTGATTTTACAATTTATTCGGGAATTGGCGGACTATGAAAAACTTCTTCATGAAGTGGTCGCCACCGAAGAAATTTTGCGGGAAACGCTTTTCGGGCCACGACCGGGAGCCGAAGTAGTGATTGGTTACGCTGACCAAAAGCCAGCCGGATTTGCTCTCTTTTTTCATAATTTCTCAACTTTTTTGGGCCGACCGGGAATTTATCTGGAAGATTTATATGTCAAACCCGAATTTCGCGGAAACGGATTCGGGCAACAGCTTCTCTCTTATTTAGCCAAACTCGCCAAAGAGAGAAATTGCGGCAGATTGGAATGGTGGGTTTTAGATTGGAACGAATCGGCGATCAAATTTTACAAAAGTCTCGGTGCAATTCCGATGGACGAATGGACAGTTTTTCGGGTGACCGGAAACGCATTGGACGAACTAGCTAACAGGGGTAAGGTTTTTAATGAAAAAAATTAAAGTTCCGAATTTTCCGGAACCGAAAGGACATTATTCTCCAGCCGTAGAATTTAACGGCTTAATTTTTGTGTCGGGGCAATTGCCCTGGAATCATGCGACGGGCGAGATTGAAACGGGCGAGATTGAAAAACAAACCGAACTTGCGTTGCGCAACATTGAAAATATTTTGCAGGCTGCGGGCAGCGATTTGAATCACGTTTTGCAAATGACGATTTACGTTTCGGAAATGGAGCTCTGGGATAAAGTAAATGCAGTTTATAAACGCATTTTAGGCAAACATAAACCGGCGCGGGCCATTGTCCCGGTCAAAGAACTGCATTTCGGGACGAAAATCGAGATTCAGGCAATTGCAACGGTTAAAGAATGATTTACCACATCGAGATATAGAAAAAATTCTCAGTGAACTCTGTGCACTTTGTGGCAAAAGAAATATGAACTTACAAATTTTTCAAGTTGATGCATTTACCAAAAAGCCTTTGAGCGGCAATCCGGCAGCTGTTTGTCCTTTGGACGAATGGCTGGCGGATGAGGCAATGCTGGGAATTGCGGCGGAGAATAATCTTTCGGAGACGGCGTTTTTTGTCAAACGGGATGATTTTTATGAAATCCGCTGGTTTACTCCGACGCTTGAAATCGACCTTTGCGGACACGCGACTTTGGGGACCTCGCATGTGATCTTCAACTGTCTCAATTTAGAAGACAAACTGGTCAAATTTTATTCACCCCGGAGCGGACATTTAAGTGTTGAGAAACAAGATGATTTGTTAATCATGGACTTTCCCAAATTCGGATTAAATGAGATTGAACTGACGGACGAAATAGTGACAGCTCTCGGGAAGACTCCGGTTAAAGCATGGGAAACACAAGGTTATATGGCGATGCTCCTTTTTGAAAACGAAGAAGATATTCGCTCGATGAAGCCCAATCAATCGCTCTTGAATGAAATTGCGTTTGACGAAATTATTGTGACCGCCAAAGGCACCGACTCGGATTTTGTCTCGCGACTTTTTGCCCCGCGGATCGGCATTCCCGAAGACCCGGTGACCGGCGCTACGCATTGTAGTTTGATTCCGTATTGGGCGGAACAGCTCGGAAAAGAAAGACTTTATGCGCGTCAGCTTTCCAGACGGGGCGGGGAGTTATTTTGTGAATTGGCAGGGGATAGAGTAAAAATTGGCGGAAATGCCGCACTTTATTTGGAAGGCAAAATCTATGTCTAAGACAAAACAGACAATGTATCAGGTTGATGCGTTTACCAAGGAAGTTTTCAAGGGCAATCCGGCGGCTGTTTGTCCGTTGGAGGAATGGATTTCGGATGAATTGATGCAAAAGGTCGCACTGGAAAATAATCTTTCGGAGACGGCTTTTTTCGTCAAACGCGGCGATGGTTACGAACTGCGCTGGTTTACCCCAACCTTTGAAATTGATCTTTGCGGACATGCGACTTTGGCCAGCGCTTTCATTATTTTTAACGAATTAGGATCGAACGAAAAGATTTTGAAGTTTCAATCGAAAAGCGGGTGGCTGACAGTCGAAAAAGATGATGATTTGCTTATTTTAGATTTTCCCTCGCGTCCGCCGGTGGCTTGTGAAACTCCGGATGGTTTGATTGAAGCGGTCGGCAAGCATCCCGAAGAAGTTTTGAAATCGCGTGACTTTTTACTGGTTTTTGAAACCGAGCGGGACGTTTTGGACATCAAGCCGAACTTTACCGAACTTTTGAAAATTCCTACCCATGCTGTCATCGTCACGGCCAAAGGCGAAACCTGCGATTTTGTCTCACGCTGTTTTGCTCCCGAGGTCGGTGTTTTTGAAGATCCCGTGACAGGTTCAGCGCACTGCAATTTGATTCCGTATTGGGCGGAAAAATTAGGCAAAGAAAAGTTTTTTGCCCGCCAGGTTTCGGAGCGCGGCGGAGAATTGTTCTGCGAACTCAAAGGTGACCGGGTCAAGATCGGCGGCAACGCGGTTTTATATATGAAAGGCGAGATTTACGTTTGAAATGAAAGTTTTTGAGAGCAAGAAATTTACCGGAACCAGGGCTTGGGAAGCAATTGATGTCGCTCAGATGAATGGCATCACCACCCGGATTCATTGGACTGATAGTCCGTATAAATGGCATGTCAACGACGGCGAAGAAGTTTTTGCCGTTTTGGATGGCGAAGTCGAAATGTATTACCTCGATAACGGGCAGGAAAGGTCGGTTCGATTAAAAACGGGCGATGTCTTCTTTGCCGAAATCGGCTGTCAACATGTGGCTCATCCAATTGGTGAAGCACGGATTTTAGTAATTGAAAAAGAAGGAAGTGTTTAATGAAAGTTGCAATTGTGATCTTCGATAAATTTACCGATCTCGATTTGTGGTTAATGTGGGATTTGCTCAATCGGGTGCGGCTCGAAAATTGGGAAGTAAAAATTTTGGGTGAAAAAGAGACGCATCTTTCGGCTACCAATATTGAAGTCAAAACAACCGGCCGAATCGACGAAGCCAATCAAGCGGACGCGGTCTTATTTGTCAGTGGACAAGGTACCAGAGATCGGATAACGGACGAAAACTGGCTCGCCAAATTCAATTTGAATCCGGAAAAACAACTGATCGGCTCGATTTGTTCAGGCAGCTTGATTTTGGCGAAACTAGGTCTTTTAGAAGGTAAGACAGCCACCACTTATCCGACCTCGAAAACGGTTTTGGAAAGTTTTGGAATTGAAGTGGTCGAAAAACCATGTGTCGTACATGGTAATGTTGCGACAGCCGGCGGTTGTTTAGCTCAGCAGTATTTGATTGGCTGGGTAATTGAAAATTTGGTTGATAAAGATTGGGCGGATTTGGTGGTCAAAGCAATTCAGCCGGTGGGCGAAGGCTTATTCTTTGCCGACGCGCCGAACTTGACCAAGCTTTATGCACCGCTGACCAAGGCCAATGCAAAAGTCTGAGGAAGTACAGGTCAGATTAGCCGTTCCGGATGAAGCTGAGGCGATTGCCCGAGTGTTATATGAAGCCTTTGCTCCGTTTGAATCGGGTTATACGGCTGAAGCCTTTGCCGCGACAGTTATGAGCGCGGAATCAATTCGGAAACGTTTTGAGGCAGAAGGCGCAATTTGGATAGCCATAAAAAACGGTGAAATCGTCGGCACGGTTTCCGTCGTGCCTGACGGCGAAAGACTTTATATGCGAAGTATGGCGGTAATGCCGGCAGCGCAAGGCGGAATCGGACGCGAATTACTAAAAACGGTGATAAATTTCGCGACCGAAAACGGGTTTGAAAAATTGTTTCTTTACACCGTACCCTTTCTGGATCGTGCCATCAAACTTTACGAGCAACACGAATTTGTGCGTGGCGAGCTGGAAGCGGCAGGCTTTTTTGGAACGTCGTGGTTTGAGATGGTAAAGGAATTAAAGAAATAGATTAAGGTCGGTTATGAGAAACGGGATTTGTGCAAAATGTGGAGGTAAGGAAGTTCATGTCGTGGACGGCAACCGAACCGGAATTGAAATCCCGCTCGGTTGGGCATCGAAAACATTTATTGGCTTATATGTTTGTGTCAGTTGTGGCTATGTCGAATCGTTTGTGGAAGATACCGCAGATCTACCGAAAATAGCTGAAAAATGGCCCAAGGTTGAATAAGTTTTTTGAGATATGAGAAACGGAATTTGTCCAAAATGTAATTCTAATACGGTTTACGCGACCAATGCCTATGACGAGAATTTTGTGCTGCCGCAAAGTCAGAAGGATGCTTGGGTTGGGAAATACGTTAATAATCAAGTAGTTCCGAGTGAACGCTACGTTTGTGTCAATTGCGGATATTATGAAAGATATGTGGGCAATCGTGAGTTTTTAGAGCAGATTACGAAATCCAACAGTTGGATAAAAGTTTAATTTTAAAAAGGTAATTTTAGAAATGTTATTAGAAATCAAAGATTTACACGCCGGAATAGAAGGCAAAGAAATTTTGAAGGGCTTGAATTTGACGGTCAAGAAAGGCGAAGTTCACGCCATCATGGGACCGAACGGTTCGGGCAAGTCAACTTTGTCAAAGGTTTTGGCCGGCCATCCTAGTTATGAAGTTTTATCGGGCGAAGTCATTTACGAGGGCAAAGATTTATTGGAATTAGAGCCGGATGAACGGGCCCGCGAAGGCATTTTTCTGGCCTTTCAGTATCCGGTCGAAGTTCCGGGCGTTTCAAATTCGCAGTTTTTGCGGCTTGCCTATAACGAAAAGATGAAGCACCACGGCGAAGAAGAACTCGACCCGCTCGAATTCAACGATTATTTGAAGGAAAAAGCCAAAATCGTCGAGATGAGTCCCGAATTTTTCAAACGCTCGGTCAACGAAGGTTTTTCGGGCGGCGAGAAAAAGCGCAACGAGATTTTACAGATGGCGGTTTTAGAGCCGAAGCTAGCCATCCTGGACGAAACCGATTCAGGGCTGGATATTGACGCCCTGAGAATCGTGGCTGAAGGTGTTAACAAACTCCGTTCCGGCGAAAACGGAATTATTCTTGTCACGCACTACCAACGGCTTTTGAATTACATCGAGCCGGATTTTGTTCATGTTTTGGCGGGCGGCAAAATCGTCAAGGAAGGCGGCAAAGAATTGGCGCTCGAACTCGAAGAAAAAGGTTACGATTGGGTCAAGGCAGTGAGCAAATAAAACGGATGAGTGAACAGTTTCCCAAAAATCTGTTGAGAGATGTTTACTGGGGCTTTGGCGGTCAGATCTTTGAAAGTGAAGAAGAATTCAATCGGGAAATTCGCCAATATCAAATTGACATCAAAAAAAAAGATGATTGGGAGCCAGAAAAAATCGTTCTCCAAACTCCTTTTATTAACTTGATTTATGAGTTTTGGAAAGGTGACGACGAAGTTGAAAAAGTGGTTGAGATTCGCGCTGACAATGGTAGATCTTTTCCGGCCGGTGAATTAATGTTCAAAATTCATAACCTGGTGACAGAAGATTTGCGCGGGATGGATCATCATTTTTTTGAAGGGTTAAGTTTGAATCGGGAGCCGACCTATTGGCTCAGTTTGGGAAGCTAAACGTTAATGCGAAATGGATGAACTTTTGCGAATAATTTTGCCCTTGTATTTGTTGGTTTTTTTCGGCGTGGCGTTTGTTTGGCGGTCATATTTGGTTTGGAAACGAACGGGAATCAATCCGTATGTGGTTGGAAAAACCGATAAACCGATTGATTTTATCGAAAATATTTATCCGATTCCGGTTGTGATTTTATTGACGGTAACGATTGCATTTTCATTTTTTCCAAGTATTTATCAATACGCAACGCCAATCGTTTGGCTGGAAAATCCGATTGTCAAAATTGTCGGACTTGTTCTGATGCTGTTTGCGTTAATTTGGACGGCAACCTCCCAAATGCAGATGGGGCAATCGTGGCGGATCGGAATTGATACTGAAAACAAAACCGAACTGGTTGAAAAAGGGTTGTTTACGATTTCGCGGAACCCGATCTTTTTCGGGATGAGAATGGCTCTGCTTGGATTTTTTCTGACTCTGCCGAATGCGTTCACGCTGTTAGCAGTCGTTTTAGCGGATGTCTTGATGCAGATTCAGGTTCGCCTTGAAGAAGAGTTTTTAAGAAGTTCGCATGGCGAAAGTTACGAAAATTATTGCCGGAAAGTGCGGCGCTGGATTTGAAAACGGATGTTTGAAGAGTTTTGGGCAATCAGTTATTTATTTTCGCCTTTATTGATGGGGCTCACGGTTCACGGCTTCAGCATTAAATACGGCTGGTTATCGGCTTTAGTGAAACCGATTGACAATGGAAAGACCTGGCTTGGAAAGCGGATTTTCGGCGATAACAAAACCTATCGCGGCATTTTGATGACCGGAATCGGAACGGCTTTGGGTTGTTTGAGTCAAATGTTTTTGCATCGCTTCGAGGCGATACACAAGCTGGAATTGCTCGATTATTCATCCGGCCAAGTCGTCATCATCGGTTTTATGGTCGGGGCGGCGGCGATGCTCAGTGAATTGCCCAACAGCTTTCTCAAACGTCAAATTGATATTGCTCCGGGTGCTACTACGAGCGGGTTTTTGAGCTTGTTCTTTTACATTTTTGACCAGATCGATTATCTGGTCGGAGTTTGGATAGTTTTTGCCTTTGTGATCGGCATTACTTTCCAACGAGTTGTTTTTTCGGCGGTTTTTCTGTTTTTCAGCCATCAAATAATTTCTGTTTTAGGTTATTGGCTCGGGATGCGAAAGACAGCCAGATGATTTTTAGTTTTATGATTTCAAAACAATCAGTGAAAAAAAATATTTATAGTCAGGCGTTTAGCGAAAGTGTGGCGCAGGAAGAGAACGCCCGGCTCAAAGAATTACGCGAAAAAGCGATTGCCCATTTTGCGGAACACGATTTTCCGACTCCGAAAGATGAAGAGTGGAAATATACGAATGTGGCTCCTGCCGTTAATGAGGAATGGACGGTGCAAAGCCCGAAAACCAAAATTGAAAGTTTGAAGACGGTTGACTTGCTCAACGAGTTTAACTTTGAACGTAACGGATTTACGGCTCTTAATTTAGCTTTTGCCGATGTCGTGCTGGTGGAAATTCCCAGAGAAACGTCGTTAGAAAAACCGATCGAGTTTAATTTCAACGGTGACGAAAATACTGCCAGTTTCCCACACATTATCGTGGTTGCCGAAAGTGGAAGCAAAGCGACCATTATCGAATCTTACGAATCCAATGGCAAGAATTTTACCAATTCGGCAATTCAGATTTTTGTCGAAGACAATGCCAATCTGACGCATTACCGGGTGCAAAAAGAATCATCGGAAGCCATTCATATCGGCACCACCGAAATCACCTTAAAACGCGGAAGTCTTTATAATTCAACCAATATTAATCTCGGCGGAAAATTGTCGCGGCATGATATTCATTTAAAGTTTACCGAAGAAGGCGGCGAAGCTTTTGTGGACGGACTGTATATGCTGAACGGCAACCAACACGCCGACACGCATTCTGAAATTGACCATACGGTTCCGAATTGTCTTTCGCATCAAACTTACAAAGGCGTTTTGAACGACAAATCACGTGGTGTTTTTAATGGTAAAGTTTTTGTCCGCGAAAACGCACACGGCACCGACGCCCAGCAATCGAACAAAAATCTTTTGCTCTCCAACGAAGCCCGGGTTGATACCAAGCCGCAGCTCGAAATTTTCAATGATGATGTGAAATGTTCACACGGTGCGACGGTCGGACAATTGGAAGACGAAGAATTGTTTTATTTATTGAGCCGTGGCTTGAGCGAAAAGCTCGCCAAAAATCTGTTGACCTACGGTTTTGCCGAGGAAATCATTAACAAGATCGAGATTGAGGCGATCAAAAAAGATTTGGATGAAGCCGTGCTGAACCGGTTGGATGTGAATTTGGAAGTTTAAGGGGGAATTTACCGCATAGAAACATAGGTCACATAGAAATTATGTTTTTCAATCTTATGTCCCTATGTGGTTCAAAAAAAGTTATGACAGCAGTAAAAACAATGAGCAATTTTGATGTAAATAAAATTCGTGAGGATTTTCCCGTTTTATCGCAAGAGGTGAACGGCAAGCCTTTGGTTTATTTGGATAATGCAGCTTCGTCGCAGGTCTCAAACCTGGTCATCGAACGCGGTTCAAAATATCTGGCGGAAGAACATTCAAACGTTCATCGCGGCGTCCATTATCTTTCACAACTGGCGACCAACGAATATGAAAAAGCCAGGGGAAGAGTCCGCAAATTCATCAACGCCAAGGAAGATAAAGAATGTATTTTCGTGCGCGGCTGCACCGAAGGAATCAATTTAGTGGCCGGTAGTTACGGTCGAAAATATATCAACGAAGGCGACGAAATTTTGATTTCCGCGATGGAACATCATTCAAACATCGTTCCCTGGCAGATGATCGCCGAAGAACGGGGAGCCAAAATTCGTGTTATTCCGATCAATCAAAAAGGCGAACTTATTTTGGATGAATACGAAAATCTGCTCAACGAACGCACTAAAATCGTGGCTGTCACGCATGTTTCGAATAGCTTGGGAACGGTTAATCCGATCAAGGAAATGATTGCTACGGCTCATAAATTCGGGGTTCCGGTTTGTGTGGACGGAGCCCAGGCCGTTCCGCATATGAGAGTTGACGTACAGGATTTGGACGCCGATTTTTATGCTTTTTCGGGACATAAAATGTTTGCCCCGACCGGCAGCGGCGTTTTATACGGCAAAAAAGAATGGCTCGAAAAATTGCCTCCGTATCAGGGCGGCGGCTCGATGATTCGGGTCGTCACTTTTGAAAAAACGACTTATGCCGGATTGCCCGAAAAATTTGAAGCCGGAACTCCCGCCATTGCCGCCAACATTGGGCTTGGCGCTTCAATTGATTATCTCAATTCGATTGACCTGGACGCAGCTTTTGCTTACGAACACGAGCTTTTGGAATATGCGACCGAAAAACTTTCGGCTATCGAAGGCGTCAAAATCATCGGTACCGCTAAAGAGAAAGCCTCGGTTTTATCCTTTACCATCGAAGGCGTTCACCCGCATGATATCGGCACCATTCTTGACCAACAAGGCATCGCCGTTCGAGCCGGACATCACTGCGCCCAACCGGTCATGAAATTTTTTGAAGTTCCGGCGACGGCTCGCGCTTCATTTGCTTTTTACAACACGAAACTGGAAGTTGATAAATTGGCAGAAGCGGTGGAAACGGTGATCGAGGTTTTTGCCTAATTGAAAATTCTCTGAAATAAAATGATGAGACAAAAAAGCCTAAAAATACTGGTTGTATTTTTATTTTTAGCCTTTGCGACAGTCGTTTCGGGGCAAAAACAGCCGGCTGGTTTGAGCTCTAAACTCAATCAATATTTTACCGCTCTGACAAAATTGAAGAATTTTAACGGAAACGTAATTATTTCAAAAAACGGCAGGGTTTTGCTGGATAAAACTTACAACATCTCGGGCGAAAAGAGTGAGCTAAAAGTAAATAAAGAGAGCAAGTTTATTATCGCTTCGGTCTCGAAAGTTTTTATCAAATACGGCATCTTAAAACTCGTCGAACTCAAAAAATTGCGACTCGATGAGACGCTGGATAAAATTATCCCCGATTTTCCGAACGGCGAAAAAATCACCGTCGAACAATTGATGTATCATAAATCGGGCTTGCCGCGTGAATTGACTGATGTAGAGACTTACCAAAATTTGCCGCTCACCAGGATTGTTGAGCTGGCCAAATTGGAAAAACTACAATTCTCACCCGGCACCCAGACCCTTTACTCGAACGTTGGATATTTTCTGCTGCATTACATTATTGAAAAACGCTCTCCAGAGGGTTACTCAGCATTTTTGAAAAATGAAATTCTTAAAAAGTTGAATCTGAAAAACACCGGGGAGTTTAATACAGCCGAATCTCTATCGAATTTTTCCTACGGGTTTGATAAGGAAGACGGGAAAATCATCGCCGCGCCCAAAGAAAGTATTAATCGGGCAGAAACAGGAAACGTTTATTCAACCATTAATGACCTTGACAGTTTCAGCCGACAATTTTTAACGGGTAAAGTTCTGGATAAATCGCTGGCCAAAAAAATGTTCGACGAAAATGGCATTTTGGCGCAGGCCGGCGGACGACCCGGGTATCGCGCCTATTTTTACAAAGATCTTAAAACGGACGTGAGCTTTATTTTCCTGGCCAATTTTACGGACATTCCCATTCAGCAGATGACAGCCGATATTATCAATATTCTTAGTCATAAACCTTATCAAGTACCGCGTGAAATCAATCGAGTTGAAATAAAATTACCGGCTTCCGTCTTACAAAAATACGTCGGAAAATTTGCCCTCGAAGCCGATCTTACCCAAACCCTTACCTTTGAATTGGCAAATGGAAAGCTTTTTATCGTTGACCAGGACGGAGCAAAAACGGAAATCCATCCCGACAGCGAAACAACTTTTTTTGAAGACCCAAAATCGAATGACGGCTATATTTTTACTCTTAATCCACAGACGGATAAATATGAATTGACTGTCATTTCAACCGGAATAAAACTTAAAACTAAAAGAATTAAATAAACAGAGTCGAAAATAAAATAATGTCCACGAAAGATATTTAGCAAGACACCGCTGAACAAGTCTTAATCAAAAATGCTTTTGCTTAAACAGTTTTTTACTAAGAGTCTATAGAAAGTTATGCCCCATTTTGTGCTTGATTGCTCGGAAAATATTCTGCGAATTCATTCGCCTGATGAGATTTTACGCAAGGTTCACGATACGGCGGAAGCGACCGGTTTATTCAAACCAGGCGATATCAAGGTGAGAATCCGCCCATTTGAATATTTTACGGTTGGTGGCGAGAAGTCTGATTTTATTCACATTTTCGGCAACATTATGGAAGGTCGAACGATTGAGCAAAAAGCTAATCTCTCCCAACAGATTGTGACTAAGCTGAAGCAGATGTTTCCCGATGTTCCCGTCATTTCAATTAATATTCGGGAATTTGAAAAAGCGACCTATTGTAATCGAAATTTGATTTAGGATCTTACGAAACGAGGTGTTCATCCAGTCGGCCGAAGAGGTTTGGATGAAAATCTGAACCGGCGACAATTTTAAATACGGGTGACATTGACGTGATTTAACCCGCTCCGAATTGGAAAAATTTTAACGAAGGATAGAATAGGATGAGTTTTAGTTTAGAAAAATCAATCGAAATTCTCGAACGCACGCCGAAGGTGCTCAAAGCAATGCTGCTAGACATTTCTGCTGACTGGATTACCAACAATGAAGGCGGAGAAACCTGGAATGTGGTGGAGGTTGTGAAACATTTAATTGATGGCGAAAATACCAACTGGATTCCGCGTGTGGAAGTCATACTTTCCGCCGAGAGTGATAAAAATTTTCCGCCATTCGACCGCTTTGCTCACCTGAAAGACAGTTCAAAGAGTTCCTTAAGTGAATTATTAAACAAATTTGCCGAAGTGCGAAAAAACAGCCTTGGGATTGTCCGGGCAAAAAATATTACCGCTCAGGAACTGGAAGCAAAAGGACTTCATCCGGCTTTCGGCGAAGTTACTTTATCACAGCTGCTCGCCACCTGGGTAGTTCACGATCTTGATCATATTAGTCAAATCTCTCGTATTATCGCGAAACAATATCAAGTAGAAGTCGGCCCCTGGGTCGAATATCTCAAGATCTTAAAACAATAAATCTTTTGCAGATTTGTCTCTGAGAGCTTATTTTAAAATATGCCAATCATTAAACATAATCCGGCTGATGTTTTTCCGCCTTATCGGGCTTATAGTCACGCGGTTGAGGTTAAAGGTGAAGCCAGTTTGCTGGTCATTAGCGGCCTCAATGGCTATTTGTCGGATGGAAAAGCCATGCCTGACACTTTTGAAGAACAGGGCGAACTTATCTGGCAGCATCTCGGCACGATCTTGAAATCGGCCGGAATGGGCTACGAAAATATTATTTCTCTCAGATTTTATTTAGCTGACCCGTCTTTTGATGAGGCGAATGTTCAGCTGCGAGTTAAATATTTGGGTAATAATAAACCCGCCTTAACTGTTGTCTGCTGTCAATTGCTCGACCCCAAATGGAAGCTCGAAGTTGAAGCGATGGCGGCCAAATAAATCTTAATTAACAACATGCTGAAAGAAACCTTAAAAAAAATATACCGCCGTGATATTGAAAAACTGCGTGTGGAAATTGATTCCTATCAAACGGAAGAAAATTTGTGGCGCATCGAAAAAGGCGTGACCAATTCGGCCGGAAATTTATGTCTGCATCTAATTGGAAATTTGAACGCATTTATCGGGGCCGAAATTGGCAAATCCGGTTATGTCAGAGTTCGTGAGCTCGAATTTTCAACCAAAGATACCTCAAAAACTGAGCTTTTACAGAAAATTGATGAGACGCTTGAGGTAGTTGAAAACGCGCTTGAATCGATGACGGAAGCACAGTTTGACGAAGAATATCCGCTCATAGTTTTTGACGCACCGATGACGACCGGATATTTTTTGGTTCATTTGACGACGCATCTGACCTATCATCTCGGACAAATCAATTATCACCGGCGGCTTTTGGATGAATGAGAGTTTTTATAGAGAAATACTGGTCAAAGATGATCGGCAGCTTTATCATTGTTCTGATGGTCGCTCTTAATTTGTCTGCCCGGACGACGGTCTATGTCTCCAATGCCGACAGCCGCGAAATTTATGTGCTGGAACTCAATGAGAAAAAAGGAGACTTGAAACTGATTGAAAAAGTGGCGGTCACCGGAATGGTGATGCCGCTCGCGGTTAGTCCCGACCGCCGATTTTTGTATGCTTCTTTGCGTTCCGAGCCTTTTTCGGTCAGCAGCTTTGCCATCAATCCACAAAATGGCAAATTGACCTTAATCAAAACTACGCCTTTAGCCGACAATATGGCTTATCTTTCGACTGACCGTCGAGGCCATTTTTTGTTCGGAGCTTCATATCACGGTCATAAAATTTCGGTCAATTCTATTAATGAACACGGAGAAGTTAATTCGCCGCCGCTGCAAATTATTCCGACCGGAAAGAATGCGCATTGTATCCTGACCGATGTTTCCAACCGGTTTTTATTAGTTTCAACTCTCGGCGAAGACCGTCTGCTGCGATTCGGTTTTGACGAAACGAGCGGCGGTGTAGCGGCTGACCAGCCAACCATCATCGAAACCAAAAAGGGAGCCGGGCCACGCCATTTTGTTTTTCATCCTAATCACCGTTTAATCTTTGGGAATAATGAACTTGACGGGACAGTGAGCACTTATCTGCTCGATCCTTCGGACAAAATCAAATTACTTGACTCAACTTCGATCATGCCGGCCAACTCTCAGGATAAACCCTGGTCGGGCGATATTCATCTGACGCCAAACGGCAAATTTTTATATGCTTCGGAACGTACCACCAGCACTTTGACAGGATTTCGGGTGGATGAAAAAAACGGTAAACTGACGCTGATTAATAACTATCCGACCGAATTGCAGCCACGCGGATTTAACATCTCGCCGGACGGAAATTATCTGCTCGTAGCCGGTCAAAAATCGAATTCTCTAAGTGTTTATCGAATTGATCAAAAAAGCGGTGGACTGGTTCGTCAATCACAAATGGGGGTCGGGCAAAACCCGAACTGGATCGAAATTATTAAACTGCCGAAATAGAACGATTTTAGATGGAACAGGTTTACGAATCAGATAAAGAGTTTGAGAAAGAGGATTTTAGGCAAAACGCTTTGATGAAGGGCGAATATGAGCAATGTGTTTTTAAATATTGTGATTTTTCGGAATCCGATTTGAGCGGAGTCAAATTTATCGAATGTGATTTTATTGATTGCAATTTGAGCCTGGCAAAACTGGTGGAGACTGCATTTCGTGAGGTTAAATTCAAAGCTTGCAAAATGCTTGGACTGCGGTTCGAAGACTGCAACAAGTTTAATCTTGAATTCACTTTTGAAAATTGCCAGTTAAATCATTCTTCGTTTAATTCTCTAAAGATCAAAAAGACTCGTTTGGTTGACTCACAACTGATCGAAGTAGATTTTTCAGATTGTGATTTAACCGAAGTGATTTTTGACGAATGTGATTTGCTGAATGCAATTTTTGCTCGGACCGTGCTTGAAAAAGCTGATTTCAGAACCGCGTCTAATTACTCCATTGACCCGGAAATTAACCGGGTTAAAAAGGCAAAATTTTCTCTGAGCGGACTGGGCGGACTTTTGGGAAAATACGATATTGTCATATCTTGAAATGATGAGGGAAAAATATAAACATGATTCTGACGATTCGGAAGAAGAAATTTGGATACCCGTCAAACTTAAATAACTGAAAATATGAGTGAATATCAAATCGCACAAATCAATATCGCCCGGATCCGGGGAGTCAATATTAACGATTCGATCATGCAGGAATTTGTTGATAATTTAGATAAAGTCAATGCTTTGGCCGAAGAAAGCGAAGGTTTTATCTGGCGCTTGAAAGACGATAATAATAACGCGACCAGTCTTAATCCATACGATGATGAACAAATCCTGATCAATATTTCGGTTTGGGAAAGCATCGAGTCGCTGGAAAAATATGTTTATAAATCTTTTCATACCGATTTTTTGAAACGCCGTAAAGAATGGTTTCAGCTTTTCGGAAAAGCTTATCTGGCCATGTGGTGGATTAAGGCGGGTGAAATTCCGACGATTGAAGAAGCGATAGCAAAATTGGACTATTTGCAAAAAAACGGCGCCTCGGAACTGGCCTTTGATTTCAAAAGACGGTTTCCGCCACCGTCAGAATAAGCGTTTCATCATTTATGGACAATCATAGAATTTCAACTGCGACGATTGACGATATTCCGTCAATCAAAGACCTTATCAACAGCGCCTTTCGCGGGGAGTTTTCAAAAAAAGGCTGGACGACCGAAGCCGATTTGATTGCGGGCGGCGAACGGATAGATGCGCCGACTCTGCAAAAAATGCTTGAAAATCCGAACGGCACCATCAAAAAATACATCGATGAAAACGGCAGAATTATCGGCTGTGTTTATTTGGAAATTCAAAATAAAGAATTATATTTGGGAACTTTGACCGTTTCGCCGGAAATTCAAGCCCGGGGCATCGGCAAAGAAATGCTGAAATATGCCGAAGAATATGCCGTTGAAAAAAACTGTTCGGCAATCGTGATGTTAGTGGTTTCCGTACGGAGTGAATTAATTGATTGGTATCTGCGTCACGGCTATTATCTGACCGGCGAGACCAAACCTTTTCCAACTGAAAACAGATTTGGCACACCAACCCAAAATTTAGAATTTGCTGTGTTGAAAAAAGCGATTTGAAGTAAAATTTGCAGCTATTTTCCGATAAAACTTTCAATCACTTTGAGAAAATTTTCTAAAACCGCGTTATCATCCTGCGCCCGCCAAATCGCATAAAGGGTAGAGGTGGCATTGATTTTGATAAATCTTACTTCTTCGGTCAGATAGTGCGAATACGAAAAAGGCATCACGGAAATTCCCAGACCTTTGGCCACCAGACCTAACAAAGCTGCTCCAAAATCCGATTCAAAACGCACCTTTGGCGAAAATCCCGCTTCGGCAAAAATCGCCCGCAGCTGGGCGGCGTGTTCGCTTTGGCCCGCCAGTGACGGCAGCACAAAGTATTCATCCTTCAGTTCACTCAAATTTACATTTTTGGCTCGATTTATCGGATGATTAGCTGAAACGACTAAAGCAAAATTTTCCGTCATCAGCATTTTTGAAGCGAGTTCTTTTGGTTTTGGAACATCCCGGTTAAAAGCCACATCAATCCGGTGGGTGAGGAGCGAAGCCCCGACATCCAAAGTATCGACTTCAAACATTTGTACCAAAATATCGGGATGTTTTTCGGCCAGCCCGCTTAAGATTTGCGGCAGAACGGAAAAGGTAATCGAGGCCGGATGACCAATCCGGATTGTCCCGATTTCGCCGGCGGCAATCTGTTTGGCGTGGCGAGCTACACTTTCAAAATCGGTCAGAATTTTTGAAAATTCATTTTTGAGAAACTGGCCGGCGTCCGTCAGTTTGACGTTGCGTTTATCGCGTTCAAAAAGCTGAAAACCAAGCTCATTTTCCAGACTTTTGATATGTCTGCTTAAGGCTGATTGGGTGATAAAAACCTTTTCCGAAGTTTTCCAAAAATGCAATTCTTCGGCGAGTTCAAGAAAATATTTTATCTGTTGGAAGTTCATCTTTAATTCACTATTTGCATCAATCAATGCAAATTTAGCATTTTTCTGCATTAAAAAGGAGTGTAAATTTATAATCTATGGAAAAGATTCCGAAAATCAGACTGGCAAAAATCGGAGAATTGGAAACCTTGCTCGAGTTTGAGCAAGGCATCGTGGCGGCGGAACGTCCGTTCGATCCGACGCTTAAGATCGGCGAAATTCATTATTACGATTTGGCAAAATTAATCGAATCGCCTTTGGCGGCGGTTTACGTGGCTGAACTTGATGGCGAACTGATCGCGTCGGGCTATGTGTTGGAAAAAGAAGCCAAAGATTATCTGAAACATGAGAAATATGCTCATCTCGGGTTTATGTATGTCAAGCCCGAACATCGCGGTCAAGGCGTCAACCAAAAAATTTTGGAGATGTTGCTCGGTTGGGCGAAAGAGCGAAATTTGACCGAAATCCGCCTGGAAGTTTACAGCGAAAATCCGGCGGCCATCAAAGCCTATCGAAAGGCAGGTTTTGAACCGCATTTGCTCGAAATGCGTCTGGAAATCGAATAAATGATGAATAATCAAAGATATCTCAATTTTCTGGGCTGGTTTGGCGGCACAGTTTGTCTGGTCGGCTACGGTTTAAATACTCAGCAACTTCTAAGCAGCGATTCGCTTATTTTTCTGACGATGAACGGGATCGGTTGTGCTTGCCTGATTTATTACACTTTTCACAAAGGAGCGGTGGCCAACGCCGCTTTAAATTCGGTGCATTTATTGATCACCGTTTTAGCCATCAGTCGGTGGTGGTTCAAATAAAATTTATGATGAGGCTGAAAAGAACAAATTCGGACGATAAAGATTTTCAAAATTTGGTAGTTGAACTGGATCAGGACCTGGCCGCCCGCAATGGCTCAGACCATGCTTATTATGCTCAATTCAATAAAATTGACGCGATCAAACACGTCGTGGTGGCATATAAAAATGATTTACCGGTCGGTTGCGGGGCCATCAAACACTTTGAGCCGAAGGTGATGGAAGTTAAACGAATGTTCGTTCCCGCAGACAAACGCGGACAGGGCTTTGCGTCTCTGGTTCTAACAGAACTGGAAAATTGGGCCAAGGAATTAAGCAGCGAAAAATGCGTTCTGGAAACGGGTTACCAAAATCCTGAAGCAATTGCTTTGTATAAAAAAAGCGGGTATTCGCAGATTCCGAATTACGGACAGTACATTGGAATCAAGAGCAGTATTTGTTTTGAGAAAGTGCTTTAAAAAATGAATCAAACCGTAAAAATCAGAGTTGCGAACGCCGGAGATGCCGAACTGCTGGCTGAACTGGGTCAGGAGACTTTTCACGATGCTTTTGCCGGTCATCCGCTAATGCCTCAGAAAGATTTGGAATACTATCTGGATTCGGCTTTCACCGTGTTGCAAATAACTTCGGAATTAAACGATCCGAAAGCCATCTTCTTACTGGCAGAAATTGACGGTGAAGCGGCGGCTTACGCAAAACTGGAACGCGGAATAACGACAGACAAAGTAACAGGCAAAAATCCGATCAAACTTAAACGTCTCTATGCTAAACAAAAGTTTATTGGTTTCGGAGTTGGTGCCGGTTTGATGGAACGTTGTTTGATGGAAGCCAAAAGATTAAATCACGACACGATTTGGCTGACGGTTTGGGAAAATAATCCTCACGCCCAAAATTTTTACCGACGTTGGGGATTTGAAACCTGCGGCACGATTGATTTCCTGCTTCACCACACGCCTTTAACCGATTTTGTGATGCAGCGACCGGTTTTGCAGGTCGAAATCGTAACGCCGACTTCAGAAAAAGATTTGGAATCCGCCAGACAATTGGGCTATCAGTATGTGGCCGCCATCAGCGAGAACCCGATTATCAGAGGTTATGCCAAAAGTCTGGACTTTTATGCCGAAATTGACCGGATGCCAAAAGGATACGAAGAACCGAATGGTGCATATTTGCTGGCTTTAGTCGAAGAAGAACCGGCCGGAATCGTCTCGCTGAGACCTCTCGAAAACGATATTTGTGAGATGAAAAGACTGTTTGTAGTCTCCAAGTTTCAAGGTCTTGGGCTGGGGCGAACTTTGGCGGAACGCATTATCCATGAAGGCCAACGTCTGGGTTATTCCAAAATGCGCCTGGACAGTTTTCAAGCAGTCATGGGAAAAGCAATTGAGCTTTATAAATCAATGGGTTTTTACGAAATCGAGCCATATCATCAAAATAATGTTCCCGATGTGTTTTTGGAAAAAGTATTATCGGATTGATAATTTAAGCAGACACTAAAAGCTGGTTTGATTTTCAGAAAAGATGTTAAACTATTGATGTATAACAATCACTATTTAACCAAATATAGCTTTTCCGGCGATAGTCAAATATGGACGAACTCAGAATAGATTTGCGTAGCGATACGATTACCAAGCCGACAGCTCCAATGCTCGAAGTGATGATGTCGGCCGAAGTCGGCGACGATGTTTTTGAAGACGACCTGACCGTCAAAGTGCTTGAAAACAAAGCAGCCGTGATGTTCGGGATGGAAGCCGCCATTTTTTGTTCTTCCGGCACGATGACCAATCAATTGGCGATTCGCTCACACTGTTCGCCCGGAAGCGAGGTGATCTGTGACCGGCTGTCTCATGTTTATCTTTATGAAGGCGGCGGAATTGCCTTAAATGCTTTTTCCTCAGTCAAAACGATTGAGGGAGATCGCGGTCGGCTTTCCGCTCAGCAAGTTGCTGAAGCTATCAACGATCCCGACGATGTGCATGAACCCGTGAGCTGCATGGTTTCGCTGGAAAATACAGCTAATAAGGGCGGCGGCAGTATTTATGATTTTGATGAAATTATCAAAATCAGAGAGGTTTGCGACCAACATCATCTCAAACTGCATTGGATGGAGCCCGGCTTTTCAACGCCATTGTCGAAACTGAAAAGAATCCGCAGGATTTTGGTCAAGTCTTTCATTCAATCTCACTTTGTTTGTCGAAAGGGTTGGGTTGTCCGATCGGCTCATTGTTGATGGGCTCAAATGAACTGATTAAAAAAGCCCGCCGTTTTCGCAAAGCAATGGGCGGAGGATGGAGACAAGCCGGATACCTGGCGGCGGCCGGAATTTATGCCCTTGATCATCATGTCGAAAGATTAAAGGAAGATCATTGGCGAGCCCGCTCAATCGGAGAAGTTTTGTCAAACAAAGCCTTTGTCAAAAACATTTATCCCATCAAAACCAACATCATAATTTTTGAATTGGCCGATGACCTTTTAGCTTCAGACTTTCTGGCACAGATGCAGGAAAAAGGAATTTACGGCGGAGCTTCCGGCCGGCAGAGGGTCAGATTTGTCACGCATCTCGGTTTTACCGACGAACACCTGGACGCTTTTGAACAACGCTTAAATAGCGTAAATTTCTCGGCTCAAGCAGCCTAACTTTGCCAAATTCATTTTTCAATTTAGAATTGCCAAATGAAAAGAATTGCCGTCGGTTTATTTATTTTTGTTTTCGTCGTTTTTCACCTTAACGCCCAAACGAAGATTCAGGGACTGCTGACCGAAAGTTCAGCGAATCCGCTTGGGATTGACGAAAAGAAGCCGAGATTTACCTGGCAGATGAGTTCGACCGGGCGCGACGTTTCACAATCCGCTTACCGGATTGAAGTCGTTGATTCCAAAGGAAAAACTGTTTGGGATTCGGGAAAGATTCAATCGGGCGAATCGTTAAATATTCCTTACCAGGGCAGTGAGCTACAGCCGGCCACCAAATATCTCTGGAAAGTTACGGTCTTGGATCAAAAGGGAAAGCAATTCAAGGCGGAATCGTGGTTTGAAACGGGTTTGATGAATCCCGATCCGAATCTTTCGGCCTGGAACGGAGCGACCTGGATCGGCGGCGAAACTGAAGATCTGCCTTTTTACGCGGACTACTTTTCTATCTATAAACTCAACTATACGCAGCAAATCAGCGAAGGAAGTGAGCGGGCGAGCTTTATTGTCGGTGCCAATGATCCGCGTTTGATGGATCGCCACAAAAATATCTTTCAGCTCGAAAATAAAAAAGACGAAAGCTATATCAAATTTGAATTGGACATTTCGGAAGTCGGAAAAACTCCGAACGGCTTGGCGAAATTCAATATTTACCGGGTTGGCTATACGGATACCGACAAGGCGGATGTGCCGCTCGCGAGTTTTGAGGTTTTGTCATCCGTCATCAATGCCGAAAACAAACATCAGGAGCATCAATTTGAGCTAAAAGACCGTTGGGGCGGTTTTCTGATTTCGATTGATAACAATCCATCATTTGCGGTGCAAAAAGATCCGGCTAATCAAAATAAACCAATCTCGGTGGCGGTCAATCCATTTGGCACCAACGGCGCAGTTAATACTTTCGGAATGCTCGGCGAGATGGGATTTTCCGTTCCGGCCGGAAACAAAGCTTTTTTTTCCAACATCGTCATTTCCAACTTTCGCAGTCCGTCAAACATTTTGTTCAAAGACGATCTAAATAAACCTTTTTATCAGGGAGTTCCAATTAAAAACGGAAAATATGAGATCAGCGGCGGGGAAAGAGGAGCATTTATCGTACGAGATTCCAGCCGCAACTCGATGCCGATGCTCCGAACCTCTTTCAAAACCGAGTCTAAAAAGATTGATAATGCCCGGCTATATGTAACGGCTCGCGGAATTTATGAGATGTATCTGAACGGTCAGCGGGTCGGCAACGATTATTATAATCCCGGTCTGACGCAATATCCGAAAACACATCTTTATCAAACATATGATGTGACGAATTTAATCGAAAAAGGTGAAAACGCTTTGGGCGCAATGCTCGGCGAAGGCTGGTGGAGCGGTGTTTTGAGCTTCGACGCAGTGCATAATCATTTCGGCGACCGTCAATCTTTATTGGCCAAACTCGTGATAACTTATTCGGATGGTTCAACTAACATTATCACCACCAACGATAAAACCTGGAAATATTTCAACAGCGGTCCAATTCTTTACAGCAGCATGCAGTTAGGCGAGGTTTACGACGCGGGAAAAGAAGCGCAGATCAAAGGTTGGGACACTGCCAAATACGATGACAGTAAGTGGAAACCGGCAGTTAAGGTTCCGCTCGACACCACGACGACCTATACCGATAATTCCGGCAGATATGATTACTCAAACCTGAAACTGCTCGGGCAGATCGGCAATAATGCCGGGGTTTTTAGAGTTCTGAACGCGAAAAGTGTGAAAGAAGTGCGTCCCGGCGTTTTTATTTATGATATGGGTCAAAATTTGACCGGAGTTCCCCGAATAACTTTCACCGACGGAAAAGCTAGCCACCAAATCACGCTCAGAGTTTCCGAAATGCTCTATCCCGATCTGCCTGAATCGAAAAACAATGTCGGGATGATTATGACCGAAAATTACCGGGCGGCAATGTCGCAGGACGTTTACAGCATGAAAGATGGATTTCAAATCTTTCAGCCGCGATTTACCCAACACGGTTATCAATATTTGGAAATTACCGGAATTGATAAACCGCTTCCCCTTTCGCAAGTGCAGGGTGTCGCGATCAGCTCGGTTTTGAAACTGACCGCTGATTACGAAACTTCGAACCCGAAGGTTAATCAACTTTGGTCAAATCTGGTCTGGTCGAATGTGGATAATTTTCTTTCGGTTCCGACCGATTGCCCGCAGCGTAACGAAAGAATGGGCTGGGGCGGCGACATCAGCGTTTTTTCGCCGACCGCGACGTATGTTTCAAATTCTTCAGAGTTTTTCCGGCGACATATGGTTGCCATGCGGGATATGCAGTTTTCGAGCGGAAGGTTCGCCGATATTGCGCCTGTGGGCGGCGGCGGCGGCGGCATTTTATGGGGCAGTGCGGGAATCATTCTCCCGTGGGAATCTTATTTGCAATACAACGATCAAGCCATTTTGGAAGAACATTATCCGGCGATGGCGAAGTATTTGGATTATTTTGCTACGACTCTTAACAAGGAGACTGGACTTAGTTCGGAAATCGGTCTCGGCGATTGGCTCGGACCGCAATACAGCCAGCTCGGAGTTCCTTTTTTGGCGACTGCATATCACATTTATGACCTCGAAATTATGAGAAAAACAGCAGAAATTCTGGGTAAAAAGGATGATGCCGCCAAATACGCCAGGCTGCGCGATGAACGAAAAGCCTTTTTCAACTCAAAATTTGTCAACGCTGAGCATAAAACAATGGCCTTTACCAGTAAGGCTCGCGGCATTCCGCCCGAATGGAAAGTGGCCGATACGCAAACCTCGTATGCCGTTGGATTGGCTCTCAATGCCTTCAATGACGAAAATATTCCATTTATGAAAAAGAATCTGGCCGAAACCGTGAGCCGTCAAAATATAGATGATGCGGGAGTGATGCGCGGCGAAAATTCTCTGATGACCGGATTTATCGGAACCTCGTGGATTAATCAGGCGCTTTCTGAAAACGGCGACTCGGATCTGGCTTATAAATTACTGCAAAATGAGAATTATCCGTCCTGGCTGTATCCGATCAATCAAGGAGCGACCAGCATTTGGGAACGTCTCAACGGCTACACGGTCGAAAAGGGTTTCGGCGGCAACAACAGCATGAATTCCTTTAATCATTACTCTTTCGGCGCGGTCGGACGCTGGATGATGGCATATTCGCTGGGGATTCAACGTGATGAAAAAAATCCCGGCTTCAAACATTTCATCTTGCAGCCCGAACCCGATCCGACCGGGAAAATGACCTGGGCGAAAGGCTTTTATGATTCGATGTATGGTCGGATCAATAGCTCATGGAAAATTGAGAACGGAGTTTTAACTTACTCAGCCGCCGTTCCGGCCAACACGACGGCGACCCTGTATCTGCCGGCTGTTTCAGAAAAAAACGTTAAAGAAAGTGGTAAGACTATTTCTGATCGAAGCGGAATCCGTTTTGTTAAATTTGAAAACAAAAAAGCTGTCTATGAATTGTCATCCGGCAGCTATACCTTTACTTCTCTTTTGAAAGTAAAAGTAATTGAATAGATTAGAACGATTAAAAATAAAATTGACCTTCACGGTTGACCACAAGTACAGTCGCCATTGCCGGGCGCGCCGCACGAGCCAGCCATCCAACTTGTCACGCCGCTCGCTTTACCTAGGAGTGATGGTGGAAACCATGACTGATTATGTAGTTAAAAACATTTACTCTATGACCGATTTTCCCGTCTCAAATAAGCGAGTAAAATAAGCACTGACGGAGATTTGTAAATGGTTTACGTAGATAGCCTAAGAATTTGGCCGCACGGAAAAGGCTTTTGGCAAGATAAGAAATCCTGCCATTTAATTGCCGATTCGATTCCTGAGCTGTTGGAATTTGCCAAAAAAATAAAACTGGATTTAGCCAGGTTTCAAAACAAAAAGTTTCCTCATTTTGATTTAACCGAAGGTCATAGAATTCAAGCAATTCAAGCCGGCGCCAGGGCTTTAGAGAGAAAACAATTTGTTGCAAAAATGCGTGAAATAAGGGAAAGGCTAAAAACTTCTGAAAAATAAAAAAGACCCGGAGAGGTTCCGGATCTTTCTTATGACAAACAAATTCAAAACTAACCGAAGGAAATATTAACTTTATTTCCGTGTTTGATAGAAGTTTCAATTAAATGAAGATTCCAGAATTTAAGCTAAATTAATTCAAATAAATCTTAAATCAGATTAAATAACCTGATTTAGAGAAACGGGCGAAAGTCAGGTATTTTAAACAAAGCTTAATAAATCCTAATAAAACAGTGTCTTATTTTTACTGTTTACCGACCCTCTTGCCTTTCTCGGAATAAAATTTAGCTAAAGGATTTTTCTTTTGTCCGTTTAATCCGCGAATGACGATTTCCGCATTCAGTTCGGCTCCCGCGCGGCTCGTATGCGTATGCGGATCGGCAAACAGCGGTTCGACCTTTTCCTCGCCGAGTTCATCGTATTTAGCCGCGATCAGCTCGTTGAGATGGATAAACATGACCTTTTCACTTTTGGCCGTTTCTTCGGCCCATTTGGCATAATCTTCAGAATTACGAACGATTTTTTTATCTTTCCAGATCTTGCGCGGAACTAAGGAGCAGATAATCGGCGTTGCCCCTTTGGTTTTGACGTCAGCGATATATTTTCGCAGATACCAACCGAAGGTATGAACGGTTTCGGTAGTTTTATTGATGGTATTATAGAAATCTTCCGATTCATCTCCGGTTCCTTTAAACGAGCCTCGGACACGAGACATCTCCCGATTGCCGCCTCCATCATTATGCCCGAATTGAATAATGACGAAATCGCCTTTTTTGAGCCTCGCCAGCACATCGTCCCAATAACCGAGCGTGATATAAGTGCGGCTGCTCAATCCGCCAACCGCCCGATTGACGACATTAATCCTGGCGGCATCGAAAAAATCGAAGATCGGATCACCCCATCCCCATTGACCGCCACCGCCATCACCTTTGCCGTTTCTGACGGTTGAATCACCGACCAAGAAGAGCGATGGCAGCTTCGGATTGGCGACTTCAGGCAGGGGCCGACGCGGTTTGATCGTCTCAATTTTCGTTGCCGGAATTGATTTACCTTTTTCCGAAAAGAAATTACAAACCGTGCAGTTACGAGTAGCTTTTAATCCGGCAACTACCAAAGATGCATTCAAATCCGCCGCTTCAGGACCGGTATGGGTATGGTCTTTGGGAAAAAATTCTTTGATCTTTTCCTCGCCCAGTTGTTCGTATCGATCGGCGATAATATTAGTTAAATCAATAAATTCGACTTGTCCGTATTGAGCAATGGTAGTAGCCCAGGCGCTGAATTGTCCCGAACCGCGCTCAACTTTCCCGTCTTTCCAGATGTTCCTGACCGTCAGCGAAAGAATAACCGGAGTTGCACCCTTAGCTTTGACGTCGGCTACATACTTTCGCATATACCAACCGAAAGTATGAACGGTTTCCTGACTGCCGTCAGTTTTCGTAACGACCTTTGTTTCTTCACCCAGGCCGGGCACCGAGCCTCGCGCCGGAGGTTGGTCGATCGAACCGCCATCATTATGTCCAAACTGGATTAAAACGACATCGCCGGCTTTTATTTCGTTCAGCACCTTGTCCCAAAGTCCTTCGGTAAAAAATGTCCGGCTGCTGCGTCCGGCACGGGCTCGATTGACGACATTGATTTTTGAAGTATCGAAATACGCCTTAAACGGATCACCCCAGCCCAACCCGCCGTTCGCATTATTATTGGCAGTCGAATCCCCGATGACGAAAAGGCTCGGAAGATTTGGGTTGAGCGGTGTCGGAGTTGGATTTTGTGCCAGGACAAAACTGCAAAATAATAGAGTTAAGCAGTTAACTAAGATAAATTTGACGGAAAAGTTTATTTTCATATTCACGAATGTTTGCTGTCTGAAAAATTTTCGGGAAAGTTTCGCTCGAAAAAATTATAATCCGATTCCGGTGAAATTCTAAATTAGAGTGACTTTTTAATAATTTGTGTATAATCTTTTCATTAAAAGAATTTCAATTCGCATCAGTCATTACGAATTAAAAATTGACCAAATCAAACTATATGAAAAAGAAAATAGTGGCTTTTTTATTTATCTCGGTCTTGCTTTTTACGGCGCGGGCCTTTGCTCAAAGCCAGACTTTAGAGCTTGTTTTGCCCGCTAAAAATGTCGGATCGGGTAAATTAAAATTAGATGGATTATTTTATGAGACGAGCAGCGGACGCGTTTTTTTACCGACTCAGTTAACCGCTTCACCAAAGAAAAACGGGCAATTTGAAGCTGAACTTAAAATGCCGGACGGGCGGACTATCAAGCTTTCGGTGGTGCCCGAAGGACAGAATTTTAATCTCAGTTTGACGGCAAATCCGAATAATGACCTTAAAAAATGGGGTCTGGCAATTGATTCGTTATCCGACGAATATTATACCGGGTTGATGGAACGGGTGGTGGACGGACCGCAGCAAGCCTCGTGGAAACCGGGCCTCGCCGAAGCGATGAATCTACGCGGACAAAAAATTGAAATGATTATTAAACCGACTACTTCGGTTTATGCTCCGTTTTATCTTTCGTCACGCGGCTATGCAGTGATGACCAGAGGCGATTGGCCGGGCGTTTATGATTTTGCCAATGAGGATAAATCGAGAGTTAAAATCGAGTTTGAAGGACCGAAATTTGAACTAAAAATCTACACTTCAAAGAATCCCGCCGATTTGGTGAAAGCGCATTCTATTGAAGTCGGAACTTCGATTCTGCCGCCAAAATGGATGTTTACTCCGTGGCGTTGGCGTGATGAACATACGCAACGCACAGCTTATTACGACGGCACGCCGGTCACGGCACCGTTTAATTCCGAAGTGATGGAAGACGTTTTAATGATGAAAGCTTACGGTATCCCGAACGGCGTGTATTGGATCGACCGTCCGTGGGGACCAGGCAGAATGGGCTATGACGATTTTGACATCGACGAAAATCGCTTGCCGAATTTTGATAAAATGGTGAAATGGCTCGGAGCCAATAATCAAAAACTCGTGTTATGGATCGCGCCTTTTTTCCAGGGTAAAATGGCGGAAGAAGGAACAAACAAAGGCTACGCCTTGAAAGGGCAAATTCGGCCAGCGAGCGGCAATAATTTTCCGATGGTTGATCTGTCGAATCCCGACGCCAAGGCTTATTGGCAAGCCGGAATCGAAAAATTACTAAAACGTGGAGTAGCCGGATTCAAACTGGACCGGGGCGAAGAAAATATTCCTGACGACGGGACGCCAAACATTTTCGATGGACGCAGTTTACGCGAAAATCGCAATGCTTATATGAAAATGTATGTCAAAGCCGTTTACGATATTGCCAAAAAACATCGCGGCAACGATTTTGTCGCCATGCCGCGTGGAGCCTACACCGGGACGGCTCAATATTCGGTTAATTGGGGCGGCGACATCGGCGGCACCCAGGAAGGTTTGCGGGCTTCGATCATTGCTCTTCAGCGTTCAGCCGTGCTGGGCTATTCAAATTGGGGAGCCGACACCTGCGGTTATAATCAACAATTGATGGAAACCGAAGTTTGCGGTCGCTGGCTCGCATTTAGCGCTTTTAACCCGATCATGGAAATCGGCCCGACGCGTAATGTCGCCTTTTGGAATTTTCCGCGTGAACCGAAATATGATGCAACGCTGATCGCGCTCTGGCGAATGTATGCCAGAGTCCACGAAAAATTGATTGATTACTGCTATGCACACGCGCAGGAAGCTAATCAGACCGGAATGCCGATTGTCCGACCATTATTTACGGTTGATCCGAATTCAAAAGCCGCCTGGGATAATTGGTGGACTTATCTTTACGGCAAAGATATTCTGGTTTCGCCGATCTGGGAAAAAGATAAGCGGACTCAAGAGGTTTATTTACCAAAAGGCAGCAAATGGCAAAATGCCTGGGACGACAAAGTTTATCAGGGCGGACAAACGATGACGGTCAAAGCCGAACTGCACCAGCTGCCGATTTTTATCCGCGTCGGTTCAAAAGTAAAGCTCGGTGATCTGAATAAAGAATGGACGGAATCCTGGGAAATCGCACAGAAAAGACCGGATTTGAAGGCGTTGGAAACCGAAGTCAAGAACTGGTTTGAGAAGAACAAGTAAGCAGTGAGTGGGAAACAGTAAGGAGTGGGGAGTAAGGAGTAAAATTCATCCAATTCATCATAATTTCAAAAGGTAAAGTTGATTAGACTATCATTAAAATCTGCTTACTCCGCACTAAAATCTGCTTTCGGTTCACTGCTTATGGGTTACTTTTTATTGCTATATGACTGATAAAATTATCGAAAAAGAAAAGGCTGAACATTATTTCTGGGGCGAAACTTGCGACAGCTGGGTCTTTGTTGATACCGAAAATTTATCGGTCAAACAGGAAAGGATGCCGAATGGAACACGGGAGAAATTACATTTTCATTCTGAGGCGCAGCAGTTCTTCTTTATTCTGAAAGGCTCGGCGACGTTTTATCTGGAAGGCGAAAAAATTGAGGTTAGCGAACAAAAAGGTTTGTTAATTAAACCCAATACCAAACATTTGATAGCTAATGAAACTGGCGAACCGCTTGAATTTTTGGTAGTTTCACAGCCGACTACTAATCATGACCGGACCACAGTTTAACCAAAAAATATGAAGCAGAAGATTTCACCGATCATTAAACCTAAAGAATTATTAAATTTACGCGGAAGTGAAGATTTACTGATTTTTGATGTCAGCAATAATCCGAAGGCGAAAGCCAATTACGAAGCCAGACATCTCGAAGGCGCGTTTTTTGTTGATATCAACACCCAACTGGCCGACATTAAACCGGATCCGGCCGAAGGCGGAAGACATCCTCTGCCGCCGGTTGAGAGATTTTGCCGAACTCTTGGAGAACTCGGTATTTCGCCCGAAAGTCATGTCGTCGTTTATGATGACAAAAACGGAGCCAATGCAGCGGCTCGTTTGTGGTGGATGCTGAAAGCCGTCGGACACGAAAAAGTTCAGGTTTTGGATGGAGGTTTTGAAGCGGCGGTGAAAGCCGGATTTCCGACCGGCGATCAGGTCGAAACGGTCAAACATAGTAATTATCAATGCGAAAAATGGAGTTTGCCGATTGCCGATCTGGCGGAGATTGATAAAGTTTATCAAAATGCCGATTTTTTGATCATTGATGTTCGGGAAACACCGCGCTACAACGGCGAAACCGAACCGTTTGATAAAATCGCGGGACATATTCCGAACGCGAAAAACATTCCTTTTGCCGGAAATCTGGACGCCGAGGGGTTCTTTTTATCACCCGAAAAATTGCGCGAAAAATATAGTAAAGAACTCGAAAATTTCAGAAATGAAAATATCATTGTCCATTGCGGTTCGGGCGTTACGGCTTGTCATACTTTGCTGGCACTAGATGAGGCCGGTTTTGAAATTCCGAAACTTTATGTCGGTTCGTGGAGCGAATGGTCAAGCAATAATCGTCCGATTGCCACCGTTGAATCAGGAGAATGATTGGAGCTATGAAAAAACTTATCGTCCTCGGCAGTTCGAGAAAAGACGGCGAGACCAAAAAAATAGTGGATGAATTGGTCAACATTGCGGGCTGGGATGTCATTGATTTGAACGACTATCAGATCAGTTATTACGACTACGAGCATAAAAATCTGGACGATGATTTTCTGGGTTTAATTCGGAACATGATTGAAAATTATGATGTTCTGATCTTCGCCACGCCGGTTTACTGGTATTCCATGAGCGGCATTATGAAAGTCTTTTTTGACCGCATCACCGATTTACTCGATTTTGAAAAAGACCTGGGGCGAAAACTGCGCGGAAAAAGTATGGCGGCCGTCAGCTGTTCGGTCGGAGACAATTTGGATGAGCACTTTTGGCTGCCGTTTAGCGAAACAGCCAGATATTTGGGAATGAATTATCTCGGCAGCCTGCATACCTTGGAAAATAATCACGAAACCGAGAATTTGAGAAAATTTGCCGAACTGATTAATGAAAAGTCGAAATAAAAACGAGGAGGCTCAATTTGCCATAAAACTATGAGAAAAATAACCTTATTTATTCTATTTGCTTTATTTTCCGTGATGACTGTGGCTCAACAGCCGAATCGTCCGACCCTGGTCGCCGGATTCCCCGTTAATTACGAGGAGAATGCGGTCGGTACTTATACCTTGCCCGAATTGCTGATGACGGCAGATGGTAAACGTGTGACCGATGCCAATACCTGGACCAAAAAACGCCGACCTGAAATTCTGAAAATGATCGAAGAAACTCAGTTCGGCAAAATGCCGCCCAGTCCGAAAAATATGAGTTTTGACGTTTTTGACCAGGGAACGCCAGCCTTGAACGGTAAAGCTCTACGCAAACAGGTCACCATTTATTTTGACAAAGCTGACACCGAACACAAGATGACCTTGCTCATTTATCTGCCCGCGAATACTAAAGCCAAAGTTCCGTTGCTGCTTAATATTTCATTTGCCGCCCCGAATCAGATGATTGATGATCCGGGCATCAGGGTCGGTGAGATTTGGAACCCGACTGAAGGTAAAAAGATCAAAGCCGACCAGCCAAGCCGTTTCGGCAAAATGAATGTCGAACAGTTTTTGGAGGCCGGATTCGGCTTGGCGACGGTTTATTACGGTGACATTGAACCCGACTTTAAGGACGGCATCAAATACGGGATTCGCAGTAAATATTTAAAAAATGGGCAAACTCAGCCGGCTAATGATGAATGGGGCGCGATTTCCGCCTGGGCCTGGGGTCTGAGCCGGGCGATGGATTATTTTGAAAAAGACAAGCAGATTGATGCCAAAAGAATTGCTATTCAAGGAGCTTCGCGGCTCGGAAAAACGGTACTCTGGACCGGCGCTCATGATACTCGTTTTAAGCTGGTGCTGGCCAGCATTTCCGGCGAAGGCGGGGCGGCCATTGCCCGTCGAAATTACGGCGAAACCATTGCTCACATTACTGATCCGTCACGTTATTACTATCAATTTGCACCCAATTATCATTCGTATTCAAACAAGGCGAATGAACTGTCTTTTGATGCACATATGTTGGTCGCGTTGATGGCTCCACGAGCATTGCTCTTGCAAACCGGAAACACAGATTATTGGTCAGACCCGAAGGGAGAATTTTTGTCAGCTATTGCGGCCGCGCCGGTTTATAAACTCTTTGGCGAAACCGCTCCGACGACTACCGAAATGCCGGCTGCCAACGATACTTCTTTGCTGATGAACAAGCTTGGTTATTACATGCACGAAGGCGGACACACCGTTTTGCCCAATGACTGGACCCTTTTTATTTCGTATATGAAAAAATATTTGTGAGGTATGAAAGCAAAAATTCTTTGGTCGGTTCTCTTTGGCTTATTTGCCGTTTCGGTAAATTCAGCCCAGGATAAGCCGGTTACTATTCAGGAAACGGCTGAAACATTCTTACTTGAAAACGGATTTTTTGAAGCGGTCATCTCCAAGAAAACCGGCAATCTAATGTCGGCCAAATATCTCGGCCAAAATTTGCTGACCGAAAGCAGAAATACGGGAGCGGCGATGTGGTCGCACGACACGACATCGCCGAATACCATTACTCAAATCACGATTGATCCAGCCAAAAACAACGGCGAACGCGGCGAAATTTCGATTAAAGGAATTTCGGGCGGACGACCGATGGGCAACGGGCCGGGCGGAAGTTTTATCGCCGATATTGAAATTCGTTATGCTCTGGAAAAAGGCTCGCCCGGGATTTACACCTATTGCGTCTTTGATCATTTGCCAGAATATCCGGCGACCTCAATGGGCGAAGCCCGCTTTGTCGCTTTTTTACACAAAAACTTTGATTGGATGTCGATAGATGAAAAACGAAGTAAATTATATCGTTTAAAAGACGGTGAGCTTGATCTGAGCAAATATCAATACACTTCGAATATTCACGAAAATCCCGCCTTCGGCTGGATCAATACAACCACCAAAACCGGCTTCTGGCTGATCAACGCCAGCGTTGAATATATGAGCGGCGGCCCGACCAAAGTCGAGTTCTTATGTCACCGTGATACGCGGATCAACGGTTTACCCGTTTTTCTAAATTATTGGCGGAGCAGTCATTACGGCGGCAGCTCGGTCGAAGCCGCCAGCCGAGAGCATTGGAAAAAACTGATCGGGCCGATCTTTCTTTATGCCAATGCCGGTGATGACATTACCGCCATAAAGAAAAATGCGCTTGAGCGACAAGTTATTGAAAAAGCGAAATTTCCCTATGCCTGGGTCAATCATCCGGATTTTCCGCGAACGGATCAACGCGGAAAGGTCAAGGGTAAATTGATTTTGAAAGACCCTCTGACACCGAACAAATTTTCACGGTTACGGGTTGGATTGACCGCGCCTGATTATCCGATTACTCAAAACGGAGTGACGCGAATAGTTGATTGGCAGTTCGATGCTAAAAATTATCAGTTCTGGACGGTCGGAAATGAAAAAGGCGAGTTTGAAATTACCAACATTCGTCCCGGCAAATATACTTTTCACGCCATTGCCGACAATGTTTTGGGCGAATATGCCAAAACCGAGATTACGGTCGAAGCCGGTAAAAAAATCAATCTTGGTAATTTGGAATGGAAACCCGTGCGTCGCGGAAGACAAATTTGGGAAATAGGCGTTTCAAATCGTAACGGCTCGGAATTTTGGGGCGGTGATCGCTTTTACGAAAACGACATTTTGAAAGAATATCCCCAAAAATTTCCGAACGATGTGAATTTTACGATTGGCCAAAGCGACTTTCGCCAGGACTGGTTTTATGTGCAAATTCCACATGTGGAAAATTTCGAAAGTCCCGAAGCGAATACCATGCCCGAAGCTTCACGACAGTCTTTGGCCAGAGGGCTCGGGGTGGATGAGAAATCACCAAACATTGCGGAAACCATGACAAATCTCGGCCAGAGCGGAAAATATGCCAGCGGAAAATCTACCACCTGGACGATTAATTTTTCATTGCCAAATGATTTGAAAGGCAATGCCGTTCTCCGATTGGCGATTTGCGGCAACGGCAGCCGGGAACTGGAAATTATGGTTAATGATAAATTTGCCGGAAGTATTAAAGATTTGCGAATTGACGGAACGCCGAACCGGAGCGGAAGCTCGGGTTTATGGTCCGAGCGCGAAGTGGCTTTGGATAAATCGCTTTTTCAAAAGGGTAATAATACCTTGAAATTAACCATTCCCGGCGGGCAAGTGGTCAACGGAATTATGTATGATTATTTGCGACTGGAAGCCGTCGAATAGTTTTCCAAAAAGATGTCAAAAAAGATTTTAGTGACCGGCAGCAGCGGACATTTGGGCGAGGCCTTGGTTCGCACCCTGCAAACTATGGATTTTGAAGTGACAGGGATTGATATTCTGCCGTCCGCTTTTACTTCTCAGGTCGGCTCGATTGCCAACCGTGATTTTGTCAGAGAGGTAATGAAAAATGCGAAGGCGGTAATTCATTCCGCCACTTTGCATAAACCGCATGTCGCGACTCATACCAATCAGGATTTTATCGAGACTAATGTTACCGGAACGCTGAATTTATTGGAAGAATCCGTGGTCAACGGAGTTGAATCATTTATCTTTACCAGTACCACCAGCACTTTCGGGGACGCGCTGATGCCGCCCAAAGGTGAGCCGGCAGCCTGGATTACGGAAGAAGTAAGGCCGATTCCGAAAAATATTTACGGTGTTACCAAAACCGCAGCCGAAGACCTCTGCCGTCTTTTCTACCGCAATCACCGGCTGAATTGTCTCATTTTGAAAACCTCGCGTTTTTTTCTCGAAGACGATGACCAAAAGGAAGTTCGGGATTCGTACGACAGCGACAATCAAAAGGTCAACGAATTTCTCTTTCGCCGGGTGGAGATTGAAGACGCGGTGACTGCCCATCTGCTGGCTCTCGAAAAAGCGGAAGAGATCGGCTTTGGTCGTTATATCATCAGTGCCACTACACCGTTTACGCCGGAAGATCGGGCCGAGTTAAATCTCGACGCTCCATCGGTTGTCAAAGAAAAGTTTCCTCATTACGAGGATATTTATGAGACACGCGGCTGGAAAATGTTTCCCAAAATTGGTCGGGTTTATGTCAACGAATTGGCTCGAAAAGAACTTGGCTGGTCGCCCAAATACGATTTTTCTTACGTTCTCAATTGTTTGAAATCAAATCGTGATTTTCTTAGCCCGCTAGCTCTTGCCGTCGGAAGCAAAGGCTATCACGCCCGGGAATTTGAGGGAGAACCTTATCCTGTTTAACGCAATTGACCGAAAAATCAACGGATTTCCTCACCAAGTAAAAAATCTTTGAATAAAAGAGTGATTTGGTGTTTAATAATCTAAAGTTACAATCAATGGTTAATCCACCGGATAATGAAGTTACGAGATTGCTGAAGTCGTGGAGCAGCGGCCGGCCAGAGGCTTTGGATGAATTGATGCCGCTGGTTTACCAGGAGCTGCGGCGAATGGCCAGGCGATATATGAACAGCCAGCCTTCGGGTCACACCCTACAGACGACGGCGCTGATTCATGAAGCTTATTTGAAGCTGGCGGACAATCCTGACAAGAATTGGGAGAATCGGGCACATTTTTTTGCGGTCGCCGCCCAGGCCATGCGTCATATTCTGGTTGATCATGCCCGCTCACGTCAAACCGAAAAACGCGGCGGCGAAACGCAATTCGTGTCGCTTGAAGAGGTGGCAGTTATTTCAAACGAAAGAGCGGCCGAAGTGGTAGCACTGGATGAGGCTTTGGAAGCTTTATCTGAACAGGACAAGCGAAAAGCGCAAGTGGTTGAATTACGCTATTTTGGCGGATTGAGTGTGGAAGAAACAGCCGAGGTTTTAAAGATTTCGCGGAATACCGTCATTCGCGATTGGGACTTTGCCAAAATGTGGCTACTCAGAGAATTATCGAATCGGTAAAAAAGATTTCACCGCAAAGAGCACAGAGATTCCTTAAGAATAGGTAAAAATACTGAATAAATTTTCAATTATATTTTGTAGGAAAAGAATTTAGATTAACTCTGCGTGCTCTGTTCCCTCTGTGGTTAATTATTCTTTGTGAAAGATTTAGCTGAAATCGAAGAGATTTGTTACGCCGCTTTACAGCGTCCGCTGAAGGATCGTAAATCTTTTTTAGACGAAGTTTGTGGTGATGATGAATTACGCCGTGAGGTTGAATCGCTGCTTTCGTTCGAGAATCAAGCTAAAGATTTTATTGAGATTCCACCTCAAGATATTGCTGCTGCAGTCTTTATCACGCATAACTATGAAAATCTGGTTGGAACGAAATTAAATCATTATCAAATTCTGTCTGCTTTAGGAGCAGGCGGAATGGGTGAAGTTTACCTGGCGAAAGATACAAAATTAGGGCGCCAAGTCGCCCTTAAACTTTTGCCTTTCCAGTTTTCTCAGGATGCGGAAAGAATTAGCCGTTTTGAACGCGAAGCCCGCGCCGTATCTGCTCTCAATCACCCGAATATCATTACGATTCACGCCATTGAAGAAGCCGAAAAACTCAATTTTATAACCACCGAATTGGTTGATGGAAAAACTCTACGCGAAAGGATTGCCGAAAAACCTTTCAGTCCACCGGAAACCATCGAAATCGGAATTCAGGTGGCCGGAGCTTTGGAATCAGCTCATTCGGTTGGTATCATCCACCGCGACATCAAACCCGCAAATATTATGGTTCGCCGGGACGGGCTGGTTAAAGTTCTGGATTTCGGGTTGGCAAAACTGATAGAAACGGAAAATGTGGGGGTCGAGAGCTGGAGCGGCGTAGAGGAAGCGGGCAATATTCCAACTGTGTCCAGTGTTTTGACTGCTTCTCAAATACAACGCCAGACAAATCAGAGTGCCATCATGGGAACGCTCAATTATATGTCACCCGAACAGGCTCGCGGGGAAAAGATCGACACCCGAACCGATATTTTTAGTCTTGGGATAGTGCTTTACGAAATGCTTTCGGGTGTTCAGCCGTTTGCCAATACGAGTGATGAAGATATTTATGAGGCGACGATTAACAAAACTCCAACCTCTTTGCGTGGTTTAAGTCCGAAAGTTCCGTTTGAACTTGAAAAAATCATTAGTAAAGCGCTGGAAAAAGATAAAGTGAAACGCTATCAGAATATTTCCGAACTGCGACTCGATTTACAAAATGTCCCGACCTCCTCAACCACCATTCGCCTCAAATGGATTTTACCGTCGGCAGCCTTTCTGTTATTGCTCTTGGCCGGATTATATTTTTTACTTCTTCGCCAGACTCCCGAAATAAATCCTTTTCAAACCATCAAATTGGACCGTTTGACGGCGCAGGGTTTAACCGTCACCAACGCCGTTTCGCCGGATGGAAGTTTAATAGTTTATGCCAAAAAAGAAATCGGAAAACAAAGTCTTTGGTTAAAAAAAATCGATAGTTCAGGTGATACGCAAATCGTTCCGGCGGGACCGACGGAATACTTATTTCTGAAGTTTTCGCCGAATGGCGAAATGATTTATTTTGTCGGTAAAAATAGCCCTGGTGCAATTCCGTCGCTGTATCGAATTTCGATCAACGGCAACAGCCAACAAAAATTGATCGAGGCTGTCAACAGTCAAATTTCCTTTTCGCCCGATGGAAATAGTCTGGCTTTTGTCAGGGATAAAACGGGTGAGGACAATTTGATAATAGCTGACGCGAACGGCGGCAATGAACGGATTTTAACCATCCGCAAAAATCCCGAAGTTTATACGGAAGGCGTTTCGTGGTCGCCGGACGGAAAATTGATTGCGGTAGCAACCTTAAAAAGGCAAACTGCGTATGCCGGCGGAGTGGCTGTCGTTGAGGTCGCCACCGGAGTTGAAAAACCGCTTGCTTTGTCGGAGAAAGTAATTCGGGTTAGTCATTTGGCGTGGTTAAAAGATGGTCGCGGCTTGGCTATCTGTCGTTTCGACTCGCCGACCGGGCAACGCTATCAGCTGCAATTTGTTGCTTTTCCGAGCGGAAATATTCAAAAAATCACCAATGATCTGAGCAGTTACGAAGATTTGAGTTTGACCGCCGACGGCAAAACGATGGTTGCGGTTCAGCGCGAATATTCGATGGGGATTTGGCTCACCAACGAAGACGATTTTACCAAAGCGACGGAAATCACAACCAAAACGGGACGTGACGATGGCGATCGCGGAATCTCCTGGACCAAAGACGGCCAGATCGTTTATGTTTCGAGCGAAGGCGGTGCCCAAAATATCTGGCGAATGGAGACAGACGGCTCCAATCAAAAGGCTCTCACCACCGGAACTGAATTCGGGAAATTGTATCCGACGCTCGACCGTGATAATGGTCTGATAACTTTTCTTGCGCAATGGGCCAACGGTCACGACTATTTTCAGATGGATTCCGAAGGACAAAATCCACGGCGTGTGACCAACGCCAATTTCACCGATTTTACTGCTTTTTCCAACAAAGATTGGATTGTTTATTTTGCCAGCGCCGATTCGAGAAAGCGCATCTGGAAAACTCCCGTCAACGGCGGTGAAGCAATAAAATTAACCGATGTCGAATCAGTCTTTCCGGCACTTTCGCCCGATGGGAAATATGTCGCTTATATCGAAACGGAAAAGAATCAGCTCAACAAAATAGTGGTTATTTCGATTGACGGCGGCCCTCCGCTCAAAACTTTTGAACTGCCGGTCACCTATAAACCCGAGGCAGGTCTTAACTGGACAAAGGAAGGCGACGCGATCTTGTTCGTCAACACGCTCGGTATCGTATCCAATATCTGGAAACAACCTTTGGACGGCAAACCCGCCAAGCCGGTTACCGATTTCAAAGAATATCAAATCGCCAACTTTGCTCTGAATTTAGAGGGAAACCGGCTGGCTGTTTCGCGCGGCTCACGCAATCGTGATGCGGTTTTGGTGAGAAGTATTCCATAAAATTTTGGTGAGATCGAGGTTCTCCCGAACCTAGCCTGAATTACATCAAGCTAAGTTCGGTCGGAATCGGCGACAATTGATTTTCACGCGCTTTTGACAAAGTAAATGTCCGGTTTCCCGATAACTCCGAATTTTTGCATCGTTTCCCGCAAATCATCAGATTTGGTAAATTCTTCGGCCCGTTGCAGGTCGTCGGCTTCAAGCATGATTGTTACCTGATTCGGGTTGTCGGTATCCTGAAGTAAATATTTTTCCGTCAGTCCGGCTACTGTGCGAGCAGGTTGATGGGCATCATAACCCGTTTTCCAAGCCGAAAAATCATTTACCGTGTGTCGAATAACCATATAATTTCCCATTTTATTTTTCTCCTTATAATTGAATTGAGTGCTAAACAATGACCGTTTAATGATGAGCCGCCGCACTCGTTCCAAGCGGCCTGTCTTGTCCGAAATTTGCTTTCACCTATATAAACGGGTTTCGGAAATGAAAAGTCCCATCAGTCGAAAAATAAATTTGAAATATAAGTCTGATTGATGTTTTTAGCTCAAACCTATCAAAAAAATAGTTGACATTGTCAACCATTTTTCGTAAGGTGAAAAGGTCATGGCCAAAAAAGAAATTGATGAGATCCGGAACTTCAACCGGTTTTACACCGATATTCTCGGATTGTTGGACGAACATATTTTGCATAGCGATTATTCATTGCCGGAAGGCCGGGTTTTGCTTGAATTAGAAAAAAATAAGAGTTTGACGGCCAATCAAATCGTCAACACTTTGAAAATTGACAAAAGCTATTTAAGCCGGATTTTGCGGAATTTTGAGCAAAAAGGCTTAATCGAAAAAACGCGCTGCACCAAAGACGGGCGGGCCGTCTATCTTTCCTTAACGCCATTTGGAGCGGACGAATTTAAGCAGCTGAATACCAAATCAAATGAGCAAATCGGCGATATTCTTTCCGCCCTGTCAGTTGAAGAACGAAGCCGGCTTTTGAAAAATATGCGGGAAATAAAAGCGATTTTGGAAAAGGCGAGTCTGCTTGAAAATAAATAAACACGGAAATCGAAAATAGGTCGTAAATAGTGGAAATGAAAGAATTAAAAATCAGAAAAGCTGAACCCGATGAATTTACCGAAATTGGTCAGTTAATGGTTAAAGTTTATTCGCAGCTCGAAGGTTTTCCGCAGCCGGACGAACAACCCGAATATTACAAACTTTTGGCAAATGTCGGTCAGCTGACCGAAAAGCCAAAGACCGAAATTCTGGTGACGGTCAACGAAGATAATAAAATTCTGGGAGCAGTCGTTTATTTTGGTGAGATGGAGCATTACGGTTCCGGCGGAATTGCCACCCAGGAGAAAAATGCGGCCGGATTCAGACTTTTGGCGGTTGATGGAGCCGCTCGCGGGCTGGGGCTCGGAAAACTCTTAACCCAAGCTTGTATCGACAAAGCGAAAAGTGAAAACTTGACCCAATTAATCATTCATACTACTGAAACGATGCGGACGGCTTGGAAAATGTATGAAAAGTTCGGCTTCAAACGCTCGGAAGATTTGGATTTCAAGCAGGGTGAATTATCCGTTTCCGGTTTTCGATTATTACTTTAATGAATCTTAACTAAAGTCAAAACCAGAGCATATGAAACAGCTTCAATTCGGCCAGCATTTTGGCTCCCGGAAAAGAACTATCAGATTGGATGGGACGATCCTGACCGAAGCCGGATATCAGCCAAATATCGAAGTGCCTTGGCATTATCACGAAAATGCTTATTTTTTCTATCATTTAAGAGGACGGCTGGATGAGGTTAATAAGAAAAAGAAAACTATCTGTACCTCGGGAACTTTGCTTTATCATCACTGGCAAGACCCGCATCGCGATACGAATTTTTCTGAAGATGCCGTCTTTTTTCATATCGAATTAGGCCAGGATTGGTTTGCTAAACACGGCTTGAAAGCTTCTCAGATCGAGGGAAGCATTTTATTGAAAAATCCGTCTCTGCAGCCGATTTTCAGAAAGATCTATCTGGAATCGAAAATTACGGACGAGATTACTCAAATCTCGGTTGACGGATTATTGCTGCAGGCTTTTTCGGAAATTTTGCGGGAATCGCAAAAAGGCAAAACAGACCTTCCCGAATGGGTGAAAAAAGTTAGGGAAATTATTAGTGACGAAGCTTTTGAAAAACTTTCGTTGAATTCGATAGCTCAGCAAATCGGTCTTCATCCGGTTTATTTATCGAGAGAATTCCCTAAATATTTTCAAACCAATCTGGGCGAATATATGCGCCGGATGAGGCTCGAAAAAGCCATTTGGTTATTGCAAAATAAAACTTTTTTAATTTCCGAGATTGCCTATCAATGCGGCTTTGCAGACGAAAGTCATTTTATCCGGTGTTTCAGACGAAGATATGGAATGACACCGGCAAAATATCGAAAATCTTTCTCCGAAAGTTAATTTTGTTATATTTTTGGGCAATGTTCTATTTTTCGATTTTGCTTTTAAGGTAGATTTGATAAGTATGGACGAAAAATTTAATTATGTGACAAAACTTGAGGTGAAATTTGACCATTTGGAATTGATTGATGTTCCAAAGATGGTCGCGGAATGTACTGACCAATGGTTTAACCAAACGCTGACCCAGGTTAATGAGAGCGTGGTCAGACTCGGCATTGTCGAGGGTGAATATCACTGGCATAAACACGACGATGATGACGAGTTCTTCTATGTGGTGAGCGGACAATTACTGATTGATCTTGAAGACCGGACGATTGAGCTGAATCCGAATCAGGGGGTGACGATTTCCAAAGGCGTCATGCACCGACCTCGTACACCGCAGAAGACGGTCATGCTGATGGTTGAAACGAGCACCATTGAGCCGACCGGAAGTTAATTTAGTTATCTGGTGATCGTATGAAAAATAATATTCAAGCCAAAATGTTCAGCGAACTCAAAGAGAAAGAAATATTTGAGTTAGCCAAAGATTACGCCTATCACTATCAGGAAGAAGTGAGCGAACGAAATGTTTTTCCGACTGAAGAAGCGTTGAAAAATCTCAAGGTTTTTGAAGAAGATTTGCCCGATTTATCCGCCAATGCCCGTGAAGTTATTGAATTATTAGGCACCTACGGTTCACCGGCAACAGTTGCTCAAACCGGCGGCAGATATTTCGGATTTGTGAATGGTAATGCAGTTCCGGCCGGTGTGGCTGCTAAATGGTTGGCGGATTTTTGGGATCAAAATACGGCGATGCAGGTTATTTCGCCTCTTTCGTCAAAACTCGAAGTCGTAGTTGAAAAATGGCTCCAACAATTATTCGGATTGCCGGAAAGGACGGCTGCCGGTTTTGTCAGTGGTTCATACTCCGCGACTTTTTGCGGTTTGGCCGCAGCCCGCTATCGAATCTTAAAAAAACAAAACTGGGACATCAACGAAAAAGGTTTGCTCAACGCGCCCCCGATTCGGGTCGTAGCCGGTCGGGAAATCCATTCGACCGTCCTCAAAGCCATAGCTCTGCTCGGATTGGGAAAAGAAAATATCGAATGGGTCGAAGCAGATCAACAAGGCCGGGTCATTCCCGAAAAAATTCCGACTCTGGATGACAAAACAATACTTATTTTGCAGGCCGGCAATGTCAATTCGGGTTGTTTTGAAGATTTTGAAAAGCTTTGTCAGGCGGCGAATAAAGCCGGTGCCTGGGTGCATATTGACGGGGCTTTTGGTTTGTGGGTACAGGCGGCGGAATCTCTCAAACATCTGACTAAAGGAATAGAAAAAGCTAATTCGTGGGCAGTGGACGGGCATAAAACGCTGAATACACCTTATGATTGCGGCATTGTCCTGTGTGAAGACAGAGAAGCATTGGTTTCGTCTTTACATATGAGCGGTGGCTATATCGTCATTGGCGATGAGCGGGACGGGATGTTTTACACGCCCGAAATGTCGCGTCGGGCCCGGATTATCGAACTGTGGGCGGTGATGAAATATTTAGGAAGAGCCGGAATTGACGAAATGGTTTCGGAACTACACCGGAGAGCCGTTCAGTTTGCCGAAGAACTGAACGCAAGCGGTTTTGAAATTCTTAATGAAGTTGTTTTTAATCAGATTTTAATCCATTACCAAAATGATGAATTGACGCTGAAAATATTGGAAGATGTCCAACGACAAAGGGTGTGCTGGTGCGGCGGTTCAACCTGGCAAGGGAAAAAAGTCATCCGGCTCAGTGTTTGTTCCTGGGCGACCACCGAAGCAGACATTTCCAAAAGTGTCGAATCGTTTTCGACGGCCCGGAAAAAAATAATGAGGTAATAATCAAATTTATGAAAACAATCGGTTTAATCGGCGGAATGAGTTGGGAAAGTTCGGTCATTTATTATCGAATTATCAATCGTCGAACGCAGGAAATTTTGGGAGGCATCCATTCGGCCAAATCTCTGATGTATTCGATGGATTTTACTGAGATTGCTCAATTACAGCACGACGAAAACTGGACCGGTCTCGAAAAAGTAATACTTGAGGCAGCACTCAAATTGGAAGATGGCGGAGCGGATTTTATCCTCATCTGCGCTAATACCGTCCATTTAGTGGCGGATAAAATCGAACAAAAAGTCAAAATTCCTCTGCTGCACATCGGAGACGCAACCGGCACTGCGATAAACAAAGCCGGATTGAAGAAGGTCGGTCTGCTCGGCACCGGATATACAATGGAAAAGGATTTTTTGAAGCAACGACTGCTCGATAAATTTGCGGTTGAAACGATAGTTCCTAACGAAAACGACCGCGAAAAAGTCCATTCGATCATTTATAACGAACTGGTTAAAGGCCAAATCAAAGACGATTCACGTCAAATTTATCTTGAAATTATCGAAAAATTACGGACTGAAGGGGCTGAAGGAATTATTTTAGGCTGCACCGAGATTCCGCTGCTGGTGACGGCTACGGATACGGATGCGCTTTTGTTTGACACGACGCAGCTTCATGCTGAAGCAGCAGTTGATTACGCCTTAAAATAAAGCCGATGGATTATCAAATTGAATCAATGACGGAGAACGATTGGGAACAGGTTCGGGAAATCTATCTCGACGGAATTGCTACCGGAAATGCGACTTTTGAAACCACTGCTCCAAGCTGGGAAAACTGGGATCACGGACATCTTTCCCATTCCCGGCTGGTAGCGCGACGTCAGCCAAGCATTTTGGGTTGGGCCGCCCTAAGTCCTATTTCACGTCGCGAGGTTTACCGAGGAGTAGCCGAAGTCAGCGTTTATGTCGGGCAGGAAGGTAGAGGTCAGGGCATTGGAAAGGCTTTACTTGAGTTCCTGATTGAAAGTTCGGAAGAAAACGGGATTTGGACGTTGCAGGCTAGTATCTTCCCCGAAAATGTGGCCAGTGTGAGCTTACATTTACAATTCGGTTTTCGCGAAGTCGGGAGACGTGAACGAATTGCCCAACTAGCCGGAGTGTGGCGAGATACGGTTATTTTGGAAAGACGCAGCCAATTGGTTGGAATCTAGTTAAAGGAAAAATGAAATGAACCCCAGTTTTACTTACAAAAACATTTCTGTCAGAACTGAGTTAAAAGCGGGCGATTTGGGTTTTGTCGTCTATCGTCACGGCAAACTTTATTCTGAGGAGAACGGCTACGGAATCTCGTTTGAGGCGTATGTGGCCGGCGGGTTAGCCGAGTTTTATAAATCGTATGACCCGGAAAAAGATCGCGTCTGGGTTTGTGAGGATGGAGATCAAATTATCGGTTTTTTGCTGGCCATGCACCGGGATCAAACGACGGCTCAATTTCGTTATTTTTATCTCGAGCCAGAATATCGCGGCCTCGGTTTGGGAAACAAACTGATGCAGTTGTTTATGGACTTTTTGAAAGAAAAAAATTATCAATTCGTTTATTTATGGACGACCAATGAACAAATGGCCGCGACCAAACTTTATCAACGTTACGGTTTTGAATTAGCCGAAGAAAAAGATTCAAACGCGTTTGGTAAACCGTTGATTGAACAGCGATTCGATCTGCATCTGGAAAAATGAAAGTTGCCGCCGCCCAAACCAAGCCGATTGACGGAAATATCGAGGCCAATTTGTCCGAACATTATCGTTTGACCGAATTAGCAGCTAAAAACGAGGCGAGTTTGATCGTTTTTCCCGAAATGTCTTTGACGGGTTATCAATGTGAGCTGGCAGACGATTTATCATTTACCAAAAACGACTCCAGATTGGAAAAACTAAGAAATCTGTCAGCTGATAAAAATATCGTGATCGTAGCCGGAGCACCGATCAAACTTAATGAACAACTGCATATCGGCGCATTTATTTTTCAGCCCAATGGCGAAACGAAAATCTACACCAAACAATTTCTGCATCAAGGCGAAGACGAATTTTTTACCCCGAACTTTAACTATAATCCTTTGATTGAACTGAACAGCGAGAGAATTTCATTAGCAATTTGCGCCGATATTACCAATCCGATTCATCCCGAAAATGCTTCTCAAAAAAACGCTTCCTTGTATCTGGCCAGCATTTTTTACACCCCGAATGGAATCAGGGAATGTCATGAGCAATTGGCAGCTTATGCTGAAAAATATTCAATGAATGTTCTGATGGCCAATTACGGCAGCGCCAGTTACCACTGGGAAGCTGCCGGACAGAGTGCTTTTTGGAACAGCCAAGGCGAAAAAATTTTACAATTGAATCAAGATCAAGAAGGCTTGCTGATCATAAATTGGCAAGCCGATAATTACATAGGAAAAGCAATTATATGAAAGTTAATTTGGCAGAAAAACTGGCCTTGATAAACGAACATTGGCGACCGAAAGTAGTTGGCGAATTGAATGGGCAAGAAGTCAAACTGGTGAAATTTCAAGGCGAATTTCCCTGGCATCATCACGAAAATGAGGATGAAATGTTTCTGGCTTTGAAAGGTAAGTTTCGCCTCGAATTTCGGGATAAAATCATAGAACTCACACCCGGCGAATTCGTGATCGTTCCGCACGGTGTCGAGCATCGTCCGGTGGCTGACGAAGAAGTAGAGGTTTTATTGTTTGAACCCGCCCAACTTTTGAATACCGGAAATATTACTGACGAAAAATACACCGCGCCAATCGGCGATAAGCTGTAATTGAACTAAAAAATCGGACACTGATTGCTTAGAATTATTAAGATTGGTTAAGATAATTTCAAAATAAATTTTTAGGTAAGAATCTAATCACTCTTTTGAGCATTCATCCTATTAAATTCTAACCAGCTTAAAAAATCAGCGTCTGATTCTTCGTTTTATGGAAAGATGCCAACCAGGACCTGCCCGCTTTAGTTGCAGCCCAAAAAGAGTATAATAATTCCTAAAGGCAAAAGGATAATGGATGATGGATGAGTCAAACAAAAGAACAATCCCCAATCCGAAATCCTCAATCCCAAATTGAAGTATGTCAGAATTAAACGATTTATATCAGGATACAATTTTAGAACATAATAAGAATCCGCGAAATTTTCGCGAGATTGAAACGGCGACGCGGACAGCGGACGGTAATAATCCGCTCTGCGGGGATGCTCTGCGGGTTTATGTCGAGATGGAAGATGACAAGGTCAAAGATGTCGCTTTTAAAGGTTCAGGTTGTGCCATCAGTAAAGCCTCAGCTTCGATGATGACGCAGGTCGTCAAAGGAAAAACAAAGGAAGAAGCAGAAATCTTATTTGATGAATTTCACAAAATGGTGACGGGCGAGCTCGACGCCGAAACCGAAGAAAATCATCTTGGCAAACTGAAAATCTTTGCCGGAGTTTTGGAATTTCCGGCGCGGGTTAAATGCGCCAGTTTGAGCTGGCACACTCTTCACGCTGCGCTCAATGAAGAGGCAGAAGTTTCAACTGAATAATTTTTTTAGAATGGACACTGATCTTTTAGGGTTATTAGGATTTAATAATTTTAAAGTGATTTCTGAATAAGAGTTTAACCGGCTTTTGTTTTATCCTAAAAATCCTAATTAATCAGTGTCCGTTTTAACTTTGCAAGAGCTGTTTACCAGCCACTTTCTTAGCCGTTAATTTGTTGTCCGTCATGGTAAAAACGGTTTGCGGAGAAGGAATTTCGATTCCCGCTTCGTTAAGGGCCAGCTTCACCGCTGAAATTACCCGGTCCAAAGTTTTTCGAACCTCGGACTGAGTGGGTTTAGTCCAATAAATGAGCCGCATATTGACTGATGAATCTGCTAATTCATAAACATTGACATCCGGTTCGGGCTTTTCCAAAACACCTTCGGTCTTCTTCAAAGCATCCAGCAAAACTTCACGCGCCTTTTCGTGATCGTCGCTGTAGCCGATCCCAACCGTCAGTTTTGAACGGCGGGATTGAAAAGCCGTTCTCACCAAAACCGCCTTCATATACAGATCGCTGTTCGGGATAACGACTCTTTCACCGTCGTAGGTTTTAATTTTAGTGGCCCGAATCGTAATTTCCTCGACTGCTCCTTCAAAATCATCAATTTTTATCTGATCGCCGAGTTTGAAAGGCCGGTATAAAAGAATCAGAAAGCCGGCAAACAGATTTTGCAATATATCCTTAAAAGCAAAACCTAAAGCGACTGACCCGATCCCGAGTCCGGCAAACAAATCTCCGGCATTAATTCCCGGAAAAATAACGGTCGCAGCCACAAATAAGCCAAGCAAAATGATAATGATATGTCCGATCCGGCTGATTAAAGAAGCCAGCATTGAATCTATGCGGGCTTTGACCGAGGCTGTGTAGATTAACTTTTTCGAACCGTAGGCAATGGCCAAAAAGATTAAAAAGACGATAATGCCAACGCCAATCAAAGGAAGTCTGGCAAAAAAACCGTTAATCATTTCAATCACTGTATTTTGCGCCGCTTGACCTGCTTCGATAGCTTTATTGGTAGAATCCTGAAAAGTTGAATTTGATTGTAATAAAATAGCTAGTGACAAAAAAATCACCTCCGTCCAGATGTTAGGGCAAATATCATTCCGCCCCTTTATTTATAAGGTGAAAAAGATTTTTAAATAAAGATAATGAGTAAATTCGGGAGCTGGCTGTATTAAACCCGAACACTTTACATTCTACTTACCCGAAAAACAAAAAGATTTCTGGTTAAATGTTTGTCATCGAAGCAACTTATTCCTTTTTCAGAGAATCTCTTAGTCAAATAACTTTTTATAAAAAGTTAAAGTGAAAGGGAAATTTTGACATTTATCGTAAAAGGCCGAGATGATTATCGGTAATGATGAAAATCCAAAATCCAAAATCCCCAATCCAAAATCTAATAAGCTCTCCCCAAGTGCTTTAGAAAACCAAAAATTAAGGAGAAAAAAATGAAGGTTTTTCGTTTTAGCGGACTGCTATTAGCGTTGGGTGGAGTGTGTTTATCTTTCGGGCTCAATGTGTTGGGACAAGACAGTGCCTCGTCGGCTTCGGTTTCGCGGAGCCGGGCGCTGGCCAATTCGGGTAAGGCCACTCCCGGTCGAACTTATTATAAAACAACAACTTTTACCCCGCCGGATGAGGTCGCGGTCGAAGAATTTGTCAATTATCACAAACATCGTCTGCCGTTGCCGAAAGTAGGACAGGGCGTCGCGATGGACGTTCGCTGGGGTAATGATGAAGTGACTCGTAATCAACGCGAAGCCGTTCTGCAAATTGGATTTACGACGGCTGAAGTAACCGAAAGAACCGATTTGCGTCCGCTTAATCTGGCTTTGGTGATTGATAAAAGCGGTTCGATGGCAGCGGACGATAAAATGTCGCGGGTCAAGGAATCTCTGCGAACGATGATCAAAAAATTGCGTCCTGACGATATTATTTCGCTGGTCGCGTTTGATTCCGATGCCCAGGTTATTCTTCCGGCCACCCGGATCGGAGACGGTTATGAAATTAAACGGGCAATTGACTGCTTGGAACCGAACGGATCGACCAATCTTCACGCCGGACTTATTCTCGGTTACAAGGAGGCGCAAAAGAATTATCGCAAGGATGCCACCAATCGCGTGATTTTGTTGACTGATGGGATTGCCAATGTCGGTGTTATCGAGCCAGGTAAAATCGCGGCCGAATCTTCGGAATTTAACGGGCAAGGAATAGACCTTTCGACCATCGGCGTGGGATTAGAGTTAAATAACGATTTATTGAGAAGTTTAGCTAAATCGGGACGCGGACTATATCATTTTATTTCGGATTACAAGGACATTGATAAAGTTTTTGTGAATGAAGTGCAGAGTCTCATTTCTTCGGTGGCCAAACGGGTCGAGGTGAAGGTTGAATACGATCCCAATTTGGAAATCGAACAGCTTTACGGTTATTCACCACGTCATCAATCCAAGAGTTTTTCCATCGGTTTGGATGATATGAATAACGGTTTGACTCAGGTCGTGATGACTCGTTTTCGGGTCCGAGACTTTGGAAAACGTTCATATCCGGTCAAGGTGCGGCTTTCGTATTTTGATGTCAAAGGGCAAAAAACGGTCGAACAAGTGCAGGAAGTTAGTCTCAATCCGTCTGATCGAGACCAGTGCGAGCTTTTAGCCGATAGCGAGGTTAAGAAAAACTACACTATTGCCGAGCTGGCCCAATCGCTTTTTGAAATGAGTAGAGCTTTCAAAGGCGGTAGATATAGCGAAGCCGAAAGATTTTTGAACCAATCGGCGACAAATGCGACTCGACGTTTTCCGAATATGGAAGATAAAGATGTCCGTTTCATCTTAGATATTATCGAGAATTATCGCACCGATCTGCGTGCCTACAATAGCGGAAGATCAAACGGTGATTGCGGGAAATGCCCGTAAATATGTAACGTAAAGTCGCTAAGGCGTATAAGACGCAAAGCTTGTTATTTATTTTTGCCTAATCTAATTGGACTCTTTTGGGCAAACTAAAAAATATCTTTGCGTCTTGGCATCTTTGCTTCTTTGCGTTAAAAACGGGATAAATCAAACTTAAGGTTTCTTTTCTGATAAATTTACCTTATTATTTTGTCAGAATTATAATGAACCCCGAAGCCCTACCAACAGTTTTTCCAAATCTTGATGACATTTTCCAAGCCGCCGAGCGGTTGCGAAAAGTGGCGATTCACACACCTTTACAACAAAATCTCCATCTTTCTGAAATTTACGAAGCTAATATTTATCTCAAGCGGGAAGATCTGCAGATCGTTCGTTCCTATAAAATCCGGGGCGCTTATAACAAAATGGCCCAGCTTCCGCCCGGAGCAGTTGAAAAAGGGGTAGTCTGTGCCTCCGCCGGAAACCACGCCCAGGGCGTGGCCTATGCCTGCCGCGTGATGGGAATTAAAGGCATCATTTTTATGCCGACCACGACGCCGAATCAAAAGGTCAAACAGGTCAAAATGTTCGGCAAAGAAATGGTCGAAGTCCAACTGGTCGGCGATACTTTTGATGATGCCTTTGCCGCTTCTTTGAAATTTTGTGAAGAGAAGGGCGCAACTTTTGTTCATCCGTTTGACGATCTGAAAGTAATGGAAGGACAGGGCACGGTCGGGCTCGAAATTTTCAAAGACGCCGATTTTAAGATTGATTACTTACTTTTAGCGATTGGCGGCGGTGGCTTAGTTTCGGGGGTTTCGACCGTTTTTCGCCAACTAAGTCCGCAGACCAAGATCATCGGGGTCGAGCCGGCCGGGGCCCCGGCCATGAAAACTTCGCTCGAAAAAGGCGAGCTGGTGACGCTCGATGAGGTTGATAAATTTGTGGACGGCGCGGCGGTCAAACGGGTCGGCGAGCTGACCTTTGAAATTTGCCGACATAATCTCGATGAGGTTTTATTGGTTCCCGAAGGTAAGGTTTGCTCGACTATTTTGCAGCTTTACAACGAAGAAGCGATTGTAGCAGAGCCGGCCGGAGCGTTGACCATCGCCGCCCTCGATTTTCTGAAAGACGAAATCAAAGGCAAAAATGTCGTGTGTCTGGTCAGCGGCGGCAACAACGATATTACCCGCACCGAAGAAATCAAAGAGCGCTCACTGCTTTACGAAGGGTTGAAACATTATTTCATCATCCGTTTTCCGCAGCGCGCCGGTGCCCTACGCGAGTTTTTACAGGTTCTGGGGCCCGATGACGATATCACCCATTTTGAATACGTCAAAAAAACTTACCGTGAACAAGGTCCGGCTTTGGTCGGCATCGAACTCAAAGACAAAGGCGAATTTGAACTGCTTTTGCAACGAATGAATCAGGCTAAAATTACCTACGAATACATCAACGACCGTCAGGATTTGTTCGGGTTTTTGGTGTAGGGGAGATAAAGATTATCCTCCCATCGTGCTTTAGGCGGCGATTGGCAGATCTTCCTCTGCTTGCCGTGCACCCTGCTGCATAATGTTGGCCAGTAAAGTGTAAACCGTGACCCATGCCTCTTTAGTCCGTTCGGTAAAATCTGCACCAAGCCCTTTTTCGAGGGTCCACAAAAGAGCTGCGGCGACGGTTTCGTAATGCTGATTTTTAATTCCATAGCCTGCATGTCGAGCTCCTAAGGATTGGACCGCCGGAATCAATTCGTCAATCCGGTCTAAACTTTTGACGGCCAGGCCTATCATTTGCATCAGTTTACGTCCCTGCTCCTTCATTTCACCTTTGAATAGCGGTAGTAAATTCGGATCAAGTTCGAATAATCGCTCATAAAATAAACCGGCCACGGCTTCGGCTTCAGGCAAAATTCTCTCAAAACTTGCTTTTACTAAATGTATTTGTTCGTTAGTCATAAAAATAATCTTCCTCATTTTCTAAGCGAATAAATTGCCAAAAGACTGATTAAAAATTGATTTTCAACCGTTCGGCAAATCTTCCTCTATTTAGTTAATGCGTTTAGAATCGAAAAAATCTATCATTTTGGACACTCTTTTACCGTTTAACGATTTTTCGTGCCGTTCATCGAAAAGTTTCAACCAATCAAAATTTTGGACGTATAATTCCGCCTAACTTAAAAGGAGTGCGGTTTTATGAATCGAAGAGATTTAATCAAGGGCGGTTTGGCAGGAATGTCAGTGCTTCCGTTTTTGTTGGTGACTAATTCCTTTGGGGAAAGTAATTCAATCACCAAGGCGTGGTCAAACGAGAAGTTCATCAAGCTTTCGGGCAATGAAAATCCCTATGGTTTCTCGCCGAACGCCAGACAAGTCTTGCTGGATTCGATAGCAGACGGAAACCGTTATGCTAATCCTGAGATAGTTGCCAAACTGGAACAGGAAATTGCTCGGCGCGAAGGATTAAAGCCGGAAAATGTGGTGCTTGGAACGGGTTCCGGTGAAGTGCTGTGTATGGCGGCGATTGCCTTCGGCCAAAAGGAAATTGTGGCTCCTGATCCGACCTTTCCTTCTTTGATGCGATACGCCGAATACTTCGGGGCAAAAGTAAAAAACGTTCCGCTGAACGAGAAGTTTGAGCACGACTTTGGGGCAATGGCGCGAAATATTTCTGAAAATACTTCACTCGTTTATGTTTGCAATCCGAATAACCCGACCGCCGGCCTTTCTCCAATTGACGATCTTCGTTCTTTTTGCCGTGAAGCTGCTAAAAAGACCTTGGTTTTTGCCGATGAAGCTTATCTTGAATTTACCGATGATTTTCCCCGAAATTCGATGATTGACCTGGTGCAAAAAGGTGAAAATGTGATTGTTTCGAGGACCTTTTCAAAGATTTACGGGCTGGCCGGATTAAGAATCGGATACGGCCTGGCGAAGGCTGAGCTGGCTCAAAAACTCAAAAGATACCGGATGACCTGGTTTAATAATCCGAGTCTTTCGGCGGCCCTGGCTGCTTACACAGATCAGGATTTTGTCGCCCAAAGTAAAAAGAGAAATCTGGAAGTGCGACACGATTTTATGAGTGAATTAGACCGGATGAATTTGAAATATACTCCTTCGGAAGCAAATTTTCTGTGGGTTAATGTCGGCGAAGAAATGAACTACTTAGGCGATAAAATGAGGCAGCGCAATATCTTACTGGGAAATCCCCGGAAGGGTTGGGTGAGAGTAACCATCGGGACGGCAGACGAGATGCAGAAGTTTGCCAAAGCATTAAAAGAAATTAAGGGTTAGGAGAACTTATGAAAAATTTTATCTTTTTATTTTTTATTTTAGGAGTATTTTGTATGTTGGCATTAGCTCAGGACAAAGACGGGGCGCGGATTCCATTGGAAAATTATTTACAGGGGCATGCGACCGGCAACGGCGAATTTCATCAGAAGGCTTTTTATTCCGAATCACGTTTGCTTTTTGTCCGTGAAGGAAAACTTACTCAACGCACCAGTGCCGAATATATCAAAGGTTCGAGCGGCAAACCGGCGGCTGATGAAGCGAACCGCAAACGTTGGATAGAGATGGTCAACGTTTCCGGAAATGCTGCGGTCGGGAAAGTTATTTTGGATTACCCGAACACTTATTTCGTTGATTATTTTGCGCTTTTGAAAATTGACGGTGAATGGAAAATTGTCAATAAATCTTTTCATGCGCAGCCTCGTTCCAATCCGATTGAAAAAGTCAGTTTTATCAATACAGCGGAAGAAAAAAAAGCAGCGGCTGTGCCTTTGGAAAACTATATTAAAGCGCAGGCTACCGGAAACAGCGATTTTATCCGGCAGGCTTTTCACCCGGAAGCCAAGGTCATGTTTTTCTCGAACGGAAAATTTAATCAATTGTCGGTCGAAGAATTTGCCACCCGTTTTAACGGTAAACCGGCCGATGACGAAGCCAAGCGCCAACGCTCGTTTGAAATTATTGATATGGCGGGAAATGCGGCGATTGCCAAGGTTTCGCTGAATTATCCGACGGTTAATTTTACCGATTATATGACTTTACTCAAGATTGACGGCGAGTGGAAGATCATCAATAAAACTTTTTATGCCGAAGTGAAAGAAAAGAAATAAAAGGAAGCGTATGAAATATTTTTGGTCCGGGGGGATAATTTTATTGTTTCTTGGTTTGGCAATTCCGGCTCAAACAGCAAAAAAATCTGCTCCTAAACAAAGCAAAGTTGAAACTGAATTGATGCGGCTCGAACGCGACATCGGGGAAGCCAACATCAAGCGCGATAAGGCTTTTTTTGAACGAATCGAGGCGGACGAATTCATTTTTACCGATTCGGGCGGCGGCCTCACGACCAAGGCCGAAGATGTGGCCAGTCTTGATAAACCGGTTGGCGAATTCAAACTCGTTTCATATCTGGTGGACGAGATGAAAGTTTTTGATTATGGCAAAACGGCCGTCGTCACGGGGCGCACCACGACCGTTTCACGCGGAAAAGATCGTGATATTACCAGTCGAAGCCGCTTTACCGACGTTTTTGTCAAGCGCGACGGGCGCTGGCAATTAGTGGCCGGACATTCTTCACGAATTCGTGAACCGCAAAAATAAAGAGGATTGCGTGGGAATGTTAAAACCATTGATTTTATTTGTAATTTTATCCGGTTCCGCTGTTTTCGGACAATCACCCGATTTCAAGCAAGAACGTCGTTTCTTTGATTTTTTAATTGGAGAATGGAAACTGCAAAAGGCGGAAAATTCAACCGAAAAATGGACGGGCGGAGAGGATACACTAAAATTCAGTAAAGCCCTTGACGGCAATGCGATTACTTCCGAATGGTATTTCAATCGTGGCACACCATCAAAACCGAACTTTACCAAAGCCCTTTATTTTATGGGCTTTGATAATTCGTCTCAATCCTGGACTTTCTATTATATCAGCCCGCAATCATCTCAGTTTTATCAAGGGAAATTTGAGAACGGTCACTGGAACTTTTATAAGTCATTCAATATCAACGGAAAACCGCTTCTGCAAAGACAAAATTGGCAAATGACGGCGGAAGGCTTATTGCAAAGAACCATTGAAAATTCCGAGGATGAGGGAAAAACCTGGACAGGACTCTTCAGCAAACATTTTTTTAAGAAAATATAAAATTCGAGGATAGTAAGAAACAATGAAAATAATCAGTTTATCAATTTTGATTTTAGCTCTTGGCTTAACGGTTTTGGCGCAATCCGATGAAGAACGTCAGGCTGTCAAGCAAGCGGCTTTGGATTATGTCGAAGCGATCTATGAGGTTAATCCGGCCAAGGCTGAAAGAAGTGTTCACCCTGAGCTGGTCAAACGGGGATTTTTTATCAAAAAAGGCGAAACTGCTTATTCGCCGCACACCATGACCTTTGTCCAATTGGTCGAACTGGCTAAAAACTATAATAAAAACGGAAGCGTTCCAAAAGATGCGGTTAAAGAAGTAGTCGTTTTTGACATTGCTGACCAAACCGCGAGCGCCAAAGTGACGGCTGTCTGGGGAATTGATTATCTGCATTTGGCAAAATATGACGGCAAATGGAAAATAATCAATATCTTGTGGCAAACGCCGCCGAAAGGAAAATGATTACGCATCAGGTAAATACCCGCCGATGAGAAAAAGTTTTTTTATTGCCTCCGTTTTATTTCTTTGGACAAATCTTTTTTGTGCAAATGTTGCTTGCCAGAAACGGACGAATGAGCAAATCCTTGCTCAAAATCGTGAGAAAATTCGTCAGATTCTAAGTCAGGAAGCGGTCCCGGGAATCGGAGTCGCGGTTTTTAAAGGCGGTCAAACAGTTTGGAATGAGGGTTTTGGTCTGGCCAATCTCGAAACTAATTCGCCTGTCACCACGGAAACAAAATTCGGAATCGGCAGCATCAGTAAATCTTTGACCATGGTTTTGGCGGCCCGTTTGGTCGAAGAAGGTTTACTTGATTTGGACGCACCGATTGAAAAATATGTTTCCGATTTTCCGCACCAAAATCAGGGTGTCACGATTCGACTGATCGGTTCGCATTTAAGCGGTTATGCCGACGATTTTGACAACAGTAACTTTTACAATACCAAGCGTTATGAAACTACCGAAGAGGTTTTGAAAGAGTTTTACAAAGAACCGTTAAAGGCTAAGCCCCGTGAAAAATCAATTTACGGGACGACGACCTTTATGTTGATTGCAGCCGCCATTGAAAAAGTAACGAAAAGAGATTTTGGGACGGCGATGAATGATTTTGTGCTGAAACCGCTCGGACTCAAAAATATTTTACCCAATGACCGTCGGGCGATTATTCCGAATCGGACTTCTTTTTATCTCAGAACAGACGCCGGAAACATTGTCAACGGAGAGTTTGTGGACTCGAGCTTCAAATTGGCAGGGGCCGGTTTTCTGTCAACGGCGGAAGATTTGGCCAAATTCGGGACCGCTTTAACCCAGGAAGGCTTTTTGAAAAGAAAAACGCTCGACGATCTATTTCAACCGATGTCGACTGCTTCGGGAGAAAAAACCGTATTTGCACTCGGCTTTCGCGTTAATCGAACTGAGGACGGTCAGGAAATCATTTATCAACCGGGCGGCGGAGTCGGCATTTCTTCGGTTCTATTTATTGATCGCAAAAAAAATATTTCGCTGGTGATTTTAGCTAATCGAACCGGTGCGCCAATCGGAAATCTGAATTTTTTGCGTAGTATTTCAGATTCATTTATCAACTAAAAATTATGCTCAAATATATTCTGATTTGGTTCTTATTCCTGACAATTTCGGCTGTCGGGCAAATTCCTCCCTGCGAAAATCCCGAATCTAAAGCTTTTGACTGGCAAATTGGAGTTTGGGAGAGCGAAGACGGCAAGCAAATTCATGAAATCAAAAAGTTGATTGACGACTGTATTATTCAGGAAATCTGGAAGACCGAGGGGAAAGAAACCGCGATTGCTGTGAAGTCTTTCGATGACGGCCGGCATCACAAAGCAGGGGAAAAGAAATGGTTTTACAGTTGGACGGCCAAAGGTTTTCATCAATTTTGGGAAGGACGAAAAGAGGATGGACAGTGGCGTTTTTACCGAAACTGGTTTTCCGAGGGGGAAGCGGTTCTCTCTCGAACTTATTGGAACCAGGTCAGTGCCGATAAGTTTGAAAGAATCGTCGAACAATCCCGTGATGAAGGAAAAACCTGGAAACCGTGGGTCAAAAGTCCTTTTCATAAAAAATCAAATTCGCTTTCCGTTCGTAACGCTCACGCCTCCGTTTATGACGAAACACGAAAGAGACTTATTTTATTTGGCGGAGCTGATTCAGAAAGGATTTTGAATGAGACCTGGGAGTTTGACGGTCAAAAATGGTCTTCAATTAAGACCAGCTCACCTTCGCCGCGAACTTTTCCCTCTATGATTTATGACTCTGCCCGTCAAAAAATTCTCTTGTTTGGCGGTAATCGGGTTCTTTTCGGTAAAAATGACAAAGATTATGAATTTTTGAACGATTTTTGGGAGTTTAACGGACAGGATTGGCAAAAAATAGATGTTCCTTCTCCCCAAGGTCGGGCAGAAGCGTCATTTGTTTTTGACCGGCAACGTCAAAAAGCCGTTCTGTTTGGCGGATATACCAAAGAAAACGGTGAAATAAAAAGATTCGCTGATACCTGGGAGTGGGACGGGAAGTCGTGGACAAAAGTCAGTGAAGGAGTCCCTTCGGCCCGGAGCGGGGCAGCTATCGCTTACGATTCAAAGCGTCGAAAAGTTGTTTTATTCGGCGGCGGGATTCGCTCCGGCGGTGGTGCCGAAACCTGGGAATGGAACGGCCAAGACTGGCATCAAATCACATCGGCCAAAACCGAGCCGCGTTACAATTCGACTATGGTTTATGACGCAGCAAAAGATAAAATCATCCGTTTTGGCGGTTGGGACGGCACCCGAAGAGTTAGCGAAACCTGGGAATTTGACGGTCAGGTTTGGCAAAAGCTGGCGATTGAAAGTCCTGAAGCGAGGAATCACACGGTCATGGTTTATGATTCGAATCGCCGAAAAACAGTTCTCTTCGGCGGCCATAACGGCGACTTTGTTTTTGGAGACACCTGGGAGTTTGACGGGCAGACCTGGCGCAGGGTTATTTCGGCTGAGCCGCAAAAGCGAATCGAAAACGGGCATTAGGAGCAATTGAAAACGGCATAACCAGATCAGCGAATTTGCCCGAAGAAAAGAAACTGGAGCAATAATCAATATCCTATGACAAACGCCGCTAAAATTGCCAAAATAATAGAATCGGAAACATTTTCCAGAAGGTCTTTTTTGAAAAAATTTACGGCTTCACTGGCTGGTGGGATGATTATTTCAACCGAGGCGGGGTGTCAAAAACCGAGCGCTGTTTCAAATTCGGATTTTCAGGAAAGCGATGAATTTATCAGTTCCTTAGCCGCAGAAGACAAGTTTTCGGGGGTAGCTCTGATTGCTCAAAACGGGCAAATTCTATTCAAAAAAGCCTACGGTTTGGCCAGCAAAGAGTTTAATGTGTCGAATCAAACGGACACTAAATTTAATCTGGCTTCGATGACAAAGATGTTTACCGGGGTCGCAGTCGGGCAGTTGGCAGAGCAAAACAAGATATCTTTTAACGATCCGGTGGCTGCCTATTTACCCGATTATCCACAGGAAAAAGCGTCGCAAATTAGCATTCACCATTTGCTAACCCACACTTCGGGAATGGGGTCATATTGGAAGGCCGAACTACTTGATGCTAATCCGGCTAAATTTCGGAACATCAAAGATTATTTGCCACTCAACAAAGATGATGATTTGCAGTTCAAGCCCGGCGAAAGATGGAGTTACAGCAACGCCGGTTTTATGTTGCTGGGGGCCGTTATCGAAAGGGTTTCAGGTAGAAATTACTTCGATCATGTCAAAGAAAATATCTTCAAACGGGCGGGAATGAACGACACGGATTTTTACGAATTGGATAAAATCACGCCGAATCTGGCGATTGGCTATACCAAAAACAACCGTTATTTGAACGAATTCTCCGAGTGGACCCGAAACACTTTTTTACTGCCGCCGAAAGGAAGTCCGGCGGGCGGCGCTTATTCAACCGTCGAAGATATGCTGCGCTTTGACAGAGCGCTTCGCACGCATAAATTGATGGGCCCGAAATTTACCGAAATTGTGACGACAGGCAAATTCGAGTATCGTCCGAAGGTAAAGTATGCTTATGGTTTTGCCGAAGAGACTATCGAAGGCGACCGAATTGTTTTTCACGATGGCGGCGCGAGCGGTATCAGCACCGAGTTTGATATGTATTTTGAAAGTGGTTTTACGATCATTGTTTTATCAAATTACGACCATCCTTCGGCGCAACCGGTAGTAAAAAAATTGCGACAAAAAATCGCTCCGGCTCGCCCTTAATTTACGGAAGTAAAACCTGTTGATGATTTTTACTGATTCGTATCAACTGATTTAACAGTCTGCAAAATGACAGCAAAATTTTACTTTACTGATTTGAAAAGTCTTAAAAATATTATTTTTCAACTTTCTGAAAAGTAAATGATAGTTTTTGACGAAGACCTTCGCATTACTAGATAGGCGGTGAAAAATTGCCGAATATTTTAGAGTTTTTATTTTGCGGAGGATTGTAATTATGTCAACGATTTTTGATACGATGGCGGAGATTTCCACCACGACTGTGCTGGCCGGAGCAGGGGTGGCCAAAATGAAGTATTTTTCTTTTGAAGGTCATACTTTTTCTCCGCTTTTTCTGGCCGGGTTAGCAGAGGATATTAAAAATAAATATCTACATGTTTCAAAAGACTCAACCAAAGATGGTTCGTCAGGCTATGATGCCTTTACTAACACGATTTACCTTAATTTTGCCGGTGCCACTTCGGTCACGCAAAAAGCCATGATAGTTCATGAAGCCACTCATGCGATGTTCGACTTTCAGGGGAGAAAAATGGATATTGCGACTTCGGAATCACTTTCATACATCGCTCAATGTATGTATGCCAGAGTTAATAGCACCGACCCCGACCCGGAGGCCCGTTTGTATAGCGAAGACGCAGCCAGAGATAAAGTTTTTGAAGTCGGTTGGCGAATTGCCGGAAAAATTATTGCCAATGGGTCATCTAATTCTGTCTATTCGATTGAGTCATCAGATGTCAACGATATGCGGGCGGCTGTTTCGGTTCATCCTTTTTATGCTTCGACCTATACCCAAAAAACCGATTTTAACGGGTATCGCTAATTTATCCGATACGGGAAAAAAGGTATCGTGATAAAAATTTAGCAGAGATGATCGAGTCAGCATAAATTTAATCCAAACTCCTTGTTTATTTGGTTTATCTCTGTTAATTTTCCCGTATTGAGAGAAGTGTTAGACAAATTTAAAAACTCATTTTGGTTCCTGCAGATCAGCGGCTGGTTGATTTATGCGGTGGCGATTTATATCACCTTCTTGACCGTCACCAGTAATTTCCTGAGCCTTTTTTACATTAAAACTTTTCGCGCCATCGTCGGTTTTCTGCTGACGATTGTTCTCTGGCAAATATATCGTCGAATAGTAAATCGGCTTTCACTAAGTTCAACCGTTTTAGTGGTTTTGGGGTTGTCCATGATTTTTGGCGTGATCTGGGCTTTGATCGAAGAAGGCTATGTCTGGGCAATTTCGAGCACTTACAGTTTTGCCAAAAGTCTGCCTAGCTTGCCGAAAGTCGCCCTCGATTACACGATGACGGTGACGGCCTGGAGCGCGGTTTATTTCGGCATTAAATACTGGCAAAAATGGCAAACCGAGCAGGAAAACGCTTTGCAGTCGGCGGCTCTCGCCAATAAAGCCCAACTCGAAGTCTTACGTTATCAACTTAATCCGCATTTTCTTTTCAACGCTTTAAATTCGATCCGGGCCTCGGTTGACGAAGACTCAAAACGGGCCAAGCGGATGATCACGCAACTTTCCGAATTTCTGCGTTATTCGCTTTTAAGTGAGGGTGAAAAGAAAATTCCGCTGCGTGAAGAGCTCGAAGCCGTTCGTAATTATCTGGCTATTGAAAAGATTCGTTTTGAAAAAAAATTAGAGGTTAGTTTCGAGATTGAGAAGGTGGCGGAAGACTTTGAAGTGCCGTGTTTTTTACTCAATCCATTGGTCGAAAATGCTATTAAACACGGTATGCAGACCAGCCCAAAACCCTTAAAAATACAAATCTCGGCCAAATTAGAGGACGAAAACCTTTCGTTAAAGGTCGCCAATAGCGGAAAATTAGAAAATCCGCCTGATTCAAACGGGACCAAAATCGGTCTCAAAAACGTTCGCGAAAGATTAGAAAAACTCTTTGGCGACAAAAGTTCGTTTGAATTGAAACAAGACGGAAATTTTGTGGTAGCCAAAATTGAAATAGCGAAGTGATTTTGGATCTTGGATTTTAGATTGGTCGTTAACTGATAATCTAAATTCGAAGTCGGCAATTATTGTCTTTAAAGAACTTTCTCAGTTTTGGGTTTAAAACTGGTGGTTAATAAAACTCTTTAGCAGGAGTTTTATTCTTTAACTACAAAAATCCAAAATCCAAAATCTAAAATCCGAAATCGAATGAACTTAACTTCAATAATTGTTGACGATGAACGGCTGGCGCGGCGCGAGCTGCGTTCGCTGTTGGATGAATTTGAGGGAATTTCAATTATCGGCGAAGCCGAGAATTTAACCGAGGCAATCAATCTGATTCAATCGAATAAGCCGGATGTGGTTTTTCTCGACATTCATCTTTCGGGTGAAAACGGCTTTGATTTGCTGGAAGAAGTCGAAAAGAATTTCAAATTGATTTTCGTCACGGCCTTTGATGAATTCGCGATTCGAGCATTTGAAATCAACGCTTTAGATTATCTGCTCAAGCCCGTCAATCCTGAAAGACTGGCCAAAACTCTCGAAAGATTACTCGAAACCGAAGATAAACCGGAAGTTATTGTTCGAAAACTCGAGTATGAAGATCGTCTTTTTATCGAAATCGGGGAGCGTTCAGGTTTTTTGAAGATCAGCAGCATTAAATGTATCTGTGCCGATGGCGATTACACGCACGTTTTTACCGCTGATGGCAAAAGGCATTTGGTCACCAAACCTCTCAAGGAATGGGAAGATCGACTGCCGGAAAAATATTTTGTCCGGATTCATCGCTCAACCATTATCAATCTTGAGTTTATCGAAAAAGTCGAAACCTGGTTCAGTCGTTCCTACCAAATTTATCTGCGCGAAATGAAAGAACCTCTGACCGTCAGCCGTCGTTATGCCGCTCAGCTTAAACTCAGGTTTAGCTGACAGCCAAAAAAATATTTGCCATTTTCTCGCGTCTCCTTTATCTTTAGAACACCCAAATTTAAAAATGGACGTGAGGACTTTTCTAAAAAGTTTTTGGCAAATCATCAGTATTGTCAAGATATTCACTTTACAGACTTTAAGCCTCTTTTTTCTTTCTTATTCGTGTGGTTTATGGGCTGAATCTGTTGGTGTGCGCGGATGCCCGCCGCGACCGGAGTTTATCGGATTTGCCTTTTACATTATCGCATTGGCCAGTTTAGGTTTTACGCTGGCTGCGCTTCATCCGATAATTTTCCCGCAGGTTTGGTTAGAGGAAATCAGCCGAGAATTAACCCGTAATCAGCTTGGCTTCCGGTTTCCTTTTTTCAGTACCCATCCAAGTTATATTTTACTTGACGCTTTACTTTTTATTCCGGCCCTGGTTTTATTTTGGAACGGGAACACTGAATCTCTCTGCGAGTTTAATTCGCAATGGGGACAAGGCGTTGCGGCTCTGGTGATTGCGATTGCATTTCCGGCTTTGAGATTGATTTTTTGGTTTGTTTTAGGCAAACAAATTTATGCGATGCAGGTCAAAAACGTCTGGCTCGGGATAATTTGGTGGTATCTGCTGACGCTTCCGGTGATTCTTTTCTTTTCTTACGGTTATGTTCAGAATAACATCTTCACCAGGATGAATGTGCCGGTGGTTGACACTGAAACTTTCAAAGGCGGACTCGAAACTCACCCTGAGTTTTCAGACAAAATCGTCCGGGTTCGCGGAATTATGAAACAGAGTCTGGCCAAATGCGGATTGTGGGGTAAAAAAGACCGCACCGATTATCCGTATGGAACGGTGGTTTTGGATATGGGCGAAGGCAACGGCGAAATAATGATTTACGCCAAAAAACCGGGTCATGTTTTGAATCTGGAAGCTAACGCATTGAACAAAAAAGGTCAGTTATTTGAGGCTTTTGGCCGTCTCAGCAAACTTCCCAATCCCAAAAAGAAAATGCTGCTTTGCGGGATCAGCAAATTGGATGATGACCCGCCACCCGGCGGACGCGCTTTGCTCGAAATCGAATTCCCGAAATAGATAAAAGGCAAAAGTAAAAAGGCAAAAGGCAAAAGCAATTTTTCCTTTCTTTCTCTGCGCCTTTGCATCTTGGCGTCTTTGCGTTGAAAATAAAAGAGATGAAAATCAAAACCATTGAACTGATCGAAATCAATCTTCCGTTAGTCCATTTTTTTGAGACGAGTTTCGGCCGAACTTACGAACGCAGAATAATTTTAACCAGAGTTGAAGACACCCACGGAAATGAAGGTTGGGGCGAATGCACGGCGGGTGAAACGCCTTCATACTCGGAAGAATGGACGGAAAGCTGCTGGCAGGTTCTGGAAAAGATCCTGGCCCCGATGATCATCGGCAAAGAAGTCGAAAAAGCGGAAAATATTTGGGAGGTGACCAAAGCTATTCGTGGTAATCGAATGGCCAAAGCCACCCTTGAAACGGCTTGCTGGGATTTGGAAGCGAAGAGTTTAAATATCCCGTTATGGAAACATCTGGGCGGCGTTAATCAGGAAATCTCGTGCGGTGTTTCAATTGGGATTCAGGATACGATTGACGACCTGTTAGAAAAGATCCAAACCGAGCTTGACGCCGGTTACCAGCGCATCAAGATCAAGATTTCACCGAGCTGGGATTATGATGTGATAAAAAAAGTGCGCGAAACTTTTGGCGATATTTTACTGATGGGAGATGCCAATTCGGCTTATACGCTGGACGATATCGAGAAGTTGAAAAGTTTGGACGAATTCAATCTGATGATGCTCGAACAGCCTTTGCCGAACGATGACATCATTGACCATGCCAAATTACAGGAAGCAATTTCAACTCCGATTTGTTTGGACGAACCGATCAAATCGCCCGAAGACGCTCGCAAAGCGATTGAATTAAAATCCGGTCAAATCATTAATGTTAAGAACGGACGAGTCGGCGGACATACTCAATCAAAATTAGTCGAAAAGATTTGTCGTGAGAGCGGGATTCCCATTTGGTGCGGCGGCATGCTCGAATCAGGCATCGGGCGCGCCCATAATATTGCCATTTCGACCTTAGCCGGCTACACCATGCCGGGGGACGTTTCGGCCTCAGCCAGGTATTGGCACGAAGACATCATCGAACCCGAAGTTAAAGTCTCAGCCAACGGAACCATCACCGTCCCTAAAAAACCTGGAATCGGTTTTAAAGTAAAGCGGGATTTGATCGAAAAGTTCAAGGTCAGAAAGAGCAAAATAAACTAATAAGAAAGATCGGCGAAATTTTTCAACCGACCTTTCTTATTAGTTTTCAATTCCGAACTACGGTTTTTTGCCTTTGGCCGGAGCCGGAGTAGCTTTAACTTTTTGGGGAACGAGTTTTTTCTCGTCTTTCAAATAAGTCACCGCTCCCTTAATATCATTTTTCAAAGGATGAGTATCAGGCGCCAGCTCAGTGAATTTCTGCATCAGATTCAAGCCTTCCTGCGACAATTCGATTTTGCCCTGAATTTCGCCTTCATTTAATAAGCTCAAACCCAATCCGCCGAGTGCTTCGACATTATTCGGATCAGTTTCCAAAACCGTCCGGTAAATCGGCAGGGCTTGAGAAGTGTTTCCGGCACTGCGCAGAGCGTCAGCCACCATAGTTTGCAGTTTGGTTTTGGCTGCCGCATCAGTTTCAACTGCTAAATAGGCAGTGAGCGCGCTGACGAGCTCATCTGGCTGTGAAGTATCAATGCTGGTTGCAAACATCAAACGGCGAACTTCCACAATATTCGTGATAGCAGCTTGTTTTCCGGGAGCGAATTTTGTGATTTCGGCCTGATCGGTAATTTTGCTGATTAATTCCAAAGCTCTTTGTGATGAAGCCACCGAGTTTTGAAAATCAACTTTGGCTTTTTCGCGCCAGGAATCTTTGTTGGCGGCATCTTTAATACCTTGATTATAGGAATCTACCCCTCTGTTTCTCAAGGCTGCGGCTTTATTGTTGTTAAAGACCGTAGCGCTGCCGGAATAGTCAGGATCGGCTTTGATACCTTCATCAAATTTAGCCACGGCTAAATCATAATTTTTGTCTTTGAAAGCCTTGTTACCTTCTTCCAAAGCAGCTTTGATGATGGCGTTGGTATCTTCGATCTTTTTGTTTTTGTCAGTAACTTCTTTGACTTGTTTTTCGTATTCTTCTCTGGCTTTTTTCGCGTCAGCGCTTTCTTCAGCCGATTTCTCCCCGCCTTGGGTAGGCGCAGTTGAAAGCGCACTGCGAACTTCATCTTCGGTCAAAGCTTTACCATCACCTTCCATCACGGTAATGTTGATATCTTCCCGTCCGGCTTTAACTCCGGGATACATTTCAGCTTTGATTCCGGGAGCGCTCACCACAAAAACCATAGTGGCTCCGAGCGGCAGTCCGGCAAAGACGAAAGCTCCTTTTTTATCGGTTTTAGCTGACGGCAATTTGCTCTTGACATCTGTTCGATAAACTTCAACGGTAGCACCGGCGACCGGTGTCAGGACATCACCTTTTTTCAATTCGACCTTTCCTCTGACTGGAGCAGATTGGGCGAAGGTGAAAAGGCTGCCGGTTAATAAAATTGCGATAGCCAGTAGAAAAGTAGAATATTTTTTAAACATTAGAATCCTCCAAAAAATTTGGTTGCGATAAATAATTAATAACCGTTTGCCTCTGATGACGCAAAACCAAATTTAGTTGTTAAATTTTTCTCCATTTTAACTTATTTTTGATTGACTTTTGAAGTATAAAATTTTATTTAGCAAAAGTCATTTCGGCAAATAAAAAATTTATGTTAATCTGTGCCTGACTTAAACGATGAAATTCACGGTTTTAGGAAGCGGCTCGACCGGCAATTCCGTTCTAATATCTTCAGGAAACACAAGGGTTTTAGTAGACGCCGGCTTGAGCGCAAAAGAAACTTTGCGCCGGATTACCGAAGTTGGCGAAACTTACGAACAACTCGATGGAGTACTCATCACTCACGAACACGGCGATCACGCCGGCGGGTTGCGGGTGTTGATGAAACATCTCAACTGTCCGGTGTTTATTTCCGGCGAAACTAAACACGCTTATTTTTCCACCCGCAAAGGCAATGACGAATCATTTAAACGACGCGACGCGCTTAAGGATAAAACGGTTGAAATCGAGTCCAGTCGTGACTTTCGGATCGGTGAGATAGATTTTCACCCGTTCAGTTTGCCGCATGATGCAGTTGATAACTTCGGTTTTGTGGCTGAATCCAAAGGCGTCAAAATCGCTACTCTCTGGGATTTTGGACATGTGACGATGCTTATCAAAGAAAAACTGCGCGGTTGTGACGGGATTGTCATTGAATCGAATCACAGCAAAGATATGCTCAAAACCTGTCCGCTTTACAGCTGGGATTTGAAGCAAAGAATTCTCTCGCGGATGGGGCACCTCTCGAATGAAGATCTAGCCGAATGGCTGACTAATGATTACGACGGTTCGGCCGCGTATATCGTCCTCGCGCATCTCTCGCAACAGACCAATGAACCGCATCTGGCTCGCTTAACCGCCCAAACCGCTTTAAACTTACGCCGAAATAAGTGCGACACCAAAATTTCTCTCACCCATCATAAAATTCCAACTGAGTGGATCAGTTTTTAAACTTTCTTTCCGAAATTCCGTATCTAGCTTGGAAGCTTTACACAAAATCTAAACGGAGCAATTTATGTTTTATCGTTATGTTTTATCGTTAGTCCTTGTCTTTTCATTGTTTACCACAATTTTACCGACAGTCGGCTTTGCCCAAACGCCAGCTGCTCAAGTTTCTTCGGATTTGCAGAAAAGTCTGCAAACGATTGAAGAAAAAGTTGAAAAACGGAGAAACGAACTCGGTATTCCCGGAATGTCTTTAGTGATTGTCAAAGACGGTCAAATTATTTATCTCAAAGGGTTGGGCTACAAGGACTTCGAAAAGAAGATTCCGGTGACACCCGATACACAGTTTGCGATTGGGTCGGCCACCAAAGCCTTTACCGCGCTGAGCGTCCTGATGTCGGTGGATGAAGGCAAAGTCAATCTCGATGACAGCCCTAAAAAATACCTGTCGTATTTCAAAATGAAAGACGCCGAGACCGATCAAAAGATGACGGTTAGAGATTTGATGGATCATTCGTCGGGCTTAAATCGAACTGATTTAGCCATGATTACCGGCCGCTTAAATCGTCAGGAATTGATTCAAACCGTCGGCGGAGCGGAGCCGATGGCCAAGCTCCACGAAAAATTCTTTTACAACAACATTATGTTTGCCGCAGCCGGAGAAGTGACCGCCAATGTGCAAAAGATGCCTTGGGACAAATTTGTTCCGCAGAGAATCTTTACTCCGCTCGGAATGACCAATTCGACTATGTCCATGAAAGGAATGGAAAAAGCCAAAGATTACTCATTCGGTTACGAATATAATTTTGATACCAAAGAGACCCGCCGCTTGCCTTTCCGCGATATTGACGAGGTCGGACCGGCCGGCTCGATCAATTCTTCAGCCCGCGATATGGCGAAATGGATAACTTTTGTGATGGACGGCGGGACGGTTAACGGAAAACGCCTGGTATCGGAAAAAAGTTACGAAGAGTGGACCAAAGTTCAAAATGATAAATTAACGCCGACTAAAAAAGTCAATTATGGGTTAGGTTGGTTTCTGCAGGACTGGAACGGCTTGAAAGTCGTCCAGCATGGCGGGAATATTGACGGTTTTAATTCCCTGGTCGCGATGATTCCCGAAAAGAAACTCGGTTTTGTAATGCTGACCAATGTTTCAGGTTCGTCCCTCGGCGGAGAGTTGATGCCGATTGTTTGGGAAAATATTCTGGGTAAACCCGAAGGCCCGAAAACTGATAATTCAACAGCGGTCGCGCCGGAAAAAGAAGTTGGCAAATATCGTTTTGAAGCGGCCGGATTTGATATTGAGGTTAAATTAGACAATGGCAAACTGATGGCCGTCGTTCCCGGACAACCGACTTATACTCTCGAAAAAGTGAGCGGTCGAAAATATAAACTCAAAGAAGCCGAAGGTTTTGCCGTGACTTTCAAAGATGATTCAGCTTATTTGGAACAACCCCAGGGAAATTATACTTTGCCAAAAATCGGAGTAACTCAAAATCCTGCCAATAACGAGTCAGCCAAAGAATTGATCGGAAAATATCTGACTCCCAACGGCAAAGGAACAGTCGAGATCAAAGGCGAAAACGATGGTAAAGTGACTTTTAATATCGAAGGTCAGCCACCTTACTCTTTAGGCGAAAAAGCCAAAGATACATTTAGCATGTCGCCTTTGCCTGATACTTATTATCTCAAAGTTAAACGTGATGCGACCGGTAAAATAGCCAGCGTCGCGGTGACGCAGCCTGAAGGCGAATTTGAGTTTAAGAAATCTGACGGAAAGTCTGTCGAGAATAAACCGAAAATTACGGCCGATGAGTTGATGAAACAAGCCATTGACGCGTTGGGCGGCGAAGCCAACTGGCGCAAACTCACTTCGCGAACGACTGTTTCCGAAATTGATGCAGTTCATCAGGGGGTCAAAGGGACGACCACTTCTTATGCTAAATTACCTAATAAAACCGCGACCGAAACCATTATGACGGCAGTCGGAAAAACGATTGCCAAAGGCTGGGAATTTTTTGACGGCGTGAACGGCGAAGAATTTTATACCTTTGCTCCGTTGCAAAAGCTTTCCGGGAAACAACTGGAAGATGCCAAACTCAACTCCGATTTTTACGGTCTTTTGAATTGGAAAACCAATTATAAAACGGTTGAAGTAAAAGGCACGGAAAAGGTTGGTGACGAAGAATGTTATGTGGTTGAATTTACACCCGAAAAAGGGACCAAAGTAACTGAACTTTATTCGACCAAGACATTTTTACTCATGAAAAGACGCGGCATCGTGCCATCGAGTACCAGCGATAACAGCCAGCCTTATACTATTGTGTATTCGGATTATCGCGAGGTTGACGGCATCAAATTGCCTTTCAAAACGGTCAACACTACGGCTGGAATGGGAGACATCGTAACGGTGGTCGGATCGGTCAAACATAACGCGGCAATTGACGACAAAATATTTGCCCCGCGAAAGTTAGAATTGAAATAAAAAGTCGATTTCGGATTTGTGATTTCGGATTTGGGATTGGTCGAGTGATTGACCAATCCATTTTTTTCGGATCTTATTATCTAGGTCAGCAAATATGTTCGTAGGATCTGGGGAGCGGGTGCGCCAATGAAACGAGAAATTCAAAATCCTAAAAATTTGAGTTTCCTCAACAAAAACGGACGAACTAATTTTAAATAAACAGCACCTTAGACTTAACGATATTTGTTTAATAAATTAAGAACAGAGGGTAGAAATGAAAAGAGCTTTGATTTTGCTATGTTTGATTTTAGTTTATGGCATTTCCCGGACAATCCTGGCTATTCCTTCGGAAGTAAAAAAAGCCGTGGCCTTTATTTACACTTTTGAAGAAAAGAAAAAAATGACCAAAGGCGCGACCGGTTTTTTTATTGGAGAGCAAACCAGTCAAAGTCCTGAACATTATCGTGTTTATCTGGTAACAGCTAAACACGTCGTTCAAACAGATGATCTCAAATCTTTTCTACCCGAAATTTCGGTACGCCTCAACACGCTTGACGGCGGCTCGGATCTGTTCAAGGTTCCATTAATTTTCACCGGCGCCAATCAAAATGTTTTTCTGCACCCGGACCCAACCGTTGATTTAGCGGTTATTCCCCTTTTACCGGATAAAACTAAATATGACTTCGGCTTTCTGGAACAGGACTTACTGACCACAAAAGAAGATTTTGAAAAACTGAATATCAGTGAAGGAGCGGATGTCTTTTTTACCGGCTTATTTATTCCGTATATGGGAGTTAACCGGATTTATCCGATTGTCAGGTTTGGCAAAGTGGCTTTGATCCCGGATGAACGGGTGATGGTCAACGGCGAAAAGAAAGAGGTTTATTTAATCGAAGCCGGAGCTTATTCAGGCAGCAGCGGCTCTCCTGTTTTTGTCAATACCGAGGAAGATTCATCTGATTCACCGCGAAAATTGATTGGGATTATCTCCAACCATTTTATTGACCGGCTGCCGGTCAGTCCCACTCAAACGGATAGATCAGCAGTCGTCGCCAATATCGGCATTGCCATTATTGAACCGGCTTACAAGTTGCAGGAAATTCTGGCTGAAGCAAAATGATTTTAGATTTTGGATTGTTTTTTAATGAACGACCAATCCAAAATCCAAAATCAGTTGATTTGTGTCAATAAGCTGATTTCCGGCTCACTATGGTCAAAAACGGCGTCCAGTTCTTTTTCGACGCTGCCGTGACCTTTCGGAATTTGTTTGATGAGCGGCTCAAAATTGTGAAAATCGTAAAGGCTGGTATCCAACAGATGTGAACCTGTCACATTAGAAAGCGCGGTCATAATCGAGCTGCGGATAAACGGAACTTCTTTTTCCAGTTCGTTGATCAGTCTTTTAACCCGTGCCCGTTTCAAATTCGGCTGCGAACCGCACAAATCACAGGGAATAATCGGAAACTGTTTTTCTTCGGCATATTTCGCCAAATCTTTTTCTTTGCAATAGGAAAGCGGACGAATCACCGTGTTGGTTCCGGCATCGGAACGCAGGATCGGCGGCATTGCTTTCAATTGTCCGACAAAAAACAGATTGAGCAGAAAAGTCGCGATAATATCATCGGCGTGATGTCCGAGCGCTATTTTAGTGCAACCTTCTTCGATCGCGGTCGAATACAAAATTCCGCGACGTAAACGTGAGCAAAGCGAGCAATAAGTTTTGCCTTCGGGAATATGCTGAGTGACGACCGTATAAGTATCTTCTTCGACTATTCGATAATTGACGCCCAGACTTTCCAGATAATTCGGCAAAACATGGGCCGGAAAATTCGGCTGCTTCTGGTCAAGATTGACCGCCAGGATTTCAAACCTGACCGGCGAGCGACGTTGAACATCCAGCAGCAGATCGAGCATCGAATAGCTGTCTTTACCGCCCGAGAGACAGACCATAATCTTGTCGCCTTCTTCGATCATCTGAAAGTCGGCGATGGCTTTGCCCATCTGTTTGAGCAATCTGGTTTTGGTTTTACTTTCTACAAACAACTTCTTTGTCTTCTCCCATCAAATCTGACTTTTTGAGCCAAATGTATAATTTGAACAATAATTTACTCAAAAGTCTAGTCAGCTAGAATATATGTGCATTTATTTTGAGGAATTGTAGTGATGGTGGGTTTGGAAAATCAACCTATTCATTCGATTTCAGCCATCGGAGATGGCGACGGATTGTAGCCCGGTGTGGAGCGAAGCGGAACGCTGGGTTGCGTTGCAACAAACATTCAAGCTATCGAAGAGAGCGACAGAAATTAAATGAGATTGTTTTCTGTCGCCCGGTTCACGGGCTTGAATGTTTTTTTTATCTAACCCGCGCTCGCGCACGGGGCTAAATGCTGACACTCGCTTTCGCGAGCTAAAAACACAATTTTCTCTTCCTCAACCTAACCAAACAATCTCGGCAAACGTCTTTCGATATTCTTTGGCAGGAGAATTTCCATCGCATCATCTACCGTAATAATTCCGGCAATGTCACCTTCGTCATCAATTACGGGCAGCGCCAGCAAATTGTATTCGGCGATTGTTTGAGCGGCATCTTCGGCAGAATCGTTCGGATGGGCAAATTGAAACTGATCGCGCATCGCTGCGGAAAGCGGCCAGGTCGGATCGGCTAAGATCAAACTTCTTAATGAGATAACGCCCGTTATTTTCCACGAGTTTTCTTCTTCGACGACGTAGAGGTAATAGATCATATTCGGCGTTTCTGCCATTTCGCGCAGCCGGGCAATCGCTTGCGAAACCGTCAAATCCTTGGGGAAAACGACAAATTCGGTAGTCATCAAGCCGCCGGCCGTATCTTTGTCAAAAGGCATCAGTTCCGCCACATCCGCCTTTTCTTCGTCTTCCATGAGGTTGAAAAGTTCCTGTGCCTTTTCTTCGTCCATTTCGCCGAGCACGTCCACTGCATCGTCGGGCGACATTTCTTCCAAAATATCGGCGGCCCGTTCTTCGTCCATCTCTTCTAAAATCCGTGCCTGATTTTCGGTGGACATTTCTTCGAGCGTGTCTGCCGCAATCTCGTCGTCCAAAAATTCGACAATTTCGGTGCGGTGAATAGGCGAGAGTGTTTCGGCCAGTTGAGCGATTTCGACCGGATGCAAGCGCGAGAGTTTATCTTTCGAGGATTTTAACTGTACGGCATCGGTTTCGGTAGCTAAATATCCGACGTCCGCCCAATCAATGACTTCGACCAGATGATTACCATAAAAACCCTTGGGCATCAGACGACGCAGGAATCCTTGCAAACTAACATCCGCACCAGTTACCCGCCATTGGTCGCCGACTTCAATGATCTGGACATCATTGACCCGCACCACTCGCTTGCCGTCAATGTCGATCAATTGTTTATCCAAAACGTCTTTGGCCAGCAGGATTTCGCCTTTGCGGCGATTAAAAGGACGCAGGTCAAGCACATCTACATTGAGCTTGACCCCGCTTTCGGCCAATGCCGCAATGCGTTCGCGCCGAATGAAAAAATCACGTCGCAGATAACGAGCCATGACGCCGACAATCGGCGGATAATCCTCTTCGCCGTAACGAACGACAATATCCTTGATGGCGGCGACTTTTTCGCCTTCGACATCCTGAATCGGACGACCTAAAATCTGCGACAGATAAAGCATAATTTTACCAATAAGACTTGGATCTTTGAGCTTAGATCTTTGATTTTTGGTGTGATTAATAATTCAATTTTGAAAAGTATTTATCAAAGGTCAAAATTCAAAAATCAAAGACCAAACAAATCTCTTTGGCCTTAATTTACCAAATGCAGTTATAAATCGAAAGGAAGCATTTTAATTTAGATTTTTGCGAATAAAGAAATTTACCCAAACAGGCCTTCGGTGATGCCTTTTTCATAAACAATCGTCAGTCCGATCACAATACTGACTAAGCCGGCCGCACCTTGCAGAATATTGTTGAAGCGATTAAAGCGCGAAGCCGTCAGATGAAAAGGTAAGCCCACTAAAAAACTCATCAGCATCATTCCGCCGATGGAACCGACGCCGAAAATGATGATGTAAAGTAATCCCAATGGTCGTGAATGAATGGTCGGAACGACGAGCAGCATTAACGCCGCGCTTCCGGCTAAACCGTGAATCATTCCGATCAATAAAGCTCGGGGACTGAACTTTAAGCCATGATGCGAGTTTTTCTCGTCCTTTTTTTCCAGTCCGTGAATATGCGGGTGAACATGTTCATGGTGACCATGTTCGTGAGAGTGGAAGTGCAGAGTTCCGCCTTTGGCAATTTTACGGAAAATATTCAAGCCTAAGAACAAAAGCATGATCCCAACGCCGAACTCTAAAATTCTTTCAGTGTTTTCGTTGATCTCAAAATTTAACAACAAGACAAAAATTCCGGCCAAGACCAGTGAAATGGTATGTCCTAAACCCCAAACGCCGCCGACCAGAGCTGAACTCCAAAGACTTTTGCGCTCCGAAACAATGGTGGAAACCGCCGCCAGATGATCGGCTTCGACAGCGTGTTTTAAACCGAGAAAAAAGCCCAAAGCTAAGACTGCGAAAGTTGACGTTTCCATAATTGTTATCCTAATGAATTATAGCAGATTACCGCGCCTAAACAGGCAATCACAAACGCGCTAAAGACTGGAAGCGTTTTAAAAATTCGGTTTTTCCCGAGTTTTGAGCCGCCCATCAATTTTCCGCCATACAAAAATATTAATCCGACAGCGGTTAAAGTCGCGGCTAAGCCGAAACTGAAAGCGGTGGTTAAGATTAAACCATAGCCGATTCGTCCTAAATTAATGGCTGAAAGCATCAGCACCAAAGCTGAAGGACACGGCAATAAGCCACCCGAAATGCCTAAAGCCAGCAGACTTTTCCAGGAGATTTCCTCCGGCGGCAGATGAGAATGAGTGTGTCCGTCGTGCGTGTGGGTAAACGTATCGTGAGAATGTTCATCATGATGATCATGATGTCCGTGATCGTGCGAATGGTCATGTTCGTGATGGTGATGTCCAACTTTTTCCCACCCGAGAACGGAAAATAGACGCGATTTGAACATGGTCAAGCCGATATACAAAACCAGCAATCCCGAGACGAAACTCAAAAACGGCATTATTTTTTCGGGCAAAATATAATTTGAAGCGAAAAGGGTAATTAGTCCGAGAGCAAAAACCCCGAGCGTATGAGTGATCGTCACGGTTAAGCCCAAAAAGGTAGCATGTTTGATAGTTCCGCGCGAGCCGACCAGATAGGCGCCGACGACAGTTTTGCCGTGTCCGGGCGACATCGCGTGAATTGCTCCCAGCCCAAAGGCCAGCAATAATCCAAATAAGGCAATGGCGGGGGTAATTTCGGGCAACGCAATCAGTTCCGCCAGACGGTCTTTTTGGCTACTGGCTGTCATCTCTCCATTCCGATTTTGTAAAGGCTTGGAATTGATCGGTAAAGCGTTTGCGGTAAAAGAAAACCCGGCGTTTCTTTCATTGAGCGGAGCATTGAGCAGATTTTCGGGATAGTTTTTTAGTTCATGAGAAAGGCTGTTGCCGAAAGTATTGCTGTCAAAAATATTGATTCCGTTCTTGCGCTCGATAACAATTTCGTTCCAGCCGATGCGCTCAGCGTAATTTTGATTGGTAAAACTGACCTGATTAGTTTCAACGGTGACAAATTTCGCGGCAAAATCCCATTCAATCCTGATGGTTTGCAAATTTCCGGCACCGGTTTGAACGGCCGTATTTTGATGAACAAATTGAAGTGGAATTCTTTGATTATTAACTACCAGTTGTAACTTTGAGGCAATATCCGGGGTGACTTTTTCAGCATAAGTTTTTAATTCCGACTCTGAAAGCGTTCCGTTTCGGTCGCTATCGATTTCACCCGTCAACTGAAAAGTCGGGATCTCCGCCATCTCTAAAACTTGACGAACATTGATTTGATTTTCACTGACTTCAAGCTTGGAAAATTGATTGACGCTGAAATTCCCGAGCGGATGTGCCGAGCCGGAAACGGCTAAAAATAAAAGTCCGATCAAAATGTATAAATGCTTTTTCATAAAATCTTTTTGCCACAGAGAACACGGAGAACGCAGGGAAAAATAAAAAAACTCTGTGTTCTTCGTGCCCTCTGTGGCTATGTTTATTATTTCAATTCCGATAATGCCTTCTTAGCGTGTTCCGATTGAATTAAATCGAACATCGGGTTGAGCTTCAAAGCCTGTTCCAGCAATCGTTTGGCTTCTTTGCCGTTACCCAAATCTTTTTCAATCATCCCTGCATGATAAAGAATTCGCGCATCATTTGATTTCAGATTCATAGCGTTGGCAATGGCCGCCTTGGCATCGGTCAGCTGCCCTTTTTTATATAAACACCAGGCCAGAGCGTCCGCCGTAAAAATATCTTTTCGTAATTCGGCTTCACGTTTGGTAATTGCTAAAGCCTCATCCAATCGAACATTTTGGTCAGCCCACAAGAGCGCAAGCCGTTTCTGGTCATTATTGACTCCGATCTTTTGTTCGATGACTTCAACTAAATCATAGTGTTGCCTGGCTTTATCAAAACTTCCTTGTTTGGTATAAAGATTGCCGAGCAAAATGGTGGTTTCGACATTCGGGACCCGATCATTGGCTTCGGTCAAAAGTTTGACCGCATTTTCAAAATCGTTTTGGGCGGCGCGGGCGCGACCTTTTCCGGCGATGGCCAAATGATAATTAGGAAAGTTTTGCAGAGCCTCGTCGAAAACTTTTTCGGCTTCGGGGTATTTACCGTTTTTCCAAAGTTCATCACCGAGCTGAACCAAACACCAGCTCTGCGCTTCCTTATCCACCGGATCAGCCGTCCGGGCCGCAGTTTTGAACAGCTCCACGGCGCCTGGATGATCGCCGTGGAGCGAACGCAAATGCGCGACCCGGGCGTAGGAAGACATATTGGGCCTTAAATCAACCATTTTTTGAGCTGCTTCAATTGCTTCCCGGTAATGACCGAGTTCGACATTGGCGTCAGTCAAAATGCCATAGACAAAATCATCGTTGGGCAATTCGATTTGTAATTTCTGGCCGTCTTCCAGAGCTTCGGCAAAACGGTGAAAGGTCAAATGCAAAGACGCTTTCAATTTGCGGGCGGAAAGATCGGCGGCTTTCCAGCACATTGGGATCCTAAGCTTAGAATTCCACGTGGACAAGTTGTCGCG